>Ga0126327_10000075_pt1 | contig 29366 bp, 28 predicted proteins | sample InaspJWI30metaG_FD_101392 | JGI IMG/M metagenome (GOLD analysis project Ga0126327, IMG submission 101392) | Marine gutless worms symbiont microbial communities from Oahu, Hawaii - Inanidrilus sp. 1 OAHU.JWI-30 metaG | ecosystem: Host-associated > Annelida > Digestive system > Unclassified... | reverse complement strand
TTTAAGTCCCTTGCGTCTACCAGTTCCGCCACCCGGGCGAGAATCGGTCTGAGAAATGCCTTTTGGCCCAAACTCGGCGTTGGGCGCTCAGATTAAATCCTCAAAATACCCGATGTATTCCTCCGGTTTAATCTTCGCGTCCGCCTGGATTTTGAACCAAAATTCATTCCTCAGATCGATTCTCTATTTAGCATAATTTCAATAGCGCCTTTTAGACCAACCTTTACGCTGGGGCCTATATCACGTAGCAAGGACCGGTTTATGATCTAAGGCCCTCTTAAGAAACGGCTTTTGTGAATGCGGCTTTTTAGCGCAAAAAGCCCGCCAAGGCAAGCGATTATGTAATCCGAAAAGCCTGGATCACGCCGTGGCATTTACAGGCCGTGCTGAGAAGTAGCGGGCCGCGTGAACCCACTACCTTTCCCAGGGCGGAGAACAGGTCATTGGGCCTGATTCCGCCCACGCCGGGCGCCAGCTGACGGCTGCGGACAACCACGGAGGTATAGTTGTCGTAGTGTATTCGGGCCAGGACTTCATATAGATTCGGCTCCCTGGCCTTGCCGGTATAGGTGCAGATATCCGCCGGCTCCGGACAGTTATCGGGGCAGATGAAATCGGCATGGCTGACATATACCTGTCCATCTTCACCAGACATGGGATGAGGCAGATCCGCCTTGACCGGATCGGGCACTGCCAACTTTTCCAGGGTGACCTCTTCCGGCAGGGTGGTTCGCATCCACTCAAAGGCCACGTGCAGCGGCGCCGCCGGGACTATCCAATCCGGCGGATCTGCTCCCTTCAGACTTTCTGATAGAAAGAGTGTGCAGTCTGCAAAGGTGAATTTGCCGCCTGATACGGTTGCTTCAATGCCTCGCTCCGGATCGGCATCCACCACCGTTACCCTGTTTTTCGAATGACGCGCCAGCACCTTCACGGCGTGCAGGCCGAACTTGCCGGCACCGAGTACCAGTATGTGACTCATTCATTGCTCCCAGCTACAAGTTGCATTTCAGATCTATGATCTTAATCTTAATCATACTCCTGACTCTGGCCTATACAGATGCCATTTAGCCCTGATCAGAACCTATGTAAAAAAATCATGAAGAGCAAGATTAAGATTACAATTGAGAGTAAGATTAGAAGCAAGCAAAAGGTGGGCTAATTAAACTTCTGCGAGAAGCTGTTCCGCACTTGTCAAGGCGGGATCCTTCTGATACTTAAGTCACATGGAAAACCAAAAAAAACTGATACTTGCGTCCCAGTCGCCGCGCCGGCGCTACCTGCTGGAACAGGCCGGGCTAACTTTCGAGGTCATTCCCAGCAGGGTCGATGAAGCCGCAGTTCCACTTTGTGCGCCGGAGGTGTATGCGCGCCGGTTAGCGGAAGCCAAAGCCGCAGACATCGCCGCTCGAAATCCGGACTGCTGGGTGATCGGCGCCGATACGATTGTGGTTATCGCTAAGGATATTCTCGGCAAGCCCGATTCCGAGGATTCAGCCCGCCACATGCTGCGCCAATTGAGCGGGCAGACCCACGAGGTAATGACCGGCTTTGCGATCCATTGCCCGGCGGCCGAACATCGCTATGCGACGACGATCACGACCGCCGTGACATTCAAAAGCCTTTCAGATGCCGAGATTGAATGGTATGTTCAGACGAAAGAGCCCTTTGACAAGGCTGGCGCTTATGCCATCCAGGGCATCGGGACCTTTCTGGTGCGCACTATCCAGGGGTCGTACACCAATGTGGTGGGGCTGCCGGTCTGCGAAGTGATTGAGCACCTCATTGAGCAGGGGGTGGTGACCGTTCAAGGGTCCGGAGGATAACAACAGATGTCAGGAGTCTGGCGTCAGGAGTCCGCTTACAACCAAAAGCGAAACAGGAAACAACACGTTGAAGAAACGCATCGCACAGATACAAAAGCGCATTGCTGCTGCGGCTGAGAAGGCCGGGCGCTCACCGGATGAAATCCGGCTCGTGGCAGTCAGCAAAACCAAACCGGTGGACAGTATACAAAAAGCGTTGGATGCCGGACTGAGTCTGTTTGGCGAGAATTATATCCAGGAGTCCCGGGACAAAGTGGATGCGCTGTCCGACTCCGGGGCCCAGTGGCACTTCATCGGACACCTGCAATCCAACAAAGCCAAATACGCGGTCCAACTTTTCGACCTGATCCACTCCGTTGATTCATTTAAACTCGCCCGCGAGCTAAACAAACAGGCGGCCAAGATCGACAAGGTTCAACCGGTGCTCGTCCAGGTAAATATCTCTGCCGAGGCCACCAAATCGGGCACCTCCAGCGAGGAAAGTGTTGACCTGGTAAAAGCGATCAGCGACCTGCCGAATCTGTCATTGCAGGGTCTGATGACCATGCCGCCCTTCTTCGATGACCCGGAAAGAGCAAGGCCCTATTTTCAAGAACTGCATAAGTTGCGCAATTATATCAATAGTTTGTCCATCACCGGCATTTCCATGGACGAGCTCTCCATGGGCATGACCGGTGATTTTGAAGCGGCCATCGCTGAAGGCGCCACCCTGGTGCGCATCGGCACCGCTATTTTCGGTGAACGATCATGAAGCTATTATTACATACCTGCTGTGGTCCGTGCTCCATCTACCCGGTCCAGATACTTAAGGACGCGGGTATGGAGGTAATGGGCTATTTCTACCGACATAACATCCATCCCTATTCCGAATGCCTGCGGCGCCAGGAGACATTGCAGGCCTACGCGGACGACTGCGGATTCAAAGTGATTGTCCAGGAGGGTTACGATGTAGAGGGCTTTTTGCGCGACATCGTCTTTCGCGAAGCCGACCGCTGCCGGGTCTGCTATCACCGGCGGCTCACCGCCACGGCCCTTGTCGCTAAAAAAGGGAAGTTCGACTGCTTTTCCAGTACCCTGCTCTACAGTAAATTCCAAAACCATGCGGCCATCCAGGAAATTGGAGAGGCGGTGGCAGCTACTACGGGGGTCCCTTTTCACTACCAGGACTTTCGGGAGGGCTGGAAAACAGGGGTAGCCGAATCCAAACAGCTCGGTATGTACCGACAGCAGTACTGCGGTTGTATCTACTCGGAAAAGGAGCGATATTATAAATAGAAGGGTTCAAAGGGCGCTGACAACCCATCCTGATGATCACATTTGACTCTTGATATCACTGCATTAAATTAATAAATGTTCGGGAATTTCATCTACTTCATTGTTGTCCTGCTGATCTATTCGACTTATCAGCCTACCTCGAAAACCAATCTGGGTCCTGCGGAAACCTTGTTCTCGTTTTTAGCTTTGACCGGAATATTCTATGGCCTGGTGGCCCTGGTGTTCAAGCAGCTGCAGCGCCAGTCACCTGGCGTATACCGGGTTTCCCTGGATTACCGTTTTTCAAATATCCAGGGGCGGCTTGCGGTACTCGCGATCGTATTATTTACAATTCACATTTATGGGCTCAATTTGCCTTCCTATCTGGTGCAATTCCCCCTTTTTGCCCACCTGCCGACCCTGGGCGCCCTATTTTTCATCGCCCTGTTTGTCGGGTACCTGGCCATTATCTGGTATCATGCCCACCCCATTGGACGAATGCTCGGTGGTATTGGCGAATCGCGCCGCGGATATATCCGGTCTAATATCGCCTTTTCCATTCCGGTATTGATTCCATGGTTCATCATTTCCCTGACAACGGATCTGTTGCGGTTGCTACCCTTCGATTTCATCAAGGATATCGAGGGCAACCCGGCCGGGGAGATCGCCTTTTTCGTCGTGTTTCTGCTGGCTATCGCCATCACTGCCCCGGCCATGATCCAGCGCTTTTGGGGCTGCCGCCCACTGGAAGACGGTTTGTACCGTGACCGCATCGAAGCGCTCTGCAAGCAGGCCCGGGTCACATACGCGAATATCCTCAGCTGGCCGATATTCGGGGGCCGGATGCTCACCGCCGGCGTCATGGGCCTGGTAGACAGATTCAGATATATCCTGGTGACAGATGCATTGTTGCAGAATCTCTCCCTCGATGAAATCGATGCGGTAATCGCACATGAGATCGGACATGTAAAAAAGCACCATCTTCAATTCTACCTGCTATTTTTCCTGGGGTTTTTACTGGTATTTTATGCTCTGCAGGACATCCTGATTTTCCTGGTCAGCTACCTGAACTATTTTTTCCTGGCGGCCGGCGTGTTCAATACGGTCTCTTATCCAGCCGTGTATGCGCTTTTCAACGTGATTTTTATCCTCTTGTTCATCATTTATTTTCGGTACCTCTTCGGATATTTCATCCGTAACTTCGAGCGTCAGGCAGATGCCTATGTCTTCGATCTTTTGCCCTCTGCCGTCCCGCTCATCCGCTCGCTCGAAAAAGTTGCCCTGACCAGCGGCCAGTCACCGGACAAACCCAACTGGCACCATTTCAGTATCACCGAGCGGATCACCTTCCTGCAGCAGTGCGAGCAGGACCGGCGCTTTATCGCCCGCCATGACCGCAAGTTGAAAAACAGCCTGCTGACCTATGGACTCTTTCTCTGTCTGGTAGTGGCCACCGGCTGGTTTATTACGCCGCGCATTCCGACCGAACAGCTGACCAGTGATTTTCTCGAAAAGCTGATTGTTCTGGAAATGGAAAAGACGCCGGAGAATCCCGGTCTCCATTACGACCTGGGAACTGTGTACCTCACCAAAGGCAAATTCGCCGAGTCCATAGCAAGTTACCAGCGGGCTATTGAATTGCGGCCGCACTTTCCGGAAGCCCTCAACAACCTGGCCTGGCTGTATGCCACCTGTGAAGATGAAGAGTTGCGACAACCCGCCGAAGCTCTGAGACTGGCCCTGGCAGCAGCCGAACTCATGCCCCGTACCCATATCCTGGATACCCTCGCGGAAAGCTATTACGTCAATGGAGATTTTAAAAAGGCCTTGCAAACCGGCAAACAGGCTTTGGGCCTGGCCAGCGATAACCGCGATTACTACCTGAAGCAGGTCATCCGGTTCGAAAAAGCGATCAGAGGTGTGATGATCGAGCGTCAGGAGATTGAAAGGCTGAGGGGGGAGGAGTGAAGATTTAGGTATAAGGAAAAATACAAAAACCGGCGCGCGGAATCCCGGAGTCAGGGATCAGGTGTCCGGAGTCAGCTGTCAATAAAAAAACCTGTTGAAATAGAAAACCCCGGCCTTTTAGACCGGGGTTTTGTTTTTGGTTAAGGCTCTGAACCCTGGGGTTTGAACCCTCGAACCCTTGAACCCTTTTCTTTACTTTATACAGACCTTGCGCACCTGAATCAAATCCAGCAATCCGCCGAAGATCTTGCCAATACCATCCTGTTTCAGGGTTGTCATACCGTCGCCCAGCGCCTGCTCCAGCAATGCCTCTACAGGGGCGGTATTCATGATTTTATTTTTCATTTCATCCGTGCCCATGAGCAGCTCGTGCAAGCCGCAGCGCCCGGCATAACCTGAATTGTTGCACTTGTCGCAGCCATCGATCTTGTGGAGCATCAAATCGTCGGTGTAAGGAATATTGACATATTTATCGAACAGCTCCTGGCTGCCGTACTCCCGGACCAACTCTTCATATTCAGACTCTTTGGGGTGATATTCCTTCTTGCAGTTTTTGCAGAGCGTCCGGCCCAACCGCTGGGCGAGGATGCATAAAATCGCGTCGGCAAAGTTGAAGGGGTCCATGCCCATATCGAGCAGACGCGTAATACTTTCCGGTGCGCTGTTGGTATGCAGGGTGGAAAACACAAGGTGACCCGTGAGAGACGCCTCGATGCCGATGGAGGTGGTTTCCTTGTCCCGCATTTCGCCCACCATAATGACGTCCGGGTCGGCCCGCAGGAAGGCGCGCATGGCGGATGAAAAATCAAACCCGATTTTCGGTTTGACCTGGACCTGGCGCAGGCCTTTTTGCGTAATTTCCACCGGGTCTTCCGCTGTCCAGATTTTGGTTTCCACTTTATTGATGTAGCCAAGGGCGCTGTGCAGGGAGGTCGTTTTCCCGGAACCGGTGGGGCCGCATACAAAAATAATTCCGTAGGGCTGGGTAATGACACTGACGAAGTTATCAAAGTTCTGCTGGGGTCAACCCCAGTTTTTCCAGCGGAATCGGCTCACCGGCGGCCAGGATACGCATGACGATGTCCTCAAGACCGCCCTGGGTTGGAACGGTGGCCACACGGAGTTCGATATCGAGCCCGCCATACTTTTTGAACTTGATCTTACCGTCCTGGGGTTTGCGGCGCTCGGCAATGTCCAGGTCCGACATAATCTTGATACGGGAAACGATGGCGTTCCGGTACTGGTAGGGAATGGTCTGATAAACGGTACAGGCACCGTCCACGCGGATCCGCACCTGGGTGTTCTGCTTCCCGGGATACGGTTCGATATGTATATCAGAGGTACCCCGGTTGAAGGCGTCGATGATGATTTTGTTGACCAGCTGGACAACGGCGCTGTCCTCTTCACCCACGCCGCCGATCTCTTCTTCCATTTCATCTTCGTCGGCTTCAAGCTGAGAGAGGATGTCGTCCATGGAAGCCAGCTCTTTCTCGTCCTGGGTAAAGAGATTGATGAACTCAATGATGTCAGGCTTGAGGGCCACACAAAAACCGATCGGCTTGCCGGGAAAGAGCATTTTGAGACTGTCTATACGTTGGAGGTCGTTGGGGTTGTCGATGGCGATGACAACCTTGCCGTCTTCGACCCTGAGGGGCACAAACGTGTTGTTCTTCATGAACGGAACTTTGAGCTTGGTCAAAAGTTCACCGGGGATCGGCGTGTTCTTGTTGAATTCCACAAACGGAACTTTGTAAAACTTAGACAGTGATTTGCCGATTTCCGCCTTGGGGATCTTGAGTTCGCCCATGAGGATATCTTCGATAGGCTCTTTACGCTGGCGTGCCTGGGTAATGGCTTTGTCAAGCTCCTTACGAGTCAGAATATGGTTTTCTAGGATGTAGTCGAACTTGGTCGGCCGTCCCCCGCGGGCCATGCGTTTTTGATTGTACAGGGCAATCCCCAGAATTTTTGCCAGTTCTTCCACGGCCCATTCGTCAATGGCATTAAAGGCGTCCCCCGACGTGCGGTTGATCATCTGGATGGCGCCCAGCAGGAACTTCTTATAGATAATGGGAAAAACCAGGACCGCCCGGGTGGTAAATCCGGTCTTCTGATCCCAGCTAGAGTCAAACTTCAATTTCGGGTCGATGGCCTTAAGCTCGTCTTCATCATAAGCATCCTTGATGTTGATGAGCTTCTGCTTAAAGGCCGAGCAGCCGGCAATACTGTTGGGGGAAACCGGGATCCGAATCTCAGCCACTTCCTCACCTGATTTGAAGCGGGACACCAGTTCGCGGGTTTTCCCATCCACCACGTATACGGTAATCCGTTCCGCCTCGAAAAGACCGGTAATTTCATCGCGGAGATTGATCAGGATGTCGTCCAGGTTTTTAGCAGCATAGATCTTATTGCAAATCTCCTGCAGTTTGGTGCGGTATTCCACCTCCGACTGCAGGTCAACATCCGTTTTGTTGTTCGCTGTTGCAGCCTCTGCCGCCATATGTCACCCCTTATGTTAGCAATAATGTGCTACGGGTCCGTAGAATCCGTTTTTTCCTTCGGGCCGGCGAACTGATGGTAAAGCTTTTTGCCTCCGCCGGCAGTCAACATCACCGCAATGAAATAGAGACAAAATTTGACAAACCCTATGACAGAAGAAAACGTCCCGATTTTTTCGATTTCCGGTATTACCTGGGAGATCCTGAAGAAAAACATGATTCCCATCATGACCAGGGCAATCCCCCAGACAACCTGAAAGTTGCTTTTATTATCCGACATAAACGCTAATACCAAGTCAAATCTGGTTGGTCTGCCATGCCCGCTGTGGTACGACAGGTTCGAGAAATATAAACCAATTCATATGATTATGTCAAATCTTAAAGCCCTCGCAGGTTCCCGGTTCAGGGTTCAAGGTTCAGGGTTGAAAACCTTTGAACCATTGAACCATTGAACCCTTGAACCCCTGAAGTGCTCTCTTAGCCCTCCAGCCCGCCCTTGAATTCAGCCTTGCGTTTTTCCAGGAAAGCCGTTGTGCCTTCCTTGGCATCCTCGCTGGCCATGCACAGGGCAAACGCATCCACTTCCATGGCGCAGCCAGTGGCCAGATCTACATGAATGCCGGCATTGATAACCTGTTTGGCCGCCCGCAGGGAGACTTTTCCTTTAGCTGCGATGGCGCTGGCTGTTTTGAGGGTCTCTTCCATAAGGGTCTCCAGGGGCACGACCTTGTTGACCATGCCGATGCCGTACGCTTCGGCGGCCGGCAGCATATTGCCGGTAAAGATCATCTCCTTGGCTCGATTGAGGCCCAAGAGCCGGGGCAGGCGCTGGGTGCCGCCGAAACCGGGTATAATGCCCAGGGTAATTTCGGGCAGCCCGAACATGGCATTTTCGGATGCGTAGATAAAATCGCAGGCCAGGGCCATTTCACTGCCGCCGCCCAGGGCAAAACCGTTTACAGCGGCAATAACCGGTATGGCCAACTCCTGGAGCCGGCCGATGACGGCCTGGCCTTTGCGGGCAAACAGCTTGGCCTGCAGCGTGCTGCACTTGGCGATTTCGGTAATATCCGCCCCGGCTACAAAAGATTTCTCGCCTGCCCCGGTGAGTACCAGGACACGGATGTCTTCATCTAATGCGATCCCATCCAAAGCCTGGGCTAATTCGTCCAGCAGGGCACCATTGAGGGCATTCAAGGCCTTGGGCCGATTGAAAGTGATCACCGCAATCCCATCATTGACCTCATACAACAAATTTTTGTACGCCATGTCACGCCTCCAAGTTCTAAATAATTGTACTCACGATTGTTGTTTACGTTCCTAATGATAAACCGGTCCCCATCTAACTCAGCCTTGCTTGCCCTTGGGCTTTTTAAAAGCAGCGGGGTTTATTTCTTTAATATAGCCCTTGATCCCGTAGGTTATACCCTCGCTTAAGCGGTTTTGGTATCGGGAGCTTTTCAAACGCTTGCATTCCCGGGGGTTGCTGATGAACGATGTTTCGATCAACACCGCCGGCATCTCGGCCCCGAGCAGTACGTAAAAAGGCGCCTGTTTGACTCCTTTGGAACGGATTTTCTTGTAGTGCTTTCTCAGGTTTCTGTACAATCCGTTCTGAACATTGCCGGCCAGACGGCTCGATTCGTTGATCTTCGCGTTTTGCATCAAGTCGGTCAGAATGGTCTGCAGGTCACTGATATTCTTGGTGGAAGTCATATTTTCAAACGCCGCCACCCGGATTGCTTCATCATCCGTGGCCAGGTTGAGAAAATAGGTTTCAATTCCATAGGCCCGCTTGTCATTGTGCGCGTTGGTGTGAATCGAAATGAACAGGTCCGCATTTTTCGTATTGGCAAATGCCGTGCGTTCTTCAAGGGTGAGATACTTGTCTTTGGTGCGGGTCATCAAGACTTCGCAGCCGAGTTCTTTTCTGAGTTTGGCTGCCAGTTTCAAACCGATTTGCAGGACAATATCCTTCTCATGGACACCCTTGTAGTACCCAGGCGCCCCATAATCCCGCCCTCCGTGACCGGGATCGATGACAATGCGCCTGACGCCCAGGGATAATTGCCGGGCAATGGCGCCGGCCGGAACTTTCCCGTTGATCTTGATGGGGCTGGTTTTGCTCTCGGCAATTTTGGGTTGCTGTTCCTGTCCGCGGACATCGATGACAATCCGGAAAGGATTTTTCAGCGGGAATATTTTGTAGTTCTTAAAGGATTTGATATCCACCACCACCCGGACGGTATCCTGGCTGTATTGCCCGGCCCGCGCATCACTCAACAGGTTGTCGTTGATTGGAATTTTCCGTTTGGTACCACGGTCCAGTCGGGCCTTTTTCAAATCCACATACAACCGTTGCGGTTTATTGATGGCGGTGTCTTTCTTCAGTAGGCGGTGGGTATATTTTGCCTCGCTATCGGCATCTATGACGATGCGGGTATAGCTCGGATTCGACCAGTAGCGCAAACCGGTTACCGTGGCAATACCCGGTACGGCTTTGGTTTTCAGCAGCTCCCGGCCGGATTTGCTTGCGGTGTTCGCCTTGAAGATCTGCTCCGCGATCGCGTCTTTGGTCTGGACGGGCGGCGGGGAAGATGGTTTCACCGGGGCAGTTGCAACGGCGGTTGGGACTTCGCGTCCCCTCCTAACCAGGATTTTGGTCGCTTTCGAACTGTAAGCACTGGCCGGAAACTCTTTGACAACCTGGGCCAGACGGTCCAGGCCGTTTTCCCGGTCTGAAGACAGAAAACTGCGTTTGTGCAACTCCAGGTAGCACTCTCCGGACCGGAAGAGGCCGGCCGCCGCCCAGGGTCCGTCGGGGTCGCGGTCGTAGACATCTTCGAATTTTCCGATCACCTGTTTCCACAGATCGCGGCGTCCGGACTTTTTCTTGGATGTCACTATGGACCGGTAGTCTTTCTCAGCCCGGTTGAACGCAGCCTGGAGGTCTTTTTGCGGTACCGCTTTGGTCGCAAGCGGCTTGGAAGGTTTGGGACGGCTTTTCTTTTCCGGAGACGCCAGTTGCTGGCGCGCTTTTTCGGCATAGGGCGTCCCGTCAAAACGACTCACAACCCGCTGGAAAATATCCCGGGCCTCGCGCCGGTCGGATTTCAATAGTGAGTTTTTCGAAAGCCCCAGATACAGTTCGCCGGTTGTGTAGAGAGCGGCGGCGGCAGCGGGTCCGCGGGGATCCTGCTTGTAAACTTTTTCAAATTTGTGGATCACCTCAAACCATTTGTCGCGGTACTTGTGCCATTTGGGGTTACGTTTCAGACGCGCATAGGCAGCCTGAGCCTGGCCATATGCTGAGTCAGCCGGTGCGGCCGCCGGCAGCTTGATGCTCTTCTGACGCCCGGAGGCCCCAATCTTTGCAAGGGCAGCCTTGGCTTTCGGGGTGTAGTCACTGCGCGGAAACCGCAGGGTAATGCGCCGGAACAGATCCTGGGCCTCCTGGAGGTCTGCCTTGCGGTAGCTTTTCCTGTACATCTCCAGGTAGAGCTTGCCCGTGTTGTAGAGCCCGGCCGCTGCCCACGGCCCGTCCGGATCCTGTCTATAAACCGATCGGAATTTCTCTATGCATTTGAACCAGTGGGAACGGTACTTCTGCTTGTGCGGATGCTGGCGCAGGTCTTCGTAGCAGTTCTGGGCAACGAAAACGTCTTTTTGGGATCGGCAGCCGATGCAGGCGAGCCTGCCAGGCAGAGCATGGATAGCAGCAAACCGCTGCAGCACAGGCCGATAAGCACACGGCGGTGTTCTCCGCGATGAAAGGCCTTTAAAGACAGCCGGCGTGCAACCAACGTTTTAAGAGAGAGGTACATTATAGCTCAAGACTCTGTTTTCTTGGCCTTTTCCTGCAGCTCGCTCAACAGGGTCAAGGCCTCCAAAGGCGTTGTGGTAGATATGTCCATGGCGCGCAGCTCATTTAAAATTGCACTATCAGCCGTCTGGAACAGATTTAATTGGGTCGGTCCATTGGGCGTGCTGCCGACTGCAGTGCCGTCCCGGTCAGCTCGTTTGAGATGACCGGCTTCGTTCTCTATTTCGAACAGGATCTTCTTGGCTTTATTTATCACTTTCAGGGGCACCCCTGCAAGCCTGGCTACCTGTATACCGTAGCTGCGATTGGTGCCGCCAGACACAAGTTTGCGCAGGAAAATGATCTCGTCGTTCCACTCCTTGACGGCAATATTGTAATTTTTAACCCGCCCTTTGATGTTGGCCAGTTCGGTGAGCTCGTGGTAATGCGTGGCAAAGAGTGTCTTGACGCCCATCCCTTTAAAATCGTGCAAATATTCAGCCACGGCCCAGGCTATGCTCAGCCCGTCGTAGGTACTGGTACCCCGGCCGATTTCATCCATGATCACCAGGCTGCGATTGGTGGCGCTGTTGAGGATATTGGCCGTTTCCTGCATCTCGACCATAAAAGTACTCTGGCCCTGGGCCAGGTTGTCGAGAGCACCGACCCGGGTGAAAATACGATCGGTCACATTGATATCCGCACTGCCGGCCGGGACAAAGGATCCCGCCTGGGCCATGAGCACCGTCAGGGCCACCTGGCGCAGAACGGTTGACTTTCCGGCCATGTTGGGACCGGTTATAACCAGGACCTGGTCGGCCTCGTCATCCAGCTTGATGGAGTTGGGCACGAACCGTTCGCCCGTTATCATTTTTTCGATAACCGGATGGCGCCCCTGCGCAATCTCGATACGGCCTTCGGTGTTGATGGCGGGCCGATGGTAGTCGTTGCGGTCGGCTGACTCGGCAAAACCGAGCAGACAGTCAACCCGGGCCAGAAAGCGGGCCACGGCCTGCAATTGCGGTATCTTCTCAGCAACCTGCCCGCGAATTTCGTTAAAGAGCTCATATTCAAGGGTAGACCGCTCTTCATCGGCATTGAGCACCCGGGTTTCAAACTTTTTCAGTTCGTCGGTGATGTAACGTTCGGCGTTGACCAGAGTCTGCTTGCGAACATAATGGTCCGGAACGGCGTCGACCTGGGTTTTGGGGATCTCGATATAGTAACCGAACACCTTATTATAGCGCACCTTGAGTGTATTGATGCCCGTAGCGGCCTTTTCCTGCGCCTCCAACTGTACCAGCCAGCCCTTGCCCTCACGGCTGATGCTGATCAGTTCGTCGAGCTGCCCGCTGAATCCGGTTTTTATCAGGCCGCCTTCATGGATTACCAGGGGGGCATCCTCCCGTACGGCGCGCTCGATCAGGTCCGCGATGTCCCTGAAAACCTCGGTATCCCCCTGCCAGGTGAACAGGGCTGATTCAAATCCGGCCAGTTCGGCGAATATATCCGGAAAGGCGGTCAACGACTGCTTCAGTGCGGTCAGGTCCCGGGCATTGGCGTGTCCCATGGAAATTTTGCTGCACAAACGTTCCAGGTCGTGCACCTGCTCCAGACCCCGGCGCACTGAGCGGGTCGCGGCCAACCCCAGCAGGGCCTCTTCCACAGCCGCAAGCCGGGCCATGATACGGTCAGGATCGATCAAAGGGTACCGCAGCCAGCGGTTCAGCAGGCGCCCACCCATGGTGGTAATGGTTTGATCGAGTACGCTGAGCAGGGATCCTTTGCGTGTCCCGCTGTGAATGTTTCTGACCAGCTCCAGGTTGCGACAGCTCAAATCGTCGATGATGAGGTAGTCGTCCAGGAAATAGGTTTCAATCCCCCGGCCAGGTGTTCAACATCTTGTTTCTGGGTTTCGCGGACGTAATGGAGAAGGGCCCCAGCGGCTGAAACGCCGGCCTTTAGCTGTTCGCACCCAAAACCTTCCAGCGAGAGTGTGCCGAATTGCCGGCAAAGTGCCTCCCGGCTGCTTTTGTATCGAAAGGCCTCGTCTTCGATGAAGGTGACGGCCGCCTCGGCAAGGGCCGGGATCAGGGGCTGGAAGCTTTCATCCGCCTGGAAGGCTGCCGGCAGCAGGACCTCGCGGGGCGCAATTCTCAGGGCCTCATCAAGCAGGGCGGGATGATCGCTGGATTCAACCAGGCGAAACGTTCCAGTGGAGATATCGAGACAGGCCAATCCGGCCTGCTGACCGTTTAGCGCAAATGCTAGGATGAAGTTGTTGGATTTGCCGTCAAGTAATTCATCTTCGATGATCATGCCCGGCGTCACCACCCGGACCACTTCACGCTTTACGAGCCCTTTGCTGGCAGCCGGGTCTTCAACCTGATCGCAGATGGCCACACGAAAGCCCTGCTCTATCAAGCGGGATATATACCCCTTTGGCCGCTTTCCAGGGGACCCCGCACATGGGGATCGGATCTTTGTCCTTTTTATTGCGGGAAGTAAGGGTGATATCCAGGGCCCGCGCAGCCTTGCGGGCATCCTCGAAGAACATCTCATAAAAATCGCCCATTCTGTAAAACAGTATCGCATCCTCGTACTGTTCCTTGACGGACAGATACTGTTTCAGCATGGGCGTGAGTTTTGGTGCGGTCATCTATTCCCGGTTTATTCCTGGGGCTCTGCCTTCTCTGTTTCAACCGGTGCTGGTTCATTTTCAGCGGGCGCGGCCGGCGCCGGGCTCGGACTGCGCATGCCCTCCACTTCGCTTTTCAAAGCCGCCAGTTCATTTCGCTGGGCAGCAATGGTGGCGTTAAGGGCGCGGATGCTCTTGCCTGCCCTGAACTTTGCCGGCAGGCTGAAGAGGTACGTCAGCAGGATCCCCAGTATAAACACGCCGATGAAATAAACCCAGATCTGGAATTCCGGGGTCGCATAGGCTTTGACGGCCAGGTTCAGTTGCAGGCTCAAAGGGGCCCGGAAAAAAGCGATATTCTGGTAGATGATCAACCCGAGAAAGGCGAATACAAGAATCCAGAAAGCGATTTTCATTTTTTTCATGTTCAGTCTCCGGAAAGTTCCATTTTGTCAAAATGCGGTTTTAGATTGCCGTATGTAGCCTTGATATGTTCCGGAATGACCCGGACATCCGCGAACACGGTCAAGGCATTCACGTCACCGAACCATCTGGGTACGATGTGGAAGTGCAGATGCTCCTCCACCCCGGCACCGGCCACCCGGCCGAGGTTCAACCCTACATTGAATCCGTCCGGGTTCATCACCTCTTTGAGGATCGCTACCCCTTTGTCGACGGTATCCAGCAGGAGCTGCTTTTCCTTGCCGTCCAGTTGTTCCAATCCCGATATGTGTCGCACCGGTGCGACCAGCAGGTGCCCATTTATATAGGGGTACTTGTTCATAACGACCATGGTGACCGGCCCTTTATACAACGTCAGGTCATCATCCGTGGTCAGGGCTTTGCAAAATATGCAGCCGGCTTCCTTGTCGCCCAGGATATACTCCATGCGCCACGGCGCCCACATAGTTTCCATACGCCATATTCCGTCACAGCACTTTGAAATATAGTTGCGATGTGGATCTCCCCGACCCCTTGGCATCCGCAACTATGTTCAGGTTTTCAGGCTGAAGACTGAAGAATAACCCTTTCGAATCCGGCCTTTCTGAGCTTGTGTTCAGGAACCTTCGGTCTTCTGTCTTCTACCTAAACAACCTACAATATCAATCAGTTCCGCGTCGGGCCATCCTACGCTTTTACTGTCGAAAACTCAACCTTTTTTTCCCCCGAGCCGCTTGAGGTCAACGGCACCCCAGACCCCCAGGGTTTCATGGCAAATCACCAGCAGACCTTTGACGCCGTCAATCCGGCGGCCGAATTCAACGGCTTTCTGGACAGCCTCAGGGGATGTGACCTGGTTGCCGATCGACGTGGCAGCGGCATCCGCCAGTGCACACGAGTCCGCAATTACCGTTACGGCATCGGCCACACCCAAACTCAGCGAGTGGCCGATCGTTCCCGATGAGGTGCATACCGCCACAGGCTGCTGCCTGGAATCGATCTTGACCCCCAGCTGCAGGCTCAGTGGTGAGTCGCCGGCGAATATGCCGATGATGGCCGGCTTTTCCAGCCTGATAAACAGATCGCCGACGTTTTCAACGACCACTTCCTGCGAATGCCGGCCCAACCCGAGGCCCACCTGCTGAGCAATGGCACCGGCAACCGCCGCCATGGGGCCCACACCGGCCTTGCGGCCGGCAGATACCATTTCGTGGATTATAGTCGGTGCCGGGCCGGTTTCGGGCCACGGCGCGAGGGTGCTGGCAAACTCACGATGCCGGGCGATATAGCTTTCAATATGTCCCCGGTAACGCAGTACCAGGTCGCGGCTGATCGCACTGAAATCATCTTCGGCCTGGATTAAGAGATCGGTTTCCTGCACTGCCGTCCGAAAAGAAACCAGGTGCGCCTGGGTCATCAGGTCGCGGTAGGTACGCTGTGTTTGCATCAGAACATATCCCGATACGTTTCTACCAGCTTACGCCGATCCGGCTCCGGGCATTGCTCCAGGAAGTACCGGTCGGTCATACCCGCCATAAAGTCCTTTACAATTTGGGCATGATTCGATTTGCGGCGATAACCCGGAGCCATATTGTCCAGAAAACGAGTAAAAACAGCCGATTCGCGTCGACCTTGATCGAGGTCTGCAAGGTAGGTTTCAAATAAAATGGCAAACAACCGGGTAACCGTCTCCAGATGGGCCTTTATTTTCGGGTTCAGATAAATTCTTTCCAGATTGAACGCCTTGAGTCGGTTCACAGCCTCGGCCGCCTGGTCACTGAAGGCCACATGGGCCTGGTCGCGGCTGTTGGCAATCAGATCGGTAACGAGTGAGTAGACTATCGTGCCATTGGTCTCCCCGAGCAGTTCCCGGCAGTCGAGGGGCAGATCCTGGCGCGTTATCAAGCCCAGTCGTACCGCATCTTCGATGTCTCGGCCAATGTAGCCGATGGTGTCCGCCATGCGCACTACGCAGCCTTCCATCGTCATGGGGATGAGTTGCACCCGGGGATCGGCAATCTTACTTTTAATCTCGGCAGTGTGGCTTGCAAAGGTTTTCACCGCATTGGGTTTGAGCGGACTGCAATGCACTTCGCCGTCATGACAGAGAATACCGTCAAGGGTCTGGAGGCTGAGATTCCACCCCTCGCCGGCCTGCTCAACGGTTTCCAGGAAATGGACACTCTGCACGTTGTGTAGAAAATGGCCGATACCGGCCGACTGACAGAGACCGGACAGGATTTTTTCACCATCGTGCCCAAAGGGGACATGCCCGATGTCATGGCCCAGGGCGATGGCTTCAATGAGGTCTTCGTTCAGTCCCAGGAAACGTCCAATGGTGCGGGCTATCTTGGATACCAGTTGAACATGCAGGACCCGATGGGTGATGTGATCGTTCCAGATCAGGGAAAAAACCTGGGTTTTATCTATGTAGCGTGTGTAGGCCCGTGAGTGCAGAATTCGATCGGCATCCACGGCGAAATGCTGCCGGTACCCCTCATCAAGGCGCTTTTCCGGTTTGCGGCGCACCGCGGCGTTGCTCGGTGCGGCGTGCGGCGAAAGCCATTGCGCCTCCCTTTGATCCAGGGCGGCGTGAATGGCCCTGAGCTCTTTTTCTCCGGGTAACCGGTCAGATATCACCTTCATCAATCAACTTTTCCATCAAAGTGGTAAAATCGATGCCGGCCTGGCGAAACCCCTCCCGGCCGTATTTCATATTGGCCTCGATCACGTAGTGGCGTCCACCGTGCTCACATATATCGATACCCACATCATTCCACCGGCAGGCCCGGGCGGTCCGCAGGGCCAGTTCGCGTGCAGTGTCCGGTACGTCATCGAGCAGGATCTGTCCACCGCAGAACACATTGGTTCGAAAATCACCCTCCTTGCTTTTGCGCCAGTAGGCGTGGACGATCTTTCCACCAATAACCACGATCCGAATGTCCCTGTCAATCGGCAGATACTCCTGGATATAGGCAACGGGATGCTCATCACAATAGCGCTGCAAGGCATCCTGATCCTCGATCAAAAACACCCCGCGCCCCAGAGCGGAACCCCGTGGTGTTTTGGCGATCAGGGGGAAATCAAACTGATCCCGGATCTTACTTTTCTGATGTTTCCCGTAATAAACCCGGGTGCGGGGATGGGGTATATCCAGCAGGGTTAACAGGGCAGTCTGTTTTATCTTGTCCTGGACGCATTTGTAATTGTGGTAGCTTGGAAAAGTAGTCTTGCCCATGGCGTCGAACAGCTCGGCATAAAAACTGGTGGGATAGTAAATAATCGGCGCCTCGCGGATCATGCGCTGCTGCCCGGGACTGTAATCACTGAAATTGGGGCGTACGCCGAGGGTAATAACGTTCCGGCAGTCCCGCAGACGGGCTTCCAGGGCAATAACGGTGCGGCCGGTGGTCATATAGGTACCCCTTAATGGTTCCGCGTTCAATGTTCTGGGTTCCGGGTTAAAAGAGCTTTTAGCAGTTGGCTCTTGGCTTTTCGCTTGTGAACCGTCTCTATGGTTCCCCGTTCAGGGTTTCCAGGTTCGGACTTCAGGGTTGAAGTCGAAACCCCTTGAACCCCCGACGTACCGTCCACCAGCCCTTCCCTCAGTCTCTCCCGCCAGGGAAGGGAAGCTTTCTGACTTCTGACTTCTGACGTCCGACCTCTTGATTTTCGGCTTCAGAGTCCTGACTCCCTACCCGTGTGTTCCGCCTTTAGCCCGGCACCTTACACCGTATACCTTATACCTTACACCGTATACCTTATACCTTACGCCTTACACCTAATATTACTCCTGCGGCCGCAGCCTGAAGGTCCCCGGCCCGACGGGTTCATTGGCCCAATAGCGCTCTATATCGAGAACGATTCGATCAGCTGCTCCGGATTGAATTGCCAGAATCCTGGGCACCAGATAGTCCCCCACCGCCCGGGTAGCGTCGATATCGGCCTGGTAGCGTAATTCACCAGTTTGCCGGAAGGCTTCAATGCGGGTGATGGTGGGCTGCAAACCGGCCGAGGCCGCGTTTCGAAAGTATATCCGGCCTACTCTGTTCCACCATTTTTTAAGCACCAAAACGCGTTCCCCGTCCGTCCGGCCGGGTGAAATAACGGCGCGGTCATATTCAAATTCAGGCACCCGGCCGGCCAGAATGAGGGCCAGGCTTTTTACGTCCAGGGGCAGGTGCAGAGCCGCTTTGAGACGGTAATCTTCCAGCGAGCCTTGCTGGTAGTTCCCGGTAGTGTGGTCCTGCAGGGCAAATCCGTTTTGATTGGTGGCGGCGGTCATCAACGGACGACCATCGAGCCCCAGAACCGTCAATCGAATTTTATCGGGCAGCTGACTGATCCAGGCGATGCGCAGGCGCTGTCGGCTGCCGGAATGGGTAAACTCCAGGCGGCCGATGCCCTTGTTGGTGGTTAATGTCCGGTTGGTATGTTCAAGGATCTGAACCAGTTCGGCACTGTCATCTCCAGGAGAATCGACCGTCCCGGGGACAGCGGCGCAGGCGGTCTGCATAGCGAGCATCAAAGCCAGCAAGATGCAGCGGTGGTGCATCACTCCGCCGGACCTCCTTTTAAGTCCTGAATTTTCTTTTCCAGCACCTCCCGGTCTTTTTCCTTGACCTTGAGCGCCCGCTGGTAACTTTCCAGGGCTTTGCGTCGATTGTCCTTTTTCAGGTAGGCATCGCCGAGATGTTCGAGAATGATGGGATCGTCGGATACGAGCTCAACCGCTTTTATTAGTATTTCAAGTGCTTCGGTGTATCGCCCCTGCTTGAAATAGACCCAGCCCAAACTGTCGGTGATATAGCCGTCATTGGGCTTGTATTCCAGGGCCTTGATAATCAGTCTCTCCGCCTCATCCAAATTTTTGCCCATATCAGCGTAAGTATACCCCAGGTAGTTCATGGCGCTGGCATGCTGGGCGTCCATCTGGATAACCTTCTTCATCGCCGCGATGGATTCATCCTTGTTGCCCATCTTGTCGTAAACTACCCCCAGGCGAAATTGGATCTTTACACTTTCAGGATCTTGCACCTGCCCATCAAGCAGGGCTGCCAGGGCTTTGTCCAATTCCCCGACATCTTCATACAGGGTTCCCAGGTAGAAGTAGAACTCGGACTTGGCCGGGTTCTGTGCAATGGCCTGCTGTAAATGGTCAATTGCCTTTTCCGACTGATCCTGATCCTGGTATAAAAAAGCAATGCGCACCACGGCATCATCGTAAAACCGGTCCTGGGCAACAAGCTTCTGCATCTCCTGGATCGCACTGGCCGGCTGCTGCTGTCCCTCATATGCAACCCCCAGCAAATAATTCAAATCGCGACTGGCCGGACCGCTTTCCAGAATGCCGGTCAGCAGAATAACCGCTTCCTGGTAGCGCTTCGGATCAATATAAAGGCGCACCACCTCCCGGGCGACCTGGAGGCCTGATCGGCTGCGCTGACCCAGGTCGGCCAGCAGGCGGGATGCTTCAGCCGATTGCCCTTTTTCGGCATAAAGCAAGGCCAGGGCCAGGGCCGCCTTGATATTTTTGGGGTTGCTTGCCAGCACTTTGCGATACTGGTCGACAGCCAGGTCGGTTTTCCCGTCCGCCGCATATAATGCGGCCAGTTCGAACTTCGGTTCTTCCAGGTCGGGTTTGATCTGCAGGGTTTTCAAAAACGCTTTTTCCGCACTGCGCTTGCTGCCCTGCTGCAGATAGAGTCGTCCCAGAAAGAAATACCCGGCATAGGCTTGCGGATACCGTTTGACCATTTTCCGGTAAGTGGCGACAGCCTTGCGTTCAGATTTCATTCGGGAGTAGACGCCGCCCAGAAAAAGATAGGCATTTTGCTGCTCCGGGGCGATCTTAATAATCTGCTCATAGGCACGCGCTGCGCCTTCCAGGTCGTTTTTATCTTCAAGCAGCCGGCCGTAGATATTCAGCAAAGCTGTATCTTGTGGATGTCGGACCAGGGCAGTCTCGACAACCGCCAGGGCTGCCTGGGCATCCTTTTGATTCAGATGCAGCATGGCCAGTTCACGCTGAATATAGGAGCTGTCAGGGTCAAGCTGCCCCACTTTGCCCATTAACTCAATGGCGTCCGTGAATTGCCCCTTGTTTTTGAAAAACCGCGACAGGGTGTAATAGTAGTATCTGTGGCCGGATTGGTCGGGGCCGGATGGAGCGGTTATTTCCGCCTGGGGTTTTACGGTTTTCGGCGCGCAGCCCGGAAAGACCGTAAAAAACAGGACGGCCGTCAATACTGCGCAGGCAAGCTGGACAGGGCGGCTAGTCCGGGGCAATATCTTCTGTGTAGGAGGCAAAATCGGGCAGTCCCTTTTTAAAGAATTCACGCATTTTCTTAATAATATTTTTTTCGATCTGCCTGACACGCTCCCGGGAAATGCTGTACCGGTCACCTATTTCCTGCAGTGTGACGGGACTGTCTGAAAAAATACGCTGATCAAAGATTTCAAGTTCGCGAGGCGTCATTTCGGCCCGGAACTCGTGGATTTTCTCATGGAGCAGGGACTCCATTTCTTTTTTGGCGACCTGATCTTCAATGGACGCTTCATCCGTATCCATAAACTCCATACGTTCCGTATCAGAGTCATCCTTCAGCGGCGCATCCAGCGATACGTCCCAGCCATCCAGCCGCTGATCCATGTCGATAATTTCCCGTTCCGAAACCCCCAGCCTTTCCGAGAGCATTTTCGGCTTGGGATCAAATCCCCGTTCGATGAGTTTCTGTTTTTCTTTTTTTAACTTGAAAAACAGTTTTCGCTGCCCCTGGGTTGTTCCGATTTTTACCAGACGCCAGTTATCCATTATAAACTTAAGGATATAGGCTTTGATCCAGAAGGATGCATAGTAGGAGAATTTAACATTCTTATAAGGGTCGAATTTACGGACCGCCTGCATGAGCCCGATGTTGCCCTCCTGGATCAGGTCCAGCAGGTTCTGCATCCAGACCCGTTGATACTCGAGGGCAATTTTCACAACAAGCCTGAGGTTGGAGGTAATCAGAACATAAGCGGCATCCGGATCCTGGTGTTCTTTCACTTTAATGCCCAGCTCACGTTCCTGCTCGCGGGTCAGCAGGCTGTACTGGCTGATCTCAGACAGATAGCGCTGCAGCGGATCGAACTTGACGACGGATTTCTCGGGGGCCGCAGCCGGGGTTTTGGCAGCCCCTAATTTAACAACCGCTTTCTCGGAAGCTTTCTTTTTGGCGGCCCTGGCCGGTGCTTTTTTCGCGGCTTTGGCAGCTTTTTTTAAGGCCTTGGCGGGCGCCTTTTTAGAAGCCTTGGGGGGCGCCTTCTTAGGGGCTTTGGCAGCGGTCTTCTTCGATACCTTGGCGGCAGCCTTCTTCGGGGCCTTGCCAACTGCTTTCTTCGAAGCCTTGGCGGCCGCCTTTTTTGGGGCTTTGGCCGCAGCCTTCTTCAAAGCCTTTGCCGGTGCCTTTTTGGGAGCCTTGGCAGCGGCCTTTTTTTTAGGCTTTGCCGCCAGCTTTTTAGGGGCTTTGGCCGCCCCCTTTTTTTTGGCCGTCGTTCTCTTTTTTTTCAATTTAGCGTGCCTGTGATTTGGGTAGATCTCGGTTCAAATTTTTAGTAGACTTGCATACTATGTTGTGTTAGCAGTCTTTTCTCCATGCGCCTGTAGCTCAGTTGGATAGAGCAACGGACTTCTAATCCGTAGGTCGCAGGTTCGAATCCTGCCAGGCGTACCACACAAATTCATTGGGATATCGATACATTACAGGATGAGCGGCCAACTGGGCGGTGCGTATTGTCCTGTTGGTTGATATCCTTTTTTTATTTTTCCAGTCGCCGGTACCGTTTACAACCTTTTATTCATATCATCATATGACCTTGGCATCAAGGCCGGAGCGCACCGAAATTGCATCACATTTTCAGATTTCTGTTTCGGAAACAACTCTGTTTTTACCCGCGTGTTTGGCCGCGTAGAGGGCCTTGTCAGCCCGTTCTATGACACCGATTTCGGTATCTCCGGAGCGATAGGCACTGACCCCTACACTGATGGTGATGGCCAGTTCGACCTCCTCGCCATCCACCTCGACCCGGTAGCTGGTGTCGGCAATGGCCTTGCAGATATGCCTGGCCTTTTTCAGTGCATTTTTCAAAGATGCGCCGGGCAGGATCACGGCAAACTCTTCCCCCCCATAACGGGCCGGGAAATCTTCCGCCCGGATGTATTCTCGACATTTGTGGACCAGGGACACCAGGACCCGGTCACCCAGGGGATGTCCATGGGTGTCATTGATCAGCTTGAAATCATCTATATCGATCATCATCAGAGCAAAGGGGGCCTGCATGACTGAATTGCGCTGAACCAGGTTTTTCATTTGCCGATCGAAGGCCTTGCGGTTATAGGCATCGGTCAAACCGTCCCGCATCGATTCCTCCCTGGCTTTGGCCAATTCAACACTGAGAGATTCAACCTGCTGGGACAGAATTTCCACGCGTCCCTTGTCGTTGGATTCTTTTTCTTTTATGGCCAGCCTGATGTTCTCAACCTCCTGTTTCAGGGCGCTTTTGATCTTGCGGATATCGTCAAGCCGAATGATCTCTTCCAGTTTCTCACTCTGTTCATATACTTTAAGGTTAAAATCCTCATTTTCGGCATTTACATTGGCCATAGCCTTGGTCAGCAGTTCAATAATATCACGGAATTCCTTTTCGCGATCATTGAGATATGCTTTCTGTTTGTCTATAAATTCAGCTATTTCTGCTTTGTGTTGTTCGAAGCGCCGTTCCGGTGGGCGGGACCAGCCCCCGGCTGCGATCTTTTCCAGCACAGAGTTGAGGCGTTTGCGGAACTTATCCGGTTCTATTTCCCGGATATCCAGCACAGACTCCTTGATAAACAGCAGCAGTGACCGAACGGCTCCCTCCCAGAATTCGGCTCGGGGGTCTGCGGCCTCCGGCAGCCCTTCGGTCGGGTCTGACTGATCGTCACCCAACAGCTGGGCATTCAGATCCTGAGCCTCCTTATCCACTTTCCTATTACGCTTGCCTAACAGTCCCATTGATCCTCCCCGTACATAATAAAGCTGTCTCAAGAAACAGATTTTGGCTCAAAATGCGGCGGACGCGATAATTGAACCGGAGGTGCCGGCATAACCAATGTCTATCGTGGTAAATACTCTTAAAATTCGAGTATTTAATTTTTGCAGCCAACGCCGAGACGGGGCCAATATTTTTTTGAGATAGCTTCTAACACTTAGTGTGGCAGTCTGGACGCACCTTACAGAAAATCGTATCTGTCTTTTACTTTTCTTTCAGACACTAACCGCATCGAAATAGCTATCGGGATCGAGGACCGTTTCGGACCATCTGCAGGTCTCGATTTCGATGGCGATTTCGATACCGGACCCAAACTTTCTCGGAACTCGATCGCCTAGTTGTATAATCTCGATGGACTTGTAGCCGGTCAAACCTGGGCTGCTATCTCCCGGATGGCCCGGGCCGCTTCACCATCCGGGCTCCGTTTTAGAAAGGGCACCTGATCACGGATAGCCTGACTGACATCCGTATCATGCGGGATTGCTCCCAAAAAGCTCAGGTCAAGCTTTAAAAATCGCTCGGCCACATCCTTGAGATTTTTGAAGACTCCCAGACCTTCAGGCATGTCCGTTACATTGTTTAGAACCAGCCGAAAAGTCTGGCGGCCGTATTTCTGGGCGAGGACCTTCATCATGGCATACGCATCCGTAATTGACGTGGGGTCGGGGGTCAGTAGAATCACCACCTCATGAGCGATGCTGGTAAACCATAGAACCGAGGTACCGATGCCGGCGGCTGTATCGATCAGCACATAATCGAATGAATCCGCTATCACCTGCAGGTATGTACCGATGCGCCCCTGCTCTTCCGGTCCCAGATCTACCATTTCCGGTATCCCGGAAGTGGCCGGCAAAACGCCGAAATTTTCACTTGGAAAACAGACGCTATCCATCAAGGCACCGCCCTCCATGACATCGCGAATGGTTTTCTGGACGGAAATACCGAGCAGGAGGTCTACGTTGGCCAGCCCGAGGTCACCGTCGATCAAGAGCACGCGGCGGCCCCTGGCCGCCAGTGACATGGAAAGGTTCACGGCAAAGCTGGTCTTACCGACACCGCCTTTGCCGCTGGTAATGCAGATTGTTTTGGCATTGAGCAAATGATTCATGGTTTCCTCTTTGAGAACAGGGACTCGCGCTCCTCTGTGGTTACTTCAGTGGCCGGTCGCGCCACACGATCATGGTCATAACAAACCCGGTTGCGGCCCTCTTTTTTAGCAGCCAGCACAAACATATCCGCCCGGTGGATAAATCCATCCGCCGTCAGGCTCTCGCCTACGCGGTATTCGTCGACACCGAAACTCGCAGTCAAACGCAGGGATTCAGCACCCAGATCAAGAGGTGTTGCCGAAAGCTCCCGACGCAGCCTTTCAGCCACCTGGACGGCATCCCGGATTCTGGTGTTGGGCAGAATGATGACAAACTCCTCTCCGCCGTAGCGGCAAGGGATATCGATTTTTCGCAGCTGGGTTTTCCAGATGCCGGCAGCCAACTGCAAAGCCAGGTTCCCGTTTTCGTGTCCGTAAATATCATTTACCTGTTTGAAATGATCTAGGTCCACCATAATCAGGCCGGTCGACAGGCCTGTGCGGCGGGTCCTTTCCATCTCACGCTCCAGGGCGTTTTTCAAAAACCGGAAATTAAAAAGCCCGGTCAGCTCATCTACACTGACCAGGTTGCGCAGTGCTTCGCGCTCCTGGCGCAGGCGCTCCAGGTCCGCGGGTAGCGGGCAGTCCGGATGTTCATAGGGGCATGTTGGGTGTTTCATAAGCGTTTTACAAAGTCAGTTATAATTTTATGAACGTGCTGGGAGCCTTTCCCCAGGATAATCCCATGGCGATCATAATTGAGCAGCGTATAGGTTTTGTCCCGGGAGGCCAGTTTCTTGAATACCAAACGCGATCCTTCCGGGCTGACAACCGGGTCACCGTCGGCCTGCAGTACCAGTGCAGGGATGTCTATGTTTTCCAGACGACCGGATATGAAATCCATCAATTTTTCCAACTGGTGCACCCCGGCAACCGGATTTCTGATATAGTTGATATGCGGATTTTCAGGTCTATTTTCAACAAATGTTTTCCGGGCACCGTCCAGTTTCACTTTTTTCATCAGTTTGTTCCACGCATCGACAGCCGGTACGAAACGCGCGGACAGATCTTTGAGCTGCATGGGCGGCGATATGGCAAACACACCGGCTAAACCTTTCACCCGGGCGGCCAATTCAAGCGCCAGGCCGGCGCCGTTGGAGAAACCGCCGGCCACCACTTTTCGGCACAGGGTGCTGATCAGGGCATAGCCGGCGTCCACTGATTCGATCCAGTCTGTGTAATGGCGGGCAGCCAGATCTTCGGGAGCAGTGCCGTGTCCTTTCAGACGCGGCGCAAACACCCAATACCCCATGCGTCCCAGTGCGAGCGCAAGTTCCCTGACCTCGGCCGGTGCGGCCATGTAGCCGTGGACGAGCAATACGCCGGGTTTACCCGGCCGGCCCTTAATTAGAAATGGCGCACCGATGCCTTTATCATGCGATTCACCGGCCAGACTGTAGGCCGCATAATCCCGGTCGTATTCGGCCTCCATCTGCCTGGTCAGTTGCCGGGCCACACGCTTGCGAATCCAGACATCCGGGGTCCAGGATAGACGTTTCAATTGGCTCAATAGCGGCTGTAATGGCTCAACTTCATTGGCAATTACCGCTACCGGGTTGTCGACCCGCGCACGATGGAAATCGAACACCGGCCCGAAGGTAGCTTTGTCCCGGGTCAGACGACCATCTTCCAGGCAGGCATCACATTTATCCAAGGCAAGTTCAAGAAAGTCTTTGATCCGGCCGAAGCGATCGTCGGTCAGCAGGTGGATCTGGCTCTCGGCCAGGCTGTCATGGGGAAACAGATGCATGGCTGCGAAATCAGTTCCGGCGGCCAGAAACGCTTTCCGTTTCAGGGCGTCCAGATCAATGGAGTTCAGGGGCATCAATTTAAATAACGAGGCCAGCAGGTGATCGTGGTTTACGGTGGTCATATTGTAAATATCCGCCATGTACCGCTGCATAATCTGCAGAGCTTTGCGGCGCATGACCGGCCGGGAGGGGATGGGCTCATCGAAATAGATGGGCTTGGCAACCCGGATGTCGCTCTGGATAGCTTCATCGTCCAGATAGGGCTTGACGTTCAGCGGCCGGCCGAATCGCACATCCACATCGACGCCTGCCAGCAGCATGTTGCCCTCGGTCATCAGTTCCTCTAGAAACCGTTCGGGCAGATCATTGGTCAACCGGCTCACAAAGCGACTGATCAGGTTTTCCCGGGCCCTTATCGGATAGTACGTAATATTGACCGGTATGATTCGGGTCCGGCCCCTCAAAACCGGCTCCAGATCGTCAATCCCGAATTTCTCCATGACCCGCAGGGCCTCTTCCGGCAGGACTTTGGCCATTGCCCTGAGCCGCTGGCGATAAAATTCGGTCCGCAGGGCCAGGGTCGCAGCACCGGAATGCGGCCGGTGCTGCCCATCGGGATGGGCTACGATAAATTTCCCTTTTTCAAAGGTTTTCTTGCTTTTTACCATTCTGCCTTCTGGATAGATAATCCAGGCTGCTTCCCCGGTCAGCAGCGACTTGACCATCAGTAGATCCCGGTCTGGGTTGTGGGTGGAAACCACCCCGACGCTGTCGAAAAATGCAGACAGGGCCGGGGTGAAGAGATCTCCGGCAGCCAGTGACCAGACATGCTGGCCGGTAAGATTGTGGATGTAGGTCGGCAGAATGAGCGTTTCCAGCCGGGTAAAATGGTTGATCACGAAAATATCGCTGCCGGCGGAAAGGTTGTCTTCCCCGTGCATGCGAACCTTGGCCCTGGAAAGGCTGGATAGAGCCTTTACGGCCAGACCGGTCGAGCGATATGCATAGCGGTTCATGTTTCCTCCGGCACCCCAGGATGCGCGTTAAATCCAACACCGGATATTATGCAAAATCTAAACCGGAAATACAATGAAGCTGCTGAAAAAATGTCAATTTTCCAGTCAGATGCTCCGACCGGGCTTCATTTCGAGCTTTACATCCGGATTACCTGCCCGTGAACGGAATTCCTTGTCTATAACATGCGATGCCCGGCCTTTCAGGTCTATTGAGGGTGGCCATCCGGCCGACCGGTAAAACCGTCAACAAGCCGACGCTCCCGGCAGGTATTGGTTGACAGTGGTTCGGGAACTAATTAAGTTAGGTGCTCAATTTACGCGCCGATTCGGCCGCAATTTACATGGTTTAGTGGAGGGTTGCTGTGAATTCCAAGATCCTGATCCTGCGATTCCCGAAAACCGAGAGCCGCAAACCCATCGTTTGTTCGCTCGCCCGGGACTTCGATTTGATATTCAATATCCTGAATGCCACCATATTGCCCCGTAAAGAAGGGGTCATGGTGCTGGAGTTGTCCGGCGCCCGTAAAAACTTCAAAAAGGGTGTGAGCTACCTGCGATCACAGGGCGTGCAGGTGAAAAATGCTTCCCAGGAAATGAAACGCAATAGCCGGAAATGTACCCACTGCGGCGCTTGCACTGCGGTTTGCCCCACCGGGGCTCTGGCCGTAAGCCGACCGGAAATGCGCGTAGAATTCAAGCAGAAAGCCTGTAGTGTCTGTGAGTTATGTGTCGCTGCCTGCCCCTCGCGGGCTATGGTGGCAACGCCGATCAACCAATCCTTTTTTCAATGAACGCCCCGACTGCCATCGCACTGAGTGGCGGCGTGGATTCTCTTTTTGCCGCGTATCTGCTTAAAGAGGCCGGCCAGGCTGTCATCGGTTTGCATTTTCTCAATGGTTTTGAACCGCATTATGTCCCCCCCCCATACTGATACCGATACACAACAGCCTGTCCTAATTAAAGATCCGGTCAGGAGTGGATACGAGCGTCTGTACTCCGAACTCCAGCATATGGTCGCTGCTCTGGATATACCCCTGTTTATCTTTGATTGTGCCGTCCCCTTTCGAAGCCAGGTCATCGACTATTTTCAGCGGGCTTATCGGTCCGGAGAAACACCAAATCCCTGTATGGTATGCAACCGGCGTATCAAGTTCGGCATCCTGCTCGCGGCCGCTCAAAGTCTCGGCGCCGATCGCCTGGCAACCGGGCACTATGTTCGGACCCGCACCGCCCCGGATGGACGGGTAAAGCTGTTTAAAGGTGCGGATCCCCGTAAAGACCAGGCATATTTTCTGGCCCGGCTGCGTCAGGATCAACTGGCCGCCGCCCGTTTCCCCCTGGGTGAAATGGAAAAACACCGGGTCATAGACCAGGCTTCCCGCCGGGGACTGCAACCCATGGCGAAACAGGAGAGCCAGGATGTGTGTTTTATCCGCGACCAGGCCTATGGGCGTTTTTTGACGGAATCTCTCGGCTTCAAACCGACGCCGGGTGATATCGAAGATCTCGAGGGGAACTGCCTTGGCCGGCATGCGGGTCTGCACCTTTTTACCATTGGTCAGCGGCGCGGCATCAATTGTCCGTCCAGTGAGCCGTACTACGTATACGCCCTTGATACCGCCCTCAATGTCCTGGTCGTCGGCCGCAAGGCAGATTTGGCGGCAAGCCAATGTAAAGTAAGTGATATCAACTGGATAAGTCCACCGGAGTCCAACTCCTTGGATGTGCAGGCCCGGTTGCGCTATCGCAGTCCGGCCGCCGATGCACGGGTAACCCTGACAAGCCCCCACAATGCCGATGTGGCGTTCGAGCAACCGCAATCCGCCATTACACCGGGCCAGGGTGTAGTCTTCTATGCTGGTGATGAGGTTCTGGGGGGCGGTTGGATCTCGAGGGCGAAGGATTGAAGCATATCCCGGGTGCCGGAGACAACATACTCAATTACGGGCTCTC
>Ga0126327_10000073_pt1 | contig 29998 bp, 24 predicted proteins | sample InaspJWI30metaG_FD_101392 | JGI IMG/M metagenome (GOLD analysis project Ga0126327, IMG submission 101392) | Marine gutless worms symbiont microbial communities from Oahu, Hawaii - Inanidrilus sp. 1 OAHU.JWI-30 metaG | ecosystem: Host-associated > Annelida > Digestive system > Unclassified... | reverse complement strand
CCCCTATGAAGTGATCACGGACATGCACATGCCCACCGGCAACTTCGTATTACGGATCGGCAGCCCGGGTGTGGATCATACCGTTATCTGGCGCGGGACCCGCACCAATTTATCCGCCCGGGCGCCGCATGCGGCTGTGCAATTTGCGGCACGGCCGGTCAGTCGGCTGCATAAAATTTGGCGGCAGCTGCTGCCCCATGAGGCCACACCGGCTGTTGGCCGGTCTGTGAATAGATAAGTATCTGTATTTCTAAAACTTACTCTCGATCATAATCTTATTCTGTTTTGAAAAGGGGGATTAAGAGTAAGATTTCGATGCAGATTCAAAGAAAATGTTAATGCAAGTTGGGATGATTCATACGTTATAGGTTTCTAAATGACTGAAAATGGTGCCGCAGATAGTCCTGCCGAGAAAGAAGAGCTAACCCAACTCGCCATCGTCACGGCCAAGGTGGTTATGATCGTGGCGGTCAGCCTGAGTCTCTACCAGTTGTATACGGCCGGGATCACGGCTCTGACGGCCCTGATTCAGCGATCGATCCACCTGGGGGCCATCCTGACCCTGACCTTTCTACTGCGGCCGGCTTTCAAGAAGATCCGCAAAGATCGTTTGAATTTCTGGGTAATTCTGGACTGGCTCTTGATTGTCGCGTCCGTCTACTGCACCGCCTATATCTGCCTGAACTTGACCGATATATTCGAGCGCCAGGGGGACTGGCTGCCCCAGGACCTGACCGTCAGTATTATCGGCACCCTGCTGGTGCTGGAAGCCTGCCGGCGGGTGATCGGCAATATCATGACCGGCATCTGCATTGTAGGCATGCTGTACGCGATGTACGGGCCCTATATGCCCGAGTTGATCATCCACAAAGGATACAGTGTAGAACGCATTGCCACCACGCTGTGGCTGACCACTGAGGGCATTTTCGGACTGCCCATCGGCGTGGCCTCGACCTTCGTATTCGTATTTGTCCTCTTCGGCGCTTTCTTGGAAGTCACCGGCGGGGGCAGTTTCTTTATCGATCTGGCTTACGCCCTGACCGGCCGTTTTTCCGGCGGACCGGCCAAGACGTCGGTGGTGGCCTCCGGATTTATGGGCTCCGTTTCCGGATCGGCTGTGGGCAATGTCGTGGCCACCGGTTCCTTTACCATCCCCATGATGAAGAAGGTGGGCTACCGTCCCCATGTGGCCGGGGCCATCGAGGCGGCCGCTTCCACCGGCGGGCAGCTGATGCCGCCGATCATGGGCGCCGGCGCTTTTCTCATGGCCGAGTTTACCAACACCAGTTATCTGACCATCATCAAGGTGGCCCTGGTGCCGGCCATCATGTACTACGTCACGGTTCTTTTTTTCGTACATTTCGAGGCCCGCAAGTTCGGCCTGCTGGGCCAGCCCAAAGAAAACCTGCCCAGGATCGGACGAGTCGTCAAAGAAGGGCTGCATTTTATTATCCCGGTGGCCATCCTGATCTATGTGCTGGTGGCCAATTACTCCCCCATGATGGCCGGTTTTGTGGCCGTGGTCAGCACCCTGGTCGCCAGCCTGGCCGCCAACGCCGTCAAATGGGCGGTGCAGGGAACGGGGCGCCCGACTGCAGGCAGCTTTGTTTTCAGAGAATCCCGCCTGATCATCCAGGCCCTGGAGCAGGGTGCCAAAAATGCGGTGATGGTCTCGGTGGCCTGCGCGGCGGCCGGCATTATCGTGGGCATGGTGACCCTAACCGGGATGGGATTGAAGTTTTCCAGCCTGGTGCTTGAATTGAGCTTCGGCATCAAGGCGCTGGCGATCCTGCTGATCGGGGCGGCCTCCCTGGTATTGGGCATGGGGCTGCCGGTTACCGCCAGCTACATTGTCCTGGCCACTCTGGCCGGACCGGCCCTGCTGGACATGGGCGTTCCACTGCTGGTCGCCCATATGATCGTCTTCTGGTACTCCCAGGATGCCAATGTCACCCCGCCGGTGAGCCTGGCCAGTTTTGCGGGTGCAGGCGTAGCCGGCGCCAACCCCATGCAAACCGCCTTCACCTCCTGGAAACTGGCCAAGGAGCTTTATATCATTCCCATCATCATGGCTTACCGGCCGTTGTTGGGCATGGGCAAAGGCTATGACATGCTGCACTGGGAAGTGGGGCTGACCATGCTTATCACCACCTTCGGGCTCGTGGCTTTCGCGGCGGCCATCGAGCGCTATCTGTTTCGTAAAGCCTCCTGGCTGGAAACTTTCTTACCGTGGGTTGCCGCCGCAGCTCTTTTCTGGCCGGCCTATTGGGCTGATGCGGCCGGAACGGTGTTGTTTGGTATCGTTATCGTCATGCAAAAAGTTATGGCCGCGCCGGCCGCTGTGGCAGAATAAAAATACAATCAAACAGCCGCCGCCATGCGTCGTTCCAGATGGCGAACGCCCCAGGATGCGACCAGGATCAGAATAAGATATTCAGCCACCAGGACGGAATATATCTCCAGGGGACGGTACACGGTTATCGTGAGCTCGTTTGCCCGGCGCGTCAACTCCTGCAGACCCACCACCGAGACCAGCGAAGACATCTTCAGCATGTAGACAAATTGATTGCCCAGGGGCGGTAAAATTCGCCGAATGGCCTGGGGAAGTATCACCAGACGCATTTTCTGGAGGTAAGTGAGACCGATGGCATCGGCAGCCTCGAGCTGCCCGCGGTCGATAGATTGGATGCCGCCCCGGAATATCTCTGCTTCGAAGGCACTGTCGCACAGGGTCAGAGCCAATATACCGGCGGCAAAGGGCCCCAGGGAAACGCCGGCCACTATGGGCAGGCCGTAGTAAACCCACAGGATCATCACCAGCACCGGGATGGCCCGGAACAGCTCCACGTAGCTTCTATTCAAAAGCCGCAGCCAGGGGCGGCTGGACAGGCCCGGCAGGGCTACCAGCAGGCCGATGATGATCGATCCAGAAAGTGCGGCAGTGGATAGGGCCAGGGTGAGCCCCACCCCGCCGATAAGGAATTGCAGGTTGCTGGTGCCGGCGGGTGTGACCGGCAGGACTTCATACCATCCCCACTGGTAGTCTGCGCGGCTGCACCCGGTGAGTATGAAAAGCAGCGGCAGACCGGCCCACACAGCAAACCAGCTGGCCTTTCGCCGTATGCTTCGAAATATCCGTTGTATTGCGCGCATAACCCACCCCTATTGCAGAGGATAACCTATGATAACGGGGCAGGGTGCTGCCCCATTTCCCCTTAAATGATTAGTTTGTGGGCATCCATTTTTTCTGCAGCTGATCTAAGAAGCCCCGGTTGGCTTTGATGGTAATCCAGTGGTTCAGATAGTTCAGCCACACCTGATCGTCCTGGGCCGCGATAAGGGCCAGGTCGGCAGGCTTTCGGGGGCGTTCGACAGGCACGACGACCAGCTGGGGATGCGTCCGGATAAGGGTGGCGGCCTCCAGGTTGCTGGTAATCGAAACATCGGCGCGGCGTGAAAGGACTTCCTGAAAATCGCGGGCCGGCGCTTCCACGGAACGGATACGGGCCTTTGGAAAGAACGCCTTGACCTGCTGCTCAAATGATGTCCCTAGGGTAACCGCCACGTTGACATCCTTGCGATTGATATCTTCCCAGGTCTTGAAGCGGCCGGCGTTCGCCTTGAGCGTCATGGGTACCGAACCAACCTGGTAATAGGTTTTGGTAAAGCCCACGGTTTTAATCCGGGCCGGGGTGATCGATGCACTGGTGCTGACATCGTATTTATTGGCGACAATCCCATTGACCAGGGTTTTCCAGTCAGTGGGAACGAACTGCAGTTTGACACCCAGGTCCGCAGCCAGAGCCGTGACGATATCGATGTCGAAACCCTTGTAGGTATTGGTGGCGGGATCGCGCACGGTCATGGGATTCCAGTCTCCGGTAGTGCCTACCCGTAAAACGCCACTGGCCAGGATCTGGCTGAGCCGCGATGGACCCTGGGCCCAGGCCGCCGATGCCAAGAGTATCGAAACAGTTATGAAAAGAACGCTGATCTTGCGTTTCATTGTTTATCTCCTAAATGGCCGGTCTAAAAGCGGCCGTTTGAAGTTGATAGAGTCGGTGTGCTATCCCTCGTCCAGGGACTGAGGGAAATTTGTACTTACCAGCCGTTACAATACGTCTCCCTTGATGTAGCGGGGTCGATTAACCACTATAAACACGAATTTAGGCACTCTCAACCAATCGTATAGGATCTCAGGTGAGGATGGCACAAACGGGGTAGAATCGGCTGGCAAGGGGTATCAGGAGCCCAGAATCAGGCGCTGCGGATCACAGCGTTGCCGCAGGATTTCGAGTTCCGCGCGGGTGGGCGGTTTGGCTGTATAGGCGTTCTCGGTATCCACGTTGAAACCCATATTTTCCAGAATCTGCTCAGGCGCAACCCCGGGGTAACAGCTGTCGAGAAACATTCGGCGGGAGGCACGGTCAAAGCGCATAATGCCGAGATTGGTAATGACCGACTCCGGGCCGCCCGGCGGAAGGCCTTCTTTCTTGCGGCCATCCGGTCCACCCATCCAGCCCGGGCTGGTGAGATAATCGAGCTTAGGTACGAATTTGCGTTTTTCATGCTGCATGAAAATAATGTTGCGCTGGACAAAAGAAGCCACATCACAGGCGCCCCCACTGCCCGAAAAACGGACTTTAGGTGTTGCATAATCACCAATGACCGTAGAATTCAGATTGCCGTAGGGGTCGATCTGGGCCGCCCCCATGATGCCGACCACCCGGCGACCGGTGAACCTGTTCTGCATGGTTGCAAAGGAATCCGCCAGGCTGCCGTTGACAGCCGTATAATACATCACCCGGGGGTCACCTACCGCCAGCGGAACTTCTTCCAGTTTTGAATCGATGGCCCCGGTCTCGAAAAAGATCGTGCTGTTGGGAGCGCTGATATATTTAGCAGCCATGGCAGCCAGCATGGAGATGCCGGTCCCGCAAAAGACAATGTCGCCGTCCTTGATTTCGCGCGCTGCCGCAACGGCCATCATTTCTCGTAGGGTATAGTCTTTCATGATACCTATCCTTATTCTTAGAAAGCATGCACAGTTGGAAAGGGCAGCGCAATAAGATAAATGTGTCAAAGCTTTTAGCGGTTAGCAGTTAGCTTTTGGATAAAGCTGTTCAGCATCCTCTTTACCTGATTGATCTGTTGATTTAATTCACCGTATACTGCTGCTTGGAGATAATTCAGGTCGAAAGCGAGTAGAAGCTGATATTCGGCCTCGCTTGCAGATCCAGCAGCAATGCTCATAAACCTGGCAAGCTCTCGTTCACTGTTTCTTCCACAACCTTCAGCAATGTTCGTGGGTATGGATGCAGCAACCCTTCGCAGTTGAACCTTAAGACCAAATCGTTCATCAGAAGGAAATTTTTTGTGATCCGATAGACTTCTAGAGCAAACTGATGAGATTTTTCCCATACGGTGAGCTTTCTAAAATCTCTCAAGTACGTTCCTTTCTTATGCTAACAGCTAAACGCTAAAGGTTAACAGCACATATTGAGAATTTATGATTCTATTTTCTATCCAATCCCACCGCATAACCCGTTCGCTTGTCCGCCGCAATATTCTGTAATTGCAGGGGATTAATTTTATCCATGAATTCCGAATGGTTCCGAGTGCCGAAAACAAAATCATCCAGATAAGCCTGATGCCGCGCATCCTCCGGGGCGGTTTCTTTATAGCGGTTGAGGTACACCGGATCGTAATCGTAATGACCGTAACAGGCCGTCGGGTAGGCGCCGAATGGGACATGGACCATGGCATCCACACAAAAAGGCGGTATCTGGTTGCTGTCGGGCTGCTCCTTCAGTACGCCCGGTTCAAGTAGTTCCTCACAGGTGACGATAAGGTGCCGGGCGGCTTTGGCCTGTTCCACGTCTGCAAAAGGCAGGCCCTGTATACGGGCCAGACCGGTAGGATCGGCTTTCTGGACATGGATGATGGTCACATCGGGATTGATGGCCGGAACCAGGACCAGCTTATGGGTGTCAGCCCAATCGCCGAAAGGGTTGTCTATGACGATGAGGTTCTCATTCGGCAGACGCTCATCATCCCGGCGCTCCTCCGGTTCGAAGCCCCAACGATTGACGATATCGGAGCCCAGGCCGCTGCGGGTGGGTAGAAAAGGCACGCCCATGGCCCCGGCCGTAAACCGCAGGGTCATCTGGTAATTGGAATAGTCCTCCACTTGGAGAGCGCCGTTTTCGACTGCTTTACGGAAGCGGATGCAAGTCGGTGCGAACCGGCCGCTGCCGCCGTAGGCGATTTCCAGGCGTGACAGGCAGCTGCCGCCGATCAGTTCATCGGCGCCATGGCCGTTGGAATGGGCGTACAGGTGCAGATTCTTTTTCCGCTGGCGGATGATTTCATAGACGGCCGCCATGGGGTTGCGATTGATGGTAAAGCCGCCAATCGAAATGTGGGCACCATCGGGAACATAGGCATCAATAGCGGTCTGCAGTTGTACGCACTTGGATTGCGCTGTATTCATCTGATTTTCCCTGTTGCTGACGTTTCGGGCTGTCTCCTGAAAAATTTCAGAGATCCCAATAATTTGTCAAGCCTAATTTGGCTTATTTAGAGGCAAGACAATTTGATAATCATCGAATAATCTGGTAATGACCACCTGGGGAGAGAGAATACTCAGTGCAGCCACCACGGCTGCCCGTGTCCATTTTCGACAACCTTTAAACAGCTCGTTATGGAGGTGGGCATGCAGATCAAAACCCACGTAAAGATCGACCAGCGCTTGTGCGGTGTTCCAGTTGCGACGGCTAACGGCAACAGCAGTGTGACCATGCGAGCCAGTGCCGATATGGCGGTTGATGAACCCGGCCTGGTACACGGCGGATTCATTTTTGGCCTGGCCGACCATGCGGCCATGATTGCCGTCAATGATCCGTTCGTTGTTCTGGGAGGGGCCGATACCCGTTTTTTGAAGCCGGTCAAAGTGGGCGACACTGTTGTAGCTGCCGCGCGCACTGAAGCCGTAAATGGGAAAAAGCACATCGTGGCGGTGGATGTGAGCCGGGGCCATGATCTTGTTTTCCAGGGCACCTTTACCTGCTTTGTGCTGGATAAGCATGTGCTGGATGGATAGAAGCCATCTGAAAAAGTCTTTTGGCACATTCTCGGCGTTGGCCGAGCAGTTCAAATCCTCGAAATACCAATCAGTATTCCTCCGGGTTGAACTGCATGGCCGCCTGGACCTTGAACAAAATCCAATTTTCAGATGGCTTCTATTCAGTTAATTGATTTATAACTCATTTCACTCTTAACGGGAGAAAAGTCATGCCAAAAAAAGTGGGAGTCCTGTTATCCGGATGCGGCGTATATGATGGAGCCGAAATTCATGAATCCGTCCTGACGCTGCTGGCTCTTGATAGGGCTGGAGCCCGGATTGCCTGCATGGCGCCGGATATGGAGCAGCTGCATGTCATGAATCATTACAGCCAGTCCGAAAGCGATGAAAAGCGCAATGTCCTGGTTGAATCGGCCCGTATTGCCCGGGGGGATATCCAGAATCTGGCCGAGGTTGATGCGTCCCAGATGGATGCCCTGATCATTCCCGGCGGATTTGGAGCTGCCAAAAATCTCAGTGATTTCGCAGTGAAAGGTCCGTAAGCCACGGTGCATCCCGAAGTGCAGCGGGTTATTGGTGAAATGTTGTCCGCCGGCAAACCGGTGGGTGCTCTTTGCATCGCTCCGGCCACACTTGTAAGGGCGGTGGCGGACAAGACGCCGGAAGTGACCATTGGCAATGATGCGGGTACAGCCGCTGCTATCGGTCAGATGGGCGGTGTCCATATCGATTGTTCGGTTGACGCGGTACACGTGGACCAGCCGAACAAAATTGTGACCACGCCGGCCTATATGCTTGGACCGGGCATCAAGGACGTGGCCGTGGGTATCGAAAAGCTGGTGAACAAAGTTTTGGAATTGTGCGGGTAGATCCGCATCGCTCTTCATCTTAATCTGGCTCTCAATCTTGATCTAAGATGAGGGCAGCTTGAGGGATTGAGAGTAAGACTATGATCATGATCAAGAAACATTCGGGGAATTATGCTGAACGGAGTAACGGGGAAATACTGCATTATCAATTTAAGTTCCGGCCAGACGGAAGTCGTCGAACCAGGTGAAGCATTTTATAAAAAGTACCTCTCAGGGTACGGCCTGGGAGCGGCCGTTCTTATGGAGCGGCAGGCGGCCGGTGTGGATGCCCTTGCTCCGGAGAGCCACCTGGGCTTCTGCTCCGGGCTGCTGTCCGGAACCAAAGCGTTTTTCTCGGGCCGTTTCATGGTGGTCGGTAAATCACCGTTGACCGGGGGTTGGGGTGATGCCAATGCCGGCGGCTATTTTTCCAGGGCCATCAAAAGATCGGGATATGACGCGATCTTTTTTACGGGAGCAGCTGAAAAACCGGTCTGGGTGGTCATAACGGAGGGCGAGGTCGACATCCGCTCAGCAGAAGGTTTGTGGGGCAAGGATATTCTGGAGACTGAAACAGCGATCGAGGCTGAACTGGGTGACCGCAATATCCAGATCGCTTCCATCGGATTGAGTGGTGAAAAGCAGTCCCTGATTTCCGGCATCGCCACTGACGGTGCCCGCATCGCCGCCCGGTCAGGGCTCGGGACCGTGATGGGCAGCAAAAACCTCAAAGCAGTGGCCCTCAGGGGCAAAACCAAGGTGAAGGTGGCCGATCCGGAAGGACTCAAGGCCATCAACAGTGCGTTCATTGCGGATTACAACAAATCCAGCATTATTGACCGTGTAACGATGTACCTGATGAATTTTCTCAGTCGCATCATTGCCCGCACCGGCATCTCGGTCCCTTCGCAGCCGTCGCTCATAAAAGAGATCTTCAGGAAATACGGCACCTCGGGTCTGACTACCTATTCAGCCATGGTCGGGGATATGCCGATAAAGAACTGGGAGGGGGTCGGATACAAGGAATTCCCGATTGAAAAATCCTCGAAGGGTTCCGATGACAGCGTCATCAAGTACCAGACGAAACGTTATTCTGCCAGGCCTGTCCGCTGGGATGTGGTGGTATTATCGATATCAAGAAGGGCAAGTACAAGGGCGAAAAAGGGCATAAACCCGAGTACGAGACCATCGGTTCATTCGGCGGGATGCTGCTGCAGGATGATTTTGATGCCATCGTGGAAATCAATGAAATGTGCAACCGGGCCGCCATCGACACCATTTCCACCGGCGCAACCGTTGCATTTGCAACCGAATGCTTTGAGAACGGTCTAATCGATGCAGCGGATACGGGCGGGCTGCAGCTGGGCTGGGGCAAAACCACCGCGGTCATTCAACTAGTTGAAATGATGATCAATCGTGAAGGTTTTGGGGATATACTGGCAGACGGTGTCAAACGCGCCGCGGAAAAGATCGGCAAGGGCAGCGAAAAATACGCCGTGCATGCCGGCGGCCAGGAACTGCCCATGCACGACCCTCGCCTGGATCCGGGGTTTGCGATTGCCTATGAGTGTGAGCCCACGCCCGGACGGCACACCGTGTCGTGTTACCTTTATGCCTCCCTTTTTGGTCTGGAGAAAAGATTCCCGGCGGCAGCCGAAATGGTGAAAACCGGACGGAACCGCGCGAGCAAGGATGTGCGCCGGTTTACGGCCGGGACCTATTACATGCAATTGCTGAACTGCGGCGGTATGTGTCTTTTCGGAGCCATTACCAGCCAGTTGCCGGTCGTGGAATACATGAACGCGGTTACCGGCTGGGGCCTGAGCGCGGATGAATATCTCCAAACGGGTGAGCGGATCCTCAATCTGCGCAAAGCCTTCAACATGCGTGAAGGCATTGTCCCGGACGGCATCCAGATTCATGGACGGGCCATCGGTACTACACCCCTTAAAGAAGGTCCGCTCAAAGGCAAACGGGTCGATCTGGCTGCAATGCTGGATGAATTCTACCAGATTGCCGGTTGGAGCCGAAAGCAGGGCGGGCCGACCGCTGAAAAGTTGCAATCTCTTGGCTTGGGAGATGTTATGGGCAGCGCGTCCAGCTAAAGCATACTAAAAACGCAGCTGCACTATTAAGCGTTGCGCCGGCCCTTCAGAGTCCACCAGAGGCCCCAGGCAACCAGCACCGGGCCGGCGCCGATGTAAAAACCGTTTCCACTCTTCACCCCAGGGCTCGTAATACACAGCCCAGAATGCCAGCCAGATGAAAGAGGCGAGAATAGCAAGCCTGTGCCGGCCGGTGAGGAACATACCTGCTGCCGGCCGCGAGCGGACATGTGCGGGACGTGAGCCGGCTGATTTGTTGATGCGCGGCAGGAAAATGACGGCCAGGATTATGGCCGCGACGAGCAGGATTTCATGTATGCCGGAGAACATGCAGGATGCTGCTACCATAAAAGTGACTCCGACGCAACGCGGTTCATCTTTGAAAGTCACGAAAATGCGTTATATTTCGGTGTTGAACCGATACCTGTTTCGATGATGACATTGTTTTTTTGATGAAGGAAAGTATATGGAACTGCACGCAGAAGCTGTCATGCCCCCGGGATTTTCCTGTGCGGGTACCAATTGCGGATTGAAAAATGAAGGTAAGGACCTGGCTGTTTTCTATTCTGAAACGGCCGCCAGTGCCGCGGCAGTCTTTACCCGCAATAAATTTCCGGGTGCGCCTGTTATATTGGGCCGCAAGATCATAAAAAAGGGGGTCCTGCGGGCCATTGTGGCCAACAGCAAGATCAGCAATGTGGGGACCGGACAGACCGGACTGGACAATGCCGCCCGCATGGCCGCTACGGCGGCAGCTGAATTCGACATACCTGCCGACCAGGTCATCATGAGTTCCACCGGGGTGATTGCCCGGCAACTGGAAATCGAGAAGATCGAGGCCGGCCTGCAGGGAATTTCCAGTAAACTGATTCAAGACCCCCTGGCCGCGACTGCGGGAATCATGACGACGGACACCTACCCCAAAGCCCTATCGATGAATGTCGGCGATGCCGTGCTGACGATCGTAGGGAAGGGGGCCGGCATGATTGAGCCCAACATGGCCACGATGCTGGTTTACATATTCACGGATGCTGAAGTGGCCGCCCCGGCGCTGGACCATGCCCTGCGGCAGGCAGTGGCCGTGTCTTTCAATATGCTTTCGGTCGATACCGATTCCAGTACATCGGATACATGCGTCGTCATGGCCAATGGTCTTGCCGGACCGGTTGATTTAAAGCTATTTCAGAAAGCGCTTACCTATGCCTGTACCGAGATGGCCAAACTCCTGGCGCGTGATGCCGAAGGCGCCACCAAGTTATTGATATCAAAAGTAAAAGGGGCTGCCGACGATAAGCAGGCCATCCAGATTGCCAAATCCCTGGTCAACTCGCCCCTGATAAAAACCATGGCTTACGGGGCCGATCCCAATATCGGCCGGGTTCTGATGGCCATCGGCAAGTGCGTGGACTGTGATATCGATCCGTCCCGGATTGTCGTCCGGATCAACGACACGCTGGTGTACCAGGACCTGGCCCGGGTTGATTTCGACGAGGATGCCGTTCGGGGTCTACTCGGCGGCGAGCAGGTGATGATTCAGGCCGACCTGGGATTGGGGTCCGGTCGGGCCACCGCCTATGGATGCGATCTAACCGAAGGTTATATCGAGGAAAATGCCGCCTATTATTCATCATGACCCTACCTGTAGCGTCGATACTGCCGGAACTGAAAGAAGCCCTGAACAATGGGCGCAGCGCCGTTTTGCAGGCTCCGCCGGGTGCCGGAAAAACCACCGTTGTACCACTCGAATTGCGGGGTGAGAAATGGCTGCAAAAACGCAGAATCATCCTGCTGCAGCCCCGGCGGCTGGCCGCCCGGGCCGCAGCCCGCAGAATGGCCGGTGCCCTTCATGAAGAGGTCGGTCAGCGGGTAGGGTACCGGATCCGTTTTGACAACCGGGTGGGGCCGGATACTCAGATCGAGGTCGTTACCGAGGCTGTTCTTACCCGCCAACTCCAGCAGGATCCCGAAATTTCCGATACCGGACTGGTTGTTTTCGACGAGTTTCATGAACGCAGTATTCACTCCGACCTCGGGCTGGCCCTCTGCCGGGATGTCCAGTCCGAACTGCGGCCGGACCTGAGAATCCTGGTCATGTCAGCCACCCTGGACGGTGAACCGGTAGCGCGGCTTCTCGGGGATGCCCGGATATTATCGTGCCGCGGCAAGCAGTATCCCGTCGAAACCCATTATCTCTCCAAACTGGTTCAGCCGCTTACGGCCGCCTACATTGCGAATGAGATAGGGCGTATTCTTGCCAGTCAGTCAGGCAGCGCCCTGGTGTTCCTGCCCGGAGCCGGTGAGATCAGGCGCGTGGCGGCGCTGCTCAGAGAACGCGTGGATCCCGAGGTGGAAATTGCGCCGCTATTCGGCGATTTGCCCGGAAACCAGCAGGACCGTGCCATCCGCCCCTGTGCCTCTGGAAAGCGTAAAGTGGTGCTGGCCACTTCCATAGCTGAGACCAGCCTTACGATTGAAGGCATCCGCATCGTAGTGGATACCGGTCAGATGCGAATACCCCGTTTTCAGCCGGGCAGCCTGATGACCTCGCTTGAAACCGTAAGAGTTTCGAAGGCTTCGGCTGATCAAAGACGCGGTCGCGCCGGTCGCACCGGGCCGGGCGCGTGCTTTCGGCTCTGGACCGAATACGACCACCTGTCGCTGGCGCCCCATACGAAACCGGAAATTCTAAACACCGATTTAGCCCCCCTGGCGCTTGAACTGGCCTGCTGGGGAAATCCGGATATCAAGGCCATGGCCTGGCTGGACTTTCCACCGCCCGCCGCCCTCGGGCAGGCGCGTAAGTTCCTCCACAATATAGGGGGCCTGGATGCACAGGGCAGGGTCACCCCGCACGGCCGTCGGATCAGTACCCTCGGCATTCACCCCCGCCTGGGGCACATGATCCTGAAATGTGTCGCCGCGGGCAGGGCCGCTACGGCCGCGGAAGTAGCTGCCCTCTTATCGAGTCGGGATATCCTCGCCCGTTCCGAGATCCGGCGCGAAGCAGATATCCGGGTCAGGCTCGAACTGCTTGCAGCTGCCGATCACAAATCTAATCGTCGCCGGCAAAGCGGACTTGACCGCCGTGCCGTAACCAGGACACGGCGATTGGCTCAGCGCTGGCTGCAAATAGCCGGCCCGGGGCAGACAGGCCCGTCCCGTATAAACGATGCCGGAAAAATACTGGCCCTGGCCTATCCGGATCGGATCGGGAGGCTGCGACCGGGCAGTCGCGATCACTACCTGCTTTCCGGTGGACGCGGCGCCTTCCTTCCGGAGTCGGATCCCCTGTGTGGATCCCCTTTTATCGTTGTCGCGCGGACCGATGGGCGACCGGACAACGCCAGAATCTTTCTCGCTGCACCGGTGGAACGCAGGGACCTGGAGGAGGTACTGGCGGATCGAATTGACATTGTGAAGACCGTTCAATGGAACAGTCGCCAAAAACGGGTGGTCAGTCGGGAGCAACGCCGGATCGGCCAAGTGGTCTTAGAGGAAAAAGACTTAATAAATCCTAATAAAACAGATGTATGTAATGCGTTATTAAAAGGAATACGTGAATCTGGGGTAGGCTGTTTGCACCTGGATGGAAAGGTGCGCAACTGGATGGCCAGGGTGCAATTTATACATGATTACTGTTCCGATAGCGGGCCGTGGCCGGACATGCATTCGGACGCGCTGCTGACCGATCTCGAAAACTGGCTGGGTCCCCACCTGGGCGGGTACCGCAATCTAGCCGCGCTAAAAAAACTGGACATGCAGAACATCCTGGGAACCTTGCTTGACTGGCAGCAACACCGCCAGCTGGATCGGTTGGCACCCGAGACTGTAAAGGTGCCCAGTGGTTCCCGGATTCGCCTGGATTATAGTAGTGGCGACGGACCTGTTCTGGCGGTGCGTCTGCAGGAGATGTTCGGCCTGCAGGACACCCCAACGGTATTGGGAGGCCGTCACAAGGTTCTGATTCACCTGCTTTCGCCGGCCATGCGACCGGTGCAGGTGACTCGGGACTTACGTGGTTTCTGGCTGGAAACCTACAGGCAGGTCAAAAAAGAGCTGAAGGGCCGCTACCCGAAACACTACTGGCCTGAAAATCCGCTGGAAGCAGATGCGACTCGAACTGTAAAGCCGAAAAGGCCGCGTGAGGGCTAGCAGGGAGCGGTTCCTTCCGTTCCATGTTTCCAGGGCACACTTGTCTTGAAAAAATACGAACCAAAGCGTATAGATGCAATTTCAAGGGCTTCAGATTGCATCGTTCGGTTTATACATCATAACCCTGAACCTATTTTTGAGGAGATTATCCATGCGAAGAACCGTGATCAGGTCCACCGGCAAATACCTGCCCCCCCGTGTCGTCACCAATGATGATATGACCCAGTGGATGGACACTTCAGATGAGTGGATCGAACAGCGGACCGGGATCAAACAGCGTCACTGGATTCCGGAAGAGGGCGGGGTCGGTGCATCGGATCTGGGCCTGGAAGCGTCCAACATAGCGCTCGCAAGGGCTGCCTGGCAGGCCGAAGACGTAGACCTGATCATTTTCGCCACGCTCAGTCCCGATCTGAACTTTCCCGGGTCCGGCTGCCTGCTGCAGCACAAGCTGGGCCTGGCCGACACACCGGCTCTGGATATCCGGCAGCAGTGTACCGGCTTTTTATACGGCCTGGAAGTAGCGGATGCCTATATCCGCAGCGGATTGGCCGAAAAGATCCTGTTCGTGGGCGGTGAAGTCCACAGCACGGGGCTGGACATATCCACGCGCGGCCGGGATGTGGCCGTGATTTTCGGTGACGGTGCGGCGGCTGCCTGTATTACCGGCCTGGAGACCGAAAGTGACGTCGGTGTCCTGGCCCACCAGCTGCATTCGGACGGGAGCTTTGCCGAGAGCCTGATGGTGGAAGCGCCGGCCTCCCGGGAGATGCCGAAATTTACGGAAGAGATGTTCGCCGCCGGGCGACACTATCCGACCATGGACGGCAAATCCATTTTAAACTGGCTGTCCGCCGGCTGCCCGAAGTAACCATGAAAGTGCTGCAAAAGGCAGGTGTTGGGCTTGAAGAGGTAGACCTTTTCATCCCGCACCAGGCCAATCTGCGCATCAACCAGTTTTATGCCAAGGCCATGGAACTGCCGCAAGAGAAGGTATTCAACAACATCCAGAAATACGGCAACACCACGGCCGCGACCATCCCCCTGGCCCTTGACGAGGCCATGGAACAGGAACTTATCGGCAAGCCCGGCGATGTGGCTGTTTTTTTGGGTCTCGGGGCCGGCCTGACCTGGGGCGCCTCGGTTTACAGGTTTCCATGAAGAAAGATTCCCCCACCAGACACAACCCTGCCCGGCGGGCATTTCTGGGCTCGACCGCCAAGATAGCGGCCGCTGCAGCCATGGCTCCTGTGCTGGGGTGCGCCGGAAAGTCCAAACCGTCGGTTGCCAAACGCGACATTCCCCAGATCCCGCCGCAAAGTTGGGAAACCAAACCACGCGAACCGCGTTTCTGAGTAGCGCATCGCCCCGAGCGGGTGCTGCTCAAAAACGGGTTGATTGCCGATGGGACCGGCAAACCGGCCTTTTACGGCGATGTCCTGATCAGCGGTGATACTATCGAGGCGGTCACCCCCGGTAGTATCAGTTTTAAAGGCACGTCCATAAACTGCAGCGGCAAAGTTATCGCGCCCGGTTTCATCGATTGCCACACGCACATGGACTGGGTCCTGCCCATGCCCGGGCGCATGGATATGAAAACCCCTTTCACCGAACAGGGGGTCACGACCCTGGTGGGAGGAAATTGCGGCTTTGGGGTCGCCGGTTTCCAGAAAAAGACGCCCCATCGTGAGTTGATCACCCCGCGAACGGAAGGCCTCTACGACCTGCAGTGGGATGAAATGGCAAATTATTTCGATCATATACGCACGCAGGGGCTGAGCCACAACCTCGTGAACCTGGCCGGTCACGGTACGACCCGGACATCGATCCGTGGGTTCGACCCCACCGCTCTGCAGCCGGACGAAATGCGGGCCATGCTCTACCTCCTGGAACAGGCCATGGATCAGGGCGCCTACGGCATATCCCTGGGGCTGCAATACGAACCCGGCCTTTTCGCTACTGCCCGGGAACTGAAAGAGATAGCCAGGCTGGTGAAAAATAGAGACGGGATTCTGACCGTCCACAAAAAAATCTATTCCGCGCTGTCGGGCACCTATCCCTTGAAACCCTACGGGCGTCCCCACAACCTGCTGGCCCTGGAGGAAATTATCCAGCTGGTCCGGGAAACCGACGTGCGCCTGCAGCTTTCGCACCTGATATTTGTGGGCGAGCGGACCTGGGCAACCTGCAGTGAGGCCCTGGACCTGATTGCCGACGCCCGGCGGGAGGGATTGGACATCCAGTACGACACTTACGCTTACCACTGCGGTACGACCGTCCTCAATGCCTTCTTTACCAAGTGGTTTCTGGCCGGCGTTCCGGAAACCTATACCGATACCGCCAGTCTGATGCGTCTGCGCATGGAAATCATGCTGATCAAGTCGTTACTGGGATTCGGGTTTGAAGATATCCAGATCATCGATGCCCGCCACCCGGACCTGGATCAATTCAATGGCATGTTCCTCGAAGAGATCGCCAGGGCACGGGGTATGGACACCTTTGAAAATTTCATCGACATGGCCCGCCTCACGCAAGGCCAGGCAAGGGTTTTAGTCCATCGCTGCAGCAGCCTGGAAAATGTTAAGATGCTGATGCAGGACCCGGCCGCACTGTTCATGAGCGATGCCACACCGACGCCTGCCGGTGTCCAGCATCCCGGGGTCTACGGCAATTTTCCGCTTTTCCTGCAGCATGCCCGTGACTACCGGCTGATAACCATGGAAGCGTGCGTTCGGCGGATGACCGGCGCGGCCGCCGATCGCTTTGGTATCAAGGCGAGGGGCTACTTGAAGACCGGGCATGCGGCCGATATCACCGTATTCGACTATGATGCCATTCGCGACAATAACACCCGCCAGTATACCGACCGCCGGCCCTCCGGTATCGAGCATGTATTCATCAACGGCGAACAGGTTCTCAACTACGGCCTCGCCAACAGCAATATCCTCGCCGGCCAGGTGCTATAAAAAATAGATAGGACGAGTGTTTGTTTGCCTTTGTTCGGGCAGCCTCCCGAATAACACGATTTGCCTTATTAGCTTCAAAGTATCTATCTGACATCGGATGGTTTTGATCCCTTTAAGACGCGCCGAGCATCGCAGGAAAGGGCGAAGGAGCGAAGTGCTTGTCTGAGCGCAGCGAGTTGTGCTGAGCGCGCCCTTTCCGAGAAGCGCAGGGCAGCCCGCTGGGCCGCGTCTTACGGGCGTTTTCTTTCACGCGAAAGAAAATGAACAAATCTAAACTTAATATCAAATGTTATACATACGAGCCGTGCTTGTTGAAATGACATGTCCTGGGTGACTTGGTTAAATTTGGAGGGATGCCTATTTACTGAGAAGATCAACCCTTAGGCGAAAGACGCTTGACCAACGTCGTGGCAAAATTCTTGAAGAAAAGAAGCTGGATGGACTCGGACGATCGATCGATGAGGGTCGCATTGATCTTCATGAGAATACAGTCTGTTTCCGCCGCAACCGCAGCAACCCGGGCCTGTCCGGCAATACAGGCCATTTCCCCGAAGCATTCTCCAGCGCCGATGGTGGCGATTTTGGTATCACCCTTTTTGATCTGGGCCTTTCCGCTGAGAATTACGAAAAAGGCATCATCGATATCCCCTTCGGCCACAATGGTTTTTCCCTTGTGTACCTTCAGCAGCGTGCTGTCATTTACCAGTTCGCTGAGCTGTTCCCTGGAAAAATTATTGAAAAACGGAACGTTGTGAACGAGGTCCAGGACATCCTTGGCTTTTTCGGTGACGACGTTGTCGGCCAGCCCGCGCAGGGCGACCCGCAGATCGTAAGCAAAGTCCAGACAGGTCTGGTAGCGTTCGGTATAATCCTTGGCCATGGCTTTTTGGGCGATGTCGCTCAAGATGGGCGGTAGATCCTGGCGGAGTTCACTCAGGGGAGTGGGGTCCGAGTTGGTGATTTTGTACATGATGGTGAAATTGTTCTCGCCGGGAAACGCCTGTTGCCCGCTCAACAGTTCATACAGGACGCAGCCCAGGGAAAAAATATCGCTGTAGCTGCCCAGGGCTTCCTCTTTGATTGCCTCGGGCGACATGTAGCTCGGCGTGCCCCACAGACCGGTTTCCGACGTGTGTTCGGTGATCTGGGCAACTCCGAAATCGGTCAACTTGGGGGACCCGTTTTCGTCGAGCATGATATTTGAGGGTTTGATGTCGCGATGGATGACTTTCTGCTTATGGGCGTAGTCCAAGGCCTGGCAGATGGCAAATATGATTTCAACCGCCTGCTGCGCGGGCATCAGGGTGTCGGGATGGCAGTGTTTTTCAAGGGTGTCCCCCTTGATATGCTCCATCGTGATATAGCAATAGGCACCGTAGGTACCGGCATCATAAATGGATACGATGTTGGGGTGATTGAGGCATCCGGCAGACTGCGCTTCAACGAAAAATTTCTGCCGCTTGTCGTCTGAGTTGGGTTGGGAAAGTTTCAGGGCCACGTTGCGGCCGATGTATGGATCGATCCCGAGGTAGACGATGGCATTGCCGCCCTGGCCGAGTTTGCCTGAAATCTTGTAACGGTCGACGGACTCTAAGCCTTCCAGTCCGGCGAGAAAATCCGGATCGCCTGATGGGGTTGCTGTCATGCGTCTGGGGCCTGCCTTTCGATCTTAACGTATATTGACCTGGCCAGTGAATGTATTCACCGCAGCTGACTGTGGGGATCGTTCAATGATGTTAATGGATTATAGAGACCTGGCGGCCACGTGTCAATAAGGACCTGCTCGGTGAAGTTCTGCAGTCAACCGGCGGTAAAAGTTATCCGGGGATTTTGCCTTTGAAGAGCATATCGAGATAAAAGGCCTGAATCGGATGCAGATCTTCGGCGTACCCGTTATCGCCAGCATTTTGGGCAGCCATGGCAGCTCTCAATCCGCTGGCGGTGCGTTTGCCCAATTCCACCCCGAACTGGTCAAAGGGATTGATGCCCCAGATAAAGGCGGCATAAACCGTACGCGCTTCATAAAACGCGAGCAGGGCGCCGAGATTGTGCGGCGAAAGATCGGACATCACAATGGTTGTCGAGGGCCGGTTACCGGGAAACGACCGGGCCGGATCGTCGGTTGTTTTTCCTACGGCCAGGGCATCGGCCTGGGCAAGCAGGTTGGCCCAGAGTTCCTGATGGTTGCTGACGCCTTTGGAAGTCGATTGAACCTGGGGATAGGCACTGTTCAAAATCCCGATGAACTCAACGGGCAGGGGGCGACCCTGGTGGGCCATCTGGAAAAACGAGTGCTGTGCGTTCGTCCCGGGTTCCCCGAAAATAAATCCACCGCTCTCACCCGCATGGGGTATTCCGTCCCAGGTGACGGATTTGCCGTTGCTCTCCATGCTCAGCTGCTGAATATGGGGGGCCAGTTTGTCCAGGGGCGCCGCGTAAGGCACAATGGCCAAAGCTGGATAGGCCAAAAAGGTGGTATTCCATACATCCAGCAACGCCGCCGTCAGGGGAAGGTTCTGCTCGGCAGGTGCTTGCCCGGCATGACGGTCCATGCGGGCGGCTCCTTCCAGGAGTTCCGCGAAGCAGTCAGGCCCAAGGCAGAGACTCAGCGGGACCCCGCCCACGGCCGAAGTGACGCTGTAGCGGCCGCCAATGTAGTCGAACATGTGAAAAGTGGCCAGCACAGGATTCTCCGGGTCGTCGCCGGGACTGCCTTTACTGGTGACGGTGACGACGTGCCGGGCCGGGTCCAGGCGGCGGCTTTCCATAAAGGCGTATGCCTGGCGCGTGTTGGCGAGTGTTTCTGCGGTTGTGTAACTCTTGGATATGACAATCCAGAGTGTTGCTTCCGGATCGATCTTTGCGGCGATCTCACCAAAATTGTGCGAGTCGACATTGGAAAGAAAGTGGAGTTGGAGGCCTTTGTTCGCGCGGTGGTGCAGGGCGTGAGCGATAAACTGGGTGCCCAGATAGCTCCCGCCGATGCCGATGACCACCACATGCCGGAAAGGCCGTCCGGTGGTGCCGGTCAGGCGGCCGGCGTGGACATCATCCGTAAAGCGGGCCACCTGGCGGTTGACGTTGTGCAAATCGGATTTGACATCGGATCCGTTGACCAGGATGGGCTCCGGGGAGAGATCCCGGCAGGCGGTGTGCAGCGCGGCCCGGTTTTCAGAACGGTTGACCGCGCCCCCCTGCAGCATGGACCGGAAACGGTCGTGTGCTCCGGTTTCCCCGGCCAGGGTGTACAGCTGTGCCAGCGTCTGCAAATCGATCCGCTGGCGTGAGAAATCATAGAACAGCCCGGCCGCGTTCAGTGAGAAATCTGCCAGGCGTTCCGGCTGGGCGATCAGATGTTTGAGGTGTTTTTCAGGATTCTCGAATTCCTGGGCCCGGGCTTGCAGAGCTTCCCAATGGTGCGCATACGCCATGTGATCCCCCCATCGCTATGTTGGAATTACCACACGATAGTCGATAGTGTCGGTCTACGAACTCCGGGAACAGGATACACTTTCGGCCATCACGGTGTGGATATCATCCAGAATCCGGCACTCTTTGATGCATTCCGGGAAAAAAGGTCTGTCATCGCAGCCCCGGCAGGGACTTTTGATCAAATATCCGATCTCAAAATCGAAACGGTAGTTAAAAGGCTTCTTCTTGGTAATTGTTTCCATTGCTATGTTCTTTGCGGTCCGGTTTGAACGGCCGACCTTTCCAATCAGTTTTCGCGGTTCAAAAACCGCTGGTACTCATACATGCGGGCAAAGGCTTTCACGGCGCGTTCCGGGGTCTCGTAGAACAGGCCTTTGTATTCATCATCCCCCACCCGGTAGACAGTCTGATCTTCCTGATCCGTCAGCAGGCTGACGCCGAAGACCGGTTTTTCATATGTATGCATCAGGTTGATAACGTGCGCGATGTATTGCTTTTCAAAATCGATCAGCATCTGGTTGGCCAGATCCAGGATTTCCTGGGAAAAACTCTCGTCAGCTTTACGCACCGAGGCGGACATGCGTTCGACAAAGATGCGGCGCCCCATGATGCCCAGGTTGATCACGGCATCACACCCATCCCATTTGAGCAGCTCTTCCAGGGTGGTCATAGGAATGGCCGGATCGTTTTCGCCTACGATATCCACTGGGTTTGCACGGCTCCAATAGGGCGGGAGAATGCCGTCCAGAACTGCCAGGATCTCATCGGGCAGGGCAGGTACTTCCAGGCCGTAATTGGCGCACAGGTCGGCGGTGATAACGCCCCAGCCGCCGCCCAGGGTCATGATGGCCGCCCGGTTGCCCCTGGGCAGGGGAACCGATGCAAAGGCGGCGGCCAGATCCAGCAGATCCATTGACCGGTCGACTTTCACGATGCCGGCCTGGCGGCAGACCGCATTGAATACCCTGGCATCCGAACTCATCGCGCCGGTATGACTGGCGGCAGCCCGGTTGCCGGCCCCGGTCTGGCCCCCCTTCAACAGAACGATCGGTTTTTTACGTCCTACCCGGCAGGCACTTTCGAAAAAACGGCGCCCGTCCTTGACACTTTCTATATAGAGCATCACCGTGCGCGTGAGGTCATCTATCTCGAACCCTTCCATGTAGTCTTCGATGGTAATCATGGCTTCATTGCCGGACCCGGAAAAGGCTCGGATACCGATACCCTGCGCCTCGGCAAAGGCCAAAAGCTGTGTCCCCATGTTGCCGGACTGGGCTACCATGGCGGTGGAACCGGCCAGGGGATGGACCGGACTGCCGGTGCAGTAAAGTTCTCTATGGGGATTGCAGATGCCCATTGTATTGGGACCAAGAATCAGGATGCCGGCTTTGCGGGCGGCTTGGATCAGATCCTTTTCGAGCTGCTTGCCTTCCGGTCCGGTTTCACCGAAACCGGAGGTGATCAGCAGCATGTTTTTGATCTCTTTCGCTTCCATTTGCGGCAGCAGGGCAGGCACCAGCGCGGCGGGTATGGTCACCACGGCCAGGTCGACAGGGCCGGGAATGGCATCGATGCTGGCGAATACCGTCCGACCGGCAATGGTACCACCCTTGGGATTCACCAGGTAGATGTCACCTTCGTAGCCGCCGCTGATGGTGTTTGACATCAGCATGTGTCCCCACTTGCCCATCTGGGCAGAGGCACCCACGAAAGCAATGCTTTTGGGATAAAAGAGGGCCCCGATGGCGGCGGGATCAACCGCGACCGACTCATGAAAGACAGCCTGGGACTGGCCGGGAACGACCAGCGCATCCACCGCAATCAAGGACCCATCCCGTCCGGCGAGCAGGGGGTTGATATCTATTTCGGCTATCTCGGGATGATCCAGGCCCAGTTGCCCGATGGCCATGAGGATGTCTTCCAGTTGCCCGGCCTGTACAGCCGCATCGCCCCGAAATTCTCCCAACAGTGCGCCAGCCTTGATTTCTGTCAACATGTCGCGGACGTCGGCCCGGGTGACCGGTGCCAGGCGAAAGGCCACATCCGACAATGCTTCGGTCAGAATGCCCCCGATACCGAACATGATGACCGGCCCGAACTGGGGGTCGCGAAAGAGTCCGGCTACGAATTCCCGGCGGCTTTCCAGTTGCGGCTGGATCAACAGGCCTTCCAGGTCCCGGCCGGCAGCCGTAACAACGTGTTCGGCGGCCCGCCTGACCCCTGTGCCGTCAGTCAGGTTGAGATGCACCAGGCCGCGCTCGGTCTTATGCAGCAGATTGGCGCCCATACCCTTGAGGACCACGGGATAGCCGGTCTCTTCCGCCAGTCGCACGGCCTCATCCGCGGTGGCCGCCACGGCTTCGGATACAACCGGAATGGCGTACTGCTTGAGCAGCTGTTTGGCCTGGAATTCGGTCAAGGCCTTCTGCCCCGTGTTCAGTGCTTCCTGTAGCGCCTTTTTTATATCCATCGATGCTCCCGGTGTTTTTTTACATCACTCTCTATCAGGCGCGGCATGGCAGCGCCGGCACAGTGACAGGGCCTTTGCCGCTGCATGCACGCGGCCCATGCCTTAGCCACTGCGGTAAGCCCTGTCAAGGATTATCAATGCGTGCCCGTCCACATGCGGTCGAGCACGCAAGTTGAATGGAATTGTACAGCAATAAGCATTTATGTTATCTTTTTTGCCGTCATTTGGACAGGTAATTCTCTATCAGGAGCGCACATGAAAATCAGAGTCGGGCAGGGACTGGACGTCCATAAGCTGGTGCCGGACAGACCGTTGGTGTTGGGCGGGGTCACCATCCCTTTCGACCGGGGACTGGCCGGCCATTCAGACGCCGACGTTCTCGTCCATGCCATTTGCGATGCGTTGCTGGGGGCGGCCGCCCTGGGTGATATCGGCCTTCATTTTCCCGATTCCGATCCGGCCTATCGGGATATCGACAGCCTGTTATTACTCGCTAAAACAGGCGCAATGCTGGCCGAAGCCGGTTACACGATCGGCAATATCGATGCAGTGGTTATCGCCCTGGTTCCCAAACTTGCTCCCCACCGGACCCAGATGCAGCAGAACCTGGCCCGGACCCTGCAAATCGACGCGGGGCAAATCAATGTCAAAGCCACCACCACGGAGGGCTTGGGTCTATTCGGCCGGGAAGAGGGCATCGGCGCGCTCTGCACCGTGCTGATTGAAAAGGCATAGCCGGAATACTTCATTAGGCCCCTTTTTACAATCTAATTTCCGTACATACCTTTAAGGCTACCCGAAAACAGCTGCAAAGCATGAACTTGCAGATCATAAACGTGAAATATTCAGGTAAACCATGTTCACACTCAACACCGACTTTGTCCCCAGAGGTGACCAGCCCGCTGCCATCGATACCCTGAGCAATTTCATCGAAAGCGGCAACCGCCACCAGGTACTGCTGGGCGTGACCGGGTCGGGCAAGACGTTTACCATGGCAAACGTGATTGCCCGGGTACAGCGGCCAACCCTGGTTCTGGCCCCGAATAAAACGCTGGCCGCCCAGCTTTACAATGAATTCAAAGCACTGTTTCCAGATAATGCCGTTGAGTATTTTGTAAGCTACTACGACTACTATCAGCCGGAAGCCTATATTCCCACGACCGATACCTACATCCAGAAAGATTCCTCCATCAATGAAATGATCGACAAAATGCGGCATTCCGCCACCCGGTCGGTGTTGTCGCGGCGGGATGTAATCGTGGTGGCCAGTGTCTCCTGCATCTTTGGTCTGGGAGCTCCGGAGGATTACCTGGATATGCGGGTTGAAATCGACACTGATATGGAAATCGAGCGGGATGCGCTGCTGCGTAAACTGGTGAACATTCAGTATGAGCGCAATGATACCGATTTTCACAGAGGGGTATTTCGGGTACGCGGGGATCGGGTGGAGATCTTGCCTTCATACGAAGAAGAACTGGCCATCCGGATCGATTTCTTCGGAGATCAGGTGGAAAGCATTACCGAAATAGACCCGCTGCGCGCTACGGTGAAAAGAAAGCTGGACCGGGCCGTCATCTATCCGGCCAGTCACTACGTGACGCGGGACACAACCATGAAGCGTGCCGCGGAGACCATCAAGGCCGAACTCAAGGAGCGCATGGCGTTCTTTCACGATCAGAACCAGCTGATCGAGGTGCAGCGTATCGAGGAGCGGACAAATTTCGATTTGGAGATGATTCAGGAGATCGGCTACTGCAACGGCATTGAGAACTACTCGCGACACCTGACCGGCCGTAACCCGGGCGAGCCGCCGCCGACTCTGCTGGACTATTTTCCGGAGGACTATGTACTCTGCATCGATGAGAGCCACATAGCCGTACCGCAGATCAGGGCCATGTACAAGGGGGATCGCTCCCGCAAGGAGACCCTGGTACGTTTTGGATTCCGACTGCCGTCCGCTTTGGACAACCGGCCCCTGATGTTCGAGGAGTTTAGAAACAGAGTCAACCAGATCATCTATGTGTCGGCCACCCCTGCCGATTATGAATTGGAAAGGTCGGCCGGGGCGGTTGCCGAACAGATCGCTCGGCCCACGGGCCTGTTGGATCCAAAAATCGAGGTGCGCAGCGCCGAAAACCAGGTGGATGATCTCTATACCGAAATCCGTAAACGCCTGGAGCGCAGCCAGCGTGTGCTGGTAACCACCCTGACAAAACGCATGGCGGAAGACCTGACGGATTACTACGATGAACTCGGTATTCAGGTCCGCTACCTGCACTCAGACATCGGTACGCTGGAACGTATGGATATTATAAGGGATTTGCGTGCTGGTGAATTCGATGTGCTCATTGGCATCAATCTTTTGCGTGAAGGACTCGACATACCGGAGGTGTCCCTGGTGGCTGTCATGGATGCGGACAAAGAGGGCTTTTTGAGGTCCACGCGGTCGCTTATTCAGACCTGCGGCCGGGCATCGCGCAATCTGGCCGGCAAGGTGATCCTCTACGCGGAAACGGTGACCCGATCCATGCAGCAGACCATCGATGAAACCAACCGGCGCCGGGAAATCCAGGCCGCCCACAACGAGCGCTATGGCATTACCCCGGAGAGTATCGTTAAGGAGGTGGCCACTGCTCTGGACAACCTCTACCGGCTTGATGATGCTGCTGCCCCGGGCCAAATCGCCGAGGATACGGCCGCATTTGAAAAGGGCGGGGCGGAACTGGAAGAGCACATCAAGGCCCTGGAAGAAGAGATGCAGGCGGCTGCACGGGACCTGCAATTCGAACGGGCCGCCGAACTGCGGGACAGAATTAAGGATCTGTCGTCTATTATGCTTTTCTGATCGAAAAGCAGGGTTCCCGGGTTCGAGGGCTCAGGGGTTCAAGGATTTTCAGCTTAACCCCCAAAACCATATCCCCCTATTATCTGCGCTTATCTGAATATTTCTGAAATATGATAAATAGAAACATGGACACTGCGCTCAAGGAAAAACTGAAAACAGTCGGCAACGGTCCGGGCTGTTATCTGATGAAGGATGCGGAGGGGACGGTCATCTATGTCGGCAAGGCGGTCAATCTCAAAAAACGCCTGAGTTCCTACTTCAAGCCCAAGCACCAGATGGACATCAAAACCGGGGTCCTGGTGGACAAGATCGAAAATTTTGAGACCATCCGTACCGGCAATGAACAGGAAGCCTTGATTCTTGAAGCGACCCTCGTCAGGAAACACAAACCGCGCTACAATGTCATTCTAAAGGATGATAAACGCTATCCCTCCCTCAAGCTTGACCTGAACCATCCCTATCCAAACCTGACGGTTGTCCGGAAACCCGCCAAAGACGGCGCTCGCTATTTCGGCCCGTTTTCATCAGCGCACGCTGTAAAGCAAACCCTTAAATTTATAAATAAAAATTTTAAGTTGCGCAAGTGCAAGAACAGCACTTTCAACCGGCGGACCCGCCCCTGCCTGAATTACCAGATGGGTATCTGCTTGGCGCCCTGCTGCCTGGAGGTGGATTCCGAAACTTACACCCGGATTGTGGATCAGGTCACAACGCTGCTCAAGGGGCGCACACCGCAGTTGATTAACGAAGTCAAAAAGGAAATGCAGGCAGCGGCGGCCGTTCAGGATTTCGAAAAGGCCACGGTGTTGCGGGACCGTATGTTCGCCCTTGAAAAGCTGGTCGAAAAACAGGTGGTGGTGACCAACGATTTTCGGGATCGGGACATCCTGGCCGTAGCGGTCGACGAGACCCTGACCGTCGTCACCCAATTAACCGTCCGCAACGGCTACCTGCTCGGGTCACGCCATTACACGGCGGAACAGACCCTGGCGGATGCGGGCGAGATCATCGGGGCATTTATCAGTCGGCATTATGATAACGTAGCGGATATCCCCGGAGAGATACTTGTACCGCAGCTTCCGGATGATAGCCGGATACTTGCTGAAAAGCTCACCGGACTGGGCGCGAGGCGTGTCTATATCCGCGCCCCGCAACGTGGAGAAAAAGTGCGGTTGGTTGAAATGGCCGCCGAAAATGCCGCCGCCCGGCTCAGGGATCTGCAGGCCGGCCTGGACGAGAATCGACGCTTGCTGGAACGGCTGCAGAGACGGCTGGGCCTGAGCCGCATGCCGACCAGAATTGAATGTTTTGACAATTCCAACCTCCTCGGTCAGTCGCCGGTCGCGGCCATGGTCGTTTTTCGCAACGCTAAACCGGAGAAATCGGCTTATCGGAAATATAAGATCAAAACGGTGATGCAGCCGGACGATTATCAGACTATGGCAGAAGTCCTGCGCCGGCGTTTTGATCTCGAGAATAAAGTGGGTACCATGCCGGATTTGCTCATGCTGGACGGCGGCAAAGGTCAATTGAATATCGGCCGGGCCCTGTTGCGGGAGATGGACCTGGAAGATCGCATCGATTTGATTTCGATCGCCAAAAAAGATGAAACCCGGGGAGAAACCCGGGACAAAATCTACAAGCCCGGCCGGGTCAACCCCATAAATTTTGGCCGCCAGGAGGATTTGCTGTTGTTTCTGCAGCGGGTAAGGGATGAGGCCCACCGTTTCGCCATAACATTTCATCGTCGAAAACGGCGTAAGGCGGCAGTCCGATCCGTATTGGACGACATAAAAGGCGTGGGCGCCCGGCGCAAAATGATGTTGCTCAAGCACTTCGGCAGTGTCGCTGCCATCGGACAGGCAACGCTGGAGGAAATAGCCGGATTGCCGGGAATGCACAGGCAGCTGGCCAGGGATATAAAAAAGGCGCTGGGATCTTAGGTATCCAGCGCCTTTTTATTTTAAGTCAGTGTAAAAAGCTGTTATTACATCGTTTTCAATATGTCCTTTAACTCCTGGACGGCTGCTGCAGATTTGGCCAGGGCGGCCTGCTCATCATCGGTCAAATTGATCTCGATGATCTGTTCAACCCCTTCGGAACCCAGCTTCACGGGGACACCGATAAAGAGGTCGTTAAAACCATATTCACCTTCAAGTAATACGGCGCAGGGCAGCACTTTCTTTTTGTCCTTCAGGATTGATTCGGCCATTTCCACTGCTGCCGAGGCGGGGGCGTAAAATGCACTCCCGGTTTTCAAGAGACTCACAATTTCGGCGCCGCCGTTGGCGGTGCGGTCCACGAGGGCATCAATGCGATCGGGCGGCATCAGTTCGGTGATCGGGATACCGGCCACTGAGGAATAGCGGGGCAGGGGCACCATGGTGTCGCCGTGTCCGCCCAGTACAAAGGCGTGGGTGTTTTCAACGCTTACATCCAGTTCCATGGCAATGAAAGCCCTGAAACGGGCTGAGTCCAGAACGCCGGCCATGCCGATGACCCGGTTCTTCGGAAAGCCGCTGGCCTCATAGGCCACATGACACATGGCGTCCAGGGGATTGCTGACGATGATCAAAACCGCTTCCGGTGAAAGTTTGGCAACCTGCTCCACGACATTTTTCATGATACCGGCATTGGTGCTGATGAGGTCATCCCGGCTCATGCCCGGTTTTCTGGGAATACCGGCCGTAATAATGACAATGTCCGAATTCGCGGAAGCTTCGTAGCCGTTCGAACCGGTCAGGCGCGAATCGTGCTTTTCAATGGGCGCTGCTTCAGTCAGGTCCAGCGCTTTGCCCTGGGGAATGCCTTCGACAATATCAATCAGAACCACATCGCAGAGCTCCTTCTCGCAAAGGCGCTGAGCTGCGGTGGCACCTACGAATCCAGCGCCGACAACCGTTACTTTTTTGTCCATGTTCACTCTCCTTGAAGAATTAAAACGGGTTGATTAAAAGCCGTCTCAGAATTCAGCTTCGCTAACCACCGGCGTAGCGGGAACCAATGCGGGTATCGGCAACTGCAGATTCCGCGGCCCGGCGGTTCCTCTGACCTGATCAAATCCGAATGTGGGTGCAACCCGGAGGAATACAGCCTTTGGTGTGCGGATTTGATATGCGGGCCTAACGCCGAGATGGGGCTATAAGACTTTTTTCGAGATAGCTTGTAGCATGCATCCGGTTTGACTTGGAAACTGGATAGCACACTGCCGTTTATTGTCAATATATTTATATAGCGACCAATTATTGACATTTTGGTAGGAAATAGGGTAAGTTAATGCGAATCTTGGTGCCCGAAACGGCGAACGGGCCGCCAGGCGATGATAGAGACTCTTTTAACATCGGCTGCATGGGGACCTGTATTAAGATCGTTCAAGTTAGTCGTCAGATCACAGGGAGTGAAGATGGACATAGGAACGAAGATCAAGACCCTTCTCAAAGAGGCGGAGTTATACCGGGGGCAGGGTCTGCTGAATGAGTCTAAAGACAGCTACCAAAAAGCGGCTAAGCTTATAAAATCTATTGAAAAACTGAAGAATAAAGAAAAACTGCTCAGGGGTATTACCGGCAAGCTCAAGGGGCTCGATGTCGAGATCCAGAAGGTGGAAGACGCCCCGGACAATCCTGAAATCGGCGCGGAATCCCAGGAATTGATTAAAAAGCTGTTCTCATACGCCAAAACCGATGATGAGGACGCCGTGGCATTGGAAGAGGCCATTGCCCTGACGAAATTCGGGCAGTATGCAAAAGCCATAGAAGACTTTAAAGCCCTGCTGTCCAAGGACTCGGTACGCCTGGCAGCGGCCAAGAACATCATCAGGTGTCACATTGCCAGTGAAAAAATCGATGACGGCATCGCCCAGTTTCAGGAGTGGCTGGGAGACAGTGTCCTGAGCCAGGACCAGTTGAAAAAACTGCGGATGTTCTTCCAGAATATCATTGACAAAAAGGGCTTGGATGTAAAGGTTCCTCAAGTAGCAACCGCAGATGCCCCGGAAGATGAACCCGAACTGGAACTCGAACTGGAGGAGGCCGAAATAGAGCCGGCCGAGGAAGAACCCCAGGAAGAGGAAGAGATCCTGGATATCAATTCGGTG
>Ga0126327_10000072_pt1 | contig 30028 bp, 32 predicted proteins | sample InaspJWI30metaG_FD_101392 | JGI IMG/M metagenome (GOLD analysis project Ga0126327, IMG submission 101392) | Marine gutless worms symbiont microbial communities from Oahu, Hawaii - Inanidrilus sp. 1 OAHU.JWI-30 metaG | ecosystem: Host-associated > Annelida > Digestive system > Unclassified... | reverse complement strand
CCGGCCGCGCGGCCGGTAGCGCCAGCCGCCCATGCCCATGGCCTGCCCGGCAAGGTGGTGCAGGTCCGTGCGACCAAGTTTGCGGCGGGCATATGCATAAAGGTGGCGTTTTTTTAACACGACCGCCGGGCTGCTGCTGTATAGGCCGATATTGGCATGGTCGTTTTTGGGAAAGATCCAGCCGTAGCCGGACGGGACCACATTGAAATCAAAAGCCATGCGGGGCGGATCGGTCGGGTCGACGGGCAGCGTGCCTTCAATCGCAAAGCCCTGGTATCCTCTGCTGAATTCACCGGTGAGCCGGCGGACCCGACTGTGGGCCCCGTCGGCTCCGATGAGAAAGGCGGCTTTCAGCGGACCGGCGGTGGTCTGGATTGTCACGCGATTTTGGGCTTCCCGGATGGACAGAATCCGGTCCGCGACCCCGAAACGGGTCCCGAGTTCCAGGGCTTTTTCCAGGCAAAACAGATCCAGTTCGGAGCGGATGGTCATCGCGCAAATATCCCGGCGGCCGACAAATTGGACGGAACGGGTCAGCCCTTGGCCGATGTCCAGGGTCCGGCAGCGGGTTTGAATCACAGGATCGACGGAAAAGCGCAGGGCCTTGAGGGCTTTAACAGTCAGGCCGCCGGCACAGGCCTTGCGGCGGGGAAAGGTGTGCCGATCGAGCAATAGTACTGAAAGGCCGGCCAGTTGCAGGTCATAGGCCGCAGCTGTACCGGCCGGACCGGCGCCGACGATGATGACATCAAAATCGTTGGAGGATCGTTTTGGCATTGGGTTGTCCGAGAAAAACCTGCTTGACGCCTGAATATCGTTTCCCTATGATACGTGGCTTTTTGAGACAGCCGCTACACTAACAGAGTGGACCATGGAAAAAAAGCCGCTATCGATGAATATAAAAATCATCCTCGCCCTGACCCTAGTTCATTTCACCGGAGATTTCTATAGTGCCTTTACCGCGCCGCTGTTTCCGGTTTTCATGGAGAAGCTCAACCTCTCCCTGGCCCAGATCGGGTTTATTGCCGGGCTGAACCGTTTTCTCGCCTTCATTGTCCAGCCGACCGTGGGGTATCTGGCCGACCGTTACCAGAACCGGGCGTTCATTCTCGGGGGGCTTCTTTTGACGGTCGTCTTCATCCCCCTTTCCGGCGTGGCCCCTTCTTTCTGGCCGCTGCTGGCCTTCATCTGCATCGGATCGGTGGGGTCCTCCATGTTTCATCCCTCGGTAGCCGGTATGGTGCCGCTCTATGCGGGCCGCCGGGCAGGCCTGGCCATGTCGATCTTCAATACCGGGGGGACCCTGGCCTTTGGTGTGGGGCCGCTATTGGTTACCTGGCTTGTTGCCACCTGGGGACTGGAGGCGCTGCCGGCGGCCATGCTTTTTGGGCTTGGTGTTTGGGGTTATGTCTTTTTTACGCTGCCGCAACCGGAAAGTGAAGGGTTGCGTCACCTGGGCTTTTGGGGAACCCTGAAAGAGACCCTGGGGCCGGCCCTGAAGCCCATTGTGCTGATCTGGCTGGTCATGGTTCTCAGGGCGGTAGTCGGCCAATCTTTCCTTACGTTCATGCCGGTTTTCTACGTTCAAAAAGGGTACTCGCTGGTGGCCGCCGGGGTGATGTTTTCGCTTTTTACCATTGCCGGAACCCTGAGCGGAATTGTGTCGGGGTACCTGTCGGACCGGATCGGCCATAAATCCATTTTCATGGTTACCCATTTTTGCATGACCCCGGCTCTGATCCTGCTGCTCTATCTGCCGGGCATCTGGGTGTATGCCGGCGCCTGCCTGGCCGGGGGGTTCGTCCTGGCCACACCATGCCCCTGGGCGTCACTATGGCCCAGGCCCTGGCCCCCAAAGGCCGCTCCATGGTTTCCAGCCTGATGATGGGACTGGCCTACGGATTAGGCGGGGCCCTCTCACCCCTGGTGGGAAAACTGGCGGATCTTTATTCCATCGAGCAGGTGCTGTTTGCGGTGGCGTTCATTCCGCTGGGGACGCTGGGGCTGATCATGTTCTTCCCGCGGGTGGGAAGTGAGGCTGCCTGATGGAGTTTTCAACTTTACAGCGCGTATAATGTCCAAATCGAAATCGCTATCGGGATCGGAATCGGTTTGATAAATACGGGACAGTTGCTCGATTCCGATTTCGATATCGATAGCGATCCCGATTTCGACTGCAGCCGGTCTCAAAGGTTTTCCTTATACCTCATACCCTACACCTTATACCTAAAGATTCTTCAGTCTTCGGCCTAAACGCCAAAATACCGCGCCCCAGCCACGATCACCATGCCGCTGAGCATGGCCAGGAAGATATTTCCGGTGCGCCAGGCCAGCAGGGCAGTGGCCAGGGACGCGGTGCAGCCCCAGAAGCCGGCAGCGACAATCCCGGGTGCCACCAGCGCCACAAGAATCGTGCCCGGCAGTGCCTCCATGAAGTCTTTGAATTTTCCAGTGCGGGGAAGCCTTTCTGACAACAGCAGGCCGCCGAAGCGAAACGCGTACGTAACCAGGGCGGCACCTGCGATGGCCAGGACCACGGTCAGGTTGTTATCCGGAGCAGTCATGGGGCGCCTCCTTGCGCAGCAGCGGCAGCAGGGCGCCGCCCACGCCGCCGATAACGATGTACCATTTTCCGGGGAGCATGCTTTCCGCCAAAATGGCCAGGACAGCGGCTCCGGCCCAGGGCAGCAGGTCACTTTTTCCGCGCCACAGGCTGATGGCCAGGGCTGTGAAGACCGCAGTAAATGCAAAGTCTAAAGCCCACGCTTCCGGGTTGCGCACCAGGGCGCCCAGGCGGTGACCAAAAAGAGTACCGCAGGACCACACGGTAAACAGGCACAGGCCGCCGCCCAGCAGGAACCAGATGGTCGCTGTACACCGGCGGTGGGCCGCCATGGTAACCGCCCAGTTTTCGTCGGCTACCAGGTGCATGATCATGGATTTCTGGGGAAGGGTGGCCCCCTGGAAAACCGGATTGAGAGAGACGCCGATGAGCAGATAGCGCAGATTGATAATCATCACCGCGAACACCATTTCCAGGACCGGCAGGTGCGGAGCCCACATATCCACCATGACGAACTGGGCGGACCCCGCGAACACCGAGACGTTCATCGCCAGCAGTTCCAGCCAGCTGACATCATTCTGGGCCGCCAGGACCCCCAGGACACTGCCGTAGGCACAGGCACTGGCAGCCATGGGTAAATTGGCCACGGCTCCTTTCTGGATTTGAGTCAGTTTCATATGGGTATCCTCAGCTCAATTTGGCCAGAGTTATTGCGATGCAAATCGACAATACGATCCATACCGCGGATTTAAATGCTTCGCGAAAATGAATCGCGGCGGCAGCCTTATCCACGAGGGGCTGCCGGCCATCTGCTTCCCCTGAGGTTTTTGAAGAGTCTTCAGGCGCGAAAAGAAATTCCAGCCAGGTCCACATTTGATTGTCGAAGCTTTGCATCCGAATTCCCTCCCTCCGGCTCGGGTTGGGTCTGAACCGGCACCGTGCCCGACCGTTTAGCCTGCGGGCTTGTCAATTCATAACAGACCTGCTAAACAATAACAGATACAGAATTCGAATTATTGGTGCATAACAGATTGGGGGTCCTATGGCAGGCGATGCCGCCACCGGCGACGTGCAGTTCAGGTATTTGAAGCTGGCCGCAGAAATTGAAAAGAAGGTGAATATGGGGGTTTACCTGGCCGGTGAGAAACTGCCCTCCATCCGCAAGCTCCATGGTCAGACCGGGTTGTCGATCACCACGGTTTACCAGGCGTTTATCGAACTTGAAAAAAGGGGCATCGTGGAAGCCCGGCAAAAATCCGGATATTATGTCAAACCGCTTTTGCACCAGATCCTGCCGACGCCGAAGATCAAACGACACCGGGCCGTTCCGAAGAGAGTGACCATCAACAACCTGGCCAGTTCGATCGTGGAATCCATGAGCGATCCCGGCCTGCTGCGCCTGGGGGGCACGGTGGTGGACCCGGACCTGCTGCCGCACAAGCAGTTGATGACCGCCGTAAAATCGATTCCCGCCGCCCGGTTCAAAGACCTGTTGACCCTCTACGAAAATCCCATGGGCAGCCGGGAGCTGCGGCGCCAGATCGCCAAGCGCACCCTGCCCATATCCCAGCGGGCCGCCGCGGATGACATTGTCATCACGAACGGCTGCATCGAAGCTGTCAGTCTTTGTCTCCAGGCCATTGCCGGACCCGGAGAAACGATTGTTGTGGAGTCGCCGACCTATCCCTGGATTCTGCAGGTGATCGAAGACCTGGGCATGTTCGCCCTGGAGCTTTGCACGGACCCCGAGACCGGCATCGATCTGGAGGCCTTCAAGAAAGCCGTGGACCGTAACCGGGTCAGCGGCTGCATCCTGATTCCCAACTTTCACAACCCGCTGGGGTTCGAGATGCCGCCAGAGAACAAGCAGGCCCTGGTGGCCTTTCTCAATGCCCGCGGGATACCGCTCATCGAGGATGATATCCACGGAGATCTCTATTTCGGCCGCCGCCGGCCGGTGGCCCTGCAGTCTTTCGATAAAAAGGGCCAGGTACTGTACTGCTCCTCATTTTCCAAGACCTTGTCACCGGGGCTGCGCATCGGGTGGGCCATCCCGGGCGCCTATCGCGAGCAGGTCAAGCGGCTGAAACTCAATTCATCGATTGCCACGACGTCCATGGGCCAGCACCTGGTGGCCGAGTTCTTGAAGAGCGGCAGCTATGACCGCCATTTGCGATCACTGCGCACGGCGCTGAAGAACCAGGCGAGCAATACCGCCCTGGCCGTGGCTCGTCATTTCCCGCGGGGCACCTGCCTCACGGCGCCCAAGGGCGGCTTGACCCTGTGGCTGGAGCTCGATCCGGCGGTGGACGGCATGCAGGTGTTTCACGAGGCCCGCAAGCGCAAGATCGCGATATTGCCGGGCATCATGTGCTCGACTACCAAAAAGTACAAAAACTTCATCCGCATCAGTTGCGGATTTCGCTGGAGTGCAAAGATAGAGGCCGGGATTGCCGCGCTGGGGGATATCGTTCACAAGCTACAGTCTGATTCAGGCGGGGAATGATCGCCGCTACTTCTTGCGTCTGCGGCTATAAAGTGAGGTTTTACGTTTCTGGGCTGCAAGGATGGTCTTGCGGATCCTGATTGACCTGGGCGTCACCTCCACCACTTCGTCATCCCGGACAAAACTCAGGGCTCGCTCCAGCGTCATGGCTTTGATGGGGGAACAGACCACCGCATCATCCTTGCCGGCGGCGCGTATGTTGGAGAGCTTTTTCTCCTTGCTGGGGTTTACATTCAGGTCGGATGCTTTGTTGTGCTCGCCGATGATCATGCCCTCGTAGACCGGTGTGCCGGGTTCGATGAACAGCTGGCCCCGCGGTTCGAGGTTGAACAGGGCGTATGGGACAGCCTTGCCCTGGCGGTCCGACACCAGTGAGCCCGTGTAGCGGGACGGAAAGTCGCCGCGATAATCATCGTAACCGGCAAAGATCGAGTTCATGATGCCGGTACCGCGGGTGTCGGTGAGAAACTCATCCCGGTAACCGATCAGAGAACGGGTGGGGATGGAAAACTCAAGGTTCACCCGGCCGCGGCCGTTGTTGACCAGGCCCACCATTTTTCCTTTGCGCAAAGAGAGTTTCTCCGTCACGACCCCCATGAAATTTTCATCACAGTCTACGAACAACTGCTCCATCGGCTCCTGGGTGCGGCCATCGATTTTCTTTAAGATCACCTTGGGCCGTCCGACGCACAGTTCAAAACCTTCCCGCCGCATGGTCTCGATGAGAATCGCCATCTGAAATTCACCCCGCCCTTTAACAATGAACGCGTCGCCGTCTTCAGGGATATCCACCTGGATGGCCACATTGACCATGGCTTCTTTCAGCAGGCGCTCCTTGATTTTGCGTGACTGTACGATCTTGCCCTCCCGGCCGCTGAAAGGTGAGTCGGTAATGGCGAACCGCATGGCAACCGTGGGGTCGTCTACCGCAAGTCTTTCGAGGGGCCGGAGCTCATCTTTAAGGCAGATGGTGTCTCCGATATGCACTTCGTCGATGCCGGCCAGCACAGCGATATTGCCGGCAGCGGCTGTTTCTACGGCAGCCAGGTCCAGGCCGTCATAGACCTGCAGTTTGGAAAGCTTGACGTCGAGGGGCTGACCGTTCTCACCGATACAGGTCAATTTGTCCTTGAGGTTGACCGTTCCGTTGGTGATTTTGCCGATGGCCAGCCGGCCGAGGTAGTCGGAATAACCAAGATCGGCCACGAGCATCTGCAGCGGCTTGGCCGGATCACCGGTGGGCGGTGGAATTTCTTCCATGATCATATTGAACAGGACATCCAGATTGGTGTCTTCTTCCGCGAGTGTCTTCCGGGCGATTCCGTCTCTTCCCACGGCATACAGCAAGGGAAATTCGAGCTGTTCATCCGTGGCATCCAAATCGATGAACAGGTCGTAAATTTCGTCCAGCACTTCTTCCGGCCGGGCGTCCTGGCGGTCGATTTTATTGATGACCACAATAACCTTAAGGCCGGCCTCGAGGGTTTTTTTCAAGACAAACCTTGTCTGGGGCAGGGGGCCTTCGGAAGCGTCCACCAGTAAAATGGCGCCGTCCACCATCGAAAGGGCGCGTTCCACCTCACCGCCAAAATCAGCATGCCCGGGTGTGTCGAGAATGTTGATGGTGGTGGCACCGCGCGTGACTGAGCAGTTTTTGGCTGCGATGGTGATGCCCCGCTCCTTTTCCAGGTCCATGCTGTCCATGATGCGGTCATCGACCACCTGGTTTTCACGAAACATTCCGCTCTGGCGAAACATGGCATCCACCAGGGTGGTCTTCCCGTGGTCGACATGGGCGATGATGGCGATATTGCGAAGCTTATTGATCTCTTTCATTTGGTCCCCGTTTGTTCAGAAGGTCCCCGGTTGCACTGGCAGGCATAATAAGCACTGCCTTTTCAATTGCAACTTTTAAGGCGGACGGGCTGCGCTTAATGATTTGACTGCCGTGTCGTACAGTGGTAGCAGGAGGCTGGACTGCGCAGACGGGGAGGGCAAACTGAGCGAACGCCGGCAAGCATTAGACCACACTGAAAAGTTGCGATCCATCAGGCTGGCCATGGCCGTGGAGCTGGAGACAGCTCTGCGGGCCCTGGCTAAAATGGATAAGCAGGCTGCCAGTGAAGCCGGGGACTTGATCCACCGGATGGCGGTCATTAAAAACAAGATCGAGGCCCGGGCCCGGGCGCTTGGATATGCAGAAAAATGCCGGCAGGCGATTGCCGTATGCACCGGAGAATGCTGCCGCTGGCATTTTCCCAAACGATTGTCCCGGGTTGATTTTTTCGCGGCGGCCTACAATCTGCCGGTCCCTGCCCGGGCCGCACTGACCGAGCAGGTGCAAAAAGCTGATGAGCGGATCTACCAGTGTCCCCTGTTGCGGCACGACGGCTGTTTTTTCTCCTTTGAAAACCGGCCCGCGGTGTGCACCGTAGCGTATCCATGCCTGGCCGGCTCGAATTATTGGGAATACAAGGAGCGCTTTCGTGAAGAGCTCAACCGGCTCCGTAAAACCCTGGGGCGGTTAATCGACAGGTATGGGTTTTATACCCATAACCAACCCAGGGCGCGCTCTCCGCGCTCCCGCAGCAATGGCCCCAAAACTTCTTAAGGTTTGGCGTTGTAGGTAAGCTGTATGGCTGATGGTACGCTTATGTGTGTAATCAACAGCTTGCCGTTCTTTTTCACCAGGGCGTACCGGACCGGCTGTTCGACGGCCGGGTAAATCGCCAGGGCAACCTCACCCAGGGCTGCTTTCCCGCGGTCAAAAGGGCGTTCATCCGCGGCCACGCACTGCATGGTGGCCAGAACGGCCTTCTCCTTCACAGGCACTGTTTCTTTTTTTGCAAATGCTGTTTCAGGGATTGCGTTGTCCTCGGGATTCTCTTCCAGCCTGGCTCGTACCCAGGGATACTTTCCCGCTGATTTGCTGACTTGCCAGCGCAGATCGCGCGCTCTGACATTGTAATGAACCGTCTTCACAATGCTTTTTTCGATCAGGCTGCACCTGGCGATGATGCGGCCGTCATCGGCACCGGCTGCCGATGCAAGGCCAAAGAGCACGGCTGTGCACAAGCCGGCCATTAAGGTTAACTGGAATGGTTTGCATGCTTTCACGATTTACTCCTTCCGGCACATCAGGTTTTCTTTGCCGTCCGGAACAGAAAAAGCCGATCTGCCCGAATTCCAGGGCAGATCGGCTCAAAGGTGGTTCCCTGGCAACCCGGCTGTCTCTGTTCAAGACCCGTGGCTTTCCGCCCCCACCTTGCGATGGGTTTGGCTTTTTCAACAAATGGAATTACTACAGATTTGAAAGAGCAAAATGGGTGCCAAAAGGGGAAAATAGGAAAACATACATAATTTCAATATCCTGACAGGCTGATGCGCTGGTAGGGATTACCTGGATAGGCGGAATTCATCGCACCTTGCAAAAATGAAACGCATTTTGCAAAAGCAGTGGGTGCGGATCTTGAAGGCCGATCCGCTTGCGGTGTATCCCTGATTTTGGGCTGGATATTTGGGTTGGCAGTGGCAAACCGGCCGCTATTTTGATTCACGGCCCCATTTTTTGAGCAGTTTTTCTTTGGATTCCATCGCAATACCGCTTGTTTCATACTTCCTGAATTCCTGGGTCAGTTTGAAGTAATCCTCCTTCAGTTCTTTCAATTCAGCCGCGGTCCGTTCATGTTTGGCGGTGATTTCCTGAAAGTCGGATTCGTTTTCATCCCGGGCCTTTTGCACTGCGTCAATGGCCTCGACGAGGCTTTCCGCCATCCACAAAATCGTTTGCGAGGAAAAAGAGATTTTATCGGTGTTTCCCGATTTGACCTGCTGTTTTATCTCAGACAGGATCGTTTCGGCTTTGTCTTTTTCTATCATGGCAAATTCTCGAGTCGGGGGGGTTGGAAGTATTTCACCAATATAGGAAATTTTTTTGCGGTGTGCAAGGGGCGAGACCAATATCCGCAAGGGTGCGCAGCGTTGGATGCAAGTTACATATTTGAAGTCGATTATAGCCCTAATTCCAAATATGTATTTAATCGCCAGCCGGCTTGTTCCGACGGATCATGTTAAAATATGTCTAAATTACAATAATTTGGGTTTGTGTTGTACGGTTTGCGATTGGTTGGCATGCCCATTGCTCTAAAGCGATATACCCTGGGACACACATTTTGACATTCTGGAGGCTGAACATGAATAAGGTAGAGGCGATTATCAAACCATTTAAATTGGACGATGTGAAAAGTGCTCTAAATGAAATCGGCGTGACCGGTATGACTATCAGCGAAAGCCGTGGTTTTGGCCGGCAGCGCGGCCACAAGGAGATTTACCGCGGCGCCGAATACCAGGTCGACTTTATACCGAAAATAAAGATTGACGTTGTGGTGGAAGAGGATATGACCGCCGGCGTGATTGCGGCGATCAAAGACAAGGCCGGTACCGGCAAGATCGGTGACGGCAAAATTTTCGTGATGCCTGTATCACAGGCCGTCCGGATCAGAACGGGTGAGACCGATCAGGATGCCATCTAGAGCAAAACTAAAACGGGTCCCGCCTCACCAGGAGTGAAGCGGGACCCGTGAACTGCAAGTCTTTAACTGTCATGGCACTATGAGGCGAACGGAGACCCCCCCTTGCCGGCCAGGACATTGATTATCGAATCCTCCACCTTTTGACGGGCCACCATTCCGGTGATCTGCTCCATTACCTTGCCGTCTTTGAAAAAGATCAGGGTCGGGATCGACTTGATGCCGAACTTCCCGGGCGTCACCGGGGTATCGTCCACATTGCATTTGCTAAAAACCATCTGGTCACCGTAGCTGCCGGCCAAGTCTTCGAGCATAGGGCCGATGGCCTTGCAGGGACCGCACCAGGGGGCCCAGAAGTCGACGATAACCGGTTTTTCGGATCCTGCTACTTCTGTTTCAAAATTCTCATCTGTGATTTCCTTAAAAGAATCAGCCATACTTTCTCCTATTTATTGAGGGATTGGTGCCGTCTGCCGGCGGGCGGTTTTTTCCATTCCGGGAAAAATAGGCACCCGACCTTTCGTTGTCAACGCCGCCAGCGGCACAATGAGCCGTCTCAGGCTGCAAAATAGCATGCCTATAAAGTTACACATCTGTATTCAAAAATCTAAATATTACCAATGTGTATTTTTTTGCAAGGCCTTAAAGGGGCAGTTTAATTGAAATAAAAGCTTTATTTACAGTATCTTAAGATGGAGTGGTAGCTAATGGCAAGGCCTGGCACACCCCTTGCTCTAATACTGATCAATATTTTTTGGCAGCTCTCGAACTTCGGGTGCTGTTTACTCCCAGGGCACTATTTATCGATTTGTGAACACTTTATAAAAGCTTAAAACAGGAGAAGAGAAAATGCGGAAACTTATTTTAACACTGCTATTGACAGCCCTGAGTTTTACCTGCGCCTGGGCCGGTGATCCCGATCCGACAATCCTATCCAACAAAGCGGCCATCGATCTGGTACAGAGCCATGCCAATTACCTCTGGACCCTGGTAGCCGCCTGCCTGGTATTTTTCATGCAGGCCGGTTTTGCCATGGTAGAAGCCGGTTTTACCCGCGCCAAAAACGCGGTCAATATCATGATGAAGAACCTGATGGATTTTTTTATCGGCAGCATCGCTTTCTGGGCGGTTGGTTTCGGCCTGATGTTTGGGGTCAGCAAGACCGGCTGGTTCGGCACCTCGGGCTTTTTCTTGAGCGATTTTGCCCCGGACGGCGATCCCTGGGTCCTGGCATTCTGGATGTTCCAGGTCGTGTTTGCCGCCACGGCAGCCACCATTGTTTCCGGCGCCATGGCGGAGCGCACCAAATTCCAGGGTTATATTTTCTATAGCATCTTTATCAGCGGCCTTATCTATCCTGTGTTCGGCAGCTGGGCCTGGGGCAGCCTGTTCAACGGCAGCGGCTGGCTGGAAGGCTTCGGATTTATCGATTTTGCCGGCTCCACGGTGGTCCATTCCGTCGGCGGCTGGGCAGCCCTGGCCGGTGCCATGGTGCTCGGCCCCCGTTTGGGGAAGTATACCAAAGACGGGAAGATCAAACCGATTCTCGGTCACAATATGCCGCTGGCCGCTCTGGGTGTGTTTATCCTCTGGCTGGGCTGGTTCGGATTCAATCCCGGTTCAACCACCACGGCCGACAAGAGTATTGCCATGATTTTTGTCAATACCAATCTGGCGGCCGCAGCCGGCGCCATCGCTGCCCTGGCCACCTCCTGGATCAAGTTTGGCAAGTCTGAAATCGGCATGAGCCTGAACGGGGCCCTGGCCGGGCTGGTCGGTATTACCGCCGGCTGTGCCAATGTAACGCCCAACAGTGCGATCATAATCGGCCTGGTGGCCGGTGTGCTGGTTGTCTTCTCGGTCATCTTCTTCGACAAAATTAAAATCGACGATCCGGTGGGCGCCATTTCTGTCCACGGTGTCTGCGGTGCCTGGGGTACCCTGGCGGCCGGGATTTTCAATATCGGCGGGACGTACGTTAGCCAAAATCATCGGCATCCAGCTTCTGGGAATCAGCGCCTGCTTTCTGTGGGTATTCCCGGCGGCATACCTGATGTTCAAGCTGATTGACAAGACCGTTGGCCTGCGGGTCAGCCCGGAAGAAGAATTGGCCGGACTGGATATCACCGAACATGGCGGCAATGCCTATCCCGACTTCGAGGTCATGACATATGGCGGGTCGGGGTTTTCCGAAACCATGACCGGTCTGCAGCCGGCAGCAGCCCAGGCCGGGCTTTCTGCGCCTGCTCCCCAGACCGAAGGCGCCTAGCCAAGAGATCCAATCCCCTCTTAGCAGAACCAATGGACCCGGGTGTGCAGGCTGCACCCGGGTCTTTTTTGATACTGCTTCCGGCGTTATCTTGAAGCCCCTTTGAAGTCTTTTTCAATCAAGGCGCGGGCCAGGTCTACGTCCGCGGGCAGCAGATCATAGTTTAGCAGGGTATCCGGCCGCGCCCAGGCGCAGCGGTCGTGGGCTACGGGGACAAGCTGGCCGGACAGCCAGGTTGCCCGGTAGGCCCGGATATGAAAACTGCGGTCGGCCTGTTCGTGGATCCCGGCGGCCACAAAAGCGCCGACTTCAACCGCGATGCCGAATTCTTCCATCATCTCCCGGGCCAGGCATTCTTCCGGCGCTTCCCCTGGTTCAACCTTGCCGCCTGGAAACTCCCACCTGCCGGCCAGCCGGGGCGGGGCCTTGCGGCGAGCGATCAACACTTTGTCTTCGTGCACGAGAAAGGCGGCCACCACTTCAATCATCATGTTCGTTTATCTACCCGTGTCATCCCGCGGTGTCAAACACTATAAACGGTTTCAAAACCTCCCCTCGGTCCCAAGCTCTGTGTTGGGCGCTTGGTTCAAATCCTCGAAATACTATTAGTATTCCTCCGGTTTGTACCTCGCGGCCGCCTTGACCTTGAACCCGATTGAAGGTTTTGAAACCGTTTCTTAGCTCCGGTCGCAGATTGACTTTGAAAGTGTGATTTGCCATAGTACTTTCCCAACGCCAACGACTCGGGGGGAGCCTGCCAATGCCTACGGAAGCCTCAGTTCAAGCCCTGGAGAATATCCGGGATCTCTCGACGCTGCAGTGGTACGTGATACCGCTGCTGGCCATTGTATTTTACATCTACACTGCTGAAATCAGGAAGGCCCGGCAAAGCGGCAACTGGGATGCGGTTTTGGCGGGACTCACCGTGTTCGGTATGGATTTCATCAACGAAACCTGGAATGGCTGGGTGTTTCATCTCAGCCAGCGCAGCGCGATGTGGACCGCGCCGGGCGAAACGGCCCTCAGAACGATGGTCGGCTGGAACATCGAGATTATGTTCATGTTCGCCATTTCCGGGATAATCTTCTACAATACCCTGTCGGAGAATCGTGACGCGCGCATACTGGGCATCCCGGACTGCTGGTTCTGGGCCATTGGGTATTCCGTGTTTTGCGTATTCGTGGAATGCCTGCTGAATATCGGCGGTCACCTGGTCTGGGAGTATCCCTGGTGGCACCGCTCTTTCATGGGGGTCTGGCTGATCTTTCTCTTCGGCTATTTTCATTTTTACGTGGCGGCTATCATCGTTATTGGACTTGAAAAGATGAAAACCAAAATCATCGTGGTCAGCAGTCTCTACGTGATCGCCATTGCGGCAAACTTCATCACCATGGGGCTGCTCGGCTGGCGTTATTGATACCGTATGATTAAAACGTTAATGTTAAGTCCAGTGTCTCACTTCGATGGCGGACATGGGCTGGTTACTGCAGGAGGGCGGGATGAAAGAAATAAGAGATAAAGCCCGGGAGTTGATGGAGGGTTACTGCCGGGTTTGCCCGGTCTGCGACGGCAGGGTGTGTGCCGGGGAAGTGCCGGGTATGGGGGGACTGGGAACGGCCGCATCCTTTCAAGACAATATTGCGGCCCTGGCCGAGGTGAAGTTCAATATGCGCCTGATCCATGACGTTTCCCAGCCGGACACTTCGGTCAATTTGCTGGGTTACGATCTGGCCCTGCCGGTCCTGGCTGCGCCCATCGGCGGGGTCTCGTTCAACATGGGCGGCAAGGTCACCGAAGACGAGTATATTCAGGCCATCCTGGAAGGTTGCGTGGCCGGCGGCACCCTGGGCTGCACTGGCGATGGCGTACCCGACTTCATTCATGAGGCCGGGTTTGCCGCCATCGAGAAATGCGACGGGCAGGGAATCCCCTTCATCAAACCATGGGAAGACCGTGAATTGTACACGAAGCTTGAGAAGGCTGAGAAAACCGGGGCACGCATCGTCGGAATTGACATCGATGCCGCCGGCCTGGTGACCCTGGCCAAGATGGGGCGGCCGGTAACCCCCAAGCCGGCGGAAGAGCTGGCCAAGATCATGGAAAGCACTGCGATGAAATTCATTCTCAAGGGCGTCATGACCCCGGGTCAGGCCCGCCTGGCGGTCGACGCCGGGGCCGATGCCATCGTGATCTCCAATCATGGGGGCCGGGTTATGGACCATACCCCGGGCGCTGCCCGGGTGCTACCGGCGCTGGTGGACGCCGTGTACGGCCGCCTGGCCATCCTGGCTGACGGCGGGGTGCGTTCCGGGGCCGATGTCTTGAAACTGATTGCCCTGGGGGCGGATGCCGTCATGATCGGCCGGCCCTTTTCCGTGGCCGCCCTGGGCGGCCGGCAGGAGGGTGTCCAGACCTACCTGGAAACCATTCAGACCGAGTTGATCCAGGCCATGGTAATGACCGGTACGAAGGACATCAAAACCGTCTCCGGTAACGTGATTTATTCGCCACCGCCGGTTGCTTAAGCTTCTCGGAAACCCGGGTTTACAGCGTTGAAGTCACAAATGTTTTGGCGATATTGGACGAGTAGACGATGATTTGCTTCATCAGGTCCATCAACTCCATGTGTACCTCGTGAGTTTCCAGCGATTCATCGCGCTGATGGAGCATGCGCTGCAGGTGCCGGATACGGTACTGGGATTCCAGGTCGAAGTATTTGCGCTCCTGCAGCATAATTTCCCTGGCTTTTTCAGGATTGCGCTCCGTAAAGGCCTCCTTCAGCAGGAACAGTTGTTTGCAGACCTTTTCATGGTAGATCATCAACTCTTCCCGGCCCTCATCTGAAAAGTCGGTTTCCAGGGCGTGCTTTTTGGGAATCAGGGGCACCATGTTGCGATGGATAAGGTCCCCAAGACTCTCCATGTCCTTCACGATCGAGATCATCCCGTAAATTTCATCGGACTGCTTTTGAGATAGCGGCTGTTGGCCGACTTTCAGAAGATATGTTTTTATCTCCTCCTGCAGGAAGTTGATTTTTCTTTCCCGCAGATCAATGCCTTCCAATAGAGAAAGGCTGGGGAATATTTCGTCTTTGCGCTCTTCAGCGGAGAAAAAGGGGATGATGATGGAACGCTGCATCCGCCCGAGCAGGAGGGCTACCCGCGAAATCTCGACGCGGGCCAGTTTGATGGCGACCGGCGGGTTCACGATCTGGCGATCGTCAATATGCCGGGTCGAGAGTTCAAAAACCGGACTGGTCGGCCGTTCGGGCAGCAGGGTCATGATAATCCGATCGAAAAGGGCCGTGGCCGGAAGAAAGAGAAACCCGATGCTGACATTGAAAACCGTGTGGGCATTGGCAATGTCGCGCGCGGTGCCTGAACTGAAACCGGCCCCCAGGGTGCGATTCAGGTCGGCAAAGGCGGGTATCCAGAAAATGAACAGTACCACCCCGGCAATCTTGAAAATCACGTGGGCCAGGGCTACCCGTTTGGCCTCCCGGGTGGTGCCGATGCTCGCCAGACCCGCGGTGATACAGGTGCCGATATTGGCTCCGAGGATCATGGGGATGCCGGCCTCCAGGGTGATCAGGTTCTGTTGGGCCAACACGATGAGGATGCCGGTGAAAGCACTGCTGCTTTGAATCAGGGCGGTCAGCACGGTTCCAACCAGCAGGCCGAGAAAGGGATTTTCCAGGCCTTTCAGCATATCGATAAAGGCCGGAAAGCTCCGCAGCGGTTTCATGGTATCACTCATCAGTTTCATCCCGTAGAAGAGGATGCCGAAGCCCAGGATGATCTCGCCGATGTTGCGCATCTTTTCGGTTTTGGCGAACATGCGCAGGGCCGCCCCGATAAAGACCATCAGCAGGGCGTAATCCGTCAGTTTGAACGCAATCAGCTGGGCCGTGACCGTGGTGCCGATACCGCCTCCCAGGATAACGCCCAGGCACTGGGAGAAGCTCATGAGGCCGGCCTGCACAAAACTTACCAGCATCACCGTGGTGGCCGAGCTCGACTGGATCACCATCGTGACGAAGGTTCCTACGGCCAAACCGAGCAGTTGGTTGTGGGTGAGGGCGGCGAGAATTGAACGCATCTGGTCGCCGGCGGTTTTTTTCATGCCCTCGCTCATCTGCTCCATGCCGTAGATGAAGAGGGCCAGCCCCCCCAGCAGACCGATAATAAGAAAACCCCAGGAAATTTCAGCGGCGGCTGCATCGCCGGCAAATACGACGGAAGCCAGGCCAATAATGGCGGCGACCGACAAGGTCACGGTTTTAATGGCTGAATACGACATACAGGATCCTCTTTGAGATTCACTGTTTTATGGGCGGTTTTTGCTCTGTGATAAGGGGGTTTTATAAGGGCCGGCTGCGCAGTATCCGCGCAGGGTTTTCCTGGACTGGCAATGCTGGGGTTTGTACAGCAGTTTGATCAGCGTTGCCCCCCAAGAATGTCGACTATTTTCACCATCAGGACGGTTTCCAGATAGTCCAGGTCCACCGGTTTTGTGATGAAGTCATCTGCACCCAGCTGCAGGGCCTGGTTGCCCAGGGCTTCATCCGTTACGGCTGTAATCATGACCACCCCGGTCGCAGGTGCTTTTTTCTTGATGGCTTCCAGGGTTTCAATCCCGCTCATACCGGGCATGATGATGTCCAGCAGCACGATATGCGGGCTTTCAGCCTGGACGATATTCAGGGCCTCCTGACCGGTTTGGGCGGAGAAAGACCGGTAGCCCTTTAAGGAAAGAAATTCTTCAAGAGCACGGCAAACTTCAATCTCATCATCGACGACCAGGATTGTTTCCATCATATAGCCTTTATAATCGCTGCACAGGTTAAATTCAAGTTTGAACCGATCAGCGAACGCATTCTCGCAGGTTGGGACGGGATGCGAGCGAATCTTAAATATAAAACACCTTACGGGGAACGCTCGAGGATGTCGCAGGTGACGTCACTGTCTATGGGCAGTTCGATATAGAACGATGCACCGGGACCTTCATTATTTTCAACCCACAGGCGGCCGCCCTGTTCCTGGACGATTCCGTATGATAGGAAAAGCCCCAGACCCGTGCCCTGGTCTGCCGTTTTGGTAGAGTAATAGGGATCAAACACCCGGGCGAGTGATTCCGGCGGAATACCCGGGCCGTTGTCGGAGATCCGGATACGGATACACTTTCCCGGATCCGGCAGATCCGTTTCAATGACCAGCTCTTTGTGTGTTTGGCCGGCCATCGCCGAGACGGCATTGTTGATGATATTCAGGATTACCTCCTCAAACATTTCCCCATCCACGGATATCCGCGGTAAGGCATTGGCCAGGCCGGTGCTGGTTTGGATATTCTCGAAGTTAAGCTGGGGGCCCAGCAAATGCAGAATATGCGAAACCAGGTCGTTAATGTTGGTCGGCGCGATCGATTTGCACGGTTTACGTGAAAATTTTCCCAGACTTTTGGTTATATGTACGATCCGCCCCAGCTGTTCCTTGCAGGTGCCGATGGCTTCAATGCCGCGGGAGGACAGGGTCTCGGTCATCTTTAGAAGGTGCAGGCGCATGGAAACAATATTGGTGGGGTTCAGGATCTCGTGGGCCAGGCCGGCAGCCAATTGTCCGATAGCGGCCAACTTTTCGGACTGAACAAGCATATCCCTCGTGGTTTCAAGTTCTTGCAGGGTGTTTTTAAGGCTTCTTTCCAGGTTTAGAATGCGAACGCCGGTAGATAGGCGGGCCTTGAGTTCCGGTTGTTTGAAAGGCTTTTTGAGGAAATCGTCTGCCCCGGATTCAAGCCCGGCGACGATATCTTCGGTGGCTTCTTTCGCGGTCAACAACAGGATGTAAACATAGCCCGGCAGTCCGGCTTTTCGGATCGCCCGGCACAACTCGGGCCCATCCATTTCAGGCATCATCCAGTCGGTTACCAGAATGGGGAAGAATTGCTGCTGGATGGCGGCCATCGCTTCCAGGCCGTTGTGAACAGTGGTAACGCGATACCCGATCTGGCTGAGGGTTTGTTCAAGGAACAGCCGGGACACTTTGCTGTCTTCCGCAACAAGAACGGGATACCTGGAAAGATCCGTGTCAGCCTGCATGCCGCACCCGGGGCTATTGACGTTAATCGTTTAAAATCGTTCGTAATTCAGAACTATTTAAACATTGATGCCCGGGCAAGTCAAATCTATTTGCCCCCGTTTGCATAAGGCTGCATCAGGTGATGATCAGGACTCCGACGATTTCATTCAAGCGCGCTCTGGTTTTGCGCAGAATCAGAGCGGCAGGATCACAGTTGACATCTGCATCGTGGATCGCGTCCATACAGGAATTCAGGAGCTTGTCGTTCCCGGACCAGAGTTTGAATTCGGTTAGAATGAAGGGCGAAACCGTTCGGTAGAGGCGATCGAACTGCCGTTGAGATAAAGTGGAGAGCGTTTCTATATGATCGACCAGCAGGTCTGAAATCAACAGATCCACGGCTTCGTCTACGGTTTCAGGTAAACTGAATCTTTCGGTCTTTGGGTACATGGCCGTTTCCCTTGGACATACCATTTTGGATTTAGCAGCTTGTGGGCCCCTCTTGACGGCCGCAGCACATCAGGAACCTATACGCAGCCTGATTGTTTTTTCGCTTGTCATTGCCGGCTTGCTCCAGCTGCATCGCTCTGGGTTTGGAAACCCGCGGGGGCGAGCTGCCTGGTTCGGAATCAGGACCGGACACCGGGGAAGGCGTTTCAGCCGCCGCCCGGCCGCAAGGCACCCTGCGCGGCACGTGCCGTAACATTGGGGCGGTTGCTGAATTGTTATATAGACCGTCCGGCTTGATTGGACGGAATTTGTCCGGATCAATAAAAAAAGCACGTGGTCAGGCTAACAGGCAGCCTCGTTTCCCGTGCTTTAATCTATGAATCTGCAGTTGGAAGTCAAGTTAGGCACTGTTTCTGAATTGCTGATCAGGAAACAGCCCCTAACAGGTTTATGGTCGATCTCAACCGCCGGGCCGGCGGATTATCCGCATTTATTGAATCCGCAAAAATGGCAGGTCATGCAGCCTTCCTCAAAACTGATCGTCTGGCCGCATTCCGGGCATTCTTCACCCAGCAGGCCGCCGCCGGCATGACCCCGCTTTATATCTTTGTCGTCCAGATAACGTTTTTGCAGCACGCGGCCGATGGCATCGGGTATGGAGAGAACCAGGCCGCCTTCCTGGAAGACCGGGTGTTCCCCGCCGATACCGGTAAGCTGTTCCACTACCTTGTCGACGGTCACACCCGCCCGGAAAGCCAATGAAGTCAGCCGCCCGATAGCCTCTGCTTTGGCGGCCGTGGACCGGCCCGACTTGCCGATGGTTGCAAAGACCTCGAACGGTTGACCGTTAAATTCGGTTACAGTGACATACAGCTGCCCGAGACCGGTCTTCATTTTGGTGGTAAAACCTTCCAGGGTTTCCGGTCGGTCGATGACCTTGGCCTGGACATCGGCCTGCTTGCCCTGGTCGGAAAATGAAAGCACCTGGTTTTCCTTGCTGCCGTCCCGGTAGATGGTGACACCTTTGCAATCGAGCTCATGCGCAAGGTCGTAAATGCGCCGTACATCTTCCACAGTGGCGTCGCGCGGCAGATTTACGGTCTTGGAAACCGCATTGTCGGTGTATTTCTGAAAAGCTGCCTGCATCCGGATGTGCCACTCCGGAGAGATGTCGTGGGCGGTCACGAATATCCGTTTTACATCCTCCGGGATCCCATCGATGTGGGCCAGGCTGCCCTCGGCGGCAATCTTATTCATGAGATCGTCACTGTAAAAACCGCGCTCCCGGGCCACCCTTTCAAAGTGAGGATTGATCTCCATCAGGCGGTCATTATCCATGACAGTGCGCACGAAGCTCAGGGCAAACAGGGGCTCTACTCCGCTGGAGCAGTCAGCGATGATACTCAGGGTGCCGGTGGGAGCGATGGTTGTCGTGGTTGCATTGCGATAGCGGGCCTTTTTGCGCCGCTTGAAGACGCTCTTGCCGAAGTTCTTAAAGACACCGCGTTGTTCGGCCAATTCGGCCGAGGCCTGATGCGACGTGTCCTGGACGAATTTCATGACCTCTTCGGCCTTGGCCAGGGCTTCTTCGGAATTATAGGGGATGTCCAGTTGAAACAGCAGGTCGGCAAAGCCCATGACCCCCAGCCCGATCTTGCGGTTGCCCTTGATCATGTGGTCGATGGCTTCCAGGGGGTACTTGGACCGGTCGATGGTATTGTCCAAAAACCGGACAGCGGCGGCAACCGTTGACCCCAGCTCCTTGTAGTCCACAGCGGGCTTGCCCTTTTTCATGCTGATGAACTTTGACAGGTTGATGGACCCCAGATTGCACGCCTCCATGGGGAGCAGGGGCTGCTCACCGCAGGGGTTGGTGCTTTCTATCTCGCCGATGGCCGGGGTGGGGTTGTCGCGATTGAGGCGATCGAGGAACACGATGCCCGGGTCGCCGTTCTCCCAGGCCTGGGGGACCAGAGACAGGTAAACCTCGGCGGCATTGAGCTGCCCGGCCACTTTGCCGGTCTGGGGATCGATTAGATCGTACTCTTCCCTTTGATCCACGGCCGCCATGAATTTTTCGGTCAAGCCAACCGATATGTTGAAATTGTTCAATTCGTTGTTCTTTTTCTTGCAGTAGATGAACTCCATGATATCGGGATGGTCGACCCGCAAAATAGCCATGTTGGCGCCCCGGCGGGTACCGCCCTGCTTGACCTGCTCCGTGGCGGTATTGAAGATTTTCATGAAGGATACCGGGCCCGAGGCGATTCCGCCGGTGGTTCCCACCATGCTGTTTTTGGGGCGCAGGCGGGAAAATGAAAAGCCGGTTCCGCCACCGGATTTATGGATGGCGGCGGCATTTTTCAGTGAATCGAAGATGCCGTCCATGCTGTCTTCTACGGGGAGTACAAAACAAGCCGCCAGCTGCCCAAGCTGCCGGCCTGCGTTCATCAGGGTCGGTGAGTTGGGCAGGAACTTGAGATCGGTCATGATATCATAAAAAAGATTCTCGGCCTTTTTTACCTCCTTGGCCGTGCCGTAGTTTTTTTCAGCCCGGGCAATGTGCCGGGCCACGCGCCGAAACATCTGAGCCGGTGTTTCCGTGGGCTCCCCTTGCAGATCCTTTTTAAGGTAACGCCGGGCCAGAACGGTTTTGGCGTTATCCGACAGGTCCAGACCATTTCTGATGAACAGTGATTTTTCCAGTTTGACCGGCGCCACTTTTTTGAGGCCCAGTTCCATCAGTTTGGCCTTGAGGACTTCATCGATTACCGGCAGGGTAATGGTATTGATTTCCAGGTCATTGATTGCGTCCTTGATGAACCGACTGACATCCAGTGCCTGCTGTGGATTGATCGAATTACCGCTGACCAGCAGGTCCGAGAAAAGCTGGTCATCCCAGTCGTGGGTCCGCAGATCAATGGGACCATCTTCCGTCACGAGGTATTTGCGTTTTGAAGCCATGCATCGCTCCCTGTCTTAGGTGCACTTACTATAGTTTAAAAAATAAATACCATTCATCGGCAGCAACTGAAAATGAGCAATAGCCGTCCCTCATTTTGAAATCCTTTTGTTGGTTGCCGAACTAGATAGCCCAGGTTGAATGGATTAAACGCCAGGTGGCAACAGCATACCAGCCGACACCATCCGGGGAATTGGCCAAATGTTCAAACAGATAGACGGCTGAAAGCTGATATTTTTGCTGCGTATTTGAATCATTCTCACACAATATGTGGTATGTCAATCGGAAATTCATCCAATATCTGGGATTTTTAGGGGTGTGGCCACCAATTCCGTGAAAAGATTGATGATAGAGCCGGTTCGGGCGGGCTTTTTTTTCCGGGGCCAAAAAGCGGCGTTTGCAAGCCGGTTTTAATATCCTGTGCAAGGGTAGGGCCCTGTCAGCAGTTGAGGATGATGTGGCGCTGCTCCTTAGCGATGGTCGCGGCCGGAATCATGTAGTTGAGACTGACCCCGACTTCATGGTTCTGCCGCCATTCGATTTTACCGTCAATGGCGATGGTTTCATCATCAAGTAAAATGAGGGTGCCTTTTATATAGTCAGGCAGCACGCCTTCGGCATCGTTCAAAAACCGGATGCCGCCTTCACTGATGTCGGTCACCTCGTAGGCCATGCTGCCTGTGTTGAGGCGGGGTCGATTGCCGGGGCGGTAGACAATCCGGATATAACTTCTTTTTTCACGTTCAGCGTGACCATTCATATCCATGGTGTTTTTCCTCCCTGTTTGCATACGGACGGGTAGGGGAGCGTGAACCAGAAGCTATTTCATGACTTATATGGGGGATAGCCTCCATGTTACCTGATTTTTGACCCGTGTCAAAAAAAATCCGTTTGAATTTTTCAGGGTGACCGGGTACTAATCCACACACACCACGACTTGGAAAACCGGATCTGGAGCAGGCATGCTAAACCGTTTGATCTCCATAAGTGTTATTGCCTTCATTGGCGTAACTTCTGCTGTTTTCTTCCTGGCAGCACTGGTTATCTGGATGATAACGGTGTGTTTCGACCGGCGCCTGGTTGTTTTACACATGTTCACTTCTTTCTGGGCCGTGCTGTATCTGTGGGTGGTACCGGCCTGGCAGGTGACCGTATCGGGACGTGAACGGATACGGCGCGGGACTGCCTACATGGTTGTCTCCAATCATCACTCACAACTCGATATCCTGGTGGCCTTCAAGCTGTTTTTCCCATTCAAGTGGGTGTCCAAGGCCGCGGTTTTCAAACTTCCTTTTATCGGCTGGAATATGGTATTAAACCGGTATATCAAAATTAAGCGCGGCCGGAAGGACAGCATTGCCCAGATGATGAAAGCGTGCGAAAAAACCCTTGCCGCCGGCAGCTCGGTCTTTTTCTTTCCCGAGGGAACCCGCTCCAGCACCGGTATTGTCAAACCCTTCAAACACGGCGCCTTTACCCTGGCCCAGAAAATGAAAGTCCCGATACTGCCCATCGTGATAAACGGAACGAAAAACGCGCTGCCCAAAAACAGCCTTAATTTTCACGGTCGGCATGCTATCCACATCCAGGTTCTGGACGAGATACCTTTGGCAAGGTTTGCGGAGCTGCCGGTGGAAGATGTGGCTGAGTTCGTTCGCGGTGTTATCTGCGCCCACGTGGAGGAACACCGTCAGAATTGAGCACGGTCTCTTCGGGTGCCTGTTGTTAAGCAATATAGAATCATAGCATAGGTGCAACCATGAAAACGGAAATATTTGAATATCTCTCTGAGCAGACCGCCCAGTTACAGGCGGACGGTCTGTTCAAGGCGGAACGGATTATTACCTCACCCCAGCAGGCCGCCATCAGCGTACAGGCCGGCGGTGAGGTTCTGAACTTCTGTGCAAACAACTATTTGGGGCTGGCCAACCATCCCGACCTGGTCAGCGGCGCCCGGCAGGCCCTGCAGAAATATGGTTTCGGGATGTCCTCGGTGCGGTTTATCTGCGGCACCCTGGACATCCACAAAGAATTGGAACAGCGCCTCAGCGCTTTTTTGGGGATGGAGGACACAATTCTCTACAGCTCCTGTTTCGACGCCAACGGCGGCCTGTTCGAAACCCTGCTGGGCCCGGAGGACGCGGTCATCAGTGATGCCCTGAATCACGCCAGCATCATTGACGGCGTGCGCCTGTGCAAAGCCCGGCGCTACCGATACAACAACAATGACATGGTGGACCTGGAAGCGAAACTCGAAGCGGCGGCCGACTGCCGTTTCAAGCTGATTGCCACCGACGGCGTATTCTCGATGGACGGTATTATCGCCGACCTGGGCGCCATCTGCGATCTGGCGGACAAATACGGTGCGCTGGTAATGGTGGATGATTCCCATGCCGTCGGTTTTACGGGTCCCAACGGCCGGGGGGCGCATGAGCACTGCAGCGTCATGGGGCGGGTCGACATCATTACCGGTACGCTCGGGAAAGCCCTGGGCGGGGCCTCGGGCGGGTACACCGCAGCGAGAAAAGAGATTGTGACCTGGCTGCGCCAGCGGTCGCGGCCCTACCTGTTTTCCAACACCCTGGCACCCGTGATCACGGCGGCGTCCATTGCGGTTCTGGATTTGCTGGAATCCAGCGGACAGCTGCGCGAAACCCTCAAGTTCAACAGCAGCTATTTCCGGCAAGGATTGACAGCGGCCGGCTTCGATCTGATTCCCGGCGAACACCCGATTATTCCGGTCATGCTCGAGGATGCGGTCCTGGCCCAGAAAATGGCCGCCCGCCTGCTCGATGAGGGCATTTACGTGATCGGTTTCAGTTTCCCCGTGGTACCGCGCGGACAGGCCCGTATCCGGACCCAGATGTCCGCCGGGCACACCAAAGAACACCTGGATCGCGCCCTGGCGGCCTTTATCAAAGTCGGTCGCGAATTGGAGGTCATCCCATGAAAACCATGCGTGCCCTGGTCAAACGCAAACCCGAGCGGGGGATCTGGATGGACGAGATTCCGCTGCCCGCCATCGGGCCGAACGATGTGCTCATCAAGATAAAAAAGACGGCCATTTGCGGAACCGATATCCATATCCATAACTGGGATGAGTGGTCCCAAAAAACCATCCCCGTGCCCATGACCATCGGGCATGAGTTTTCAGGGGTGATCGAAGCTCTGGGCAGCGAGGTGGTAGGACTCAAAGAGGGCGACCGGGTATCGGCCGAAGGGCATCTGACCTGCGGGCACTGCCGCAACTGCCGGGCCGGAAAACGGCACCTGTGCCGCAATACCTTCGGCGTCGGGGTCAACCGTCCCGGCTGCTTTGCCGAGTATCTCAGTATTCCGGCGGTGAGTGTTTTTCCCCTGCCCGACAATATCGACGATGAGATTGGTTCCCTGCTGGACCCCCTGGGCAATGCCACCCACACCACCTTGTCCTTTGACCTGGTGGGCGAGGATGTCCTGATCACGGGGGCCGGTCCGATCGGTATCATGGCGGTGGCAATCGCCCGGCACGTGGGCGCCCGCTTTGTGGTGATCACCGATGTCAACGACTACCGGCTGAACCTGGCAAAGGCAATGGGCGCTACCCGGGTGGTCAATGTTACCCGGGAGAAGGTGGCCGAAGTCATGCCGCAGCTGGGGATGCGCGAAGGCTTCGATGTAGGGCTGGAGATGTCGGGCAACACGGATGCCTTCCGCGATATGCTCGCCATTATGAACTACGGCGGCAAAGTTGCCCTGCTGGGAATTCCACCCGCGGAGGCCGCCATCGACTGGACCCAGGTCATCTTCAAGGGCCTTTTTCTGAAGGGGATCTACGGCCGGGAGATGTTTGAGACCTGGTACAAGATGTCCACCATGCTTCAAAGCAGCCTGGATATTTCCGGTATCATCACCCACCGCTTCAATGTGGCGGATTTCAAGGATGCCTTCGATGTGATGGGCTCCGGATTGTCAGGCAAAGTTATTCTGGATTGGGTATAATTGTATGAACCGTTTCCGGGAAACGCTTTATGACGCTTACGGGCAGGAGTTCATTGTGGATGAAGTCCTGTTCGAGGAAAAAACCGATCACCAGCACCTGCTTATATTCCGCAATGCCCGTTTCGGCCGGGTGATGGTGCTCGACGGGGTTGTCCAGACTACGGAAAAAGACGAATTCATCTACCACGAGATGCTGGCGCACGTGCCGATTCTGGCCCACGGCAAGGTATCCCGGGTGTTGATCGTTGGCGGCGGAGATGGCGGCATGCTGCGCGAGGTGCTCAAGCACCGCAGTGTTCAGACGGTGACGCAGGTGGAGCTGGACAGCCGGGTTGTGACCCTTAGCCAAAATTTCTCCCCAAGCATTCCCAGGGCGCGTTCGATGACTCCCGGGTAGCGCTGGTGTTTGACGACGGGCTGCGTTTTGTCTCCCGCACGGACCAGCAATTCGATATCATCATCTCGGACTGCACCGACCCGATCGGTCCGGGCGAGGCCCTGTTCGGTGCGGATTTCTACCGTGCCTGCAAGCGCTGCCTGACACCGGGCGGGGTGCTGGTAACCCAGAACGGGGTGGTGTTCATGCAGGCGGATGAGGTCCGGGACACAGCCGGTCACCTGCGCGGGCTTTTGCGGACTGGCATTTTTTTACCGCTGCCATCCCCACTTATGTCGGCGGCAGCATGACCTTCGGGTGGGCAACGGATGATCCGGCCCTGCGCCGGATTTCGATGGATGTACTCCACCAGCGGTTTCAAGGGGCCGGCATTGCCACCCGCTATTATAATCCTGAAATTCATTGCAGCGCGTTTGCCCTGCCGCAGTATATTCGGGATGCGATCGGTAAAAAGACCGGCGCTGCCGGGTAGATACCGGGCGCATAAGGTGCAATAGGTTTGTACACTGCGTGGACAGGGGCAGGGTGCAATTCGGCCTGCGGGCCGATCCGGGTGATGCTGATTTGAAACCGGGCTGTCGGGCAGGGCGCCACCCGGGCACTAACGTCCGCCGGAGACCTCTATAAACGCACCCGTCGTGTAGCTGGATTCGTCTGATACGAGCCAGGCGATGGCAGCGGCAACTTCTTCCGCCTGCCCGCCGCGCTGCAGGGGAATCTGGTGCTTGATTCGGTCCACCCGCTCCGGTTCACCGCCGTCGGCGTGGATGTCGGTGTATATGAAGCCGGGCCTTACCCCATTCACGCGTATCCCTTCTGCGGCCACCTCATGCGCCAGGCCGACAGTAAACGTGTCAATGGCTCCCTTGGAAGCCGCATAATCCACATACTCGCCGCCAGATCCGAGCCGGGCGGCCGCCGAAGACACATTGACAATGACACCGCCGGCGCCGCCGTGTTTTGCAGACATCCTTTTGATTGCCTCGCGGCTGCAAAGAAAATAGCCGGTCACGTTCGTTGTTAAAATTTGGTTGATTCTGGCTGCGGTCATGGTTTCAACCCGTGTTTGCGGCAACAGGATACCGGCGTTGTTTACCAGTATGTCCAGTCGGCCCCACTCGGTATCTATGGCCGCAAACAACCGGCTCACATCTTCTTCCACGGACACATCCGCCTGTATGGCGATCGCTTCCGGCCCTAACGCGGCCGCCTGCGTGCACACCTTTTCAGCGGCCTGCGCATTGCTGAGATAGTTCACGCAAACGGCATAACCGTCCGCCGCCAAGCGCAAAGCCGTGGCCGCACCTATCCCTTTGCTTGAACCGGTGACTAAGGCTACTTTATGCATCGTGCCGTTCTTCCTGCAGTGGTGTGTTTATGGCGTCAATTGCCCCAGGGCAGCGGCAATCTGGCTGCTGAGCTCAGCCAGCGTTTTGCTCTGGGCGGCAACCAGGCCGTTGTAGTCCGGGGTGGTCACGGGTGTGCGAATTTCTGAGTGCATGACAACCAGGGGGGCTGATTGCCCGTTCTGCTTGATGCTCCAGGTAGCATCCAGCAGCACTTCGCCCCCGAGGTCCCCGTCGAAACGATTGATGTTGAGAACAACCTGATGGGTGAAGGGGAACAGGCTCTCACGGTAGTGCGGTGCCACCTTGTCGGTTCCCAGGCGGGCAGCCAGGTTGGCTGTCAGCACGGCGGTGATGTTGTCCTGCAAGGGGCCGGCCCAACGGCTGAGCTCGGCCATTGTCAGGCGGTTATCGCTATCGCGGGTGACAATCTGTTTACGGTCCAGTTCAGCCGGAATCGTTACGGGACCGACGGCAATCGCCATTTCCGCCGACAGCTGTGTCGCCGGACCCGCGGCCGGGGTCGTCCCGAGGGTGTAGAAATCCGATTTAGGAGACTTGCCGGTGCAGCCGGCCAGACCCAATGCAAGCCCGAGGCTGAACACGAGTATACCCATGCGAACGTTTGGCGCTATCATTCGTCCTTTCCTTTCCCACTGATAATTGCTTCCGGGTGCCTTTCCAGGTAATCCATAAGCTGCCGCATTGATCGTGAGGCGCGGGCGACTTCATCCAAGGCCGTTTTCATCCGAATCTGCAGGGGTGAATCGGTTTTCATCATTTCACGGGCATTCTCCATGGCCTGGCGCGCCTCTTCCAAAGTGGCATTCAACCGCGGCGAGACAGTTGTGCGCAGGTCGCTCATCATGAGCCGGGCTTCTTCGATGGTGGCGTCCAGATTTTTCAGAGTCCGCGGTAATTCCGGTGAATCCACCAGGCGGCGGGCGCCATTGGCTGCGGCCTGCAGATCACGGCCGATCTCTTCGATGGGCATCTTGTCCATCCGGTCTATGATCCGGGCCACCTTCACCTTGATCTGCTGAATCGTCTTGGGGATCGTGGGGAAGACCGGATAAGGCGAGTTCCAGTTTATAGTGGCCGGGGCGGCATCCGGGAATTGACTGATCGTGATGATGAGTTGGCCGGTCAGAAGGTTCCCGGTTTCCAACTGGGCGCGGTAGCCCTGGTTGACCATGCCTTCGATCAGTTGGCGCCGTTTTTCCTCGGTCAGGGTACCGTCATTGGGAAATACCCGTTCCGGTTCGAACTCAACCATTACCGGGATACGAAAATCCTGGGTCTGTTCATCGAATTCGAGCCCGATTTCCAGGACCTGGCCGATGCGGATCCCCTGGACTTCAACCGGCGCCCCCGGAAAGAGACCGCGCACCGTTTCATTGAAGTAAATGAGCCAGCGCTGCTTGGCCAGGTAGGCCGTTTCGCGGGCTTTGTCCAAGTTGTCATAGAGGATGAAGTCCGCGTTTTCCTTGGCCGGCGGACCGGGCTCGGCTCCCTGGGGTATCCCGAATGAGATCCCGCCGATCAGGAGGCTGACCACCGAATCGGTATCGATACGGACGCCCTGGCTATCCAGCTTGAAATCGATGCCGCTGGCATTCCAGAAGCGGGTGTTTTCGTATACGAAGTGGTGATAGGGGGCATTGACAAAGATTTTCAGTGTGACGATTTTACCGTCCTCGGAGAGGTTGTAATTCACAACCTGGCCGGCCTCTATCTGGCGATAAAGCACGGGCGAGCCCGTGTCTATAGACCCCCGTCGCAGCGCCTTCAGATAAAAAGCCCTTCCCGGGGCATCCGTCGTTACCGCGGGCGGTTCTTCCAGGCCTTCAAATGTGTCGATGAAATTACCGGGTCGGCCCGGATCTAGGGTGATGTAGGCCCCGGAAAAGAGCGTGCCCAGTCCCGTCACGCCCCGGGCCGCCACGCGGGCCCGGACTACCCAGAAACGCGTATTCCCTGAAAGGAACTCTTCGGCATGCTTGGCCAGTGCGGCAGTCACGATGACATGGGAAAGATCTTCGCTCAGCTCGATCTTGGTGACCTTGCCCAAGTCTACTTCTTTGTACTTGATGAGGGTCTTGCCGGCTTCCAGGTCCTTGGCGGATTTGAAGCTAATGGTGATGGTCGGACCTTGTTCCGTCAGGGTCTTGTACACCAGCCAGCCGCCGATGCACAGGGCCAGGATCGGTATCAGCCAGACAATGGAAATATGCCGTCTACGGGGGTGATGGACGCCGGCTGTGGGGATGTCGGCTTCCATCGCGATGCCTTTTTCAACCTCACTCATGGGTTTTCTTCTCCGTGTCCCAGATCAGTCGGGGGTCAAATGTCAGGGCGGCAAACATGGTGATGACAACAACAGCCGCGAAATAGATGGCTGCGTCTTCTACCTTGACGGTGGCTATCTGGCCGAGGTTCACAAGGGCGATCAGGACAGTTATAGCAAATATGTCAACCATGGACCAGCGGCCGATGGCCTCGGTGATGCGGTATAACCGGGTGCGGTCTTTCGGGCGCCAGGTCGACTTGCGCTGGACGCTGACCAGCAGAAAAGATAAAACCACCAGCTTTAGAAGGGGGACCATGATACTGGCGGTGAAGATAATCAGGGCCAGGTGCCACATACCCTCGCGCACGAAATAGATAACCCCGCTCATGATGGTGTCGGTTTTTTCATCGCCGAAGGATATGATGTTGGTGATGGGGTAGAGATTAGCGGGGATATAAAAGATGGCGGCCGATATAATCAGCGCCCAGGTGCGTGAGATGCTGAATTTCTTGCGACGCCGCAGGGGTGCGCCGCAGCGGGGGCATCTCAGTCCGGCGTTTATCTCCAGCCCCCCGCAGAGCAGGTGGCAGGTCCGGCAGCTGATAACCCCGCCGGCGTTGAGACGGCATTTATCCGATATACGGCGGGCATCATCCCACTT
>Ga0126327_10000071_pt1 | contig 30606 bp, 25 predicted proteins | sample InaspJWI30metaG_FD_101392 | JGI IMG/M metagenome (GOLD analysis project Ga0126327, IMG submission 101392) | Marine gutless worms symbiont microbial communities from Oahu, Hawaii - Inanidrilus sp. 1 OAHU.JWI-30 metaG | ecosystem: Host-associated > Annelida > Digestive system > Unclassified... | reverse complement strand
GCCGGTGGTACCACCGGCGGACGGACGGCGAGGCGGGCCCGAGCGCGTAAAGCGACCCGGACACGGACTGCCACTACGGCTGCCGATACGGTGTACACTGCCATGAAGTCGTTCAAAAAAGGGGCTGACCTGGCGGATATCCAGGGCAAAACCGGCTTCGGTGAAAAGAAGCTGCGCAACATCATTTTCAGGCTGCATAAACTGGGCCGAATTCAGCGCCTCAGCCGGGGTGTCTATCGGGTCAAGCCAGATTAACACCCACCTCCCGAGAACCCGAAACTCATTACTTGGTACGCAAGGCGGCAAGGAAAGGAAGACCTATGGCGAATGATACTACTCAGCAGATACTCCAATTGAAACCGGGTGATCAGGTCGGCGGCTACGAAGTCATACGGGTCGTTTCCCTGGAAAATCTGTCGGCGACCATGTGCGAACTCCAGCATGCGGGAACCGGGGCGCGCCACATCCATTTGGCGTCCGAGGACAAAGAAAATACCTTTGCAGTGGCATTTAAGACCGTGCCTACCGACTCAACCGGTGTGGCGCACATCCTTGAGCACACCGTGCTGTGCGGTTCTGCCAAATTCCCGGTTCGCGATCCCTTCTTTTCCATGCTCAAGCGCAGTTTGAGTACCTTCATGAATGCGTTTACGGCCTCGGACTGGACCATGTACCCGTTTGCCACCCAGAACCGGAAGGATTTTTACAACCTGATGGATGTTTATCTGGATGCAACTTTCTTTCCCAAAATCGAAGAATTGAGTTTCAAGCAGGAGGGGCATCGCCTGGAAACCGCCGGCGGTGATGAGAAGGTCGACGGCCAGGTGCCGCTGACTTTCAAAGGTGTCGTCTACAACGAAATGAAAGGCGCCATGTCCGCACCCAACCAGGTGATGGGCCACTCGCTGCTCACTTCGCTCTTTCCGGATACAACCTATCGCTTCAATTCCGGGGGAGACCCCAAACATATTCCCGACCTCACCCACGAACAACTGGTCACTTTTCACCAGCGGCATTACCATCCCAGCAATGCCTATTTTTATACCTATGGGAATCTGCCGCTTGAGGATCACCTGGCATTTATCGAATCAAAAATTTTGAACAATTTTACAAAAATCGATCCGGGTACCGATGTGCCCAGCCAGCCGCGCTGGCAAGAACCGCGGGAAGCGTCCTTTCCATTTATGCTGGGCAAGAGCGAAGATCCTGCTAAAAAATTTCAGGCCTGCCAGGCCTGGTTGTGCGCGGACATCATCGATACTTTCGAGGTGCTGGTATTGGCTCTTTTAGAGCAAATCCTGGCCGGCAACCCGGCTTCACCCCTGCGCAAGGCCCTTATCGACGCCGGTCTCGGGTCGGCCCTGAGCGATTATTCCGGGTACGACGCAGACAACCGCGATACGGTGTTTACCATGGGGCTCAAAGATGTGCGGGCCGAGGATTCGGAAGCGGTCGAAAAGATCATCTTCACCGTGCTCACGGATCTGGTTGAAAACGGGATCGACCGTCCCCTGATCGATGCAGCCATTCATCAATTGGAATTTCATCGCAAAGAAGTGCGCAATACCCCATATCCGCAAGGGTTGCGGCTCTTGTTGAGTATCTGCGGTACCTGGCTGCACGGTGGGCAGCCTGAGCGGATTCTGAAACTGGACGAAGATCTGGAAAAGATCCGGGAAGCGGTGGACGCCGGGCCGTTTTTCGAAGAGCGCATTCGCCAATACATGCTGGATAATCCGCACCGGGTGAAATTACGCTTGACCCCCGATCATGACATGGAGGCCCGGGAGCAGGCCCGGGAAACAAAAGCCCTGGAAGAGATTCGCACCACCCTGTCAGACGAAGATATAAACCGGATTGATGCAGATGCCCAGGCCCTGGTGCAGCTTCAGGAAGCGGAAGAAGATATAAACGTGCTGCCCACACTTGAGTTGGCGGATATTCCCCCGGATATGATAAAGGTGGCGCCTTCCGCCGTCCTGGATACAGCCCCGGCCGTCACCTACAATCAGCCGACCGCCGGCATCTTCTATTTTGCCTCCGCACTGGATGCTCGCGGTATAGACGCCGAATTGCTGCCGCTGGTGCCTATCTTTGCCTATACCCTGCCCAAAGTAGGAACCCGGCAGAGCAACTACGTGGAATTGGCCCGCCGGGTGGATCTTACCACCGGCGGACTTGGATTGTCCGCCCACGCGCGGACCACCTTTGTGGAGCAGGGGCAGTTCCTGCCCTTTGTCTCCTTCAACGCCAAGTGTTTGAACCGGAACCAGGCAGGCATGTTCGACATCCTCAACGAGATGATTGCGGATTACAGTTTTGACGATCACGAGCGCTTGAAGAGCCTATTGTTCGAATACCGCGCCGGCCTGGAAGCACAGGTTCTCCAGAACGGCCACCGGTTGGCGATTTCCCTGGCCTCCCGCGGCTTCAGCCCCACCGGCCTGCTCAGTGAGCAGTGGGGCGGGATTCACCAGCTGAAGACCATCAAGGATATTACGGCTGATGTCACGGATGAGGGGATAGCTGCATTGGCAGGCAGGCTGGACGCCATCGGCAAGGCGCTGTTCCGGACCGGTAATCTGCAGATGGCCCTGATTGGGGATGACCAGACAATCGGCCCGGCTGCCGATCTGGCGGCCGGCATCAGCGCATCTTTGGGTGCCGCTGATGAAAATGCGGTTCAATTTCAACCGGCCGCGGTCCCTGACAGCCGGATCCGGGAAGGCTGGTCAACGGCTTCACCGGTCTCTTATGTGGCAAGTGTCTTTCCGGCCGTACGGATGGCGCACCCCGATGCGCCTGTTCTGTCCGTTACCGCCAAGCTGCTGCGTTCCATGTATCTGCACCGGGAGATCCGGGAAAAGGGCGGTGCGTACGGCGGTTTTGCCGTTTTCAATTCTGAAGAGGGGCTGTTCGGCTACGGCTCTTACCGGGATCCGCGTCTCCTCGGAACACTGGAGGTCTACCGCCAGGCCGCTGATTTTGTCCGCCGCGGCGATTACAGTCAGGAGGATATCAAGGAGGCCATCCTGCAGGTTTGCTCAGAGATCGACAAGCCGGACCCCCCGGGGGCGGCCGCCCGCAAGGCCTTTTACCGCAACCTGGTAAGTTTGACTGACGAAGCCCGGCAGACATATAAATCCCGGCTGCTGGCGGTTACCCGCGAAGATGTCATGGCTGCGGGCGAAACCTATTTCAAGGGAAGCACGGAAAAGAGTGCTGTGGCTGTTATCTCCGGGGAGGAAAAGTTGGTTGAGGCTAATAAGAAATTGGATAACGACGAGTTTGTGTTATTCAAAATTTAATGCGCCGCTAAATCGGACGGGTAGAACAAGTTCAGTTTCAACGCTTTTTACATACAGGTCGCTATCCAAATGAACCCACAGACCTGATATGCCGGAAACCAGGGCAGATATCTGAAGTCAACAAAGGCACGGACCGTATCTGATATTCCGTGCCTTTGTGTATATCAGGGCACGCAAGGTCCAATGGTCGTAGTCCTCAGGTTATGATTTGAATGAGCCATAACAGGATCTTTGAACCAACTGTATGTTGGGGATCATAGCAAATGATTAAATCAGCTCACGACGGCTTTAAGAATAAGGGCCCCGCAACAGTGCTTGGTGCGGTCTACTATTAAGGAAGTACTCCCACCCGAGGTTGTTCCCGCTTTTTAGTTGTAAATCAATCAGATTATATTTATTTGCTTTTACGGTATTTTTTTAGGAGGGTGGCAGTTATTCGAGTTACATCCTCGGAAATTGTGTACCTGCCAATTTTTATTTGCATTTTTGAAAAAACTTTCCCGGTTTTATAATCTAGCAGATAGATGTCGCCGGTATTTGATAATCCTTCAACTTTTATGAGAATCAATATGGCAACGTCTGCATCGATTTTTGAGCCAATCTTTTTTACGGCCTCAAAATTTGGTTCCAGCTGAGACAGAATTGATTTTTTTATCCATAAATCGGAATTTTCCTCGCTGATAACCGCATCAAATGGCGTAGCACCTTCGATTAAATGATCTATATTGACGTAGCAATACTTTAATATCATCCTATTGTCTTGCATTGCCACCCTAGCAATCCCTTCGAGTCCTTCTCGTTCCTTGGCTGCCAGATTTTGCTCCCAGGCGGTATTAGATAGTTTAATTGGGAACAATGCAATACTTGTGGAATCATCCTTGTTGGAGAAAATTTTGCTGGCTTTAGGCTTTGTATCTGCGCTCGCCTTTTTGGGTGTCTTCTTATACGATCTTACCGCAATGACCCGCATGTTTGATGAGGTAGACACGTAGGTGTCCTGGTTCCAAGTCCCATGTCCCTTGAAATTGAATGAATATGCCCAGATAGGACCGCTATCGGGTGTTGAATTGGACCAAACATGCCACACGCTATCAGTCAGCAGAGGAGTAATAGTTAGAGGACCTTTTTTCTTTTTGTGAAGTGACTTTAGTTCACTTTTTTTAGGAAACCTCCATTTACCACCATCTACATATAGCTTCTTGATCCAATCTTTAGCGTCGTACCAGCTCATGTCAGTATCAGGTCCAGCGAACCATTCAAGACCTGACTTTTTGTCATACACGATACCATTTGAATATTTGACAAAGTTGCCATCTGTCTTCGCAAGGCCCTCTTTTCTTTCCGGTAAGGTAACAACCTGCTTTGAGGTATTACGACTGCCGGGCGCTGGGACAAGGGATGCCACCATATTCTGAGCGCTTTGCTTCTCTTTTGGGGTAGCCGGTTTAATCACTGGATTTTGCTTGGAAATGTCTGTCGTAACTGCCGCAACCATCTTCTGTGCATTTTGTTTTCGCTTTAGTTGCTGTATTTTTAGTTTAGCGGCGCTACTAAACCTGCCTTTGGGATACTCGTTCAGGAAATATTTATAGTCGTCTATAATTGAAGAAGTCTTTACGATTGCCCACAACTCTTCCTCGGCGTTCATATTTTGAGGTGATGCAGTGGTTGTCTTTTCTGGTAGTCTATTATTCTGTTTCTGATTATGTGGTTTTGCTTGATCCACAGCCACGTTATAAAGTACAAATTGACCGTCCTGATCCATGGGAGTTTTTAGTCGTCCCACATTCGGTCGCTGGTCTCCAATCTCTGTAACCGGCTTCCAATCTTTTGTATGAAAAAGGTTTTCAAGATCAACCACTGCACGCTCGTTTTTCCGTAGTGCGTCGATAAAATAGAAGGCGAACAAGCTGTGACCTTCGGCACCACCATCAGCCACGGGTTCAATGCCCCCTGAAGAAATGACCTGCCTGGATCTAAGTGCCGCTTTCTTCGCAAGCTTTTCCTGATAACGCTGGTCATCCAATGACATCAGAGAAGGACCACCTCGCAACATTGACCCGCTGTAGCAAGAGTCGGCGATAACCACAACATTCTTGGCATGGACCTTTTCAGAACTTAGAAGCGCCTTTATATATGCGTTGGATATCCAGGTTGTGGGATCTTTCAGCTTTCCTTCCGCTGGAACCCAGTAGCCGTCACCGGTGATATCATCAAGTTGGCCGTGGCCTGCATAATAGATAAGCAAATTATCGTTTGGCCCCATCGATGTCGCAAGATAGCGAAGGTCCCTGTTAACCTGGTAACGGCTGGCTTCCTTATCCGTTCTCAGGATAACGTTCTTTCTTCCAAATCCATAGCGCGATACCAATAAGTCCCTTATTACAGTTGCATCTTTTACAGCGGTTTGCAGCCGTGGCCATTCTGAATAGTCGTTTATTCCGACAATAAGGGCATGGTATTTCCCCCAGGCACTGGATCTTGGGTCCACCAACAAACCCCGTTGAGGATTCTGCGCATTTGCCAGGGTAAACAAGGCCAGTATTAGAAAGATTTGAATTAACAGGTTCTTGCCACACCGGTAAGCACTCAAACTGATCAGCCCCATCTCCATCTCCTTAAAGGCGGGTTAGTAGATGAAAGTACTCATAAATTGGCTATCGGCATTATTGCCAAAAAATTTAGCATATATAAAGTTTTTTCATGCTACAGGGCTTCCACCAATAAATATTGGACCGCGGACTGTTGCCACTAGTCCTGGCTGGAAGCGTTCTTATCTCAGGAGAGGAATAGATCAGGTAATGTGAGTCTTCTCACCAATATTGCGTTTCTGCAACTGATCTACTTCTTCAGCACCTTGAGAAAGGTGCCCACACTTTCAGCATCAAGCGCCCCTTTGGCCTGGGCGATGCCCGTCGTATCCACGCCTAGATTGCAGTACAGGGCTTTCAGTTCCGGGACCTGGGCTGAAATGTGTTCGATGTGTGCGGCGACAGTGTCTGCGTCACCCCGGGCAATGGGTCCGGTCAGCGCCTCCGGGATACCGATCTTTTCTATGTTGTTCAGGGTACCGTCAATGAGGGGCTTGAGAATTTTGAATCCGGCAACCGGCTCGATGCCGGCGGCCTCCAGCAGTTTAAGAGCGAGGTCCATGACGGTAACCAGGTAGTTGGAGGCGGCCACGGCCGAGGCATGGTAAAGGGTTTTACCCGCGGTTTTGATGGTGTGTACCTGGGCGCCAAGATCAGTGGCCAGTTGGTTTGCATGGGCTACGGCCGGTTCGTCGCCTTCCACCGCCATGTTGATGCCCTCAAACGGATTTATGTCGGTTCGGGCGGTCGCAAAACTCTGGAGCGGGTGCATGGAGCCGATGAAGGCGCCGGCATCTTTTGCCGACGCAAGGATTGTAGAGGGCAGCGCGCCGCTGCAATGGAGGACGGCAGCACCATCCCGGTAACCGTTGCTATCGGCAATAAGCGCGCCGGCCTCGGCTATGACGTCATCCGGAGTGGTGATCAATACGACGCCGGCAGTCCGGGCGGCTTGCGCAGAGGAAGGGGACGGATCGGGTCCGTTGATCAATCGGGCGGAATTTTCCGCTGACGCCCGGGTTTTACTGAAGAGGCCGCTGATTCGATAGCCTGTTTTGGATAGGAAATAGGCCAGCGATGTGCCGACCTTGCCGCAGCCGATAATGGCGATGTCCGGTTTCATATCATTTCCTAAAAGGCACATTATAGGGTTCGAGGGGCCAAGGGTTCAAGGGTTCGAGTGAAATTCAAAACCAAGATACCACCCCAAATGGTCTGGAGCTTTTTCACTTGACCCCTTGACTTCTCGACTCCTGGAACCCTTGTTAGTAACAGTGTTCTTCGGCCGGAAATTTCCCTTCGGCAACCTCCTTTGCGTAGTCCGCAACAGCTTCCCGGGCGGCATCAGCCAGGCGGGCGTACTGCTTGACGAACTTGGGCAGATGGCGGTCGTTGAGCCCGAGCATATCATGCAGCACCAGGATCTGGCCGTCGCAATCCGGTCCGGCCCCGATGCCGATGGTCGGGATAGTCAGCGTTTCCGTGATCTTCTTGGAGATGTCTCCGGGAATGCCTTCGAGAACCACGGAAAATGCTCCCGCGGCTTCGACCTTGCGCGCATCGTTCAGCAGCCGGTCTTCATCCCGCTGGACCTTGAAGCCGCCCATCTGGTGCACGGATTGCGGCGTGAGGCCGATATGGGCCTGTACCGGGATGCCGGCTGCCGTAATAGCGGCAATCACGTCCGAGACATCCGCGCCGCCTTCCAGTTTGACAGCCGCGGCATCCGCTTCCTTCAGGAATCGGCCGGCGTTTTCCACGGCCTGGTCCAACACGGCCTGGTAAGACATGAAAGGCATGTCGCCCACCACCATGGCACCCTGGGCGCCCCGGGCGGTGATCCTGGTATGGTAGAGCATCTCCTCCATGGTCACCGGCAGCGTGCTCGTGCCGCCCTGGACAACCATACCCAGTGAATCACCGACTAGAATGACATGCACCCCGGCATCCGCTACGATTTTTGCGAAAGGAAAATCATAGGCGGTAAGGGCGACGATTTTCTCACCATCCTGCTTCATTTTGATAAGTTTGGTAGTCGTGATCTGTGTTTGCATGGCGGCACCTCTTTGGTGGTTACGTATCGGGCAAATGAGCCCTTGTATGATCTATCAAAGGTTTACGTTTACGGCGGCACCCGGTTATTGGAAGCGAGTTACATGTCAGGCTAAGGCTAATAAATTGTTAAAATGACAAGTTTGCGGGCCTGTCGGCGCGATTCGTGATGCCTCGAGCAGGCAGGTCGTTGGTTCTGGATGGGCAGATTAAGATGCTCACCGACAATATATAACCAAAACGGCCGGAAACAGCAAGTTGCACATGCTGGGCGGTATTCTCGACTGCTCTGGGTGTCCATCCCGGACAGGCTAGCCGGGATTAGGGCATGCATAGCAAAATTTAACGATTATGCCAACCCATTGCACACAAGTTAACGGCATCCGAAAATAATGTCCTACCAGGGTTGCGGCTTTCGCAACCGAAATCGAAATTCAGTTCAATTTTATATAGTTGTTGACTCTCCGCTCGGGCCTGGGATAAATATACAGGTTATTCAAAAAAAAATAAGAAAAAGGGAATAGCAAAACACATGATACAGTTGATCAGAGGATTCAAAGATGTCCTGCCGGGTGAATCGGAATTGTGGCAGCATATTGAACAGACCGCCGTGGCCCTGTTTACCGATTTCGGCTACAAGGAGATCCGGATCCCCATCATGGAGCGCACCGAGTTGTTCGCCCGCAGTATCGGTGAAGATACTGATATCGTTGAAAAAGAGATGTACACCTTTCCGGACCGCAAGGGCGATTTGATCACGTTGCGGCCCGAGGCCACGGCGTCCATCTGCCGGTCCTACATCCAGCACAAGCTCTATGCCGCCGACCCCGTGAAGAAATTTTTTACCATCGGCCCCATGTTTCGGCGGGAAAGGCCGCAAAAGGGCCGCTATCGGCAGTTTTATCAACTGGATGTGGAAGTGTTCGGCAGCGATTCGGCGTTTGTGGATGCCCAGCTGATCTACCTGTTGAAGGTTTTGTTCCAGCGGCTGGGGGTGACCGATGTCATGGCCCATATCAATTCATTGGGCTGCCCGGAATGCCGCCCCGATTTCAGGGATGCCCTGCTGGCCTACATAACCGGCAAGGAAGCCGACCTTTGCTCGGACTGCCGCCGGCGCAAGGATAAAAATCCCTTGCGCGTACTGGACTGCAAGGTCCCCGGGTGCCGGGATGCCATGGCGGCGGCACCGTCGATACTCGATCACCTCTGCGATACCTGTTACGTACATTTTGAGACAGTCAAGACATCCCTGGACAAGCTGGACACACCGTTTACAATTGACAAACGGCTGGTGCGGGGCCTCGACTATTACACCCGGACCACTTTTGAAATGCAGACAGGCAGCCTCGGTGCCCAGAGCGCCGTTGCCGGCGGTGGGCGCTACGATGGCCTGGTCAAGGCTTTGGGCGGGCCTCAAATCCCGGCCACCGGTTTTGCCGTCGGGTTTGATCGGTTGGCGGAAATCGTGGCCCAGGCTGGTGAGACCTATGCAATTAGGCCGGACCTGTATGTGGCGGCTCTCGGCGAAGCGGCCTTGCCCCCGGCCTTTGAATGGATCTCGAAACTCTCCGCAGCGGGTATCCGGGCGGAAATGGATTTTGAAGGCCGCAGCCTGAAAAGCCAGATGAAAAGGGCTGACCGCTTGAAAGCCGGCCATGTCCTCATTGTCGGCGATGATGAAATTGGGAAAAAGACAGCTATCTTACGGAATATGACGACCAAGGCGCAGGAAGAGGTTGCCTTTGAGGGTATCCTGGAAACATTGAGCGCCAGACTGGGAGAAAAGGAGTAAAACTACAGTGACACCTGACAAGCTCGGTGAAATGCGAAGGACCCACGGCTGCAATGCGCTGGGGAAAGAAGATATCGGCAAAGAAGTTGTACTCATGGGATGGGTGCAGCGGCGGCGTGACCATGGGGGCGTCATATTCGTAGACCTCCGGGATCGCGATGGCCTGACCCAGGTGGTGTTCAACCCCGGGGTCAACTCGGAAGTACACGCCAAAGCCCACGTTATCCGCAGCGAGTATGTGCTGGGGGTGCGTGGTGAGGTGGCGGCGCGCCTGGAAGGCATGACCAATCCGAATCTGGCTACCGGTGAAATCGAGATCATGGTGTCTGAGTTGAAAATACTCAAACCGGCCAAGACCCCGCCGTTTATGATCGAAGACAAGATAGATGTTTCCGAGAATGTCCGGCTCCAGCACCGCCATATCGATCTGCGGCGCCCCCAGCTTCAGGAGAACATTATCCTGCGGCATAAAATTTCCGCTGCTGTGCGGCAGTACTTTAACGAGAACGGGTTTATAGATATTGAAACCCCGGTCCTGACCAAAAGTACCCCGGAAGGTGCCCGGGATTACCTGGTGCCCAGCCGGGTCAACCCCGGGAATTTTTACGCCCTGCCGCAATCGCCCCAGCTGTTCAAACAGTTGCTTATGATTTCCGGCTACGACCGCTACTACCAGGTTGTTAAATGCTTCCGGGATGAAGACCTGCGCGCTGACCGCCAGCCTGAGTTCACCCAGATAGATGTCGAAATGTCCTTTGTAGGCGAGGAAGATGTCATGTCTACGGCCGAGGGTATGATGGCCAAGGTCTTCAAGGAAGTAAAAGGGATTGAACTGGAAACCCCTTTTCCGCGCCTGGAGTATGCCGAGGCCATTGACCGGTTTGGTCTGGATAAGCCCGACACCCGTTTTAAACTGGAATTGAAAGACATCTCCGATATTGTGGCCGATGCCGGGTTCAAGGTGTTTGCCAACGTGGTTCAAAAAGGCGGCATCGTGAAAGCGCTGAATGCCAAGGGATGCATTGACTTTACCCGCAAGGAAATCGACGACCTGACGGATTTCGTGGCTGTTTACCGGGCCAAGGGCCTGGCCTGGATAAAAGTCCGGGAAGATGCCTGGCAGTCTCCCATTGCCAAGTTCTTTACCGATGAAGAAAAGGCAGCCATGGCTGCAAGACTCGATATGCAGCCGGGCGACCTGGTCTTCTTCGTAGCTGACCAGCCCAGCGTAACCAATGAAGCCCTGGGACATCTGCGCAACCATCTCGGCCGCAAACTGGGTTTGATCGAAGAGAATACCTTCGACTTTACCTGGGTGACCCGTTTCCCACTAATGGAGTACGACGAGATCGAAAAACGCTACCAGGCCCTGCACCATCCTTTCACGGCTCCCCTCGAAGAAGATTATGGCCTGCTGGAATCCGATCCGGCGACGGCCCGCTCGCGAGCTTACGACCTGGTGCTCAACGGACACGAAGTCGGTGGGGGCAGCATTCGTATCCACCAGCTGAACCTCCAGGAGAAAGTCTTTGCGGCCCTGGGAATGGACCGGGAAGAATATACGGCCAAGTTCGGCTTTCTGCTGTCCGCCCTTGAATCCGGCGCTCCGCCGCACGGCGGCATTGCCTTTGGTTTTGATCGCCTGGTCATGATCCTGACCGGCCAGCCGTCCATCCGGGATATCATTGCGTTTCCCAAAACCCAGAAGGCAGCCTGCCTGCTCACCGAGGCACCCTCCGAGGCCTCGCGGCCCCAATTGGAAGAATTGTCGCTGCGTATTCGCAAATCGGCTGAAGACAGTTAAGTGTAAGAACGTTTAGGTTTTGCCAACAAAGACGTCTGTCCATGCAATATCTGGACAGGCGTTTTTTTGTCTTTAAAACCCTAAATCAATGCCTCGCGCAGAGGCGCAGAGACGCAGAGAAGGTCAAAAACCTGAAAAGGGTCGCGCTGACGCGCGAAAGACCTTTTAGTTGGATGGTTAATGGTTTTACCGGCGAAGCCGGAAATTATCTATGGTTTCCTCCGCGTCTCTGCGCCTCCGCGCGAGGATTAGGTTTTGCTTTCATATCGATATTATATATTGTATGTATCGATATATTTAATGTTGCATCTGGGAATTTACGGCTGAGACAAATAAGAGGAAGTGAGTATGGATCTCTGGCGGCTGAACATTTTTGTCAAGGTAATCGATACCGGCAGTTTTTCCAAGGCGGCGGACCAGGTGCTGCTTACCCAGCCCACAGTCAGCAGCCATATCAATGATCTCGAGGCGCACTACAGCTGCCGCCTGATCGACCGTCTGGGCAAAGAGGTGGCTCCTACCCGCGCCGGGCAGCTGCTTTACAAATATGCCTGTAAACTGATTGCGCTGCAAAATGAAACCGAGTCGGTCATGGCGGATTTTCATGGTAAAATGCGCGGCCACCTGCACATAGGCGGCAGCACTATCCCGGGTGAATATATTTTACCTGCGGTTATCGGCCTCTACACCGCCGATTATCCGGAAGCAAAGGTCTCTTTATCCATCGGCGACAGCCGCCAGGTGACCGAAGATGTTCTCACCGGCAACCTGGAGTTCGGCATCGTCGGCGCCCGTACCAAAAACAGAAAACTGATCCAGGAAGAGGTTGCCACAGACAAGTTGCGCCTGGTAGTACCGTCTGATCACAGGTGGGCCGAGCGCAGGCGGGTGTCTATAAAGAGTCTGCTCACCGAACCTTTAATCATCCGCGAGCGGGGATCCGGTACACTGCAGGCCCTGCTCGACAGTTTATCCGCTGCCGGCTACAAGAGCGGTGCTCTCAACGTTGTGGCCGAGATGGGCAGTACCACTGCCGTGATCCAGGGTATTAAGAACAAGGTGGGCCTGTCGGTGCTTTCTGCGCTGGCCGTCGAGGAAGAATTGCAGGCCGGTCGCCTGAAGGCCCTGCCCGTGGCGGGTTTGAATCTGCAGCGCAGCTTCTATCTTACCATCAATAAGCTCCGCACCCTTTCACCGCTGTGCAAAGCGTTTATTGCATATCTGAAATAAGACCCAGGGCAGCGGATACCCGGTTTTAAAAAAGCCGCCCGATGGCCTTGCGGTCGTATTTCCCTGAAATCGTAACAGGCATTTTAGATACAACCCGGATGGCGCGCGGCGTGGCCCAAGGATCGATGACGTGTGCCAGGCGACGGCGGATTGTGTCACCGGGCAAATCGGTTTCCACCACGGCCAGGATTTCGTTGCCGCGGCCGGTTGCGACCGGCCGGGCGAAAATCAGGGCATCCCGGACATCTTCCAGCTGCAGGGTCCGGTTGCGGATATCGGCCAGGTCTACCCGCCGGCCTCCGACTTTGATGACGCCATCCGCCCGGCCGATAACCGTGAACGTGCCATCCGGGCCGGCGTCTACACGGTCCGCAGCCTCGAAAAAACCCTGATCATCGACATTAAGCTGCGGTGAGAGGAAAAGCGAGCGTACCTTCAGCCGCTCCTTCTCGATACGGATATCGACGCTGTCAAAGGGTGTGAAGGTTTTCTGCCCGGCGGCCCTGCAGCGATACCCAATGCCGCCGGTTTCAGTCGAGCCGTATACATCATAAATGGGAGCACCGGTGACCGCAGTAAAATTGTCAGCGTCTGTGTCTGACAGGGGGCTGGCCGACGAGAAGGCCATGCGCAGGTGTGAGCTGTCCGGCAGATGCCTTTTCAAGGCTCTGTAGTAGGCGGGCACGGTAACCAGAATGGTCGGGGCCTGGTCTCGAATAACTGTCGCCAGTTCGGCCGGGAAAGCGGGTGATGCGACCAGGACACTGGCATTGGCCAGCAGCGGCACCAATACGGAATAGAGCAGGCCGTAAATATGAAAAGGCGGTGAGGTGGTCAACACCCGGTCGTCGGCCGAGACCCCGAGCGCTTCTTGCAGATAACTCGATTCGCTGAGCAGGTTGTCGACGGCTTTGGTCCACAAGCGCGGCGCGCCGGTGGACCCCCCGGTAAAGAGTTGCACCCAGGGAGCCTGCGGTGCCAGCGGTGAAGCGGATGACAATTCAGTGTCGGCCGCTTTGATATCGGTAGATGCAACCGCACGGGTGCCTTTTGGCAAAGGATAAGGCCGATCTACGATGGCGGTGTCGAACCTGGCGATGTGCTGTAGTTCGGCCAGCACGCGTTGTGAGTAGGCATGCGGCATCACCAGCGGTGGTCCGCCGGCCAGTGATGCCAGCAGGGCCGCCGTGGCCAGCGTGCGATCCGTTGTGCAGAGGCAGACCGGGTTCGGATCCGCCCCGGACGTTGCCCCGATGTTATCCAGCGCCTGCCGCAGGCCGGCTGCCCGGGCGTAAAGCGCCCCGTAATCGGTATTGGGTCGACCGAATACCTGCGTGCGCACGGCAGGGCCGCTGATCAAACGCTGCGCCAGTAGACGAATGTCGGCGCTATTCGCAGCCTGCGTACTCATGTGACCTTTTCCATCACCGGACGGGCGATCAAACTTTCCAAAGGAACGATCTCAAGACCTTTGGCTTCCAGGCCGGTCATGATTGCTTTTAATTCACTCAACCAGGTGTCGACGCCTTCGGCTGCATTCGGATTCAAATCGTGCAGCATCAGAATATCATCGCCGCGGACATGTTTGAGGGTGGTTTGCGCCAGGTGCCGCAAACGCCGGTTGCCGCCATCGAATGGGCGAAAGCGGAAGGTAACGGCATACATACCCAGGCGGCTCAGTACCCGGCCCAATCCGGGCGTTGTGATACCCACCGGCGGGCGAAAGGCCAGTGGCCGAATGCCGAAGTGAATCAATGTTTCCTGAGCCTGGACGATTTCCCGGTTCAAGGCCTGCGGCCCTTGCAGCAACGCTGTGAAACTGTGGCGGTAGGTATGGTTGCCGATCGTATGGCCCCCGGACAGGATCGCCCGGATGAGGTCCGGATACTTTTCGGCCTTCCAGCCGGTTACAAAAAAGGTCGCCTGTTTGTTGTGTTCCGCAAGCAGGGAAAGCAGGGCCGGTGTGGTGGCCGGATCGGGGCCGTCATCAAAGGTCAGCGCCACGTGCGGATTGCCGGTCCTGCCCCGGCTGACCACGGGAAGGAAGAAACCAAACCACGGTAAAAATGGGGCCGTCAGGCAGGTCAGGACAAATAGTGCCAGGGGCAGCGCGGCCAGGCGCCAGTCAACTGAGGCAAGCGCGGCGGCTGTAATAAACGCCAGAAGACCGCACCAGAATGCAGCCGGTATGCGCTGGGCGGCAGCCGTCTTCATGGGCTTCCGTCCTGGCTTGCTGTTCCGGCCGGTCGGGCAACGAACCAGTACAGTTCACCGTGCTTGCCAGAGGGGGCCTGGGTTTCTATTTCAAACCCGGCGGCATTGATCAAAGCGGCGGTCCGGGTGCTGCTCCGATAGAAGGCCGGTGCCTGGTACAGCTTCATCTTCAGGTTTTCGAACCACCAGGCCCAGGGACGCGGACGGGTCGGCGGAATTACCGCGCGGACAACCAGGCAGCCTTTGGCGGTGAGTTTTTCACGGAGGCGGGCCAGGGTCAGCTGCCATTCGGTATCGTCCAGAAAGTGGTGCATGTCCAGCATGAGGGCCAGGTCGGCCAGGCCCGGTACGTCCGGGATTCCCGGTGCAGCCCCTTTGGTAATCTGTCCTCTGTTTCCAAGGGCCAGGGCGGCCACCCGGACACGGTCAGGGTCCGGTTCGATGCCGTAAAGGCGGGCGGACGGGTAGCGTGTGAGCAGCCAGCTGCCGGGCACGCCGTATCCACAACCGATGTCGATGATGCGTTGTATGCCGTCATGGTTTGGCAGCAGGCTGTCGAGCTCCGCAAACATAGGGTCATATTTGAGCTTGAAACGCGCGAAAAGTCGCGGGTAAGCTTCCATCTGCCTGTAACGCGCAACCGGGTCCAGGACTTGCCCGGCGGCCGGGTCCGGGTCGTTTTCAAAACGGCTTTTTAGAAGCGGCGGTAATATTATAAAGGCTCCCAGCAGGCAATAGCCGATACCCAGGAAAGAGACGACCCCGGCGCTTTTAAGCGTGTTGTGTTCTGCTCCGCAGATGACGGCAAAGCCGATCAGGGTAGAGGCGGCCGCCATGAATACCGCCATGCGGGTCAGCCCGAAAAGCGGGTGGCTGTAAGCCTGGTAGCGCTGATAAGCCCTCACCATGAAAAGGGTATAATCCACACCCATGCCGAAGATGATAATGGCCAGCATCAAAGCCGGAATATCCAGCTGCCGGCCCAGCAGGCCCAGGGTACCCAGGGTGCAGCTGAAAGAAAAGAGCAGGGGCCCAAGCGCCAGCAGGGTCAATTTGATATCTGCAAAAAAAATCAGCAGCAGCACTACCACGCCCGCACCGACGATCAGCAGCATCTTCAGGAACGTATCGAAAAGCATTTCACCCAGCCGGTCGGAAAAAAGGGCTGGATCGAAGATTTTTACAAATTCGGCCAGGCGGGTATACAGCCGGGGCCCATCGTAAGCGTGGCCCGGGGTGATGCCGGTCACCTGCCGAAAGCGGCCGGTCTCCGGCTCGGCGGACAGGCCGAGCAGCGGAAAAAGCGCAGTTGGTATGGTCCCAGGGGCCACGTCGGCAAAGGGATTATTCAGGATCTTGAAAAAAGGTTCAAAGGCCGTTTTGGCAAACCCCAGCCGGGCCCCTTCGGATTCAAGGACCGCACGCAGGGCGCCAATGCGCTGCGGCTGCCAGAAGGACTGCCAGGCTGCGCGGTTGTCGGCTGCTCGCCGGGGGCCTGGAAAAAAGCGGGCCGCCGTCATACCGCCCGTCAGGCGCCCGGCGGCGGATTCCTGCTCCAGAAAGTCAAGCAAGCGGTCATTCTTCTGCTGCAGTTCCGGCAGGCTGTCGGCCTCAACCAGCAGGTGCACCCGCTGGAAAATATTGCCCCAGGTTGCCTGCATTCTGGCGTCGGCCGCGTGCGTGGCCTGGCTGATGCTGTTCATGGCATTCAAATCGGTATTGAAATGCAGATTGAAGGCCAGCGGCATGGCAGCGGCCAGGATCAAGGCTGCCCAGGCGGCCTTCTTTCCACCGGCAGCGGCCCAATCGACCAGGCGGCTTAACAGGCGCGGTTTATCCGGCGCTTTGCCGGATAACCGCGGAACGATATGAGGAAAAACAGTATGCACGAACAAGAAGGAGAAGCCGATTCCCAGGGCCGTGAACAGGCCCAGCTGCCGGAAAACCGGAAAACCGCTCAGGCCAAGGATGGCAAAAACGCACCCACAGATGTCAGGGCGGCCAACAGACCGATGGCCCTGATTTCCCGCGATGCCTGACGACCGGTGGTACCCCGGCCGGCATCCACGAACAGGAGAAAGGCGATACCGTGGTCGACGGTAATAGATATTATTGCGCCGCCGAACCCCAGGACCATGATGGAGATGTGGTCGTTGAAAAGGGCAAATACGAAAAAGGCCAGGCTGGTCCCGGCCAGGGCCGGCACCAGGGCCAGCAGGCCGATGAAGGGGCGTCTGAACCCCAATAAAAGGAGCAGGGCGATACCCACGGTGGCCCCGATAAGCGCACGGCCTACATCCTTGCGGACAATGGTTTCGTTATCCAGGGCAGCGCGATAGGCCCCAACCGGGGTCAATGCGACATCATCTCCTGTGATCTCAGGATTACCCCCAATATCTTGTATCAGGTTCTTGATGCGGACGGCATATCGGGTATCTGTTCCTGAACGCCGGGGGGACGCCAATACCAGGCTGTGCTTTCCGTCTGCTGATATGAGCCTCTGTTTGTAGATGCGGCCCGTGGTCTGGGGCAGGAGGTGTGTCAGATCGGCCAGGATCGGATTGCGCAGTCCCAATGGGTCCTGGCTGATCAACTCAGCCTGGCCGATGCCTTCCAATCCGTGCAGGGCCCGCAGGGCCTCTTCGAGAGATTTGCGAATCTTGACTGCGGAAAGCAGGGGCAGGACGCTGCTTTCAAGCTCTGCCGCCGAATACAACTCCGGCAATTGCCGGACCACCTGGAACACCAGATCCGCGACCCCCTGGCGCGTGTCTGCAAACCCGACCTCAGCAAACAGATCGCTGTCGGCCAGGGCCTGCTCCACCCGGGTGCTTATAGACACCAGCCGATCCGGGTCGCTTTCCGGGATTGCGATATCGATGGCGATGCGATCTTTTACCGGGTGGTGCTTGAAAATATATACTGCATCGGCAATGACCGGTTCTTGCGTCGGCAGAGATGCCACGATATCGGTATCGATGACGATCCTGGAGTAGCCGCCAAAGGCCAGCAGCCCGATGGCGATAAAAACAATCGTCAACCGTCCAAGATTGATGCCGCTTTTTGATGTCTCCGTCATATGCTTACTGTCATCATTGCCAGGCCAGCCATAACACGGCGGCTATCACCAGCAGGTGCATGGCGATGATGGCCGCCCGGTGGCGGTAATAGGTTTCGTTCATTTTCTGTATAAATTTCAAGCCTCCGCACAGCCGCCGAAACTTTTCCAGGCCCCGGTGGTTGGCATTGTCCGAAGCGGCATTGCTCTGAAAGGCGAATGCCGGGTACACCGCGAATTTTTCTTCCGGGAGACTGGCCAACATAGCATCAAATGGCACCTGGCGCCATTTTGTATGCACCAGTTCGGCGGCCAGGGAGCGTTTGATCACATAGGCATGCGCCAGGCTGCGGTAGTCCACGCTGAGAACCGCCGGGTTGTCTGTACGGCGGCTGCCGGTTACCAGGCAGCCCAGAAAAAGCAGCCGGCAGCTCTCGTTCGCATTCAAAAATGAAACCGCGGACCGCCAGGCCGGCCGGCTGAAGTGATCGAAGACAATATCATCCTCGAAGATGAGGATGTGGTCGGCCCCGGCCGCCAGTCCGTTGGCGATGCAGGTCAGATGGGATTCCCAGATTCCCTGTTCGTTGTTTGTAGGATGCCTGGTCACATTGACGAATTCAACCCGGTCCGCCAGACCCACGGCCGCAAATTGCCGGCGTGCTTCCTGGCGGCGGTCTTCCCGTTCCGTCAGCGAAATGCAGTAAACAGCCTCGCAAGATGACCATTCGTCGCTGCGGCTACTGTCCGTTTTCGACATGGATTCCATACGGCTGCGCCTGAGTCTAAAGAATGACTTGATTGCCAAGTCCAGTATGATTATATGGCTGCAGCTTATGACTGTAATACATACACCGATCAAAAAACTGCTGCTCTACCTGTCGCAAAGATCTTTTGTGCGGCGTGCTATCGCCGACAAAGCGGATCTATCCGCTTTTAACGGGCCGCCCTCTTTGAAAGTCATTGTCGGTGTGGCGGCCATCCTTTTCAGTTACGTGATCGGCTGGCCGGCGGTCACCTTTATCGGCGGCGTTGCCGTGTATTTCGAAGAACCCCTGATCGCCGCCATCGGCGGACCGCTGATCTATGCCCTGTCCCACCTGGTATTCCTGGCGGGCATGTACCTGGCCGGGGCCGAGTATACCTGGATTTTTCTACGCTGGGCGACCCGGGCCGCCATGCTCAAACTGCTGCGTAGATATTCCTTGCCGCTTCCTTCTACAAAACCAACAGGGTGAACAGGTGCGCGTCCACCGCTGCGTGGTGGGCTTCACCGCTGCCCAAATCGCGCACCCGCAGGCGGCTGGACCGTCTGCCGATCCGGGTAAGGCGCACCCGCTCCCACGCCTGGGCCAGGGGTAAGTCCAGGGCCTTGGCCGCAGCTTCTTTGGCCGACCATATCCTTAAGGCCGCTGCAGCTTCACCATCCATGAATCCACGCAGCAGGGTTTCTTCAGACGCATCGATGTACTGGCGCCGGTTGCGCAGGGCCTGTGTTGATTTGTCTTCGACATCGATGCCCACCGGTCTGTCGGCTGCCACGGCCACCGCGAAACGGCTGTCATGGGAAACCGAACAATAGGGAGGGGCTGTGTGACCATTCACCGGGCATACCGGCCTGGGTGAGTCCGGCAAAACCGTGTTGATTTCAGTTGGGGCCTGTAATTCCGGGTCATCGGAGAGAGATCGGCTGAGTCTCTTCAAGGCCAGGCGTGCCCCCAGGTAACTGCGTTTTCGCCCGGTCGTCATGGGGCCATAGCGCTCCATCTCCCGCGGGCTGAGGGCGCGGTCGGCAAATGGGGCGATGGCCGCGAGTTCGATCACCGCTATTTGCCGTACCTCTTCGGCAATGCATGCCAGGCGGGATTCACCGGCGGGCCTTTTAATCCAATCCGGAGGCTGGGTGCGGCCGCCGCTGACATCGCGCATTCTTACCCCTGATGATACTTCTGCGAGGTTGCCTTCGGGATCATATAAATAAATGTCATAGACCAGCGTTTCCCCGGAGATATCGCGGGGGCACGCCCGGGCAAAGTACGTCAGGTGTACATTCGTCGGGCGCTTGATCCGGCGGTTGTCCAGGGCGACGGGGAAGGCCACGATTCTGCGGGCCCATTGCCCCCAGGCACAGGCCGTATGAAAGGCGGCATCCAGTGGATAGGGAGAGCCCAGTACCAGGTTCTTACGGTTGTCGGGAGGCTGGGGCGAGCCCACCCGGGCAAGGGCACCGTCATTGCCCAGAAACAGCGTATCGGTGATGTTGTGGTACGCACGGCCGAAAGGTACGAGTTCGGCATAAACTGCCTGCGGTGCAACCGTTCGGCAGACGCCCTCGGGCGCGGCCGCCAAATCCAGGGGCAGGCGCATTGCCGGAACGCCCCCCGGACCGATGGTCATGGCGGCATGTTCTTTGGTGCGGGTGATGGCAGCTTTCGGTGCTCGCGTCTTCGTTTGCAAAGCGGCCTGAATCCGGCCGTCCGGCAAGCGTTCCAGTTTGCTGTGAATGACTGTGCTTTGGGCCTCCGGATCCAGGAAGAGAAACTTATCGAAAGCCGCTGCGCTGATTTCGGTGGGTGCTACCTCCGGATATTGTTCCCAGCTGAGAAATGCCAGGTTCTCCATGGCTTCGACAGCCGGCAGCACGGGCGCGCCGGTCACGTGATGATCTTTAAAAAAGGGCGGATGCGGCAGGCATACCGGTCGGGTTTCGGATTGCACTATTTTGGAAACACTTTCCATAAATGGGCCGTTTTTTCGTCTACCTCCACCGGGGTGGCGGAGGCGTTAATGGCGCAATGCCGGGTGATGCCTTTGCAGACGATGTCGCCGCTTTCTTTGTGGGTGATGACATAGTCGAATTGCAGACGCACCCGTTCCAGGTGCGTGGGGCGCGTGTAGATGAGCATGGCGTCATCGTAACACAGGGGACGGTAGTAATCGACATCGACTTTTATGATCGGGTAGACATAACCGCTGGCTTCGATCTCTTTGTACGGGTAGGCCGCATCCCGCATCAGTGAGGCCCGGCCGTGTTCAAAGTACCGCAGGTAATTGGCGTTATACACAACCTGGGAGCGATCGGTATCGGCGTAGAGGGTGCGCAGTTCGCAGCGGTGCCAGACCGTCTGGCTGGTCTTGTCTCGGACATAGTTCGGGTCTGCTGCGTATGGTTCCGGCACAAAGGGTTTGGGTTTCACATCATGCTCCTTTAAAGACGATGCAGCAGTTGGTACCCCCAAAACCAAAGGCATTGGAGAGAAATGTTTCACAGGATTGCCGCCGGGCCGCATTGGGAATAAAATCTATATCCGCAAACTCGGGGTCAGGAATATGGTTGGCAGTCGGGAGCAGCAGCCCGCGCTGCAGTCCCTCGATACCCAGGGCCGCTTCCAGAGCCGCGGACGCACCCAGCGTATGCCCGATCTGAGACTTGTTCGGAGAGACCGGAATGCGGTCCAGCGCGCTTCCGAATACCTCGCGCAAGCTTTCCACTTCGGTGGCGTCACCCTTGAAGGTCGAGGTGCCGTGGGCATTGACGTAGTCGATATCGGCCGGATCCAGGTCGGCATCCGCAATGGCCTGGCGAATGGCCCGTACAATGGTTTCCCGGTTGGGCAGGGTAAAGTGGTGCGCGTCGGAGGTCCAGCCGATGCCCAGTACTTCCGCCCGCGGGGTCAGCGCCAAACGCAGCATGGCCGGTTCGGAGGCTAGCACGAGGACGGCGCCGCCTTCAGCCAGCACAATGCCCCGCCGGTCGATGCTGAAGGGCCGGCTGGCCTGTCCGGGGTCATTGAAGGCCCGGTCATTGGGGCCGACTTTAATGGTGGCCCACATGTTGGCGAACCCCTGAATGATTTCCGGGATCAGGCAGGTCTCCACCCCTCCGACCAGGGCGAATTCACAATCCCCGTCCCGGATCATGCGGGCCGCGGCAGCGATGGCATAATTTCCAGAGGCACAGACCCCCTGGGGCGAGACTATCGGCCCGGTGAATCCGAGCAGCATGCCGGCCTTGCCGGCCGGCAGGTTGGCGCACAGGTTTGGAAGCAGATACGGGCTTACCTTGGTGGGGCCCTGGTGAGTGTATTTCTCCATGGCGATCCGGTAGGCGTCGGTCCCGTTCAAGGCCGATCCAATCAGGCAGGCCGTCTGGGGGCCGGTTTCGGCATCCATTTCCAGGCCGGCATTTTCCAGAGCCCGCTTGCAGAGCACCATGGTTAGAAACACATAGTCCGCGTTCCAGTTGGCGGCATCCTTGCGGTCTATGAAATCCAGCTCGCGCGGGTTCCAGTCCGGGATTTCACCGACTACATTGCTGCGCGACCCGGTTTCGCAGCGGGTGACTTTTCTAAAGCCGGTCGCGCCGGCAGCCGCTCGCTCCCAGGTTGCGGCAAAGGTGCCGCCTAATGCCGAGGCCGCTTCGTAGCCGACTACAAAGACGCGTCTGTTGAGGGGTGCTTTCATGCTGTCCTTTTAATTACGGCGCAGGCGTTGCAGCCGCCGAAACCGAAGGCATTTTTAAGTACGAATTCCTGCCCACACGCAATTGCCCGGTCTGATACGCAGTCCAGGTTCAGTTCCGGATCCGGTTTATAATTGCGGGTCGGCGGCAGGGTCCCGGCCTGCATACCCTGGATGGCTAAGATAGTTTCAATAGCGCTGGAGGCGCCCATGGCATGCCCGATCAGTGACTTGTTGGCCGATAACGGTGGTATGCTCGACCCGAAAACCCCGTATAGGGCGTCGCGTTCCACTTTGTCGCCGATCCGGGTAGAGGCGGCATGGGCATTGACGGCATCTATATCCGCCGGGGCAATACCGGCTGCCGAAATACTTTCGGCAATACAGCGCTGCACGGTTTCAAGGTGCGGGGCCACAAAGTGATGTGCGTCGGAGGTCAATGACCAGCCGGCCAGTTCAGCGGCCGGTGTCAGGCCATGTGCCGTGGCAAAAGAGCGCGAGGCGAGCAGCAGGCAGCCGGCCCCCTCGGAAATCACGAATCCCCGGCGGTTGGTTGAAAACGGACGGCTGGCGGCTTCCGGGAGACCGTGGGGATGGCCTTCTTTGGGCGCATATGTTCCGTTCATGGTGGCGAAACCGGCGACGATAGGCTCAACCAGGGCGAAGTCAACCGCTCCGCAGATGGCCACGTCCGCCTGGTCCTGGGCTATCAGCATGGCGCCTACCAGCATTGAGGTCAGGCCGGTGGCGCAAGCGGTGATGGTGGCGCTGATCGGTCCGGTGGCGCCGGTAAATATAGACACCTTGCCGCCCACCATGTTGATGCAGGCATTGGGGTTCGCGAATGGATGCGGCAATTTTCCGTCCGCGATCAGGCTGCGATCAGCAGCCAGGACAGCGTATAATCCGCCGATGGCCGAGCTGTAGGTAACCGCCACCCGGGGGGCAATGTCCACGGTGATCTCCAGGCCGCTGCGTTCCAGGGCCCTTTGAACGTTCAGCAGAGCGTATTTAAATATCGGGGACGTCCATTTGGCCTGTTCGCGAGGCTTCAGGTACGGATAGGGCAGATGGTCAATGTCCGCTACCTGGCCGGCGATCCTGACCGGGAAATCGTCGGCGATCCGAAAACGGGTGAGGGGACCGATGCCGCTTTTTCCCTCCAGGACGGATTGCCACTGCTGTTCAAGGTCCAGCCCCAGAGGTGAGATGGCATCGAAACCAATGATGACCGGGGGGGACTTAGTATTTATTTTTTGTTTCGATGCTGCCATCCTGAAATCGCCTGCTATCATGAACCAATTGTTCATTTTCTTTCTCGTGAAAGATAACGAACCAATCAGTCATCGCCTATCGGCTATGCCCGATAAAAAGAAAACGCCCGTGTTGCGCGGCCCCGCGGGCTTCCCGCCTTTTGATTTCTCAAAGGCGGGCCGCGTCACAAAGGGGTGAATCCAAATCCAGTTAGATTGTCCCGCCTTTGAGCGGAGATTTACATTTCTCTAATTATCAATGAGAGTTATCACCAATTCTATAAACTAATCAATACCAAGGCCTAAATTTATGCCTGATTTTTATGTAAGGCCACCTAATGCATGGATTGCGGGATTTCCTCAAGCTCAGGAAGGGTATGCCTTTTACCAGGGAATGAATTGGTAAAGTTTAGCGAACATTTCGTAGATTTCGACCCAGTTCTGCAGGTCTTCGGACGAACGCATGTGGGCCCGCTTGTTCACCATGACCCAGCTCATGTGGGCGGCACCATCCTTACAAGTGCTGCAGTCACGGGTTTCCGAGGTGCAGCAGCGGTGCATGGTCTCCAGGTCCGAGGCCCAGCGGATGAAATTGGTCAGTCTTTTCGGCTGCGGGTCACGCTTGTCCAGGGGTGCGGTTACTGACGGGCACTCCATCCAGCCAAACGGCCGGCCGAGCATTTTTCCGGTGGTAATGATCTCATGATAGTATTTAGAAGAAATTACCGTGTTCGGGTAGGCGTCCAGCATTGCATCCATTTCACTGCGGATGTCCACCAGTTCCTCCGGTTTCCAGTGAAACCAGTCTACGCCCTCATCATTGGACAATAGCTGCATGTGTACTTTCAGGCCGGCGTCATGGATTTTCTGGATTACCCGCCGGGTTTTCCCCAACTGCTTGGGGGTAAGCGTATAGAGGTAATAGGTATAGGGGTCGCCGGCGTAATTTTTGCTCGAAATGGAAAAGGCGTCTTTGCCGCGCAGCAGCTTTTCATCCTCCTCATCGCCCCACAGAGAGATGCCGACCATCATGTCCGGGAAGCGGTCGCGGGGAACCTTGATAATACCGTTGGTGGCGCAGAAGGTGGGCAGTCGGCGATAGAAGGCTTCCACGCGGTCCAGGCACAGGGTGGGCTCCCCCCCGATCAGGATCGCCAGGTTGACCCCGCGGTCCATCTCACTTTCTACAAACGCTTCCCACTTGGCAGTGTCCTTTTCTTCGGGAGCGACTTCGTGTTCACCGGAGGAGAAAAAAAAGCAGCCTTTGCACCGCAGGTTGCAGCGGTTGGTCACATCGTATATGGAACTGCGGATGTTGAGTTTGGATATTCTTTTATAGCGCTGGTACCACTTGTCATCCAGCAGGGAGCTGACGGTCTTCAAAAATTTCTCCTAAATTGCGTTGACACTTTGGGCCAGGCCCGGCGCCAATTCGAATCCGGGCGGCGCTATCGGCTGACTGCTCAGGTTGGGCCCTTTTTCATAATCCATAACCCATACCGCCAGGTAGGTGTCTACATAATCCAGCCAGGCCTTGAACTGCTGCGGATTGATGGCGTGCCGGTAGAGCCGGGCAGTAACCACTGCACTGCCGGCGGCGTAGTGTCGACAGTCCGGGCAGTCCGTGTCCGGGACACAGCAGGCTATATCACGATTCCAGGTAAGGTCGGTGCGATACTGGCGAAAAGATTTGCCCAGCCCGACATTTTCCGTAGGGTTCTGCCGGGGATATGAGCAGCCAAACAGATCATGCAGCCCTTTTGCATGTGTGTGGGCGACCGCATTGTAATGTGAAAACAGTACATGTTCCGGGTAGCGATTGAGCAGCTTGATCATCATCCGCCCGGTTTCCAGCAGTGACTGCCGGTTGTGCCGCAGATCACCTGCATAGCCTACCGGGGCTGAAAATACATTGAAGGAGACCCGGCCGCGGCGGTCGGCAATGGTTGCGGTTACCGCTTCCGCCTCTTCAATATTATGCGGGGTGAATGTATAGATGAAGACGGCCCGCGGATCGGCGATATAGTTGTCCAGCTGCCGGGAGAGCATGTTTTTTGCGTTGCGGGTTTTAAAGCTGGTTTCATCATTGCCCCACACCGAAATGTGGATCTTGTAGTTGATGTCGGCCGGGATGAATTTCATGCCGTTGGTGGCAATCGCCCCCAGCGCGATTTCCTGGCTGCAGACAGCGCATAATTCCGGTACCAGAGCCGGCTCGGCTCCGGCCAGCACGGCGAACGTAATGCCCCGCTCTTTCTCACGCCGCATCAAAGTCCGCCAGGCCTCGGTATCATGTACATCCGCGGTGTGCTGCTTTTCCCCTTCGTAGTAATAACAGCCGTTGCAGCGAATGTTACAGCGGCTGGTCATATCGTAGGTGGACTCGCGCAGGAAAAAGTAGCGGCGCACTTTTTCCCAGCGGTCCTTGATGGCCGGATCGGCAATGATATCGGAAAATTTCCAGGGATCTTCGGCCGTGCCGGCTGCCGGGGGGGCTTGCTATGTAAGGCCTGTGTCACGTTGCCATACCTGTCCGCTGTTTAAGGGTTATCAATTTTATTGCCGATATACTCGGCAATCAAACGAATCGTAGTGAGTTTGGGATAATCATCTTCATCGATTCTCACCGAATACTCGTCCCTGAGTACCAGGGCCACGGTGGCGAGGTCCATGCTGTCGATGCCCACTTCATCCACCAGGTCTATGTCCGGGTCGAATGTTGCGGCGGTTACATCCTCCAGTTTCAGTTCATCGATCATGATCTGCGCAATGTGTAGAATGAGTTTTGCGGTGTCAGACGCCATTCAAGCTTTCTCCTTTCCACTGCCTACTTTAAGAAAACCGCTGCAGACGGGTTCGTCCCCGCAGGTCATCCGGAACGCATAAGCACCCGCCTGCCCCTCTTTGGGCGTTATGGTTACCGTCAGCCTGTCGGTGGGGCTGACCATGCGTTTAAACCGGATCCGGCTGATTTCGCGTAACGGCAGGGCTTGCCTGTATGCACGGCAGATCAGGTCATGAACTACGGCAACCTGGGCGATTCCTGGGAGAATAGGTTCCTGCGGGAAATGTCCGCTAAACCAGGGTGATTCACCGGGGAAGGCAACCTCTGCAACAATTTCATTGTCAAATGCCCGTTTGAAACGCTCTGACGTATACCATATTTCCATAGTTCCTGCCAGTTTTTCAGCGGATTAGGTATTCCCACAGGGGACCGCTGTAACCTTTTTGATACATTCGGGATATGATGGTACTTGTTTCCGCACCTCCGGCGCCGATAATCCAGTTGTCCCGGCCTGCGGCCCGCGACGCGACCTGGTCGAGAATGTACTGCCGGGTAACGTTGTCAGCGGCGAAAAAAACCGGATTCAGCAAGTCACTGGATGCATCGATGCGGCCTTCCGCCACTGCCTGGACGAACAGCGGAGTACCCGGATAGATGCGCATCCCGCAAAAAAGGAACACCACCGTTTTTTCCAGGCCTTCGATATGGCGCAGCGTCTCCTCGAGGGTCTCCGGCGTTTCCCCGGGACCACCCAGCAGCAGGTAGTGGGCCACGTGCAACCCGGCAGCCACCGCCTGTCTGTGTGCGGCCATGGCCTGGTGGACCTTGAATGGTTTACCGTAAGCGGCCAGAACCGGGTTACTCAAGGCATCCGTGCCGAATTCCACATGCTTGAGTCCGGAGGCGGCCAGCTCGGCATAATACCCGTCAGGCGGTGCGAGCGGTGTAAAAAAAGCCCCCCAGGGTATGGTTAGACCGGCCTTTTGGATTGCCCGGCCCACCGCCAGGCTGTGGGCTGAATCTGCATTGAAGGATGAATCGGTAATGAATAGGTAACGGGCACCGGCGGCTTCCAGCGAGACGGCTGTTCGCGCGATGTCGGCCGGTGGAATCAGTCGCATCCGGCGGCCCTCGATAGCAGGATAGGTGCAATAGGCACAACGGAACGGGCAGCCCCGCTTGGTCTGGAGGTTGAGCATGCCGCCCTGGCGCAGATAGTAGTCCAGGTAGGGACGATTGGTCACCGCGTCACGGGAAAAAGGCAGTTCCCAGGGCGGCGGGGCGGATTTACTCTGACGCGGGGTCAGAATCCCCGCCAGTCCATCCGGGCTTTTACCATTCTCAAGGGCTTCCAGAAGCGGCGCCAGTCGCTCGCCTTCACCGACAACTCCGTAGTCAGCTTCCAGAAAGTCCAGAATCTGCTCCGGAAAGATCGTGAAACCGCTGCCGCCCAGCACCAGGATGGCATCCGTATGTTCCCGTACGATGCGGACCAGGTCGACGAATTCACCCATAAAGCCCCGGGGGTCAGTGGTATCCGTATTGTCGATATTGCGCAGTGCGATGCCCACCACGTCGGGCGCGAACGATGCCAGCTGGTCGATCAGGTTCCGGTCGTCCTAAATTTGATTCAAATCAATCGCGCTGACCTCGTGATCGCCGGCCAGGGCTCCGGCCACGTAGTCGAGCCCCATCGGGTAGACCGGATAGGGTTCCTGCAGACGGTTGGCGGATATTAGTAGAACTCTCATGATCTACCTTTGAATCTAATTTCTATAATGCATATACGGGCAAACGATGTCAAAAGCTGTCGCATAGTGCCTAAAGTGATCTAAAGTTTGAAGTGATCTATAATTAAGGCATCCTGCCAAGATTTATAAAGATCAGCGGAGCTCTGCGATACCGTAACTTTAGGCACTTTAGCTCACTTTAGTCACTTATAAACTGTTGCCTCCACCAGGGCAGTCCCATTCGCGTCTAATCTGTTGCCATAACCCAGCCATCGGTTCATATAGCCTGGGGCATCACTTCCATGGCGGTCAGCCATTTTCCCAGTCCCAGAATCAAAATCCCCCTGTTGTCCAGGCGGCTTTTATAACCTGAAAAGAGTGCCGGCGGCAGGTTTCCACGGTGAATGTATTCGGCCGCAATTGCCGCTGCTACAGCGGATGCGGACTGGAATTCCCCTACCTGGCTGCGGTAATCCACCACCGGGCCATTGTAGCCGGCCTGCCCCAAAAAGGTGGCCAGCTGCTGCTCTGCCGCCGGCCGGCAGCCGGCCGGCAGGCCGGCCATGATCAACGCGTATCTCTTCTGGAGCGGTCCCAATAATTCCAAGCGGTCCAGCAGGTCGTCAACGGGGGGCTCCCGGTCGGCCAGGTTGGTTTGAAAAAATTGCAGGGCGATTTTAGGGCCCTTGCCGGTATCATCCGGCGAGAGCCACAGGGCTCCGCCGCCATCGGAAAGGGGGGCGCTCCGGCCGGCAGACAGATCAAACAGGGGGCTGAAGGTTGCGTGGCCTTCGTCGGCCGCGAGGACCAGGGCGGATGTCTCCCGGTTCACCAAACCGGCTGTCATAAGGGCTTGCTCAAATGAATGGTCCCCGCCGGAGGTGGTAATGTTGGGTCCGGTAGCCCCATAATGCAGGGCTACCTGCCCGGCGGGCACATTGTGAACCGAGCCCACAAAATCAGTCGGACCGGCAAACCGTTCATTGGATGTGAACAGACGCTCTAAAAAATCATGCGTTTCCGACAGGCAGCCCAGGCCGGTGCCGAAAAAATGCCGTCCGGTTTTTCCCCATGTCCGACCTGAATCCCTGCCTGTTCAGCCAGGCCCAGGGCCATCACGGATAATCTTTTCAAACGACGGATTTGAGCCGCGGGCAGATTCCCGGCCAGTATCATGGGGTCAACACAGCCCCGGCAGGATTGCGCCTGATCAAATACTTTGAGGGTTTTCGCCAGGTCGCCGGCGCCTGTGAAAGCAGACCAGCCGCTGATCCGCATTACCGGCAAGCTGGGGCTGGACGGTACTTCCGCGCTTTTAAGCGCTCGGCCAATGACCAGGGCGGCGTTGTTGCCGCCGAAACCGAATGAATTGGAAAGGACTGCTTGCAGCGGTTTTTGCTGTGGTTGTGTGAGCGGGGTGATGCCGATCTCATTGTCCGGCAGGCGGCACCCGATGCTGGCTGGCAGAAAACCGTCGGTGATGCACTGGGCGGCAATAACGGCTTCTATGGCACCGGCTGCACCCAGGGGGTGACCCAGGGCACCTTTGATGGATGACAGCGGCGGGTGCGGGGAGCCGAACAGGCGCTGAATGGCCCGGCCTTCCGCCAGATCGTTGTCCGTGGTACCGGTGCCATGCAGGTTGATGTAGTCGATGTCCGCTCTGCCTAAACCGGCATCTGCCAGGGCGGCCTGCATAGCCGCGAAGGCGCCGGTCCCTTCCGGGTGGGGTTGCGCCGGGTGGTAGGCATCGCATGACACACCCGCCCCAAGGATCCCCGATCCCGGCTGAGCGTGGTGGACGGTTTCCAGGCGGAGCATGGCCGCACCTTCCGCGACCGACATGCCTTTTCGTTCCCGGTCCAGGGGGCGGGCACCCGCCGGGTCCAGCAGTTGGAGGGATTTGAACCCGTAATAGGTCAACCGGCAGAGGCTGTCCACGCCGCCGGCCAGAACATTTTGCGCCAAACCGGCCCGGATAAGATCCAGGGCCAGCTTTATAGCCACCGCCCCGGATGAGCAGGCCGTGGAAATGGTCAACAGGGGGCCGCGGCATTGGAACCGTTCACCCAGATCTTCCGCTACGGATGACAGGCAGTGGTGCTTTAAAAAGGCGTCGGATTCATCGGCCGCCAACAGGGCCTTCTCCGTCATATCCATGCCGCCGGTGGTGAGTCCCAGTATAATGGCATCCGGCGGGCTTGTCCCCGACGCCATGGCCTGGTCGGCTGCGGCGCGGGCCAAGCGGTGCGCTTTTGGCAGTTGATCGTCGGGTTCCTGGTCCAGGGTGACACTGCCCACCGGGAGGGGGTCATGGGCGGGGGT
>Ga0126327_10000070_pt1 | contig 30678 bp, 30 predicted proteins | sample InaspJWI30metaG_FD_101392 | JGI IMG/M metagenome (GOLD analysis project Ga0126327, IMG submission 101392) | Marine gutless worms symbiont microbial communities from Oahu, Hawaii - Inanidrilus sp. 1 OAHU.JWI-30 metaG | ecosystem: Host-associated > Annelida > Digestive system > Unclassified... | reverse complement strand
GGAAGGTGGTATACAATGCCGCCTTCGCACTCAGCCGCATGGGCCCCGCCGCCGCGGATGCCGCGCCGGAGTTGAAAGCAGCATTGACACATTCCGATAAGTTCGTCCGGCGCTATAGCGCCGACGCTCTGGGCGCAGGCGGCCGCGCTGCCCGGGGCAGTCTCGAAGCACTCGGTAAACTAAAGTCCGACCCGGACCCATATGTCCGCGGAGCCGCACATCGGGCGATTACACGCATACATAACGCCCCTTAGGAGTCCACAACGCCAGTAAAGTTTAAGAGGTACATCAGGGGGGAAGGATTTGCGGTTGAATTGCTCAGCTATTAGTTCAAAGGCAGAGGCGGCCGTCCTTTGCGGGCGAAGGAGGCCAGGATCTCCCGCTGCCACTTTTCACCGTAGCCATCGGCCTCCGGAACCCGGCTGTTTTTCAGGGTGTGGGCAAAGTTGACGCGTACAAAATCCCGAAACCGTTTGGCCACTATTTCCCTCACCGGCCGCCCCAGCCGGCGATACATCTCATCATCGATCTCGTTGAAATCGAAAAATATGGCCAGATGGTTTACCAGGCTGCGTTCAGTGTGCACCGGGGGGTGCAGATCCAGAGCGGCCGTCAAAAGCTGGTTGGCCAAATTCACCATACCCAGGCGAATGGTACGCTTGATGTTCTGCAGCTGCTTACCCGTCCAGAAGATGCGATTGCGGTCCATGCTCAGCTCGCACTTGTCCTTGCCGGTGAGGTTGATCCGGCCCACCACATTTTGCCGGGCGCCTTCCGGCAGCAGGGCATCGGTCTGGGTGACGAAGATCCCATCCTGAAATATCGAAACACCGCCGCTGGCGGCCTCCAGTGCATGGATATGCTCTGAATTCCGCTTGGCTTTCAGATAGAGATAACCTCTGGAGTCAGGAAACGCCAGGTCGGCCACAAAATCACACCCGGTCTTTTCATCTGCATCGTAGGCCAGCTTATTCTGACCGAGAATCGTGGTTCGGCCTTCGTGGTCCAGCAGTCTGACGGGAATATTGAGATAGCGTATATTGATTTTCAGATAGCCGATGTACTCCAGGCTGCGACAATAATTGATCTTGGACTGTTTCAGGAAAAGGGCAACCTCGGTACCGGGCGCGCAGTCTTCGGGGGCAAAGCGAACGTCAAAATAATCCTGGAGATTGGTAATAGTGATCTGTAATCCGGGGCTTTCGTTCTTGCGGGTCTTGATGACGATCTTATCGGAAACGAGAAACGCGGATAGGAAGCCGATGCCGAACTGGCTGATGAAGTTAAAATCGATCCGGTTGCGGTTGATGGCCTTGATATCTCCGGATTGGTAAAAGGATATTCCGATTTTCAAAAAATACTTCTCAATCCACTGGCGATCCATGCCGATACCGTTATCCCGAAAGGTAATTTCATCGATGTTGTCATCGAACTCGACCGAGATTTCAGGTTTGTAATCGGGCGTAAACAATTTTTTCAAGTTGCAGGCATCGACCGCGTTCTGTATCAACTCGCGCAGGAAGACACGCTTGTCCGCGTATAGCCGGTTGCCCATAAAAAGCTGGAGCGCTGCGGTGGAATCCACGGAAAACTTCATGTCCAGCGGGGTGTAACCGTCGGCATCGATTTCGAAAACGATTTCAGAGAAGAGAAACCGGGGGCTCACCTGCCCATTGGCCTGATGAAGCATTTTCTGCAGTTTGCTTTCATGGTGTTTTAAGGCCCGGTGAACCTCCGGATGTGTGCAGTGCAGCTTGACCTGAATCGTACCGGGTGCGTATGCGTGGGGCCCCGCGGACTGCACCGTGTAATGTTTACAGAACGCTTCCAGGGGCATGTGTCCCTCAGGCGGCAGCCCGGCCGCGATACTGCGCGCAGTGTCGGGGTGCTGCAGATCCAGGGCCGCAGCCAGCTGTACGGCCGTGGCTAACAGGGCGATATTGACGGACGCCCCGGCATAATCTTGTTTCTCGGCCCCATTTATGGCAAGACCTTCCTCGTCGCCGTCGGCAGCCAGGTAGCAAATCCGGGCCAGAATGCCCGCCAGGACCTCATCTTCCCACACCAGAGACGTCCACTGTTTCAAAAGCGTTTCGGAAGATTCGGCAGCAGGGTCATAAAGATGGGCGGCAGCATGCAGGCAATAGATGTTCCAGTGATTCAGCCCCAGAACCTCTCGCTGCTCATCATCCAGCAGCCAACTCTCAAGGCAATCGAAAAATTGCTGACCTCTCCCGTCAGCGGAGGTTGCGGCTATTTTCGATATGAGTCCATCAAGGGACGCACGCGATTGCGGCGTTAATTTATCAAGAAGTCTGTGCAAAGGTTCGGACCTTTCCAACAACCAAGGGCGCTGGTTCGATTAATATGCCTCCTTAGCCTAGGTCGCAGCGGCTATCAATTCATTGATTTTCGGGATCTGGTTCATCTGGTCCAGCCAGGCCGCAGGCAGGGCATCCGCACCCAGCCAGGCCCCCAGGAGCATACCGACCGCCATCCCGCGCGCAGCCGAGTCCCCGCCGGCCATCACATTCTCCACCAGGGCGGTTTCCAGGTTGTCTTCATAACGAGCCACCAGGTGCACGGCGGCGGGAAGCGCCATCTCGATGGCGCAGGCTTGCCCGAAATCGGCGATCACATCGAGGGTCTCTTCGCCGGCACTGTCCAGACCCCGGGCCACCCAATCGGCAATGGTCGCATTTTCCATCTCGTCGTTTACTACCTGCGACATGGCCGCAGTGGGCGCCTGGCCCTGCAGCACGTGCCAGAGCACCCGGGCCAGGAATTCGGCGGCCGCTACCACATCCCGCTGGTTATGCGTCATGGCGGTCTGAGCCCGGCAGGCCGACACCAGGGCTTCCCGGTCCACGTGATGTATGAAAACCACCGGGGCGATGCGGGCCGCGCCGGCAAAATCCGTGGATTCAGATCCCGACTTTTCCGGGCCCTTACCATTCTTGAAATTGATGATCGTATCCTTGGTGGCATGGTCGAAATAACCGTCATAATCGGCGAAGAGGGCTTGCCAGTCACGCCCAAACGCCGCCAGGTCAAACTGTCCGTCCCTGATGACAGACTCCAGCAGCACCAGGGTCTGGTCACCGTAATGTGTAAAATCACCGGCCTTTTTGGTCGGATGGTAGGTTTTGCCCAAAGGGGCCTGCATGCTGTCCAGGCGTCCGAATTTCTTGGCGATGACACCGGCATTGTACACCCAGTGCCCGCCCAGGGCCAGGGCGTCCGCCACAAATGAGGCCCGGACCATCGTCGTCGCGTTTGCTCCCATGCTGACTCTCCTGCTGATAAGGTCGAATTGGAAAAACGGTTCGCCAGCGATGCTGCGGCCAGCTGGCTCCAGTATTCTCAAACCATAAGGCAATTTAGAGGGGTTGGCAACCGGCCGGGCTTTGTCACGGCCCATACAAGCATGAGGGCTTAAGGCTTACCCGAAGCAGAAAGGCCTGCGGACGAACCATTAGCACTTACATCGTCGCTCTATGAACGGTGACGATCCCCAGATACCCATCCACCGTTATCATGTCGCCGGTTTTGATCATGATCGCGGCGTGGGGGACACCGGTGACACAGGGCAGCCCATATTCGCGTGCTATGATGGCACCGTGAATCAGCATACCGCCCCGGCGTTCCACAATTCCGGCGGCCAGGGGAATAACAAATGTCATGTTGGGGTCCACGGCATCACAAACTAAAATTTCCCCCGACTTAAAATTTAACAATTGGCCTGGATCGCTAATTACACGGGCCCGGGCCTTGACAAGGCCGGGACCGGCCGGCTGGCCGACCAGCTGGCGCTGCCGGAAACTCATGCTGTGTTCCGGCGGGGCAGCCTTCGCGGAACCCGGAACTTCGCCGGCATTGACCTGCTCCATAATCTCGGGCAACGCATCCTTGCCCGTTTCATCTTTTACTGCCAAACGCTGTTGGCCCGCTTTCACGGCAGCCTGAAACTGGGACTCTATTCTTCCCAGATGGATATTGTCATCATCCCTGAGTTGATAGCTGTTGCGGGCCAGGTCCAGCAGAGCTTCGGCCTGCAGGCGCTCATCAGCATCAAAACCGTCCAAAAAGTCAGCCTTCAGACGGTCCGGGTCTTTGGGGCCGGCACCATTGCCGATCGGCCGGGAGTGCCTGGCCAGCTCAGTGATAAACCTGGTCATGGCGGTTAGATCGCCGCTAGCGGTACGCCCGCCGGTAACCCCGGTGGTCAGGTCCCCATATTGGTCCAGGAACATTTTCAGCTTGCGCTCAAAAGCATTCGCGTCCAGCTGCGTAGAAAGGTTTTCCACCAGGCCGCAGTCACCCTTAGCCATTTCAGCCAACTCTTCGAGCAGATTGTTGCGGGCGAGACTCTCCATTCCTGTCTGGGTGAGCAGATCAATAAATTCATACGGATCTTCAGGGTTCACCCGATCATTATAGTATTGACCGAACAGTCGCACGCCGTGCGCATAGGGTATGAAATCGGCCCAGTAAACAGCGGACCAGTGCTGGTTAAGCTCCCAGCGCTGCTTGATTTCTGCCGCCAGCGCATTGTCGGTAAGCGCCGCCAGATCAATGCTGGCCAGTTCGCGGGCGGTCGCTATCATTTTGGGAATGTGTTCGTTTTCGATTTTATCGCGCAGCGCCACCAGCTGGTCAAAGCTCTTATGAAGGCTGAGGTACCAACCGCGCTGGTCATCGGCGCTCCCGGGCCGGGTGGTAATCGGCCGGGCTTGCAGCAAAAGCAGTCCGGCTTCCGTAAAGGTCCATTCGATATCCTGTGGCTGGTTGAAGGCGATTTCGACTTCGCAGGCCTGCCGGTAGACATCCCGGACCTGATCACGGGAAAGCGGCGGGCTGCTCGCCTGGTCGGCCGGCAAGCGTACTTTTCGAACATCTTCCGGTCCGGGGATCAGGTAATAACGGCGACTGGCCGGGGTATGAACCATGATCCGTTCATGTTCGCGGCTTAAAATCCAGCGGTCGGGTTCAATGGTGCCGTCCACGAGTCCCTGGTTGAGTCCATGTACGGCTTCGATGACAGCCTGGTGTTCGTCAGTCGGATCGACGGTAAAAGCCACCCCGGAACTGTGCCCAACCGCCATGACCTGCACAAGCACGGCCATAGCACTGCGACTGATGTCCAGTCCAATCTCACGCCGATATAATAGGGCCGCATCAGACCACAGCGAAGCCCACACCAGCCGCACGTGGCGGAGAATGGCAGCCACCCCCCGAATATTGACAAAGGAATCATGGAGCCCGGCAAAGGAGGCCTGCCCGGTGTCTTCATCAATGGCCGATGAACGCACAACCGCCGGCCGTCCGCCGATATGCGTTTCGATGGCCGGTTCCAGGCCGGCGCCTAATTCTGGCGGAATGGGTGTCTGGAGAAACAGGTTGCGGATGCGGGTCGCACAGTCCCAGAGCTCTTCCCAGCGCATGGCTTCGAAGGCTTTACGATGAATTTCCAGGGCAATGCGTTCCCTGAGCCCGGTGACATCCAGGTAAGCATCATAGGCCTGGGTGGTAAGACATATCCAGGGGGGTGTCTCAAAACCTTGCAGCGCAAGCTGGGCGAGCCGATAGGCCTTGCCCCCTACCAAAAGGCGCTCGTTCGGCGCCAGATTTTCAGCGGTCCTTGTCCAATGCATGGTCGACTGACAGCTCCGAAACGCTTTGGAATTTTTGCACCATGGTAACCCCGGTAATCTTGACGGCAAACATTGCACAAGAAGGAGATTCGGCAAATTGTTTTAAATAGGCGTGCTTCTCCAGATAGAAAGCGAGTTTTTCCGTGCGCCTTTCCTCTTCCAGCAGGCGGGCATTCCCGAGGAGGGTTGCAGCTACTGCTGCGTGAAAATCCGCCGGCTCGTTGATGCTGTTGTTGACCAGCAAGGCCACCCGGTTGTCGTGCATCAAGTTGGCAAATTTACGGGTAGCTCGCGGGGTAACAAAATAGAGTTCCGAATGGTCCGGATTTGCCGCAATGGCAATCAAGCTCGCATAGGGGTGTCCGTCCGGATCCGTGGTAGCCAGAACGCCGAGTCCCTGTCCAGACAGGAGGGTGCTGACTTTCTGCCGCAGTTCAGCACCAACTTTTTCCGGTTGCATCGAAGCCATTTGAAAACACCTCTGAAGTTGTGGTTTTATCGCTTGAGCTTAATACGAATTTAGCTTGGATAGCAAGCTGGCTGAAAACCATTATTAACCGAGGGGATCCGGCACGCGCTCATCCTGTTTCAGGCGGGCAATGCCGAACAGGATTTTTTCGTGTTTGGTCTGCGAAATTGGGTACGCCAGGGCAAGTAAAAATGCCGCCGCATTACACAGGCTGGGGACCAGGGCATACAGAACCTTCAAGGCCTGGATGACCTCCGGCGACTGAACCTCGCCGGGCCGATACCCCATGGCACCCAAGATGGTCAGCCCGGCACCGACACCGGCCGCGGCGGTGAGCTTTTTAACCACCGACCAGACGCCTATGTACCAGCCTTCCTGGCGGCGGCCGGTCAGGTACTCATCGTAATCGATCACATCAGCCTGGATGGCCGAGGGAAGCGCCAGGGTGGCGCCAAATCCCAGTCCGGAAAGAACCACCAGTACGCCGTAAGCAAATTCATCACCGGCTCCCAGGAAAAACACACCGCTGAACGCACAGGTATTCAGGGCCATGGACCCGAGCCAGGCAGTCTTTTTGCCGAAACGGCGGGCCAGCTTAATCCAGGCCGGCAACATGAGAATGCCGGATGCAAAGTAGAGCAGGAGGAACAGGTCGGCGCGGCTGGATTCCAGAACATACTGGACATAGAACAGAATAAGGGTCGCCGGCAGATTACTGCCCAGAGCACTGATGGTATAGGAAATCAGTAGAATTCTGAAAGGCCGGTTCTGAAAAATGCCCTTGAGGTCTTTCGGACGCGGCAGTTGGCTGGACGATGTCCCGGTTTCCCGCTCCCGGATCCGGTAGGTGCACCAGAGGGTCGTGCCCACCAAAAGGGGGGCGTAGGCGAAGGCAATCCACATGAATTTCTGCCGCTCGCCCCCCCCGGTGGCCAGGACGTTTTGCAGTCCTTCCACCACTGCCGGGGCGGCTGCTGCTGCCAGGGTGCCGAATATCAACAGGCCGTCCCGAATCACGAACAAGGACGTCCGTTCGGTGTAGTCACTGGTCAATTCCGGCCCCAGCGCTTCGTAAGGGACTGTTGCCAGAGTCCAGAAGAGAAACAAAGCAAACAGGGATATCGTGAACCAGACAGGCGCCCCGGAAGCAGACAGGTTTGGGGGAATAAACAGAAATAGGATGGCCACTGCCAGGGCCAGACCACCCCAGAGGATATAGGGCCGACGGCGCCCCATTCGGGTTTGGGTGCGGTCGGAAAGGATGCCGAGAATGGGATCGGTAAAGGCATCGAACATGCGAATGAACAGCAGGATGCTGCCGATCAGGGCGATATTGACGCCCACCACGTCGGCATAGAACTTAGGAATGTGTACATAGACGGGAATCCCAACCACAGCCAGTGCAAACGCCGGCAGACCATATGCAAACTTTTGGCCGCTGGACAGGTTCGCGGAATGTCCGGAAGCGTTCATTATACCCCCAGTAGGACGTCCCGGAAATCGTCATCTATCGGATCGGCTCCCAGCCAGACCCCGAAGAGGGCGCGCGCGAAATCCTTACCCGGAATTGTTCCCAGGGCTTTTCCATTCAGGGCCAGTTCAGTCCCCTGCCCCGGTAAGAAAGTGAGGCTGTAACGATCACCCGGCTGCACATCCTGATAGAGTGCCCCCAGCTGCTCTATGCGGGGTTGTAACTTTTCGAACTGGAAGGGTGTCACGTTATCGGCAATCTTAATCCGGGTGGCCCGGTCAAATTCTTCACCCTTGATGGCATGAAAGTACTCGAGCTCCAGTCGTTTGGCGACCGGTGCCAGCACATCAGTACTTCCGGCGTCCGGAGCAACATAGAGAGCACCGACATAGGCCTTGATAAACACCATGTAACGCAGCAAACCGTAGCCCCGCAGCTCCAGGGGCACCCCGCCGGCCTCAAGCGTGCGTTTGAAGGAAACCCCCTCGATCTCAACTTTAGCTTCAGCCATCACCGTCTGCCCCACAAGAAGTACTACCATAAGGACCATAAGAATTTTCGTCGTTCTTCTCATTTTTATATCTCCGGTTAAGACATTTTTTTGTCTTCGCTGCTGTAAATTAATCTAAGTCTCCACTGCCGTTTGACAACCATTGGCAGCGCCCTAATATTGTGTGAAAAACAAGGTCCGAATGGTAGGCATTTCCACCCACCGAAATCTACAGCGAAATACGAGCGATGTGGCATATAGAAAAACAAATCGACTTACCGCAGGCGCCAGGCAGGGTCTTTCACTACCTGGCCCAGTTTGACAATATTCGAGAATGGGATCCCAGCGTCCTGAGTGCGCAACCCTTAACAGGCACACCTCCGTCCATGGGAAGCCTTTTTCGACTGACCCTGATGTTTGGCCCGACCCGGGTTCCCATGGTGTATGAAATTACTTCCCTGTTGCCGGATCGCGAATTGGTTATCGAGGGCAGCGGATCTTCTTTTACGGCCACAGAACCGCATCCAGTTCGATCCCATCCCGGGGGGAACCCGCCTGACATACCGGGCCGAGGTGCATTTTACCAAGCCGCCCGGCACCCTGATGTCCGGCCTGGGACAGCGTCTTTTTGACTATAATGCCGAGCAGGCCGTTAAACGGCTTCAGGCCCTGCTGTCCGGCCGCCGCCCTGACCCAAAACTTGATCTTTTGACCCGCATGGTCGATCAGGCCCTCCTGCCAGGGGCCCTGGGTTTTACCCGGGCCGGGTACCGATTGGCCAAAGATCGACGGCCGGTTGCATCCGTCCTCTACAAAGACCGAACCATGGTTTTGACCGGGGGAACATCCGGCATCGGCCGGGCGACAGCCGACGCGCTTTACAGGCGGGGGGCCAGGCTGGTGGTGGTGGGACGCAATCCGGACAAACTTCAGAATCTGCGCGAAGAACTTCAGGAGACACCCGGCGGGTCAATTGAAATCGAACAGGCCGACCTGAGTGGGTTGGCTGAGGTGAGAGAACTTGCGCTGCGCCTGAAGGCTCACTATCCCCGCATCGACGTGCTAATAAACAATGCCGGGGCCCTGTTCAACCAGCGCGAGGAAACTGGGGAAGGCCTTGAAATGACCCTGGCCACCGACCTTTTGAGCCCCTACCTGCTGACCCGGCTGCTGCTACCGGCCCTGGGTGCTGCCAATGGGGGCCGAGTCATACAGGTGGCCTCGGGGGGGATGTACACCCAGGGCATCCGGCTGGATGACCTGCAGTTTCTTTCCGAACCCTATGATGGCCCAACCGCTTACGCACGGGCCAAACGCGCCCTGGTGATTTTAACTGAGATCTGGCACCAACAGCTGGCATCGCTGGGTATCAGTTTCCACGCCACGCACCCGGGCTGGGTCGACACACCTGGACTTGCCCGAGCCTTGCCGGCTTTCCACCAGCAGGTGTCGCGCTTGCTGCGTACGCCCGCTGAGGGCGCCGACACCATCGTCTGGCTGGCCGCTTCACCCGATGCGGCACGGGCTTCCGGCCACTTCTGGCTCGACCGGAAAATCCGCGCTACCCACGTCTTTCCCGGCACCCGTGAATCCGCAGCCGACCGCCGGGCACTCGTAAAGGCCTTGGATGAATTGGTAGACTTAAAGCCCGCAATCTCTTAAAAATTGGAAACCATATCCTCGCGTGCCCCGCATTTAAATAATCTAAAAGCGGGTCACGCGAGGATATGGTTTTGATTTAGGTGTTTTCGATCCGGGTCAAGGAAGGATTCCCCTCCCTGGTAAGCACCAGCTGGAGATTCCCCAGTACACGTTCCCGAAATCCCGCTTCGCAGCTGCCCAGATAGTAGGCCCACTTACGCTGGAACACCCGGTCAAAACCGAGATTGGCCACCTGTTCCCGGTTGGCTTTGAAGCGCCGATGCCAGTGTGCCAGGGTCGTGGCATAGTGATCACCGTAGTTCTCTACGTGATCGACCAAGAGACTTGTGTAGCGGGTCATGGTCATGGTCAGGATCGTAAGTGACGGGAGGAGCCCTCCGGGGAAGATATGCTTCTGGATCCAGTCGTGACTTTTGCGATAGGCATCGTAACGTTGGTCCGGAATAGTTATGGTCTGGAGGACGGCGATGCCCTCCGGTTTCAGCAAGCTATCGATCTGCTCGAAGAAAGAACGATAGTATGTGTGCCCCACGGCTTCCAGCATTTCAATGGAGACAATCTTGTCAAACTGACCTTCCATTTTCCGGTAGTCGCGGAACAAGATCTCTATGTTTTCTTCCAGGCCGGCCTCGCGAACCCGCTCGCGTGCAAAGTCATATTGCTCTGCGGAGATGGTTATCCCGGTAACGCGGCATCCGGTTTGACGGACCGCCTCTATGGCAAAGCCCCCCCAACCGCACCCAATTTCCAGGAGGTGATCTTCCGGCTGCAGCCGCAGCTTTCGTATGATCCGCCGAAACTTGTTGCGCTGGGCCGTTTCCAGGTCGTCGGCGGGGTTTTCGAAAACCGCACAGGAGTATGCCAGGGTATTATCCAGGAACGTCTGGAAGAAGTCATTGGACAGGTCGTAGTGCTCATGGATGTTGCGGCGACTGCCAATGAGGCTGTTGGCCCGGGCCAGGAACCGCATTTTTTCCAGAAACCGCTGCAGCAGAGCGCCTTTCAGGTTTCCGTCGTTCAGGGCGGGCCGGTTCTTGATGAAAAAGCCGAGCACACCCGGGATGTCATCCGTATCCCACTCGTCGTACATGAACGCTTCTCCCAGTCCTATATCCGCGCCCAGAGCCACCCGCGAAAAAAAACGGTAATCGTTAATCCTCATCTGGACCTGCGACCCGTCTGCAGCGTCGCCGTATGCTACTGCTTTACCGTCCGGCAGGGTCATCTCGAGACTGTTCCGGTCTGCTTTTTTCAAAAGCTTTTGAATCAATCCCTGGAAGTATTTCTGGATGCGGGTCGCCGGCAGTCGCCGGATAGTCATCGGGCTGTCGGGCACCGGTTTGTCATGAAATGTCAGCTTGCGTTTAAAACGCAGCTTGAAGACTTCCCAATATATCCGTGGAATCGTGAGAAGGGGCATGATGGGATTCATGACCAGCGTTTTCAGATGGTTCCAGGGGGTCAGGGAGCGGGCATTTCCCAACAGCTGTGCCTTGAGGATATGCTCGCCTTCGCGGTGTAAATCGAGGCAGATATCCAGTTCTCGGCGAATATCCCCGAACGTGAAATCATAACTTCCCCCCATGGAGTTGTAGGGCGAGACATGGAAGGCTTTATCGGCCTGAAAGCGGGCGGGAAAGCCATGCCGGTTGCCGTTGGTTGCCGGCAGGGTATACACGTGCTTTTCACCGTACGTGTTGTTTACTTCGGCCACGGTCGCCAGCAGCCCGCCTGTTTTGTCAAAGCAGTAATAAAAAGAGACGGGATTGAAAACATAGCCCAACAGCCGGGGCGAGGTGACCATGACAACCCGGTCAATAGCCGCAACATCCACTTCGTTTTCCAAGCGGGCAACCAGTTTCTCGCGGATGGTCCCGGGACCCTCGTCCAGATAGTCACCATCGTGCAGAGACACCGGCCGGCTTCTGTTGTAACCGAACAACGGCAGTCGCTGGTCCAGCTGCTCCAGTTCATCCAGATCCAGAGCATAGACGTACAGGTTATAACGCAACTGATTATTCTTGGGATGATATCTTTTGTGGTCGACGAATCCTTTGTATAGCATTGAGTTCATCTGGCACCCCCAATGCGGCAGCGGCCTGGACGCCGGCGCGGGCGGCATCCTCATGGAAGCCATATCCAAAATAACTACCGCAAAAATAGGTATTGCGCAAGCCGTTCAGCCCCGGCAGTTGCTGCTGGGTTTCCAGGCTTGCGAAGTTAAACGTTGGATGTGTGTAGGTTATATGGGCAATGACCTTATCTTCTGCGATGGGCTTGAAGGGATTCAGGGTCACCAGGTAATCGTATTGGGTGTCCAGATCCTGGAGCCGGTTCATGTGATAGGTCAGTGTCACGGGTGCCTCGGCCCCTGCCCCGGCTTCGCGGATGAAGTTCCAGGAGGCCCAGGACCGCCGGTTGGTGGGCATCCAGCTTGTGTCCGTATGCAAGAAAGTTTCGTTGACACTGTATTTCAGGACCCCAAAAGACGCTGTTCATCTTCAGATGGATCTTCCAGCAAGGCCAGGGCCTGGTCTGCGTGGGTGGCAATGAACACCCGATCGAAGCGGCGGCCATGACCGTTGTTATCCTTGATAATAACACTGTCCGGACGACGTTGAATCGAGGCGATATCTGCACGGGTCTGCACCTCACCGTTGAATCGCTCCAGAAAGGCGCGCACATAGGATTGGCTGCCGCCGGCCACGTAATACCACTGGGGCTGGTCAGATACACTCAGCAGACCGTGGTTGTGAAAGAAGCGGGCAAAAGTCAACATGGGGAACTCTTCTACCCGGGCATCGGGCGCCGACCAGATCGCGGCCACCATGGGATATACGTAATGACGCTGAAAACGTCGGGAGTAACCATTACGCAGCAGGAACTGTCCGAGGGTTAAACCATACAGCTCATTTTGACGGAGTCCCTCCTCTACGCTCCGGTTGAAGCGCAAAATTTCGGCCAGCATTTTCCAATGGCGCGGATCGAACAGATTTTTCCGCTGGGCAAATAGGCTGTTGAAATTGCGGCTGGCATACTGGAAACCCGTCCGCTCGCTGAAATAGCTGAAGGACATGTCGCTTTTGCGGATTTCCACGTCCAGATCCTTAAAAAAGCGATTCAGAACCGGGTACGTGCGGTCGTTGAGGACAATGAACCCCGTATCCACCGGTGTCCCGGCATCCGGCCCTTCCGGGATAACCAGTGTATTCGTGTGGCCGCCTACGTAATCATTGGCCTCGAATAGCGTCACCCGGTGCTTTTCATGAAGTTGATGTGCGGCCGAAATTCCAGCGATACCTCCGCCCACTATTGCGATGTCCAGCTGATTGCCCATTTTGTGCCCCATATCTTAAAGGTTTTTGGTTCATTTACGGGAATGAATGATCACCTTTCACCCGGCATTGGGTAATAATTGGATTGATAGCAGGAATTTTCAATACGAGCCGATTAACAGCTTGATGAGGGGAAAAGGCTATCAATAATGGTGTCTCAATGGGGCTGCAAACCTACCGCAAAGTGGTATAATCAACATCAATTTACAGCCGGTATATTAACAATGCTTCAGTTATAACAGGATGTTGCGCTATTTGTTTGCATATGTTACAGATTGAGACTATCTTAGAGGGTAACTTTGGACCATACGGTGGCCACGATAGCCAGGGAGCAACCCATGAGCAAGAAAAGCAGCCCGTCCGAAAGTGATCAGGCCCCTATTTGCTATTCAAGCGAAGAAGCCCGTACGGTGCTGGATTCGCTTTCCGCCCATATAGCCATCATCGATGAAGACGGCGTCGTATTGGACACCAATCGTGCCTGGCGATATTTTGCCGAAAAAAGCGGTATGCCGAAGGGCTATGATTCCATTGGGGATAACTACCTGGAAATCTGCGATGCGGCCAAAGGCGAAGATGGCGACAATGCCCGGGCCGTGGCGGCCGGTATCCGCGATGTCATCGCCGGCCGGACCGATGAATTTCTCCTCGACTATCCATGCCACAGTACAGACGGACCCCACTGGTATTATGCCCGGGTCCTGCGGATGTCCGGCGAGGGACCGGTGCGCCTGGTGGTAAGCCACGAGGAAATCACAGCCCTCAAACTTACCGAGGAGGCTTTGCGGGAAAGCGAAACACGCTTGACCGAACAGAAAATCGAACTGGAGGAGGCCAACATCGCATTGAAAGTGCTGCTCAAGCAGCGCGAAGGCGACAAGTCCGACCTGGAACAGAAAGTCATTACCAATGTAAAAGATATGGTCCTGCCATACGTGGAAAAGCTCAAGCGGGTTAACCTGAAAGCCAAAAACAAGCGCGTCGTGGAAATCATCGAATCGCACCTTCAGGACATCATATCCCCGATGATGCAGAAACTGGCCAATGCCAACATCATCCTGACGCCTCAGGAGATACAGGTGGCCTCCCTGGTGAAAGACGGAAAATCCAGCAAGGAAATTGCCGACATATTGAATGTCGCCGAAACCACGGTTCACTTTCACCGTAAAAATCTGCGCAAAAAATTCGGCCTCAGCAACAGCCAGACCAACCTGCGCAGCTATCTCATCTCTATTGCCTAGCTGCACCACCCCAAAACTGGACATACGCTGATAGTTTTATCCCCCCACTCACCCACCCAACCGTTCACATTGTCCTGCCCACACCCGGTGTTTACTTTCAGCCAGATTTGAATTTAACCACCAACTTTTATGGAGATGTGAACATGAATACCATAACCAAAGACAGTGTTGTCGATATCGCCTTTCAACTGAGGTGGGAGAGCAAACATGCAAACCACACGGAAGGCTATGCAGCCAGGGGCGTAAATCTATGGCGCGATTGGCTCCCGGACAGCGTCCTCCGGACACTGGTAGGAAGACATTCCTGGGAGAATGCGTCGGTGTACTTCACACCCGGCGAACTCTTTGGACAGAATGGTCGCCACCTGAAGGTAGACCAGCGCCAGTTCTCGGTTGTCCCCAGAGCAGGACGTTTTTATCCTAAAGGCCGCCTGAGCGGGCTGGCCGGCGTCTTTCCCCAGAACATGCAGCCGTTTAGAATCGTGGGCCTGAACAACGGCCACATATCCATTGATATGAGCCATCCCCTGGCCGAAAAACGTCTGGGGCTCTCAATGACAATCGGCGAGATCTCATCCAAGGAGAATGAACGCGGGGGAACAAGCGTGGACTGGGTGGGATTGCTAACCGAAGGGCCGGGAATGCAGGCTCGCTGGCAGAACAACCCCACGGACTTTTTCAGCGATAAACCCTTCCGGCGCCAGGATGAAGGGGCGGACGGCAACTTCTATGGTAAGCCGCGCCTGGTTCACCATTTGGACCTCACCGCACGCGATATGGTGGCGGACGTTTACCAGCGATTCGTCACCAATGGCATGCAGGTCCTGGACTTGATGAGTAGTTGGGGTTCCCACCGGCCCGAGGGAGTTGAGCCTGCAAGGGTCAGCAGCCTGGGGATGAATCAGGCCGAGATGGAACAGAATCCGCGCCTGACCGACTTTCTGGTTCACGATCTGAATTCTGCCCCGCGCCTGCCCTATGATGAAGCACAATATGACGCGGTTCTCTGCACGGTTTCGGTTGAATATCTGACGCACCCACAGGAGGTGTTCCAGGATGTGGCCCGGGTACTTAAACCCGGCGGTGTATTCGTGGTAACGTTTTCAAATCGCCGGTTCCCGCCCAAGGTAGTGCAAATCTGGCAGGAGCTGCACGAGTTCGAAAGGGTCGGCCTGGTATTGGAATACTTTATCAAGAGTGATGCTTTTGAAAACCTTGGGACCTATTCCATGCGGGGACTGCCGCGGCCGGACGATGACAAATATGCGCGCGAACTGGCATTTTCGGATCCGGTGTATGCGGTCTGGGGTAACAGAAAAAGTTAAAAGTTTCAATTGACTAGAGTAAACTAAAGTTCCGGAGTCACTTTGCGACAATGATATTTTGATGAAAGGAAAATCAATGGACCTGAAAAAGTATTTCGAAAAGACTCGAGGTTTGGGCGTGTTGTCTACTGCAGACGACGAGGGAATCGTGAATACGGCTGTATATGCCCGTCCGCATGTGCTGGAGGACGGCAGCCTGGCGTTTATCATGCGCGACCGCCTTACCCATCACAACCTGCAGTCCAACCCCCGGGCCGCCTATCTGTTTCGGGAGGGAAGTAGCGGATATAAAGGCCTGCGCCTGCACCTGACCAAAACGCACGAGGAGAGCGGTACTGACCGGGTGAAAGATCTTTGCCGGCGCTGCAAGATCGGTTACAAACCCGACGCCGTCCGCTACCTGGTGAGTTTCAAGATCGACAGGGAGCTGCCCCTGATCGGAGCCGGCGAATCACCGGACTACCCCGCTGAAGGAGATTGAACCGAAATGCTTCGGATCCGAAATCGAACCATGGTAGTTTTTTACTGCCACTATACACCGAAACGGTTCACATTGACCCTAAGACCAGGGTGACTTAGATTATATCTAAAGAAAGCAAAAACGCTTTCGCAAAACAAAACACAGCGCTTAAATGGAGGTCGCTATGAATACACAGGATTACTTTGAAACGGATGAGGAAAGAGATGAAGGACACGTGGATACCCGCTCTGCAAATTTTGAATGTGAAAACCCCGATGAACACCTCGGGTGTAATCTCGGAATAGACGTGGCCGGCTGATCAGGCTGCATGAGTACAAAGGCAGAGTCTTGGAAAAAAAACGGGCAATTAAATTAAATGCTTAATTTTAAGAGATACGAGGTGTATCATGACTGATCATAAAGAAGACAGCTATGTTGAAAATGACGATGAGAGAGAAGACGGACACGTTGATACCCGTGCCGCCAATTTTGAATGTGATAACAAAGATGAGCATCTGGGATGCGACCCCGGTATCGATGTTGCCGGTTAAAACCTGATCATGGACACTATAGGCGGAGCCCCCCCGGGGCTCTGCCTTTTTTGTTTTTCAGAGCTAAAAGGATGATGACATGGAAACAAATCTCATTGCATTGGTTACCGGGGCCAACAAAGGGCTTGGACTGGAAACCGGCCGAAAATTGGCGCAACGCGGCATGACCGTGCTGCTGGGCGTACGCGATCTTGAGAAAGGCGCCCGGGCCGTGAACGAATTGCAGGGGCTAAACGTGACCCCGGTGGAGTTGGATGTAACCCGGGCAGGTCACATTGCCGGCGCAAAAGAATATATTGAAAGCCGGTTTGGAAGGCTGGACGTCCTGGTCAACAACGCCGGCATGATACACCCGGAAGAACCGCTGTTTGCCAACAGCAGCGAGACGGTTTCCCAGGACGCTCTAAAGGAAACTTTCGATGTTAATTTCTTCGGGCAGGTGGCTCTGACCCAGGCCCTGCTGCCGCTGATAAAAAAAAGCGCTGCCGGCCGGATCGTCAATGTCTCCAGCATCCTCGGCTCGCTGACCCTGCACAGCGACGAGTCCTCGGATACCATGCAGGTAAAACCCCTGGCCTATGACGCCTCCAAAACAGCCCTGAACCAGTTCACGGTCCACCTGGCCGCGGCCTTGTCAGGTACCGCTGTCAAAGTCAACTCCGCCCATCCCGGCTGGGTAAAAACCGATCTGGGCGGCCGCCAGGCACCCATGGATGTGGAGGACGGCGCCAAGACAGCCGTGAAACTGGCAACTATCGGCGCGGAAGGGCCGACGGGCGGGTTCTACCACTTTGACGAGGAAATCCCCTGGTAGATTAAAGACCCGCGGCATATTGTTCGAAAAACTGCCAGATCATTTCAGCAGCATCGAAATTGTAGAGCGGATCATCGACCGTTAGATCGGCAGTGAAATAGGGCCCGGGCCAGACATGACCCCATTTTGCAATGGTAACCAGAGATACGGTGGCGCGATCACGACATGTTTTCCAGGTCTTGATCGATATACCGCCCTGAGCATGACTTCTTTCCGAGGGTAAGCCGAAGCAGCCATTGGTCTTAACCCAGAAGCGAACGGATTCGTTCACTGACCAATAAGTGCGCTCCCCGCCACGATGGGCCGAGCGCCCGCCGCCATACGGGATGTCATCATCCGCCTGCCCGTGCACCATCATCAGGGGCAGGGGCCTGACCGGATCGGGAATCCGCCACTCCGGGATATCCCTGGCTGGCCGGCCGCCAATACTGGCGGCCAAAGGGGCCGCAGCGGCGAGCAGGTTGCCCTTCTCCGCGGCAAACCGGTGAACCAGCATGCCGCCATTGGAGAAGCCCACCATGTAGACCCGCTGGCGATCCACGGCCAGCTGGGCGGCAACATCCTTGATTGCCGCCTCCAAGTATCCGACATCGTCAATATTGTCAGCGGCAGCCTTGCCACAGCAATGTCCGGCATTCCAATGCTGCAGGAAGCCGAGAATCCCAATGCCGTTGGGATAGAGAACTATGAAGCCTTCCCGATCAGCCAACTGACTGAACCCCGAGAAACGTTCCATGCCCTTTGCATTATCAAAAGCACCATGGATCACGACTACCAGGGGCAGCGGATTCTTCTCGTCATACCCGGTCGGGATGTGCACCCGATAAAAGCGCTGAAAGCCGCCGGTGGTGAGTTCCATTTTCAGATCATAGCTGGCTGGTCCTTCAACGGAACCCTTCAACGGGCTGGAGGCACAGGCTGCAAGACAAAAAGAGCAGCCGGAACAAGTAACCAACGACAAAGGAAAATGATATTCATGTTCAGCCTTCTTTTTTTCAGGTTGCCAGGCGCATGGCTGCGATGGCTTCTTTATTTGAAATCGAAATGTTTCCTAACCGGTACGCTGATGTCCCACACACAGTCCAGGCCCTGGGGGAAACGTACGAAATCTCCGGCCCCGAACGCCACTTTTTCGCCATCCGGCGTCTCCACGGTCACCTGGCCTTCCAGCAGGTAGCACTCCTCCACGCTGTCGTAGTGCCAGTCAAACCGGGAGACCTCTTTTTCCCAGATGGGCCAGGCGGTGATGCCCGCTTTTTCCGCTTCTTCTCTTTTAATTTTCTTGATCTCAATCCGCATACATACCTCTCAATTTATAAGGTGGACAGTCTATAGAGCTTTAGACTGAAGGAAACCGCATACCAGCAGCGATTATGCAGCACAAACCAAGAACCAGAAGTGGTCAACAGGCACTGCTAAAAGTGTGGTTGTAATGGTTCTGCTACCATCTTCAGCCTTCAGCCTAAACACCTTGCTGCAAATACACCGCTTTTTTGGATTAGCACCAACTTGGGCCTCAGCATCAGTTCCGAGGAAAAAATCTAGAACCATTTGTTGTAAAGCCGCTGGTATTCACCACTCTTTTGCATTTCCAATATGTTGATATTGAATATCTCCTTGAACGGGCTCCCGTGTTGGGGAAACGCCACCCCGTATTTTTGCTCATCAAACATTTTGCCCACCACCTTTATGGTGCATCGTTTTTGGCTGCATACATCAGGGCCGGGGCATCGTAGACAACCGCATCCACGGCTTGGGCTTTAAGACTCGCTATGAGATCATCGAACGATTCAACCAGCATGAGGGTCACATCGTGATAACGCAGGAAGTGTTCGCTGGTGGTGTTTTTTATGACAGCCACCCGTTTATGGCCGAGATCGCCGATCCCCCTTATTTCATCTTGTCCGATTCGATTAACGGTCAGGGACGAAGTGAGCGTGGCAGTAAAAGCGGCGAACCAGATAAATACCAATAATCATCCAGACCGAGGCATTGATGCGTCCAATGGCTTTCCGCGGACACTTGTCTCCATACCCGACGGTGGTCATGGTGACAATAGCCCACCAATAGGCATCCAGAATCCCCTTTTTATATTCGGTGGGAAAGCTTTTGGGGTCCTGATCGTTTTTTTCAAGAAACCAGATTGCGTGGGCCACGATCGTCAGGCCTACCAGAAATACCAGCAGCGAGTACCAAATGACTTTCAGGAATTGCAGACCCAGGTCAAAAAGCGGTTTTCCGGATCGGCGCGGACGGCTACAATCAGTCCCGAATCAAAAAAGGGATGCGAAAAATCGACCAGTTTTTCCCGCTTGGCTGTAATGGTCGTCCCGGAAAAATTGATATCGCAGGCCCCTGATTGGACGGCGTTCAAGACTTGCGGCACGGTTTCATAATAGACAAATTCCGGTTTGAGCCCATGACGCTCGCAGATAATCTCGGCCATGTCGATGCTGAAACCCCGCAGATCCTTGAAGACGAAGGGCGGAAATTCCTTAACGGCAATACGAATGGGGTGCCCCGTATCCTGGGCAAAGGAAGCGGTGGCAAGTTGAACCAGGATGCAGATGGCAATCATTAATGTCTTCACTTGACCAGCTCCCAATATTTTAAGTTCCCAACCAATAGACTGCAGTTAGAACGGCTGCCCCACCATAAACCAAAACCCCATGCCCTCCTCGGAACCGGCTATATCGAACCGCACCACACCACCGGCCACCAGGGCCCGGATACCCAGACCGGCATCGACTTTCCAATTGGAGGTCAATGCATCCCAGGTATACTCCCGGGCCACCCGGCCGCCCTCGACAAAAGGGGCCAGCTGGAACCAGTCCAGTTTTAGGAATTTAAGCCAGTTTACATCGGCGATAGGATTCCAGCGCAACGTGTAGCGGTATTCGGCCGAGGCGTAAATGGCAGCACGGTCGTTGAACCGATAAAACGGGTAGGCCCGCATCCGGTAAAAACCGCCCAGGGTAGCGCCCTCATAGTACGGGGGGCTGTTTTTAACTTCGATGCTTCCATTGGGCAATACGGTTTCGTTCGTAGAAGGGGCATCCCCGGTCCAGAAATCCAGGGCCAACACCTGCTGGCGGGCCCAGCGGCTCTCTCCCAGGGAGAAGAACTTGGCGGCCTCCACCTCCCAGAAGGTCCAGGTCTGGTCGGATTGCAGCCAGGCAAAATCCTGAGTGATGCCGATAAACTGCCGGCTGCCGTACGAGGGGATGCCCGGGAAATCGGTATTGTCGTAGGCAATTGCCAGCTGGACGGGATGGATGGTTCTTTCCAAGTCGCCGGGATCGAACTGATACGTCTGGTAGCGGTTGAATTGTCTCAAGAGAATATTGGTCACCCCGGAGTCCAGGGGGTTCCAATCGTCCCCGCCGGTAGGCCTGGATTCCAGCAGACCGTGCTTCAACCGGTAGGTCATCATGGCCGCATCCTCAGCCGCCCCGACAGGCAGGACATATTCCAGGCGAAAATCGGTCCAGTTGTCGGTTCCGCCCGCTTCCAGGAACTGATCGCTTCGAGATTCGTTGCTCCCCGGCCGTGGGACACCGGGATCAAAAACCGGCGCCGAATAAGCTCTTTTACGGGGGAAATAGCCCACCGATCCGGTAGCGGTAAAGAAGAATCCTTGTGTGAAAGGTACGCGCAGATCCCACATGCCCGCTATGGCGCTGGCTGCATCCTGCTTGACATCCACTTCATTGTTGGTACCGGCATAGACCGTCCCGGCCACCAGTAGCTGGTCCTGACCGTACCCCTTGGCCATGGCGCCGATACCGAACGTAAGACCCATGGTCTCAGATGAAAAGGCGTAGGGGATAATCAGTTTTTCCTGGGCGCCTTTAGGGTTCTCCGCTCGAATCAGTGAGTTTTTGACGGTGGTCGGCAATTGCGCCATAGCAGCAGTTGCCAGGAGCACAAGAGATATCGTCCAGAGATGCAAAGGTAGCCGGTGCATAGTGATGGTGTATACAGCGAGTCAAGCCCGCGGCCGAAAGTTGGACGGTAAAGCTCGGATGAAGGTATGATAACCAGAATAGGTCGGAACCGACCCGCGTTCAAGAAAAAACTGTCGGGATCAAAAGGAAGCCGGCCGGGGGTTTACCCCGGCCGGCTTAGGAGGGCGCAGACAAGTCTGCTTACATCATCCCTTAGTGGGAGGCGCACCCGGTTTATAACGGGCGCCCCGATACATCCAAAGGTTTATCGGCGAGCCATGGCAAACGCCGCGCCAATCCGCCCGATCCAGGAATCGCCGGCAGGCCGCTCGGCCGGTGCTTTGGTCAGCATGGAAACCAGGGCACTGGCCATCAGCAGGATGCTGCAGAGAATGTAGGCGCTGTTCATGGTGCCCGTCTGGGCCACGATCATCTGGGAGACGCGCGGGAAGATGAATCCGCCCACACCCCAGGCAGAAAATACCAGCCCATAATTGATGCCGAAATTCTTCAGGCCGAAGTAATCCTTGGTGGCTGACGGAAACAGCGACAGGTTGGTACCGTAATTGAATCCAATCAGAGAGGCCGCCGTCACCAGCAGCACGGCCTGGCTTTCGCCGATGAAGAGCAGAGAGAAGATTACCGCCGCCTGGGCGGTCATCATGATCAGCAGGGTCTGGGTCCGGCCGATCCTGTCGGAGAGGACGCCGGCCACGATCCGACCGCTGGCGTTGCCCACGGCCATGAGGGCCACCACGATCCAGGCCAGGTCGCCCATGCTCTGTTTAGCCATCCCGGCCACGCCGCCGATGATGATCAGGGCCGCCCCGGCACCTACGAAGTACATGAACCACAGCTTCCAGAAAGCGCCGGTCTGCAACGTTTCCAGGGGTGAGAAATCGATCAGCTTGGCCGGTTTTGCGGCCGGTGTTCCCGATTTAGGTGTTGTTTCGGCGGGCACATAGTCGGCCGGCGGATTAACCAGCAGCATCGCCAGCAGGCACACAACTGCCAGAAAAGCCGTTCCGAAAATCAGCATGGCCTGGCTGAGGCCAAACTGGGCAATCAGGTAATTGGCCAGCGGTGCAATGTAAACGGAGGCCAATCCAAAGCCGGCCACAACGATACCGGCAATCATTCCGGTTTTAGAACCCGGAAACCATTTAATGGCCGGCGGGGTGGCCGAAGCATAGCCGAACCCCAGGCCCAGGCCTGTGAGGACGCCAAACCCCAGGATCCAGGCACTCAGGGCATTGGACTGGGAAATCACCATTAGCCCGACCCCGGTGAGGATGCCGCCAATGATCGCCGTCACGCGCGGACTGAGCTTGTCCTGGATCCGGCCGGCAAAGATCATGGCCACAGTGAACATCAGGCAGCAGACAGCAAAGGGATCGTTCAAGGCCGCAATATCCCAGTTAAACCGTCCATCCCCGGCCAGCACCGACTCCTTGATGGCCTGTTTAAAAATACTCCAGGTATATAGAATCCCCAGTGCCAGATTGATGCCCAATCCGGCCATGGTAACGCTCCAGCCTCTGTTTTTAATTTGCTGCATAACAGGTCTCCTTGTGGATGTATAAACTTTCCGGGGCGCCGGCGAGGCCAGCACGTCGTTAATGGATCGGATAAGTTTTTGTGGTTCCGGCACTATGGGTGACATTCTGCAATCTCCTTTGGCTTCAGGTCGTAGTGGGCATGTGCGGCTGCTCCGCCACCATGGCCGCCATACGCTGCGTTTCGGCCAGAATGATATCGATAAAGCGCTGCTTCTGGCGGCTGTCGATATCAGGATTGTCCCGTAATATTTCCGAGAGAGAGTGAACCGAGGCCAGGGCGTTGAGAAATTCATTGGTGCGGGCAGGAAAATCAGGTGCAATGGCTGTGGTGCTTCCCGACATGGTCTCTATCCTCCTGAAAAATGGTGATTATAATGAGTCTCGAACTTTGGTTTTTCGCAATTAAATGAATGGCGTTCAGGCAGATAGTTTTGCAAAGGCTGTACCAGCCACTATTTCTGAAGGTAAAACGCTGAATTGTTTCTCAATTTGACCAAAAAGGCCAAGGAGGGGCAGATTCCGAGGTCACACAACCAAAGTTGTATGGATTGCTGTTTTAGCGTGCAGTGCAGGAATTATCCGGGTATGGGCCCAGATTTAGACGGCAAAGGCGGGCTCACAACAAAAGTTGTGAAAACAACTAAATTTGTATGGATTCAATCGTCCGGTTTCATTTTTTTCAGCCGCTTGCTCAGGGCCTGCTGGGAAATCCCCAGCATTCCGGCCGCAATAGACTGATTGCCGCCGCTGCGCTGGAGGGCCTCTTCCACGAGCAGCTGGGTGGCCTCTTTTATGGTCGGCAGCTGATCCGGGAAAATGGTACCCGGACTTTTGGCGGCCTCTGCGGGGGGCTCCGTCGCCGCGGCAGACTTGTTGCGTCCCAGGTGGGTCTTAAAAGCTTCCAGCGACAGAATCCCGGATTTGTGCTGGCTGATAGCATCGAAAATCATCGACTGCAGTTCACGGATATTCCCGGGATAGGCATAGGTTTTCAGCAGGGTGAAAAGCTCAGGCGGCGCCTTGGGTTTGTTCTTTCTCAGCTGGCGCGCAGCCTGGGACAGAAAATGGTTTACCAGCAGGGGGATATCATCCAGCCGTCGCCGCAGGGGGGGGATATAGATTCGGTGGGTGCGCAGGCGATAACTTAAATCTTTGCGAAAGCGTCCCTCTTCCTGGAGATCGGTCAGGTTCTGGTTGGTAGCCGCCACCAGGCGGGCGTCGCTAATCCGGGGAGTGTCCGATCCCAGAGGGAAATACTCCCCCTCCTGGAGCAGCCGCAGCAATTTGACCTGGGATGCATGGCTCAAGTCCCCGATCTCGTCGAGAAACAAGGTCCCGCCGGCGGCCTGCTCGATGAGTCCGCTGCGGGTCTGTTCCGCTCCGGTAAAGGCCCCGCGTACATGCCCGAACAATGTATCGGAAAACACGCTGTCTTCCAGGCCGGCAGCGTTGACGGCCACGAAGTTGCCTTTAAGTCCGCTCAATTCGTGAAGGGTCCGGGCGATCAACTCCTTGCCCACCCCGGTTTCCCCCCGGATCAGGACCGGCTGCGACGTGCGGGCTATGGATTCGATGTACTGAAAAATCAGCAGCATTTTCTTGTTGCTGGTGATGATCTGTTCGAAAGCCTCGGGCTGCTCCAGGCTATCATCCAGTATGTGCTGCCGCAGGGCGATGTTCTCCTGTTTGATCTCCTGGAAAGCCAGGGCCCGGTTAACAGCCGTTATCAGCCTTTCCTCTTCCACCGGCTTGAGAATATAATCAAACGCACCGGCTTTGATGCAGCGTACGGCCGTCTCCACATCAACCGCACCGGTGACTATTATAACCGGAATATCCGGATGCTCCCGGCTGACGGCATCCAATAGACGGTGGCCGTCCACATGGGGCATGTTAAGATCGAGCAGCATGACATCAACGGTCTGGCCGGCCAGACGGTCCATCACCTCCCGACTGTCCTGGCAGGTCATCGAGTTTGTAAAGCCTGCCATCTGCAGGGCAGTCTCGATGGCCATCAGGATGGAGGCTTCATCATCCACGATTAAAATGGGCTGATCCTGTTTCAGGGGACTACTCATGTTGTTCAACCTCCGCATTTGGCTGCCGGGCAGGGTTGCAGGGAATCGAGGCCCGCACCGTGGTACCTTCATCCGGTTCGGATTCAAATTCCAGGGTACCGCCGTGGTCTTGCACAATTTTGTCGGATATGGCCAGCCCCAGCCCCGTACCGCCATCGTCCCGTTTGGTGGTAAAAACGGATCCTTGATGCGTTGGACCACCTCGGCCGGAATGCCGGCCCCTGCATCGCGGACCGTGACCACCACCCGGTCGGTCGTTTGGTCCCAACTGGTTGCAACTTCAATCTGCTGGTCATCGGCGGTAAGTGCCTGACAGGCATTCACCACCAGATTGATCACCACCTGTTCAATTCGCTGGGCGTTGCCGATGAAGACCGGCACCTGGGGGGCGTAATGGGTTGCAAAGTTTTGGGTGGATTTACGGATCAGGTTGGAAGCCAGCCCGATGGCCTTTTCTACCACTTCGTTGATATCCACCTGGTCGCGCATCTCCGGCGGCTTCTCCCGGGCAAAATCTTTTAGATCGGAGACGATGTCCCGTACCCGCCGGGCATCGTCGTCGATGCTTTTCAGGATCTGCGGCACGCGATCCCTCAGGCGCGCATAACTGCTTCCCGCTACCGGAAAATCGCCTTCTGTCGCCATGTGTTTATCCAGTACCGGCAGGGCCGCATCCCAAACTTTATTGAGGTTGGGGGCATTGAGCATGATGGAAGTGATCAGATTGTTGATTTCGTGGGCCACCCCGGAAACAAGGGTTCCCAGGGAAACCATTTTAGCGGCCTGGTAAAGCTGCTCCCGCCGCAGGCGGGCCTTCTCCATGGCCTGCTGCTTTTCCCGGGTGACCTGCGCCCCGTGCAAGACCGCATAGGCCGAGAGTCCCACGATGAGCGCCAGGATCCCCAGGCAGATCAGGGCCAGGGTGCCGGTGATCGCGGCAATTTCCGCCCGGACATCTTCCACGTAGATACCGGTGCCGATAATCCAGCCCCAGGGCTTGAAGCCCTTGACGTATGATATTTTGGGTACAATCCGATCGGGATCGTCCTGCCACTGCCATTGGTAATCCACGTAGCCCGCCCCGGCCTTATCTACAGTTTGTACACATTCAACAAAAATCAGTTGTCCGCTGGGATCGGCGAATGCGGATACGTCCTGCCCCTCAAGGTCCGTTCGATAGGGGTGCATGATCATACGCGGCCCCATGTCGTTGATCCAGAAATAGTCTTTTAAGTCCGGGCCGAAACGCGATCGCCGGATGTGATCCATGGCCAGTTCCTGGGCTTGCGGCCGGGACAGTTCGCCGGTCTCCACTCTGGCAGCATACCCTTCCAGACTGCCCCAGGCCGATTCGACCAGTTCGCGGATCACTTCGCGCTTGCCGTCCATCAGACGCTCGCTGACCCGGGGCAGGATCACCAGAAAAATGGTTACCCAGAAAAGCAATACAGTTAGGACCACCGGCAGAAAGATACGCAGAGGGAGGATCTTGGAAAGTTCGGTGATACGAATCTGGTCCATGTGGCATCCCGATATTGTATTGGAACAAATTTGGCAAGTGCCCCCTAATCTGCAGAGCGGGTCCAACATATCGGAGAATGCCGGGTCCGTCAAACGAGCGTAAAGGGAAGCCGCATTGGAAAGCAACGCTTCACAGAATGGATTCCATCGGGTCGGGAATCCGGCTTAAAACAGCAGCCGGGCAGTCGCCTCGGCAATTTCAATCAAAGGGCGCGGATAAAATCCGCCCACGACGATGCCGGCCACCAGTGCCGCGGCCAGTGACCACAGCCCGGGAGAAAGCTGGATGGGTGCCTGCTGTTTGGCTGGTTCAGTGAGGTAGGCCGCTTTCAACACCAGCAGGTAATAGTAAAGTGAAAGGACCACATTGAACATGGCGATCAGTATCAAAACGAAATAACCGTTCTGCATCGCGGCAGTGAAAACCAGAAGCTTGCCCGTAAACCCGATCGGCGGCGGAATGCCGGCCAGACCGAACAGCGCCATCATCAGCAGGAGCGCCAGCAAGGGCGAGCGTTGATGCAAACCCGCCAGGCCGGCCACTTCTAAATTCCGACCGTCTACCGCCACGAGGGTCACAACCATGAAGCAGGCGAACTTCATCAGCAGCAGGGCCAGGGCGTAAAACACGGCGCTAGTATATCCCGGACCGTTCATACACAGAATACCGATCATGACGTAGCCGGCATGGGCGATACTGCTGTAGGCCAGCAGGCGCTTGAAATCCCGTTGGACGATCGCCGTCAAATTGCCCAGGGTCATGGAGGTGATGGCCAGGATGACCAGGCAGTGGGCCAGATAGGCGCTGTCGCCCCCGGTCAGGGCTGCCAGACGCACAAGCACCGCGATGGCGGCAGCCTTTGACACTGTGGCGATGTATGTGGTGACCTGGTTGGCAGCGCCCGCGTAGACATCCGGCGCCCAGAAGTGAAACGGAAACAGGGCCAGTTTGAAGAAAAAGCCGCAAAACGTCAGCAGCAGGCCGATCACCGCCAAGGGGGAAGAAGACAGGGCCGGCAGGACCTGGAGTATGTGGGACAGCATGCCGCTCCCGGTGCGGGCGTAAATCAGGGCCATGCCGAATATCATGGTGGCCGAGGCCAGGGCACCAATCATAAAATAGCGTATCCCGGCATCTACTCCCGTGCGCCGGTCCTTTTTGAGGTACACCAGGATGTAAAGGCTGTAACTCGAAATTTCCAGGGAAAGATAGAGGGTGAGCAGGTGCACACTGCTGACCAGCATCATTAAAGAGAGGGTGCAAAGGGTAAGTAAAAAGAAAAAATCCGGATGCCGACTGTCATCGATCTCCACCAGGCTGCCGCACAGGCAGATCACGAATAGAAAACCCATGGCCACTATGGTTTTAAACACCTGGGAGAAAAGATCCACCTGGTAGGTATCAACAAATAGTGCGCCTTTCAGGTGCAGACCGGCCAGGCAGACGATGACGCCCACTAGCGCCAGTACCAGGGCGGCCGTAAACAGCGTGCGCGGCGGCTGCTTTCCGACCAAGGCAAGCACGAGGAAAACACCTGCCGCGAAAAGAAAGAATAGTTCCGGTATAAAAGCGAACCAGTTCATCATGGTGTTCCATTAATGAAGGGCAGCGCCGCCGACTGGATCATGTCGAACATCAGCGCGGGAAACAGGCCAAACAGGGCGATAGCCGCAACCAGTATCAACCGGGGCAGGCCCTGTCCCGGTGTAACGTCTTGCAGGTCGGCCCACTCTGCTCTGGCCGGTCCAAAGCAGGTTTGCTGCACCACTCGTAGGATAAAGAGGGCACTGACCGCCAGGGCACAGATTGCCAGGGTGCCGTACAGGGGGTATACGTTAAAGGCGGCCATGAATACGGCCAGCTCCGCCCAGAAACTGGCCAGGCAGGGAACCCCGATCCCGGTCAACGCGGCCAGCACAAAATAGGCGGTCGCCAACGGCATTGTTTTTCCCAGCCCCCCAGTTCGGCCAGCTCCCGGGTATGGGTCCGATCGTAGATATACCCGACTGCCGAAAAGAAAAGCGCCGTCATCAGCCCGTGGGCGAACATCTGGAAGACTGCACCGTTCAAACCATCCAGCGTCATGGTGGACAAACCCAGTCCAACGATGCCCATGTGAGATACGCTGGAGTAGCCAATCACGTACTTGAGATCCGTCTGCCTGAGCCCTGCCAGCGCCCCGTATACGATGCCGATCGTCGCCAGCAGCGCCATGAGCGGTGCCCAATACTGCTAGCCGACGGGACAGAGCAGCATCCCGACCCGCAAAATACCGAAAGCCCCGATCTTCATGAGCACGCCGGCGTGGATCATGCTCACGCCGGTGGGCGCAGCCACGTGGCCTACCGGCGACCAGGTATGAAACGGCCAGACACCGGCCAGGATCCCGAACCCGAGGTAGAACAGCAAAAATGCCAACTTCTGCTGATCCGGCGTAAAGGTCTCACCGGCCTGCAGCACGGTCAGGTCAAAGGTGTTCAATCCGGACTGGACCACCAGGTAGACGATGGCCGGCAGAATCAACGCGCTGCCGGCCAGCAGGTACAAGGTCAGCTTCATGGCCCCGTATTCCTTGCGGGTAGACCCCCACACGGCAATAAGCAGGTACATGGGAAACAAAGAAACATCGAACCAGACAAAGATAAAAAACAGGTCCAGGCTCATGAAAAGCCCGAAAACCCCCAGAACCAGCAGAAATATCAGCGCGAAGAACTCCTTAACCCGGTTTTCCAGCTCCCACATGGTCAATACGGCCGTGAAGAAAACGATGCCGGTCAACAGGAGCATGGGCAGGCTGAATCCATCCACGGCATTGTAATAGGTAATGCCCAGTGACGGGACCCATTCGATTCGTTCGGCAAACTGCAGCCCGCCGCGTGCGGTGTCATAGGCGATAAACAAATGTGTCGACAATACCATGGTGATGCCCGCGGCCACGGCACTGATCCAGCGGATGGCGGCTTTCCGATCGGCCGGCAGGAACAGGATGGCCAGCAGACCACCGGTGCAGCACAGCAATATCGTGCTCAGGTATGGAAACACCGCATATTGGATATCGGCAGGGTTCATTTAGTGCAATTGTCTATGCCTGGTTGTAAACATCCGTTTTAAAGGAAATAGTTCAGTCCCAGAAAAACCAGGACAGCGAATATCACCAGCAACTTAAACTGCAGCATGCCCTGGTGCCAGTCAGCCAGCCGGCGCCCGCTCCCCACGGCCGAATTTCCCAGGCCGTCTATGACGGGATCGATAACCCGCTGGTCGTTCAGGGCGCAAATCCGGGCCAGCCCCTTGTAGATCAGATGGTCCAGGGCCCAGCGGTAACAGCGGTCCAGATACCAACGCTCCTGGAAGACGTTCCGCACGGCTGGAATGCGCTCGGCCATGCCGATTTGAGGCGCTCTCTTCCGGCCGAACTCAAACCAGGCCAGGAACACCCCGCCGCCCGCACAGCCCAGGGCCGTAACCAGCAGGGCCGCCCCGCCCGCATGCTCACCGGCGCCCGTTGCCGGCCCGGCCAGATACGAAGCCAGGGCACCATGGAACCACCCCAGCGACAGGGTCACAACCGCCAGGAGTATCAGGGGAACTGCCATTACACCGTAATGCCCCGGGGAATCCGCTTCCGCAGAATGCACCGTGTCGGTCCCCGGCGTGGCGGTATCGCGCGGAAAGAGCATGATAAAGACCAGCCGGAAGGTGTAGTAGGCGGTTAAAAAGGCCCCCAGTATGGCCACCGCCAGCCAGCCGGATGTCGGCAGGCCGGCCAGACTGCCCATGATCGCCTCTTTACTGAAAAATCCTGAAAAGGGCGGCAGGCCGGAAAGCGCGGCAGCCCCGATGATGAGGCAAACCATGGGTATCTTCAGGCGCCGCCCGCCCCGGCGGCCGATCTCGAACATGTCGTTGGTGTGATACGTATGAATGAACACGCCGGCACACAGAAACAGCAGCGCCTTGAAGCCGGCATGGGTGGTCAGGTGAAACACGCCGGCCACATACCCGCCGGATGCCAGGCCCATGATCATGAAGCCCAGCTGGCTGATGGTGGAATACGCCCAGACCTGCTTGATGTCCCGCGCCACCATGGCCATGGTGGC
>Ga0126327_10000069_pt1 | contig 31094 bp, 27 predicted proteins | sample InaspJWI30metaG_FD_101392 | JGI IMG/M metagenome (GOLD analysis project Ga0126327, IMG submission 101392) | Marine gutless worms symbiont microbial communities from Oahu, Hawaii - Inanidrilus sp. 1 OAHU.JWI-30 metaG | ecosystem: Host-associated > Annelida > Digestive system > Unclassified... | reverse complement strand
TTTTTTCCAACCTTTTGATTAATGCATCGATGGAATAGTTGGCGGCCAGTCGGCATCCTGAAACCGCCCCCTTCCTCAATCCCTCCCGCCAGGGAAGGGGAGATCTTTCTGACTCCCGACGCCGGACACCCGACTCCTTGTTTTTCCTTCTACCTTCTACCTTCTACCTTATACCTTATACCCTATACCTTCGGCCTTCAGTCTTCAGCCTTCCACCTACCTACATGCCAAACTTCTCCGTACTTTTGAACTTCAACGCCTGGTTCATGTACTTGGCCAGCTTTTTCTGCACACCGCCAAAAACGGTGCCGTCGGCGAATTTGCCGTTGATATCCCGGGTACCGGCCGGCATACCGGTCAGGATCTCGATGCCCTGCTCAATAGTGGCCACGCTGTAGATATGGAACTTTCCCTCTGCAACCGCCTCCACAACCTTACGGTTGAGCATCAGGTTCTGGACGTTGGCCTCCGGGATGATAACCCCCTGGCTGCCGGTAAGCCCCTTGGCTTCACACACCTCAAAGAATCCCTCGATTTTCTGGTTCACCCCGCCGATGGCCTGGATTTTTCCTTTCTGGTTCACCGATCCGGTAACCGCGATACCCTGGTCCAGGGGAATGTCCGCCAGACTGGAAAGCACCGCATAAAGTTCGGTAGAGGATGCGCTGTCGCCGTCCACTCCGGAATAGCTCTGCTCAAAGGTGATACTGGCCGAAAGCGTCAGCGGCTGGTTCTGGGCAAAAGTCCGTCCCAGGTAGCCGGACAGGATCAGGACCCCCTTGTCGTGGGTGTTGCCGCTCATGCCGGCTTCCCGTTCGATATTGACGATCCCTTTGCGTCCCATGAAGGTCTCGGCCGTGATGCGCGACGGCCGGCCAAAGGAGAGGTCGCCGATCTGGTAGACGGCCAGCCCGTTTATCTGCCCGATCACCCCGCCGTCTACGTCGATCAGGATGGTTTCATCCACATAGGATTCATGCACCTTCTCCTCATAGAGGTTGTAACGAAAGCGGTATTCCTGGAAGGCCTTCACGACAAAGGCCTCCGTCACCAGCTGCGCATTCTCCTTGCCGGCCCAGTAATCCGCCTCTTTCAATATCCCCACGATGGGCCCGAACCGCAGGGAAAGCTTGTTTTTATTGGCGATGCTCTTTTCCCCGAATTCGACAATGGCCGCCACCCCGTCCGGCGAGAAGGGCCGCAGGTTTTCCTGCTTGCAGACCCGCGCGATGAACTTGGCGTATTGCTGGACGGTTTCAGCGGTTCGTTCGACTTCGTAATCGAAATCAGCCCGCACCTTGAATATTTTATTGAATTTGGAATCGTAGTTTTGCAGCACCTGGAAAATCTCGTAATCACCCAGGAGAATAACCTTTACGTCCAGTGGGATGGGCTCCGGTTTGAGCGAAGCGTTCGCATACCCCATACCGGCCGGCACATCTTCAATATAGAGTTTTTTGTTCTGCAGAGCGCGCTTGAGGGCTTCCCAGGCGAACTGATCCATGACGATCGATTCTATCTCCATGATCAAGTATCCGCCGTTGGCTTGCAGCAGGGACCCGGCCTGGACCATTGTAAAATCAGTCGTGGCGGCGCCCATGTGGGCCCGTTTTTCAATGCGCCCGAAGATATTGGGGTAGGTGGGGTTGGGTTCAAAGATAACCGGCACCCCACAGGCACCGGACTGGTCGACCAGCGCATTCACCATATATCTTCTAAAGGAGGGCTTTTCCCGATGAAAGAACATCTCCTTGACCGGGTTTTCCTCTTCGTCCTGGGAGAGAAAGTCCTCGACGTTTTCGATGAGATCCGCCTTGACCTCCTCCAGGTATGCAGTGATGGTTTCGCATTCTTTATAGGTATCCACCAGGTGGGCCATGCGCTCGGTGACCACCCGCTGGGCCACCTGCCCGACCAGCCCCTCCAGTTCGGTGGACATTTCCTGACGAACAGTATTGACCTCACCCACGGTGGCCTTGAGACCGTCTTGAATCACCTGCATCTCGGCTTCCAGCTTTTTCTGCTCGGCATCGGGCAGGCTGGAGAACTGGTCGTTGGTGATGGGCTTGCCGTCAACCAGCGGAATCACCTGGTATCCTTCCGGTGTCCGGCTGATGGCCAGACTCTTATCACCGGCCATCTTGGCCACGTTGGACAGGATCTCTTTTTCCTTTCCCCGGTACTTTTCCCGGACAGCGGCCTGCTGCTCCTGAAAGGCCTTGTCATCATAGGCCTGGGGCAAGCGCGTCTTGAGGACATCCACCAGGCGGCTCATCTGCTTGCTGAACAGGGTCGCCTTGCCCGGCGGTACACGCATGGCGCGTGGCCGGTACTTGTCCTGGAAGTTGTTGACCATGCACCAGTCATCCGGGATCGGCAGCTCGCAGGCGAAACGGCCCACAATATCGTTGACGATGGTGGTTTTCCCGGTGCCGGCCTGGCCGGTGACAAAAATGTTGTAACCGGGACTTTCCATGTTCAACCCGAAATCGATGGCCTGAACGGCACGCTTCTGGCCAATCACATCTTCCAGGGGGTCCAGGTCAGCCGTGCTCTTGAACTTGAAAACCGAAGGATCACAAGCACAACGCAAGTCTTCCACTTTCAGCTCGCATGCATGTTTCATCGAAATATCCTCATTAATCAGATGTTATCGCCGTGAACGGCGTAGAATCGGTCTCAATATGGAATTTTGGTTCAAGGGACGGAGGTCGTCTGATCTCCGGCGTCAGAATTCCGACCTCTTGGTCTCCCTTCAGCCTTCTACCTTCTACCTTCCACCGAAAACGCGAAGCGTTTATTTTTGGGGTCCTTCTCCTAAAATCAACTTCTTCAAGGCACCTGTAATCCAAGCACCCGGTTTGGCAGCAATCGCATATCCCATACAGGCAACCATAACGTAGAGCATGACTCTTCCCGCAGTTGACAGGTCAGGTGGGGCAATCTGGGGAACCACCAGGACCGCGGTGAGAAATCCGATTAGAATTCGATAGGTATCCGGGTGGAAAAGGATAAAAAAGAAATAATAGGACAGATTTTTTGGTTTTTCGGGCACCGTATCCTCGCACTCGTGTAAGCGGGTATCAGGCAGCTGCGGTTCTTATTCCGCAACTGCTGTTTGAACTGTAGGATATAACTTTGAAAAGAAGGCGGTGCAAGGGTTTTTAAAGATATAGGTATAAGGCGTAAGGTATAAGGTGGAAGCTGAAACCCAAGGAGTCCAGTGTCGGGGGTCCGGAGTCTGGATTCTGGAGTCGGGAGCCCAGAATCTGGAGTCGCGAAGATTTTCTGACTCCCGACCCCCGGGTTTCCTTCTACCTTATACCTTCCATCTGCAGACCTTGGATTCATCCAAGGTCTGCTTTGTACTTCCGCAGCAACCCCCGCAGCTGATCGTACGTCAGGCCAAGCAGGTGCGCGGCCTTTTTACGGTTGTATTTGGCATCCATCATAGCTTGTTTCAAAAGGTTGCGCTCAAGATCACGTACAGCAGCCTTCAATGGCTGGATTCTCGCAGCGGGTTCGCGCGACTTTTGCGATTCTTCTTCCTCTGGTAGAAACTCCGGAGCGGCAGTCGGACTGTAGGGCGACCGAAATGGGTCCAGATCGATGGTCTCGATGCGGACTGCATCTGACCGGTAAACCGCTCTTTCAACTGCGTTTTTCAGTTCACGCACGTTGCCCGGCCAGGCGTGGCCCGCCAATTGCCGCAAGGCGGCCTGGCTGAATTCCGGGCTCTCCGACCGGCCCAGTTCATAACTCATACGCTGGGCAAAATGATAGGCCAACAAGAAAATATCGCCCTGCCGCTCCCTGAGCGGCGGCAGGAACAGGACCTCGAAAGATAACCGGTCGAGCAGATCTCTTTTGAATCGGCCCGCCTTTGCAAGATCCGGCAGATCGGTATTGGTGGCGCCGATGATGCGCACATCCACCTCGACCGGGGATGATCCGCCCACTCGTTCGAAAATGCTGTATTCCACAACCCGCAGGACTTTCTCCTGGGCCTCGATGGGCAGCAGGCCGATCTCATCCAGGAACAGGGTGCCGCCGTCCGCGGCCTCGAACCGGCCGGCTTTGCGTTGCTGGGCACCGGTAAAAGCGCCTTTCTCATGACCAAATAGTTCCGACTCGATCAGGGTGGGCGCCAGGGCCGCGCAGTTCAGTGAAACGAAAGGTCCCTGCCAGCGGCCGGATAGGTAGTGCAGCCGAGTGGCCGCCAGCTCCTTGCCGGTTCCCCGTTCACCCACTAATAGGGCCGGCCGCTCAACGGGTGCGATCCGGGAAAGCCGCTCCTGGAAATCGAGAAAAGCCTCGGATTGCCCCAGGGCTTCAACAGCAAAGTCTGTGACTGAAGCCTGCGGGTCCGGCGCATGTGATGAAATGGCGCCCATAGATCATTTTCCCCATATATTGGTTATATTTACCAACCTATGGCTAATTTAACCATCCGCCTTTAATGTGTCAAGAACCAACATGTAATGTATTATCAGCCATTTGGTACTAATCGTGTGCTTTGGCACATATTCTGCTCTATAGCCTTTTAAAAAACAACCCGCGGTCAGACGACCGCTCAAGGAGGAGAATCATGGGTATCTTCACTCGTTTTCGGGACATCATCAGTTCAAACATCAATTCAATGCTAGACAAAGCCGAGGATCCGGAAAAGCTGATCAAACTCATGATCCGCGAAATCGAGGACACCCTCATAGAACTGAAATCAGCCTGCGCCGGGGTCATGGCCAGTCAGAAAAAAGTCGAGCGCAGGCTGGAAGGTGCCCGCAGTCGCGAACAGCACTGGGCCGAACGGGCTCATCTGGCAGTCGATAAGGGCCGCGACGACCTCGCCCGGGAAGCACTGGTTGAAAAAAGGCGCTTCACCGAAATGGTCCTTGCCCTGGAAGAGGAGCACATCGAACACGGTGCCATGGTTGCCCAGTACAAAGACGACATCCGCCAGCTGGAAGAGAAACTGGCCGGCGCCCGCGAAAAACAGCGCCTGCTTCTCCAGCGCCACATCCGGGCCAAGCGGCAAAAAGAAGCCCGAGAGGAAATGCGGCGGGTCGACAACTATGCCACGATCGCCAAGTTCGAAGAGTTTGAAAACCGGATAGAGCGCATGGAAGCCGAGGCCGACCTGGTAAATTTCGGCCGCAAATCCAACCTGGATGAAGAGTTTGACAAATTGGCGGATGAAGACGATATTGAAAAGGAACTGGCGGCCATGAAATCTTCCCGGGAAATCCAGGAAAAACATGGCGAGGAGTAATCCAACAAGTTACAAGTGCCTAAAGTGACCTAAAGTGACTAAAATTGTTGAGTCGCTGCGCTCCGGTGATTTTTTCTAGTCAGCAGAATTCATTAACTTTAGATCACTTCACACTTTAGATCATTTTAGGCACTAACCATTAACTTAACCACAAGCATTGGAAACTATCTGAAATGAGTGCAGTTTTGATCGTACTGATTGTTTTTGCCGGCCTGGTCCTCTCACTGGCGATTGTCGGCGGCACCATCCTGATGTCGATTCGGTTGCGACATGGGGGGTTGTCGAAAAAAGACCGGCAGCAACAAGTTGACGAAGCTGAAATGATCCAGGAAATCTACAGCGGCCTTTCCAAAATGGAACAACGCATCGATGCCCTGGAAACCATCCTCATGGATCGTACGGGAAAGGAAAAAGAGTGATGAAAAGATTCAAACCCAGATCGGACCGGGGACTCTACCGCTCCCGCAACGGTGCCATCGCCGGCGTCTGTCGGGGACTGGCCGAATACTATGACTTCAGCGTTTTCTGGCTGCGGATGATCGTCGTCATTTTGATGTTATTCAGCGGGTTCTGGCCGGTGCTATTTGTCTATTTTGTGGCCTCTCTGGTCATGAAACCCGAGCCGGTGCGCCCCTTCAATAGTGAGGAGGAACAGGATTTTTACGACAGCTATGTACATTCCCGCCCCAACGCCGCCCGGCGGTTGAAACGCCGCTTTAAAAATCTGGAACGACGGTTGCAGCGGATGGAGGATACGGTTACGGGGAGAGAGTGGGAGTGGGAGCAGAAAATGAATGGATAGTTGCGCTGTGCGCAGCGCATAGGGCATAGTGCAGAGAGCATAGCGTTACAACCGAAGGCAAAACCTAAAAGCGAAAACCAGTTTATGCTTGACTTCCAAGCACAAACTGGTTTTTTGCCCTATGCCCTATGCCCTATGCCCTATGTGTCCGTCTCGAATGAGGCCACCAGGTCAGCATCATCGAAGCGAAGCTCTATCACGCCTTCTTCGGGTGCCTTGTACAATGTAATAACCGCCTCAGCGATGGGGGTGATATAGGGCTCAATAGGAAACAAATTGCGGGTCCGTAATCGGGTTACGAGGGCTTGCATTCCGCTGTTGATGGCTTTCAGAATGGCGTCGCTGGCATAGGTCTCTTCGCATAGAAAGGAAAACTTGCTTTTTTCAAGCATGGAAATCAGCACTTTCTTGGGATCCGGCTCCGTTACCGCGAATTCCCTGATTTTGAGATGGCTTGTGGCGTCATCACGTGAAATCAAGTATTTCTGGCGCATAAAGTTGCTCCTTTTCAACCGAACTAGTCTTCATCTTCCTCCTCAGACTCGTCCGGCGATTCCTCGAGGTTATCCCCTGATTTCAGGGCCTTTTTCTCAAGCTTACGTCGGAGTTTTTCTTCTTTCTTTTTCTTCCGCTTTAATTCCTTCTGACGTTTTTGAAATGAGTAATTTGATCGGGCCAATAGTTCCTCCTTTGCTGTTGGGAAATAATAGCTTCGGTGTTCTAAAGCCCTAAGGGACTAAGCCATGCGGGACGAGGGCCTAGGCGCAAAGTGGATCGGCCGGGCTGGTGGCTCCGACTTTGGATGTGATTTCCCGGGGAACCACCCCCTCTTGGAGGTTGGTTGTTTCACGGAGGCCACAAGATAAGCGATAGACAGCACAACATGCGCTATAGGGCAGGTATGGATTCGACTGGGTCATGAGAGTCACCATCTGAATTAAGGGGGGTGGGGCGCAGGCGATTAGTCTGCCGCCGAATTCAGATGGTTACCCCGAACAAGACGATATCGTCTCAGGGCCAAAAAGATTCGGAATGATTGTCGATTACAACTTATAACAAAGATAAGGCAAATCAGGCCGGCGAACCGACCGGTGCGCGGCCATGTCTCTTCGAGCGACGGGGTGAGAGAAAGGAAAAGGCGCCATTGCCGGTGCGCCGGTTACGTTTGGGTCTTTGCCTATTCCCGTTAGATTTTTTGGGGTTACGGTGTTTTGGCTGATTCCCACCGGCCGGGCCGGGGACATTGTAATCGAAATTTTCCAGCGTACGTCGTTCGACGGGTCTGCCAATAGCAGTGTTGATAGCCCGGGCCATTTGTTTGTCTTCCCTGGTAAGCAGGGTAAAGGCTTCACCCCGGCATTCGGCCCGACCGGTTCGTCCAATTCGATGGATATATGCCTCTGGTGTAGAGGGCATGTCATAATTGATCACATGGGACACCCGGGCCACATCGATGCCTCGGGCAGCAATATCCGTAGCCACCATAACATCGTATTTACCCGATTTGAAGCCGCTCATGGCATCGCGTCGCTTTGCCTGCGACAGGTTGCCCTGCAGCGAAGTGGAACGGTAGCCTACCTTGGCCAGTTTCACACCCAACTGCCTGGCACGGTGTTTTGTCCGTGTAAAAACCAGGACGGGGCCGGTGGGCCTATTGTCCAGTAATTTCAGGAGCAGGGCCGTCTTCAAATGTTGAGCTACAGGGTAAAAGGCATGGCTAACCATGTGGGCTGGTGCGTCATTGCCTACCTGCACCTTGTCTGGATTCTTCAGGATGTCCTCCGCTAGCCGGTGTATGGAGGGCGGCATAGTTGCTGAAAAAAGCAACGCCTGAAAGCCCGATCGCGGCAAATGGCTTAATATCCTTCTAACGTCCGGTAAAAACCCCATGTCGAACATCTGGTCAGCCTCGTCCAGCACCAACATTTCTACTCGGGAAAGGTCCACCGTCTGTCGACCTATATGGTCCAGCAACCGGCCCGGACAGGCGACCACGATGTCGGATCGTTTCAAATTCTTTATCTGCCGCTGAATGCCAACACCGCCGAAAACGGTTGTACTAACCAAGCCTGTACGGGCCCCCAGGGCGGCTATGGTCTCGTTGATCTGCTCAGCCAGTTCGCGTGTGGGGGCAACGACCAAGGCACGCAGGGACCCACGCTGTCCGTGCATCAGGCGTTGTAAAATGGGCAGCACAAAGGCCGCGGTTTTTCCGGTACCGGTCTGGGCCAAACCGATCAGGTCTTTACCCCGTAAGATTTTGGAAATTGCCTGATTCTGGACAGGGGTGGGCTTGGCATACCCGGCAGCGGCGATATTGGCCGCAATCCGGGGGTTGAACAAAAATTTATTAAAACTCAAATTATTTAATTCCTTACACAAATTATTGAGATCGTTGTTTTAGAACAGAATCCCCGGCATGTAGATATTTTGCCGGCAATGTTGCGGTCGGCCGCATAATTCGTTTAAACAAGAAGGGGGCACCCTCCCTATAAATCGAGAGGTGCCCCTTCGGGACTGGATCTTGATTGTTAAATCACCGAAACATTGGCGGCATTGGGACCCTTGGGGCCCTGCTCGAGGTCAAAGGTTACCCGGTCGCCGTCATTCAGGCTTTTAAAACCCTCGGCGTTGATGGCTGAATGGTGAACAAACACATCGGGACCTTCTTCTTGTTCGATGAAACCGAAGCCCTTGGCGTCGCTAAACCATTTAACTATTCCATTAGACATAGCACTATCCTCCTTTCACAGAATTATCAAAATTTCAGACTGGCGGATGCAGCACCAAGAAATGATAAGGCCCTTCAGAAGAAAACCGCGTCGCTTTTGGAAAGCGGCGCCGAGTTGATTGTGGAAACAGTAACACCTTTTTAGGGGAATGCAAGTTATTTATATATTTATTTTTTCTGTTGCACTTTTTAGCGGGAACCAGTTGGCGCCTAAAAACCGATACCTCTATCCGTTATCAATGATTATTCAATAGAAATAACGGTCCTTTCGCGCTTCTTATGTTCCTCGATTTCCACCAGGGTCCCGCGAATTTCCTCGCTTTTTGCCAGATCCCCGATCGCAGCTACATCAACACCTTTTTTAGCCAGGGATTCCTTTAATGTTGCCGGTACAAGTCGGGACACAAAGCCCAGCATCCCCAAAGGCACGGAAATGGTGGTCTTGGGATCCTGTTCATCGTTTTCGAAGATTCGAATTTTTAAACTAATCATATAAAGACCTCAAAGGGCTTTTGCGCGATAGCGCAATTAAATTTTTGTTATTCTACGCGCCTTGGCGCCTCTGCGCGATGCATGGTTTTAGGGGTTTTGTTTTTTTGTCCTTCGCCCCGGAGACGCCCTACCTTATAATGAGTTCTCCCAATCCCTTATTTTCCAAAAAATCCGGATAAAGATCATAGGCCGGCTTAAGGATAGGCAGCAGCTTTATGGTCTTGGGCACATTGCCCCGGGCCACGACCAGGCGACGGGTCAGGGCGGTGACCAGGTTGGCCTTGCCGTGCCAGAACTTGTGGGCAAAATCGGCATTCATGGTCATGGTGACCTCGGGATCGCCGTCGAAATCGCCCTTGATGATCCGGGTCTCGTCGCCACCGGCATCGATGGTGATCACCGCCGACGGGTTCTTATAACGAAACTGGACACACAGGTTGGTTTTGGCCAGGGCTGGTCCGATATCCGGGTTTTCATCGAGAAGGTGGTAGAAATCGAGCAACACATCGTACAGCATGTCGGAGTCTTTGAACACATTGGTCATCTCGCCGTGCTTGCGGCCGGCCTCGGCCGGCTGCAGATCTTCAGCCAGGACCGGCAGCGGTTTAGCACGGGAGTGGTAGGCCTTGCGCACAATGTCGATGACAGCCTCGCGCTCGGGCTCCACCGGGTTGTAGAGCATGGCGCCGTCTTCCATAGCCGTGGTGGCAACCTGTTCGAGCTTCTCCAGGTTGTCGGAGATCCCGGCCTCCTGGAGGTTCAGCGGCATTTTGGTCAGGTGGGCCAGTTGACGGTTCAGGGTCCGGATTTTCTCGACGGCGGCCAGGGCAGCCTGTTTGCGGACCCAGTCATCGACAAAGCCCAGGCTCCCTAAAGCCCGGGCGGCCATACCGCGGGCCTTGTAAGAGCTCGAGCTGACCATTTCGTTTAAAGCGTCGCTTTCAGACTTGTTGGCCAGCCTGGAAAGGAAATCCAGCCGGTTGGTTTTGAGCAGGCTGCGCCCCTGGTCGACCACCTGGGGAAAGGAGATGCCCAGGGCCACGGCTATTTCGGCATAGCGGTCCATCTGGGCCTCCAGGTTGTATTCCATTACTTCCGGCAGGATGAGGGCATTGGCCAGCCCGTGGGGGATGTGTTAGACGCCGCCTAAGGCATGGGAAATGCCGTGCACCATTCCAACCATGGAGTGGGAGAAGGCCACGCCGGCCAGGAAGCTACCCACCAGCATGCTCCCGCGGGCCTGGAGGTCATCCGGCTGGGCGCATGCCTGGAGAATATTATTCGCTACGAGTTTAATAGCATGCAGGGCCAGGGCATCCGAGGCAGGCGACCACTCCTTGTCCACGTAGGCTTCGATGGCATGGGTCAAGGCGTCGATCCCCGTGGCCGCCGTAAGCCGGCCCGGCATGGAGACGGTGACCTCGGGATCCAGGATGGCCATATTCGGCAAAAACTGCTCCTCGGCAAAGGGCAATTTGACATCGCCATCCGGATCGGCAATGACCGCCACCTTGGTGACCTCGGACCCGGTTCCAGCCGTGGTCGGGATAAAGATCGTCGGCAGCAGCGTCTCGTTGCTGTCCAGCAGGTAGGCCCCCATATGATCGGCGACCTTGCCGCCTTTCACCACCAGAATATTGGCCACCTTGGCCGTGTCGATCACGCTGCCGCCGCCGATGGCGATGATCATGTCGCACTTGTTTTTGACAGCAAGTCCGGCACAGGCTTCCACAGTCTTGATCGTTGAGTTGGGCGGGACCTTGTCAAAGGTTTGGACAATGTCGATGTCAGTCTCTTTGAAACCCGCCTTGACCTTGTCCACCGGTCCGGCTTTTACCAGGATCTCATCCGTCACCAGGAGCGCCCGGCGTTTGCCGAACGGCTTGAGCGCTTCGCCCAGGTTGCCGAGGATACCGATGCCGTAGACCAGTTTGGTGGGGAGTGAGAATTCGAAATATTCGGGTAGCATGGTGTACTCCTTACCAGAGGCTATCTCAAAAATGTCTTTTGGTCCAATCTCTGCGTTGGGCACTCGGCTCCGATCCTCGCAATACTTGAGTATTCCTCCGGTCGAAACCTCGCGGCCGCCTTGACCTTGAACCAAAATCCTATTTTTGAGATGGCCTCTGAGTTTAAGTTATTTTTTCCCATCTCTCTGTTCCTTTTCTTTCACGTGAAAGAAAACGAACCAAAAGAAAACGCCCGTGGTACGCGACCCTGCAGGCTACCCTGCGCTTCCCGGAAAGGGCGCGCTCAGCACAACTCGCTGCGCTCAGACAAGCACTTCGCCCCAAGCTAAATTATGGTCGCCCTTTCCTGCGATGCTCGGCGCGTCCCAAAGGGGACAGTCAAGACCGACTACTAAATCTATGCTTTGAAAACGACTTCCGCCAACTGTTCTTTGGCTCCCTGATAGCCCTCATCAATAAGCTGCAGAGATTGTTTGACGGAAAAGTTCAGCAGGGAGCGAAATCCCAGCATGCGGGTCGGTGCTACGATCGAGATCCGGGGCCTTTTTTTTCCTGCCCAGGCCGGGTTGGAATCGTGGAGGGTGGCCTGGCAGGAACCGATCAGCAATTGTTCGAAGGCCAACTCGGAAACCTCACGAACACCGCGCGGCTCCGGTTGGTCAAATTGTCCCACGGGTGACAGGAGCACCACGATGATCTCCTCGGCCCCCTGTTCCAAAGCTTGGAATAGCGGCGTATTCACCATCAAGCCACCGTCCCAGTGCGGCTGGCCGTCGATTGTCTGCCAGGGAAAAAAACCCGGCATTGCGCTGGAGGCCATCACGTGATCCACGCCTATGGTTTTCTGGTCGAACAGGTTGATATGGTTTGTCCGGATATTCACGGTGGTAATGAGAATATCCCGGGGGCTCTTGCGCAGGGCTTCCAGGTCAAGGGCGTTGGTAATCGTGCTGCGCAGAGGGCCGGTGTCCATGAGCGGCCGAAAGCTCCGTGTGAAAAGTGCGAACCACAAAAACCGCAGCAACCGCCGGCGATACGCCTTGCTGCGGTCCAGGGTTTTCCAGATATGCATGAGCTTTTCCAGGGGCATGCCGGAACCGATAGCTACCGCGTTGAGAGCCCCCACGGACGTGCCGCAGATCAGGTCCGGGTCCCAGCCGCACGCCTGCAGGTATTTCCAGACCCCCACCTGAAATGCCCCCCGGGCGCCGCCGCCGGATAATATCAATGCTCGTTTCATCTATTCCTTTTCAGTCGTCCCGATCCTGCAAAGCAAAAATCATAATCCGTTGCTTTAAAAAACATCCCGCGGCCAGTCCTAAAGGGTAGGTTTTGGTTTGGAGCAAGGCCGCAGTCCCGTTTGGAACCGCAGGCGTAGATTATCTACGTTGAGGATTTCGAACGGGCGAGAACGCAGCTCCGGACCAAAAGATGCCCTTTAGGACTGGGCGCCATTCCAGATTTCATCATGCCACGCCAACTCGCGTTCTTGCACCGTGTCCACAAAAAAATCAATGGACTTGATGGCCCGAAAACCTTCGTAACCCTCGTAGATGAAATCAATGATTCTCCCCATCCCCAGCAAATGGGAGGTGGTACGCACCGTTTTGAGCGAAAGGGCCACAATCCATTTCTTGCTCAACTTGTGGAAGGCCCGGGTCACCTCGGTGCTCAGATTGATCTGGTAAACCCGCTCATCGTAATTGTCGAGGCTGCGGTAAATTTCCTGGTATTGCGCCATATCCATGTCGGTCCCGATACCGGCCGCCAGCATACCGTCCACCATGCGGTCGTCCAGCCGGTCGGACAATTCGTGGAGCTCGATCACCCGGCTGACCGCCGAGACCATGCCCTTGTAGACCTTGCCCTTGAGGACTTTCTGGAGTTTCTTGATGCTGGCGTCCCGGAAGGAGAAATCTTCCGGGGCATAGAGTTTTTCAAAGAAAAAGACCCCGATCTTATCGTACTGGGGGTTATTTTTCAGGTCGCTATAGGTGGCATTGAGCCGCGCGGACTGAAACCCCTGTAAAGCGCGCTTCAAATTCAAAAAATCGTTCTTTTCAGCCAATTCCGTCATTTCGATTTCTTTTTAGCGGCGCGCTTTTTGCGGGCCTTTTTTGCGGGAGCCGACTGTTTTTTCAGCCGGGTAACCTCACGGCTCAGTTTGTCGATCTTGGCGGTGAGCGCCGCCACCTGGTCCCGGGAAGCAAGATTCATGGCTGCCAGGGCTTCGTTCATGTGCCGGTCCACCCGGTCCCCAATCCAGCTTTTAAGTGAATCCGTGTATCCGGTGACTTCCTGCTTGAGCCGACTGCCCTCGGCCCGGGAAAGCTCTTTGTCTTTGACCAGGGCCCCTACCACCTTGTCCACTTCGTCTTCGGCCATGGTCAGGGCATTTTGCCACAGGGACGTGTATTTTTTGGCATAGTCCGTCAACGTGTCCCCTCCCTTTCGCAGCAGCTGCATCATGATCCGCGGGGAGACCACGCTGCCTTTTTCCTTCTTTTCCTGTCCGATCAGCCGCGATACGATTGCGGCGGTGAGGTCTTCACCAGTCTTGTTGTCGATTATCGATACCTCTTCGCCGGACTTGATCAGGCGGGCAACCTGCTCCATGGAGACGTACATCTTGTCCGTCGTATCGTACATTTTGCGATTGACGTACTTTTTGATTTTGTGCATTACGCCTCCGTGGTTTCGGTAAAGAATCCTGGCCCGCTTGGCCTGGATATGGCGTGGCCGGATTCAGGGGATTAGGTCGAAGCCTGCTACTCCTCACCCCAACTTTGAGATTTTTACCGTATCATAGAATTTGCAGCGGACATATTTTTATATCAACCGCCGCCGGCCTTTCTGAGTGTTGACTTACCCGGAAAAATTTTCAAGGGCCTTTTTACCAGAAGCCCGCAGCCGTTCGGTAACCCGGCGGCTATCTTTGTCAAGTCTCTCGGCCAGCTCCCGGCCGTCCTCGACAAGACCCTCCAGACGTTCTTTCGCTTCCGATCCGAAATCGTCCCAAAAGTTCCGACTGTCCTTCACCACACTATCAAAGGTTTTGCGGGGATTTTTACGGGCCCGGCGGTAGAGTTTGCGGCCACCTTTCAGGTATCCGTCCATTTTCCGGCGGGCATCCTTGCGCAGGTCCGCAAACCATTCACGACTGTCATCAGTCAGGGTGTCGATGGACTTGCGGGGGTCTGATCCCAATTCAGCCATGAACGCTATTGATTTGTATACCGGGTATTCAATGTATCTGGCCTTGCAATACTCAATACGGTTGGCCAGATCTTCACCGGTCTTCCGGCTGGTGGCTTTTTTTGATGTCATTTTGTTCTCCTCTGGTGTCTTTATTCCTTTTGTGGTCTGTACTTATCAATTAATGAAAATCCCGCTTGCTTATCATGACGCATTGCGTTATGAACCAATATGACGCAGCGCGTTATCTTTGTCAAGCCCAACCCAAAGATACCCGGTCCTGGAACCTGATGGACCGTACAAACATTAGCTATTGCATAAAATCCGGTTTTCTATTTTAATTGGCGGACAATCCCCTGTAATATTGTGGCGTTAGGCGCGCCACCCCGCACAGCCGCTCAATTGAGGAGACATTTGATGGCAAAACCAATGACCAATGCAGATAATTTCTGGTTGAGCATGGATGAACCCACCAACCTGATGGTGATTACCGCCTTCATGGAGTTTGCGGAACCATTGGATTACAAACGGCTTTTGGCCACTATCGACAGCCGCCTGGCTTCATTCCCCCGCTTTCAAAAGAAGATCGTGAAACCCAAATCAGGGGTAGGCCTGCCCAACTGGGAAACCGATCCCAATTATGACCTGCGGTCCCACATCCACCGGGTTGCCCTGCCGGATCCCGGTGACAAGGCCGACCTGCAGGAGATGATCAGCAACCTGACGGTCACCCCCCTGGACCCCAACCGCCCCCTGTGGCAGATCCACCTGATCGAAAACTACGGCGGTGGCTGCGTGCTTTTTTTTCGCATCCACCATTGTATTGCCGACGGGATCAGCCTGATATATGTCCTGCTTTCCACGGCTGACACCGACCCGGACGCGCCCTGGCCAACCGGCTCCACCAAAAAGAAAAAACCAGCCTTTTCCATGCGATCGGCCCTGCCGCTGGCATCCCTGATGGACACTGCCCGGGAAACGGTTTCGAAAACAAAGAAAATGGGCTCGGTATTGGTAAAGGAAGTCAGCAAAGCCGCCACGGACCCCGAACACCTGAAAAACCTGGCCCGCACAACCGGCCGGGTCCCAACTGACTTTGCTTCGGTGCTCTCGCGTTTGACCATCATGAAACCGGACCCCAATACGCCCTTCAAGGGGCGCCTGGGAACCCGCAAGAAGGTAGCCTAGTCCGACCCGGTGCCCCTGGCTAAAATCAAAGAGATCGGACGGGCCATAAAATCGGCCACGATCAACGATGTCCTTATTTCGACGGTGACGGGTGCCATGCGCAGCTATCTCAAGACCCGCAACGTCCCGGTCAACGAACTGGATCTGCGGGTCACGGTGCCTTTCAATATTTCAAACCGGGCACCGAGTTTGAGCTGGGCAACAAGTTCAGCCTCGTCTTTCTGCCCCTGCCGGTATACCTCGAAGACGCCGTCCTAAGGCTGAAAGAGGTAAAGCGACGCATGGACCGGCTGAAGACATCGCCGGAACCTTACATCAATTTCGGCCTGCTCAATGCCATCGGCTATTTGCCGCCGGATGTCGCCAAGAAAACCGCGCGGCTATTCGGCAATAAAGCATCCGGCGTAATGACCAATGTTCCCGGCCCGCGAGAGCCGCTTTACTTTGCCGGCAGCCGGATTCATAATTTTATGTTCTGGGTTCCCCGAAGCGGCAACATCGGTCTGGGGATCAGCATACTCAGCTATGACGGCAAAGTGACGGTGGGCATTGCCTCGGATGAAAACCGGATGCCCGATCCCCAGGTACTCCTCGAATGTTTCAATGCCGAGCTCGATTACCTGTTGAAGCTGGTCCAGTCAGGAAAGATTGAAGAAGACCCCCTGGTGCTGCACGACCGTTACAGCGAGAAGAAAGATACGGCTAAAGCGAAAAAAAAGAAGGCCGCTCCCAGCCGGGCTCCGGGGGCTTGCCGGGCCCTGACGAAAAAGGGAACGCCCTGCAGCAAGAAGGCGCGCCCGGGTTCACGCTTTTGCGGTATCCACAAGGATCGGGCAGAAGATGACGACCGGCTTAAAGATGTGGCCCGGCTGATGAAGGAGTTGACCCAATGACGTCTGCCAGGGCCGCGGAAAATGTACCGGGAAGATACTATGTCAACGCCCGCTGTATCGGCTGTACCATCTGCCCGGAAATTGCACCGGCGAATTTTGCCTCCAATCTGGAAGAGGGGTACGAGTATGTCTGCAAGCAGCCGGTGGATCATGACGAAGAAGCGTTGTGCCGAGAGGCGCTGGAGATTTGTCCGGTGGATGCGATCCAAAATGATGGTTAGAAACCGATTGGAAATGGAAGGGCACCTAAATCGAGCAAGACCTTAGCGTTCATTTTCTTTCGCGTGAAAGAAAACGAACCAAAAGAAAACGCCCGTGGTACGCGGCCCTGCGGGCTGCCCTGCGCTTCTCGGAAAGGGCGCGCTCAGCACAACTCGCTGCGCTCAAACAAGCACTTCGCGCCTTCGCCCTTTCCTGCGATGCTCGGCGCACCCCAAAGGGGAAAGTCAAAACCATAAAGACGCCTACACCAGCTAACTGAGCGTTTCGCCAAAATTGTTGCGATTGATCGCAGTTCTGGCCCTGGAGGTAACTTTGAAGCAAATTGTCAGCATCAGTTTGGGATCGAGTGAGCATGATTATGAATTTGAGACCGAATTTCTGGGGCAGGAATTCAATATCATCCGCCTGGGTACCGACGGTGACATGGAAAAAGCGGCCGAGATGCTGCTGCGCTGGGACAAGGAGGCGGATGCCATTGGCCTGGGATGCGTTAAGTTCCCCTACGGCTTCGGCCCCCGCTACCTCACCCGCAAGCACGTGGACAAACTCCGCAAACTGGGATCCCGGATCCAGACCCCCTTTACCCTGGGAAGTGCCCTGCGCGATGTCTCTTTTGAATGGTCCCTGCGGTATATTGAGTATAAATTCGGCAACTATTTTGACGAAGCCCGGGTACTCTTTCTCTCCGGTATGTCCAACTACCGGATTGCCCGGGTCATGTCGGAATTCACCGACAACCTGACCTTTGCCGACCCGGTTCTCGAAAACGGGATCTCAAAGTTCCTGAATTCCCTGGAAGGCCTGAAAAAATACGCTCACAGTGCTCACGAGGTACTGCAATGGGTTCCCAGCAAGCGCTTGACCTCGTCGGTCGTGCCCCTGCAGGCCTGGAACGGCTACATTTTGAAGAAGGCCATGCAGAAGGCCAACATCATTGTCATCCCCTCGTACAACTTTTACGATTACCTGGAGGACACTTCCCTGGAGGAACTGGGCGGTAAAATCATCATCACTTCGACGGCCTATGACGACCGGGTTGAATTCCTGAAAGAGCGGGGAGTCGACGTCATTATCGACCCGACGCCTAAGATCCTGGAGCGCGTAGTCGCACCCAATGTGCTGGAAGCCTTGATTATCGCCGCACTGGGTAAAAACCGCGACAATATCCGCGCCGATGACCTGCTGGAAATCATCAGCACCCAGAAGATGGACCCGCGGGTGGTCTACCCCTCAGGCAATCCCCGGCGGGTGAACCGGTTTGCCTTCGTGATCCATCCGCTTTCCAAGGAGTTTCTCAAAAAGGACAAGGCCGTGGACTTCATGGCGAGCTTCACCCCGCCCGCCTTTCTCGATGCGGTCGAAAAAGTGATCGCCTATGCACCGCCGTGGGTCTACTCCCGTGTGACCGGCGTTAAATCCCCGACCGGCGTGGAAGCCGAGGGCTGGCTGATTACCGTGGGGGGCACACCCAAACAGATGCTGGCGCACAAGCCTGAATTCACCTATAAACGCCTGCTCCAGGCCGCGCGCATGGCCAAGCGCATGGGAGCCCAGATCATGGGCCTGGGTGCCTTTACAAAGGTGGTGGGGGATGCCGGAGTCACCGTGGCAAAAAAGGCCCAGCTGCCCATTACCACCGGCAACAGCTACTCCGCTTCCGGAGCCCTGTGGGCCGCAGCTGACGCCGTCCGGCGCATGGGCTTGATCAAGGTGGAAAAAGGCAAGAAGATCGCCGGTAAAACCATGGTTCTCGGGGCCACCGGCGCTATTGGCTCGGTTTGTGCCCGCCTGCTGGCCAAAGCGTTTGACGAGGTGTATCTGGTTGGCCGCAATACGGCCAAATTGCTGGCCATGAAAGAATCCATTATAGCTGAGACACCGGGGGTTTCCATCAAGGTGACCACCAAGCCGGACAGGTTCGTGGCCGATATGGATGTTATCGTGACTGCCACCTCCGGCGCCGGCAAGAAGGTCCTGGACATAACGAATGTCAAGCCCGGCTGCGTCATTACCGATGTGGCGCGGCCCCTGGACCTGTCGCCGGAAGATGTTGCCAAGCGACCGGATGTGCTGGTCATCGAATCGGGTGAGATCGAGCTGCCCGGCAACCCGGAGATGAAAAACATCGGCCTGCCGCACAAGGTGGCTTACGCCTGCCTGGCCGAAACCATCGTCCTGGCCCTGGAGGGCCGGTTTGAAATCTTTACCATCGGCCGGGACATCGAGTGGGAAAAGGTGCGGGAGATCTACAAGCTGGGTCTCAAGCATGGCATGAAACTGGCCGCCATTTCAGGCGTAAACGGTGTCTTCACGGATGAAGATATCGCCGAGGTGAAAAGGCTGGCGTTGGAAGCACGGGATCAGGCTAAAGGCTGAAGACTGAAGGCTGAAGGAAAACAAAGGAGTCGGGCGTCCGGAGTCAGGAGTCAGGTAAAGCAAGAGGTCGGACATCTGATGTCGGGAGTCAGAAAGATCCCCCTCCCTTGGCGGGAGGGGCTGGCCCGTCTTCGCCTGAGGTTACGACGGACAAGGGGAGGGTGAAGCCCCTTTAAGCAAGAAGGTTGTAAAGAAACACCAAGGAGCCGGGAGGCGTTTGTGAAACAGATCATCAATATCAGCCTGGGACCAGGCAGTGACGATTATGAACTCAAGGTAGACTTCCAGGGTCAGAAGTTCATCATCCAGCGGATCGGCGTGGACGGCGACCTGGACCGGGCGTCGGAGCTCATGCTGACCTGGAACAAACAGGCCGATGCCATCGGGCTGAGCGGTATTCAATTCCCCTACACCATCGGTTCGCGCAAGATGCCGGACCGCAAGACAGCCCGTCTGCTGAAAGAGGCCCGGCAGTTGAGCACCCCCGTTACGGTAGGCAGCCTTTTGCGGGATGTCAGCCACGAGTGGTCCCTGCGGCACGCCCATTTTATCTTCGGCGGGAATTATTTCACCAATGCCCGGGTGCTCTTTTTTTCAGGGATGGCCAACTCCAAGATCGCCCGCGTCATGCAGGAGTACACCCCGAATCTGCAGTTTGCCGACCCCCTGCTGGAAGAGGGTATTCCAAGACTGATGAGCTCGTACAACGAGCTTGAGCTCTATGCAAGCCGGTTAAAAGGCGCTTTGAAGTGGCTCCCGGGCCGGCGCACGGTTACCAGCGTCGGACCGCTAAAACAGGCCGGTGACTACCTGCTGCGGCGCGCGGTTGAAAAGGCCCAGGTTCTCGTGGTGCCGTATTACGGCTTCTACCGCTACCTTGAACAATTCAGCGCAGACGAACTGCGCGGCAAGATCGTTATCACAACCACTGCCTATCCTGACCGGGTTGCTTACCTGAAGGAAAAAGAGGTGGGCGTCATCATCGACTCGACACCCAAGTTGTTCGATCGGGTGATCGGGGTCAGCGTGCTGGAAGCGCTTTTGATGGCCGCTCTGCAGCTGCCCGATGAAGAAGAAAGTTCCGACGATCTGCTGGAAGTGATCAGCGAGATGGAAATGGAGCCGCGCATTATCTACCCGGGCGGCAAAGAGCACCGGGTGAACCGCTTTGCCTATATCGTCTACCCCTTGAACCAGGCGTTTTTAAAGAAACTAAAGCCGATCGAGGTGGTGGCGGAAGTTGCACCGGGGGCCATGGACACCGTTGAAAAGGTGATGGCTTACGCGCCCCCTTTGGTCTACTCCCCGGTAACCGGCATTACGTCGCCAACCGGCGTAAAAGCCGAAGGCTGGCTCATCGGATTGGGCGTAACACCTGAGCAGATGCAAGCCCATGGACCCGAGTTCACCACCAAGCGGCTGCTTATGGCCGCAAAGCTGGCCCGGGGGCTGGGCGCCCAGATCATGGGCATCGGCCTGTTTCCCAAGGCCATGAAATCCGCCAGTCTCGAAGTTTCCAAACATGCGGTCCTGCCAATTACCACGGGCAACAGCTACCTGGCCTCGGCGACCCTCTGGGCCGCGGCCGAAGCGGTGCGCCGGATGGGCCTGACCAAAGTAAAGCGCGGCAAAATCTTGAAGGCCCGAACCATGGTTATCGGGGCTACCGGTGCAATCGGCGCCATCTGTGCCCGCCTGCTGGCCACCGCTTTCGAAGAGGTTCATATGGTGGGCCGCAACATGGCCAAGCTGCTCACCCTGCAGGAGTCCATGCAGGCCGAAACCAGGGATGTCGAGCTGCATGTCTCTACCCGGGCGGACACGCACCTGGGTGATATGGACGTGGTCATTGCCGCCAGCGGTGGAGCCGCCAAGGTATTGGACATCATGCGGCTAAAGCCGGGCTGCGTGGTGACCGACCTGACCCTGCCTTCGGTTTTTACAACCGACCAAGTAGTCAAGCGGCCCGACGTACTGGTAATCCGCAGCGGCGAGATCCTCCTGCCCGGCAGCAACATCGAAATGAAAGACATCGGCCTGCCGCCCGAGGTGGTTTACGCCGGGCTGGCCGAAACCATCATCCTGGCCCTGGAAGGCCGCTTTGAGACCTATACCGTAGGCAGCGAACCCCAATGGGAAAAAGTAAAAGAGATCTACCGGCTGGGACTCAAACACGGCATGCAGCTGGCATCGATTTCCGGTGTCAACGGGGTGGTAAGTGACGATGAAATTGCCCGGGTCCGCGAGGCGGCGCTTAAGGAACTCAAAAAACGCTGAGTTCCGGAGTCCGGTGTCAGGAGTCTGGAGTCAGAAAAAGCATTGGACCCCGGACACCGGAATCCTGACACCTTGGTTTTCCTTCTACCCTATACCTTAAACCTTATAGCTTTTCAGACCCCGGACGCCTGATCCCTGACTCCCTGGTTTTCCAGCCTTTAAACCCTGCCCTTTTTGCTTGTTGGATCGACAATAATACGCTATAACGCAATGCGTTATGTTCTGCGTTTGACAGCGCACCGATACCTCTTCCCCAACACCGCGGAGCAAGAAAATGGGAATAACGATCGTTCAGAAAAGCAACCTGGAGAAACCCAAACGCAATCCCAAAATCACCCTGGTTCTATCGGGTGGAGCCGTCTCCGGCGGCGCTTTCAAGCTGGGCGGCCTACGGGCCCTGGACCGGTTCATGGTCAATCGGGACGTCCGCGATTTCGATATGTTCGTAGGCATCAGCGCCGGTTCCGTCATCGCCGCCTACCTGGCCAACAATGTGTCGGTGGAAGACATCCATACCAGCATGATCGAACGCAAGGGGCCCCTTTCAGCCGTCAAGCCCTTCGAGTTCTACTCGCTCAACAAAGCGGATATCCTGAAGACCCCTTTGCATATCCTGGGTGACCTGGCATCGATTACTTCCCGTAAAGTTTTCGGCTTCATCAGCGCCAACAATGTCTTTCGCAAGCAGTTTCGACAGCAGCTGTATACGTTCGCGACCAATCCCAGCACCGCCAGCCTGGAAAAATTTACATCTTTCTGTTTCGAGCGCAAGGAACTGGCCGTCAATCATCCGTCTTTGCCCTGGCACTACCTGCCCAATGGCCTCTTCAAAACAGATCGCATCGAAGGGGCAACCCGGAAAAATTTTGAAAGAAATGCGCTCTGCAACAATTTCAACGAACTGTTTCGCAAGACTGGGAAATAATTGTACATCGTCGCCATGCACCTGGATACGGCCCGGCGGGCGATATTCGGTCATGACCAGGACAATACCGCGGGAATTACCAAGGCCATGCAGGCCTCCATCGCGTTTCCACTTTTCTTTAAACCGGTTACAATCGATGGTGCCGATTATATCGATGGGGCCGTAATTAAGACAACCAGCATGGATTTTGCCATTGAAAAAGGGGCGGACCTGGTCATCTGCTACAATCCCTTCCGGCCCTTCAATCACGAATCATTCGATGAAAACAACCCGGATGGCCGCAAGCGGATCAGCATCGCGCGGGACGGCATTGCCGCCGTGATCAACCAGGTGATGCGCACGATGCTGCATACGCGCCTCATGCACGGTATAAAGCATTATCGGGATAACCCGGATTTCAAGGGCGACATCATCCTGATCGAGCCCACGGAACATGACGACCGCTTTTTTGACATGAATCCCTTTTACCTCAATGACCGTCGCAAGGCCTCTACCCGGGGTTTTGAGTCGGTGAGCAATTCCCTGTTTAAAAACAAGACGGTGTTGAAAAGAATCCTGGCGGCCTACGGTATTGAAACTCGATCCGACATGGCCTGACTCACTATCCGTCCCTTTTGCAAGCCCAGACTACGGGCAGGTTTCAGTTTCGCAGTCGTATCAGACCCTCCTGGGTTACCGAAGCAACCAGTTCACCTGCGCGGGTGTAAATCCGGCCGTTGTTAAGGCCCCGGGCACCAGATGCATTGGGGCTTTCCATGGCATACAACAGCCAGTCGTCCATCCGGAAGGGCCGGTGAAACCACATGGCGTGATCCAGGCTGGCCACCTGCATGTCGGCCTCCCAGAACGTGTGTCCATGGGGATAAAGGGCAGTACCCACCAGCCCGAAATCCGAAGCGTATGCCAGCAAGTACTGGTGTACGATCGAGTCATCGGGGAGCTGGTCGATCGCCTTGAACCAGGAAAAACGCCTTGCAGGGCGCTTTTCCGGCGAAAAAGGATTGATGGGGTTTACCGGCCTGATTTCAATGGGCTTTTTACACAGGATTTTATTGCGGATTGCCTCGGGAATGCGGTCGGCAACCCGCAATGCCAATTCCAGCTCCGGTGTGATACCCTCGGGTCCGGGAACCTCGGGGGCCTGTTCCTGGTGAGCAAAGCCCTTTTCGACAACCTGAAACGAAGCAGCCAGGTTGAATATCGCCCGGCCCTTCTGGACCGCAACCACGCGCCGGGTGGTAAAGCTCCTGCCGTCGCGGATACAGTCCACGTTATAGACAATCGGTTTGAGCGCATCGCCGCTGCGTAAAAAATAGCTGTGCAGGCTGTGTGCGACCCGGCCGGGAGGGGCCGTCTGGTAGGCGGCCGACAGCGCCTGTCCCAGGACCTGGCCGCCGAATACCGACCCAAACCCCAGGTCCTGGCTCTGGCCCCGAAAGATGTTCTCTTCGATCTTCTCCAGCTTGAGCAGCGTCAACAATTCTTCGAGAACATTTTCCTCGAGGCATTCGTCGTTCATCCCACCAAGCTCCTTTCAGGCTTAGGTACTAACCATTTCGAATGTTTCTAACGAAATATCGGATAAATCTTCCCCGGGAACAAGGCTGTTCTTCCGTTTTAAGCGGCCAATGTTCATTTTCTTTCGCGTGAAAGAAAACGAACCAAAAGAAAACGCCCATAAGTCGCGGCCCTGCGGGCTGCCCTGCGCTTCTCGGAAAGGGCGCGTTCAGGACAACTCGCTGCGCTCAGACAAGCACTTCGCTCCTTCGCCCTTTCTTGCGATGCTCGGCGCGTCTTAAAGGGGAAGTCAAAACCATCCTACGAGGTGAATCTTCCGCGAAGTGTCGCTTGTCTCTTATGTGCCTGCTGTGTACTTGGTACAACGCTTTTAAATATAAGTAGCCGTTATATTAGAACGAAACAACAATTTCATCCCGGGTCTTGCGCCATTTGGGCGGCAAGAGTTCGAGGTCCGGCGTTGGATAACCCACTGCCAGCAGGAGTGGAATCCAGAAGTTGTCCGGTATATTGAAGGCTTCGCGTACCCCCTCGTGGTCGAAACCATCCATGGGGTGGGTCTCCAGGCCCAGGCTGGTTGCGGCGTACATCAGTCCCATGGCAAAAAAGCCCGTGTTTTTAGCCGCATAGGCCAGACTGGCTTCCGGGCTCCAGGCATAGAGGGATTTGGCCGCATTGAGAAACCAATCCCGCTGCTCCGGCCCCATGGCCCCACTGTCCAGCATTTCCTGCCAGTTTTTTTCCACGGTGGGATGCCCTTCCTGCCAGCCATCTTTGTCGGCCAAGACAATCAGGGTGACCGGGGCTTCGACAACTTTGGGCTGGTCCCAGGCCAGGGCTTTGAGCTTTTCCTTGGTTGCGGTATCCCTTAACACCATCAGGTTCCAGGGTTGCAAATTAAAGCTGGAAGGCGCTTTGGCCGCCAGGTCTATCATTTCTGTCAACAGCTCTTCGGACACATCGCGATCCGGGTCGAAGAAGTTGATGGCGCGTCTGTTTTCGGTAACCTCTTTATAGTTCATGTTTTCCCTCATTTTTTATTCAGTACTTTTCATATGATTAAATCGCGCGACTGCAGCTGCAAACACCATCCGGGTCCGGAAGATTCAATCACAATGACCAATTATCATGATCCGCTCAAATCTTTGTAAGCAGCGGGGACATTCAATCCCGGGTGAACCCAGTCAAATAGAGCATACCCTCGAAATTCCGGCATTTTGACGCGTTGAACCGTCTGTTCAAGTGTTAAACCAGCATCAATCGCCGCCTGCACTTTTTCCTTGACAGCACCGAGGTAATCAATATGCCACTTAATGTCCTCACGCCCCATAACGGATCCATGTCCAGGAACAATGCGTGCGTCGTCCGGCAAGAACGCGTAAACTCTATTGAGTGTTTCCAAGGTTTCAATCAGATGGCCGTCTAAAAGCCAGGGGAGTGATGGTTTAACGGCGATAATAGGATTACCGGCCCATAGCACTTTAGATTCAGGCTCCCATACAAACAGGTCACCGCCTGTCTGGGCAAAACCAAAATCAAGAATTTCTACCGCCTTGTCACCTAAATCCAGGGTTATCCTGCCACCCTTGGGAACCAATATATCACCGGTACGGGGAATGATTTCTTCAATACCACGGCCCTGGCCGAAATTCTGAATCATAAATTCGGTATCTTTTTGGAAATGTTCGTCAATATATTCTTTTGTAAAGCCGTGCTGGATGATAACGGCTGTCTTTGGTAGATACATGTTTCCGTATGAGTGGTCCCCGTGAAAACTGGTGTTCACGGCAAAACGAATCGGTTTATCGGTTTCCCGGCGCACCAACTCTTGCATTTGCATGTTCAGGCGTCTGTTTAACATGGTGTCGATGATCAACACGCCTTTATCGCCAATGATGAAACCACCGCTCGTAGCAACCGGCCGTCCCTGTTTTTCAAGCTCTTTTGCATCACTGGGGTAATATGCAAATACCCCCTTTTGAAGCTTTTCTGAAACCAGCACAACTTTATTGCCATCCCATACAGGTTCCTTGGCATTGACGCCGGCAGGTAAAAAACCAAGTGCCCCCAGCAAGGCTATATATTTTATTATTTTCATAATTTGCATCTCTCATTGAGTTAAAAGGTTCGCCATATTTATCCATCCGGCGTGTCAATCAGGATAAAATCCGCATCCTGATCGGCAGCCAGTGTCAGGTTTTCAATCCCATCCAACCGGGCTTGATCCCGGGCTTTCAGGGTATGGCCGTTGACCCGCAGCTTTCCTGATGTCAGGTAAACGAAAAGCTTGCGGTCCACAGAGGTGTTGAGTTCCAATGGCCGTCCAGCCTCCAATATCGAACGGTAGATCGCGGCATCCGTGTGAAAACTGACAGCCCCGTCATGTCCCTGGCCGGAGGCCAGCGGGAAAAGAATATTTTTAAATTGGGCTTCGGCGTATTCTTTCTGCTCATATGAAGGGACCAGCCCATCCTGGTCCGGTAAAATCCAGACCTGGTAAAAGTGCAGATCCTGGTCTGCATCATTGTACTCGGAATGGGTCAGCCCGGTCCCAGCAGACATCCGTTGGACTTCCCCGGCCCGGATGACCCCGCCATTGCCCATACTGTCTTTGTGGGAGATTTCGCCTTTCAACACGATAGTGACAATCTCCATCTCCTCATGGGGGTGGGTGGGGAACCCGGTCCCGGGTTTAACGATATCGTCATTGAAGACCCGCAGCTTGCCGTGCCTCACATTGTCAGGATCGTAGTAGTTGGAAAAAGAAAAGAGCCAATAGGTCTGGAGCCAGCCCATATCTGTAAAGTGCCGTTGGTTGGCCGGTATGATGTTTGTACTCATGATTTCCTCCCGTTGCCAGCCTCAACCGAGGCGGCATTGGCCTTGCCTACTTTTTTAAGCAAGCGACCAAGAGTTTGCAGTTCGCCCGGGTCCATCACCGCGAAGACCCGTTCGGCAATCTCGGCATGGATTGGAAAAACCGTACCGATGAGGTCGTAGCCCGCCGGGGTCAGTTCCACTGATATTCGCCGGCGATCCTGCAGGTCCTTTACACGGACGACCAGTTTTCTCTTTTCCAGGTTATCGATAACCGTGGTCATGTTGCCGCTGGTCTTGAGAATCTTCCGGCCGATATCCCGCTGGCAGAGGGGCCCGAGGTGATATAATGCCTCCAGGACGCCGAACTGGCTGTTGGTCAAACCTGAATCAGCCAGATGGCGGTGCATCCGGGTCGTAACGGCATCGGCGGCCCGTATCATCTGGGTGTACGTTTTCAAAACGGTCCGCTGGTGATCTGTGGTTCTATTTTCCGGGGTCATGGCTGCCTCACAATAAATTAGTTTAATGTTAAGCTAATTAATGTTGAGCCGTTGTCAAGGAAAAAGACTGGAGTCAGGGGTCTGGCGTCCGGAGTCAGCTAAACTCCCCTCCCTTGATGGGAGGGGTTGGGGGAGGGTGAACACTCAACCTGGCAAGCAGGGTCGGGAATCCGAAAAGGTCTGACGCCGGACTCCTGACCACTGGCTCCAATAGGTAACCTTGGGATTATACCAGTTCCGCCAGTATGCTTTCTATTGCTTGCAGAAAGACGTCGGCATCACTTTTGTTGAAGCACAACGGTGGTTTGATCTTGATAACGTTGTCATGGGGCCCGTCCGTTCCCACGAGAATGCGTTTGTCCTTGAGCTGGTTTTTGACTGCTCCGGCAAGCTCGGTGTGTGGTTCGCATGTCTCCGGATCCTTTACGAACTCAATTCCGAGAAAGAGACCTTCACCGCGCACATCCCCGATCACAGGGTAACGGCCCTGCAACTTTCTAAGTGAGGACTTCAGGTAATCTCCGGTCTTTCTGGCGTTCTGCTGCAGCCCTTCCGCTTCTATCACATCCAGCACCGCCAGCCCCACGGCGCAGGCCACCGTATTGCCGCCGAAGGAACTGAAGAACTCCAGACCGTTTTCAAAAGATCGGGCAATGGCATCCGTGGTTATCACCGCGGCCATTGGATGCCCGTTGCCCATGGGTTTACCCAGCAGGACGATATCGGGCACGACCGCTTGCATTTCAAACCCCCAGAACCAGCGGCCCAACCGTCCAAAGCCAGTCTGCACTTCATCCGAAACGCAAACAATCCCCCGCTCCCTCAATACCGGATAGAGTGCGGCCAGGTAACCATCCGGCAGAGGCACCTGCCCCCCGCAGCCGATAATCGGTTCACTGAAAAAAGCCGCTGGATGCCAATCACCGGCAGCGAGGAGATCCGCAGCCTCGGCCGCGTACTTTGAGCCGGCATCGCTGCCCTGATGCGGCCCCCGGTAGGCATCTGGGATCGGGGCCTTGAGAATATGTTCCGGCCTGCCTGGCCCCCCGGCGTGTTCGAATTTGTAGGAGCTGATCTCGATCCCGGTTACGGTGTTGCCATGATGCCCATGCTCCAGAACCATTGTCTGCCGGCGACCCGTATGGGTGCGGGCCAGGCGGACGGCCAGGTCAGCGGCGGCGCTGCCAGAGTTGACATAGAACACCTTGTTCAATGGTTCCGGAAAGTTGGCGAGCAATCTCTCGGAAAACTCATGGAGCTCGTCATACAGATAGCGGGTGTTTGTGTTGAGACGGGCCATGTGGCGCTGGCCGGCCTTTACCACCTGTGGGTGGCAGTGTCCGACATGGGGAATGTTGTTGTAGAGATCCAGGTAGGTTTCCCCGGATGATGCATACATGTACTGAAAAGCCGCCTTTTCCATCTTCAAAGGTTCAGCATAGCTCACCGACAAGGCCTTGCTGAAATACGTATAGCGACGGTCAAGCTCGTCGCTCAGATTAGGGCCGGGCGCCTTTTCGAGACCGGCGGCTTTTCTGAAAGCACTGGTGACGGCGCGGGGATTCAAACCCAGCCATCTTTCCAGCATCTCCCAGGCCGGCTTTTCACTGATGGTAATGTAATCACTGTCCGGTTTGAGAGTCTTGGCATGGGCTGAATTGCAGACGCTCGCGCACAGCCGGCCGGCGACCAGGTAGTACAGCAGATCGACTTCCAAGCTTTCCAAGGGAAATTCGTCAGTATAGGCCCCCAATACATGCCCGGCCCAGAAAAGCGGATCTTCTTTGCCCAGCATGGCATAGGTGAGGGCTATGGCCACTTCATTGACCAGGGGCGTATAGCTCATATCCCCGAAATCGATGATTCCGGAAACCCGCCCGTCTCGGGTCAGCAGATTCTGTTCATTGGCATCCCCGTGGATGACACTTCGGCGCAAGGTGTTCTGCAGCGGCTCCACAACCTCCTTGAATTGCATATAAAAATAGTCCACCAGCTTTCTCTGGCGGGGATCTTCAATGAACCCCATATGCTGCAGAGGCAAAGCCAGGTGCTGCAGGTCCCATTGGTGGCGGCGGGCTTCAATGCCCGGGTGACGATAATCGAGCAGAGCCCGGTCAAGTCGTGCCAGGAACGTCCCCAGGGATGCAAACAGTTCCGGCGTATGTTCCACCCGGTCAAAAAAAGCCCCTTCAACAAAGTTTAAAAGACGGTGCAGGGTCCGGCGGCCATCCGGATTTCCGGTCACGGACAGCAAATTGCCCTCCAGGTCCGCCCGCGGTTGTGGAAAGTCATAGGGAAGTTTATCGGCCAGTCTTGACAGGACTTGGTTTTCCGCCTCCAAAAATGCCCGCTCCAGGGGGGAATCCGGATTCTGCTTCCAGACGAAGGTGCGGCCGTCTCTGGTCTGCACGCGTATGTTAAGGCTGGCATACCCCTCAAGTTCCTGCAGGTCCGGATTGCGCAGCCCGTAAAGGGATTCGAGAGTTTGAGGCTGTATCATGATCTCATCACATTTCTTAACATGGCTTTAATTGCCGATGATTGTAAATGGCGCTCAGAAAAAAGGATGGGCATATGTATACGCAACTTTGTTGGTGCGTGGGTCTTTATAGACTCCTTTGGCAATCATTGCCATGATTTCCTGCTGTAGAGCTGCCGCATTGGAAAGATCCCTGTCGGCTGCCTGGCGGCTGAACCGGCCCAAAGGTAGTGCAAGCTGATATTCCGAAAAAGCTGATGCTGATCAATACGAATAAAACGAGTATGAAATACTAACAGGATTTCATCGTCCTCTCCTCAACCCATCAATTTTACTTAAATTTTTTCAAGCAGGTGTGCTCGGGACATGTTACTTGAGGTGCTCAATGGGGTCAAGGTACTATTAAGACAGAAGTTCAAGCAAGAATGCTGCAGTTGGATCAGCACCATTTTCCGGTTTTGCCATTGAAGCTGGCACGGCTGCCATTGCAGGGACAAGGGTCGCCCAGGACCCATCCGCCAGGGCTTCGGTCGACACTTTCAAAGATCGCAGGTGCTTCTGGGTGTAGGCTTCCAGGACCGGAGCCTCTCTAAAATCTTTACGCGTTAGATAACCGAAGGGCACATCGGCCAGGTAAACTTCAGCCAGGGTGCTGTAACCGGTTTTGCCAAGGACGGCGTCTGCAGCCCGGATCAGGTCTGGATGATAGATATCGGAGCGGACGGGCAGGCGCACAATCGATCCCTTCCGCTCGACTTGATCGGAGTTTCCCGGAATTACGAGAAACAACTCGTCAGGCAGATCTCTGGTGTTTAAATATCCCGTCTTTGTAGCCGTACCCCCAAGGGTAACGACCACCAGTTGTTTCTCATCGGATATCTTAAGTACCCGCCGGACTTCATCTGCAGATGTTCGCGGTGGCCGACCGATTGGCGGCACAACCAGATCAGGGCTGCCCGATGCGCAAACGGGCTCAGCCTGCACATGATAGTCGGCCCGGGAAAACAAGGTTTCCAGATACTCTATGTGCGGCTTCAGCACGGATATGTAGTCGCTGTAGCCGGCATAGATCCAATCCCAGGTAAAGTTTTCGACCAGGATTGAGGGCAGTCCGGCCTTAGCGGCAACAGCAATGCCCAATGGGGCAATATCACAAACCACCAGGCGGCAGCCCAGGTTGCGAACCTTCTCGGCAGTGGCGTTTACCAGTTCAACATCCAAAGGGTATAACGAATCCAGGGCTTCAATCGTGGCGGGCAGGTTTTCTTCCAGGGGGGTATTTTGGACCAGGCCCACATCGGTTTGCATGGCGTGGCAGGCAAAGGGCCCTGACAGGCAATCGTCAAAAAACCAGTAGGGAACGGTGGTGAAAATTTCAAATCGAACGGCGGGTGCCATCCTGTGCACGGCATTCATTACCGCAGCAGCCCGGGCTGC
>Ga0126327_10000067_pt1 | contig 31261 bp, 33 predicted proteins | sample InaspJWI30metaG_FD_101392 | JGI IMG/M metagenome (GOLD analysis project Ga0126327, IMG submission 101392) | Marine gutless worms symbiont microbial communities from Oahu, Hawaii - Inanidrilus sp. 1 OAHU.JWI-30 metaG | ecosystem: Host-associated > Annelida > Digestive system > Unclassified... | reverse complement strand
TTGCCGGTCCGGAACCGGAGATCGCCCCGAAAAACAGACACGACAAAATGGTGGAAGCAGCCATGCCGCCAGTGAACGGCCCGGCCATGGATTCTGCAACAGCCACCAGTCGCCTGGATATCCCGGCAGACTCCATCAGGGCGCCGGATAGTATGAACGCCGGCAGCGCCATGATTGGAAAAGAGTTGACCGATGTGTAGGCGATCTCGACGAGCCCTTCCAGCGGTTTCCCGCTGACGATCATGCCGCCCAGGGCAGCAGCGCCCAGAGAAAGCGTAATGGGTGCGCCGATCATCAATAGACCGACAAAGGTGATGAAAATGACTGCGGTAACACTCATGATGTCACCCCGCCTTCTGGAAGCGCGTCGTCCTCTTCCTCGTCACCCGTGTCTATGGCGTCTACATCGGCAATCTCAATTTTCAGAATATGCCGCATGATATTGACTTGTATGATACGAATGGTCATGAGCGAGAAAGCGATGGGGAAAATCATAAATATATAAGCCATGATCCAGTCCAGGGTCGGAGAATACTCGGGATACTCAAACCCTTCCTTGATCACGCTGATGCTGTAATAAATCATGGTGCAATTGAAGGCGATCCAGACAAGATCGGAGAGAAACATAAAGATATCTCCGACAATCTCGGGAAAAATCCGGAACTGGAAGGTCACCCGGTTGTGTGCAGCAAGCCGTGCCGCATAGGTTGCGCCCAAAAACACGAACCACACGAATGCCATGCGGGAAAGTTCCTCACCCCAGGCAATGGAGGCCGGCAATGGGTAATGTGCAAAGACGGCAATGTACTGTGACAGCCAGTGAAAGAAGCCGAATACCAGTCGAAGGACAATCTGGAGAAACAGCAGGCACACGAAAAATACCAGCAGAAACTGGCATAGATAGCTCTCGATATTATCCAGAAATTTGAGAAATGGTTTGGATCGCATATAGTAGCTCCAGTATCATGAATGCATCTGCCCGGCGTCTGCCGGGCAGATGTACCGGGGTTTTACCGTCCAAGCGCTTTCAGTACAGCGTCGACTTCACCTTTCCCGCCGACGCTCTTGTAGAACTCAGGCCAGACCTTGTCCATGGCAAGCTTGGCCCACTGGTCTTCATCTTCGATTTCCATGTATTTCACGCCTTTTTTCATCATGTTCTGGCGTGCAGTTTCCGACTGGGTGACGCTGAAGAGCAGGTTGTACTGCTGGGCCTCGATGCCGGCGCGGGTGAGCATGGCCTGGTCTGCGGCAGACAATTTCCGGAAAAATTTCTCGCCGACAACCAGTGGCTGCAATGAGAACAGATAGTGGACTTCGGAGGTGTATTTCTGGACCTCATAGAATTTCATGGCGTAGTTGGTGATGTGAGGGTTGTCCTGTCCGTCCACTACGCGCTGCTGCAGGGCGGTAAAGGTTTCCGGCCATGCCATCGGAATCGGCTCAGCGCCAAGCGCTTTCCAGGTGCCGATCATGATTGCGTTTTCGGGACCCGAATTTTCAGGCCTTTGAGTTCAGCGAGGTTGGTCACGGGTTTCTTGGAATTGGTTAGAACGCGGAAATTGGAGTATGCCCATCCAAGCACGCGGACGCCGGCTTCTTTAATAAGACCATCACGCCATTTGTCACCCAGCTCACCGGTCGTGGCCTTCACGGCATCATCAAAGCTCTTCATCAGGTAGGGAAGGGTTAAAATCCCCACAGATTTTGCAAACGGGGTGATGTTGTTGACTGCAACAACGGCACCGTCAATGGATCCCCGGCGGGAGTCTTTAACCATTTTCTGTTCATCACCGAGCTGGCCGGCTGGGAAAATATCAATCTTGTAATTCCCGCCGCTGGTTTTTTCTACGATCTCTTTGAACCGAAGCGCCAGAACACCCTGATCCGAATCGATCGGATCGCCTAGGCCAATCTTCAAGGTTTTTCCCGCAAATGCAGACAACGGCAGCATCAAAGCCGCCACAAATACCATTAATAGACTAACAATGATAAATCGTTTCATGCTTCCTCCTCGGTTAAATTAGTTGATAATCTTCTGTCAGCAATGGCACGGCAAGCCCTTTTTGCATAACATTGGGATGAAATATATAACAAACGGCACATGACGAGTCGTTCATGTGCCGTGACGAAAAGCGAGATTGTAAGTAATGTTCGCGGTGTATGCGAATGGCCAGAGCAGGTATGTTCGCAGCCAAATTTGTGTCCATGAATAATATCTATCTATTATGTTTGTCCCTGGTATTAGCGCGGCTATTCTTTTGGTGGCTTGGATCCTAATAAACAGGGAATGACGCCAGTGTCAATATATTTTATAAAATATTTTATTAAATGTTTTACAAAATCTACCCTGTCTGAAACCGAATCTGGCCTGGTTTAATGTAAACGTCTCATTTCTCTAACAGTATTTAATTTAGAAATTGGGTGTATTTAACTGGCTGATAATTTAATATTTATAGAATATTGACAATCATCTGACTTATTTTCTATGGTGCATCGTTCAAGTGGTTTTTGGGGGAATTAGTCTCGTTATCCCCCTACCCTGATATTGAGGTATCTGATTCTTTTATGAATTGCTTGGTCGTAGCCGCACACCCCCTGCCTGACAGCCTCTGCATGACACTCACCGACCGGGTGGTGACCCAGCTGCAGGCGGTCGGACACACTGTCGTTCTTGAAGACCTGTGCGCCGATAATTTTGATCCCTGCCTATCCGTCGCCGAGAGGGCCAGTTACTACAGTTCCGCATATGATGCCGCGCAAGTATCCGGCCAAGTGGAACGGCTACTGACAGCGGAGGCCATGGTACTGCTCTTTCCCACCTGGTGGTTTGGTTTTCCGGCGGTGATGAAAGGGTGGTTCGATCGAGTGTGGGCCCCTGGGATCGCTTACGACCATGCCCGTGACTTCGGTCCCATCAAACCCCGGCTTAAACGTCTGAAAAGAGTGTTGGCGGTCACCACCCTGGGAGCGCCCTGGTGGGTGGACCGGCTCATCATGCGCCAGCCGGTCAAAAAGGTCCTGAAAATCGCCCTGCTGAGCACCTGTGCTCCGGGGTGCAAGTTCGAAATGGTGTCACTTTACAAAGCTGAAAACCTGTCCCCGGCCAGGGTTGACCGTTTTACCGAACAGATTGCAAACCGGCTGGCCCGCTGGCGGCAGGCCTGATCGAGGGTATACCATGAAAAAAAATAAAACCAGTCTCATGACAATCGTCAGTGTCCTGCTTATCACCGGCTTCCTGGTGACCAGCCTGGCAGCCTACTTCGCGTCGCGCGCTTCTTTGCGTACCGAAATCGCCGACAATTCCCTGCCGCTGACCGGCGACAATATCTACTCGGAAATTCAGAGGGATTTACTGCGGCCGGTATTCATCTCGAACCTGATGGCCGCGGACACGTTTTTACGCGACTGGCTTCTGGAAGGAGAACAAGACGAAACGCAGGTTCGCAAATATCTCAAAGAAATTCAAACCCGGTACGATACGGTCACCAGTTTCTTTGTATCCGATCGCACCGGTATATACTACCATGGCGACGGCATCCTGAAAAAAGTGTCGCCCGACGAACCGCGCGATCGCTGGTACTACCGGGTCAAGAACATGCAGGCCGACTACGAACTGAATATTGACCCGGACATGGCGAATAAGGACGCCATGACAATCTTTGTAAACTACCGCGTGTATGACTATGCGCAGAATTACATTGGCGCGACCGGGGTGGGGTTGACCGTCAGCGCGGTGAAGAGCCTGATTGAAAAGTACCAGCAAAAATACGATCGCCAGATCTACATGATAGATAAAGCGGGCGAGGTAAAGCTGGCTGGAACCAGTTTTCCGATAGACGTCGGCAACGTATTCAAAGATGGACACCTGGCCGATTTTGCCCGGACCATCATCTCAGGTCGGGAAAGCTCATTCAGCCATCGGGACGGCGGCGACACCATGCACGTCAATGCGCGCTTCATTCCTGAATTCGGCTGGTATTTGATCGTGGAGCAGGCGGAAGAAAAAACCACCCGCCGGATATTTACCACCCTGCTCATGAACCTGGCTATTGGCCTGGTGGTTGCGGTAGTGGTCCTGGTGCTGGTCTCGCTCACCATCAAGGTATATCAAAGCCGGATCGAAACGCTGCGAGGCATCGTACCCATCTGTGCCTTCTGCAAACAAATCCGCGACGACCAGGGCTACTGGAACCAGGTGGAAGCCTACGTGGCGAAACACACAGACGCCACCTTCAGCCATGGGGTCTGTCCTGACTGTAAGGAAAAGCACTATTCGAAGTTTCTAAAGAAAGGAGAATGAATAGATGTCTAATAATGTGGTGATTAAATACTGCCTGGTTTGACTGCACAACCATCACTATGCCGTCCGGGTGGCGGAATATCTGCACAGGCAAGCCAGCATTGAGGCAATGCTGGATAAAAGTGGAAAAGTGGGTGAACTCACCGTCTGGGTGGGCAATACGCAGGTGATTAGAAAAGGATTCTTTAAATTTCCCGCTAAAGAAGAGGTCCTGACCAGAGTCCGGCGCCAGCTGGATACGACCGGTACAGCGCAGGTTTAGCCGCTGCGGCCTACTTGCCGGGCGGGGCTGCCGCCCCTTGAAATGCCCCCCGAATAAAACGCATCATCTCCTGGATAATGCGTTCATCATCCTGGGCTGCTTCAGGTCCCAAGAAAATTTTCATACGTTCCTTGAAATAATCGGATGCATAGGAGTACTGGAGCATCATGATGAGGTTGTCGAGACAGAAGGCGGCCACCTGGATATCCAGGCGGCCATCTACGTGACCGGCAGAAGCAGCTTTATCGATAATTGCCCGATAGAACCGTGAGGAAACAGTTTCCATCTGCCCGGACAGCTTCCGCGAGAGATGGGACAGGCCTTCAGAGGTCATGTCCAGGTAGATCTGGGTCAATTCCGAGTATTGTTTGGAATACGACTGGGCAGCCCGCAGCAATTTCTCGATACTGGTAAAGATATCATCATCCGCCAGCGCGACCTCATCTATCACACTTTCGAGCAAGGCATGCGCCCGATCGATAATCGTGAGAAACAGGTCGTCCTTGGAACCGAAATAATTGTACATGGCGCCAATGCTGATCCCGGCTTTTGCGGCAATCCGGTTGATGTTGGCCCCCGGAAACCCCTTGGCCGCGAATTCCGCAGTACCGGCGTATAGAATCCGGTCCTGCTTCTCTGCCGGTATTTTCTCAAAGGCTTTTTTATGATGCTTACCCATAGGTGAGTGATAACTCACTCATATTACTATTGTCAATAAAAAACATTCAGTTATGATGGTTTAGAGCTTGGGGAAGGCGTAAAGTTTTCCTTGACATTCCACTCATAATTTACAATGGTAAAGAAAGCGAGTGAGTCATCACTCACCAACATCTGCAATCTCCACCCCAATGGTATTACCGACGTTCGTATTAAATAGAAAGTGAGGCTGCGCCTATGGCCACCCTAAATAGTTCCGCCTACATGGATTATCGCGATGCCATCCATGGCTTGCGCCTGCCCCTTGCATTTGTGGACCTGGATGCGTTTGATGCCAATATCGCCTATGTAGCCGATACCCAAAAAGAGACCGGCAAGTTTATCCGGGTGGCTTCCAAATCGGTCCGCAGCATTACCCTGCTCCGGCGTATTTTCGAAAAGGGCGGGCCGGCGTTTAAGGGTATCCTCGCTTTTACGGTGGAAGAAGCAGCCTTCCTGGTCGAAAACGGGTTTGACGATATTATCGTGGCCTATCCCACAGTCCAGCCATCAGACCTGGAACTCATGGTTCACATGACCCGCGACGGTAAGCGGATATCCCTGGTAATCGACTCCCGCCGGCAATTGGATCTGCTGGCCGAGTACGGCCGTGCAGCAAAAGTCGCCCTCGGTGCGTGCCTCGATATTGACATGTCCTGGCGGCCGCTTGGCAATCTGGCGCATCTGGGTGTCCGCCGGAGCCCCATTCGACAGCCCGATGAGGCTGCTGCGCTGGCTCGGTATGCAGCCGATCTGCCGGGGGTCACCCTTGAGGCGGTCATGGGATATGAGGCCCAGGTTGCCTCAGTCAACGATGCTGTCCCCGGCAAGCGCGTGATGAACGCCCTGCTGCGCCTGGTCAAACGCCGCTCCATGCATGAACTGATCAGCCGACGTAAACGCATTGTGAAAGCGCTGTACGCAGCCGGGGTCGATATTCGTGTTATCAATGGGGGCGGGAGCGGCAGCCTGGTTGCCACCGCTCGCGACCCCGTCGTCACCGAGGTGACCGCCGGTTCGGCCTTTTTTGCCCCCGGCTTGTTTCGTTACTTTCACGATGTTCGCTTCCAGCCCGCCGCGTTTTTCGCATTGCAGATTGCCCGCATTCCCACCCCGGGGAATGATCACCTGCCAGGGGGGGGGCTACATCGCTTCCGGTGAAACGGATTTGAATAAACGCCCCTGGCCGGTTATGCCGCCAGGGCTCGCTTACATCAGCATCGAGGGCGCCGGCGAAGTACAGACCCCATTGACCCTGCCGGCCGATTGCCCGGAGCTGTCGATGGGGGACCCTGTATTTTTTCAGCATGCCAAAGCCGGAGAATTGTGTGAACGCTTCAACAGCCTGTACTTGATCCAGGGCAAACGCTGCACCGGTGAAGCGGCGACCTACCGCGGCGCCGGAAAGGCGTTCTTATAAACGAGGAGACCTACTTTGCAAAAAGTACAAACCCAAGATTTTGACTTTATCATTATCGGCGCCGGGATATCCGGCCCTTTCATCGCCCACGAATTATGCCAGGCCGGAAGCCAGTGCCTGATGATCGAGGCGGGCAAACACTATACCCGGCACACATACCCGCAAACTGAGCTGGATGGCACTTCGCAGATGTACTGGTCCGGAGGCCTCGAGCTCTCCACCGATGCCCAGCTCGTCTTTCTGCGCCCCAAAGTGGTCGGGGGCGGCTCGATTGTCAACCAGGCCCTGGTGGACCGCTTTGATGGCGACGCCTTCGATGCGTGGCGCGTAGCATCAGGTGTAGATTTTTTCAATGTCACCGACATGGTGCCTTGGTATGAAAAAGCTGAAAGTGAGATCGCCATCCAGGAAATTCCAGCCGAACAGCGCAATCAGAATGCCCGGATTTTCGAGAAAGGCTTCGAAAAACTGGGGTACCATCTGGCCCCCCTGCATCGCGCCCAGAAAGATTGCCGCTACGGCGACGGCAATTGCTGCATTGAATGCCTGAACGGCTGCCGCATCGGCAGCAAACAGAGCACGCCGGAAACGGTGCTGAAGAAAGCCCTGGCACATGGACTGCAGCTGGTCGCGGAGACAGAAGCAGAGCAGATTAAAGAAGTCGATGGGGGTGTTCAGGTAGTATGCCGGGATGATCAGAAGCGCCAGGTAACTTATCGGGGCCGCCAATTGATCCTGGCCGGCGGGTCTGTCGGAAATTCACGGCTGCTGCTCAATTCAGGTTACAAGCGGCAGCTCCCCCGTCTCGGGCACGATTTCTACTGCCATCCCCAGTACATGAATTTTGGGATCTATGCCGAACCGGTCAATGCCCATATCGGTGCTTTTCAGGCCTTTAAGTCCGATGACCCCGGTTTCCGGCGGGAAGGCTTCAAGCTAGAAAATGTATACGCCGGGCCCTCTGCTATCGCTATGCTGGTAAGTGGATTTGGCGGCACCCATCACCGTTTCATGGAAAAACTGTCCCATTTTGCCTGCATTGAAGTGTGCACCCGCGACACTCAGCCCGGCCGAATCAAAGTCAATCGCAAAGGCAAGGTGATCATCCACAAAGGACGCAACCGGGAAGATATGGAACGGTTTGAAAAAGGGACTCGGGTCATAGATGAAATATTCCGCTCAACCGGGGCCCTGGAAATTGTACACGGATCTTTCGGCATCGGCCTGCATCTCATGGGGGGCTGCGCCATGGGCACTGATCCGTCCAGCAGCGTTGTAGACCCGGATTTCCGCCTGCATGGAAAGCCGAATATCTACATTGCCGACTCGAGCATCTTTCCGAATGCTCCGGGCATCAACCCATCGCTCACCATCATGGCCCTTTCCAAAATGGCCGCGGATCGAATTTTGAGGAATGTGCAATCATGAAAGTATCGCGTTATTTTACTCGCAACCAGCTCCTGGGTCTGCTTAAAACGGGCGATGTCATTCTGCCCGGCACCGAGCAGTCGCCCTCTTTTTCACAAACCGGCTGTATTGAGCATATCGATAAAATGGCGGCCTACCTGAGCGCGGACGACCTGGCGGGCTTGCGGATCCTGTTCTCTGTCTTTCGCTGGTCACCGCGCTGGTTGATCCGCTTGTTGATGCGGATGTGCAAGCATAACCGGTCTTTTCCAGGCTTTATCGGCGCCGGGCTCAGAATGCTTGAAATCGGCTTGAAAGGTGCAACCATGAGTCTCTACTACGCCAACTTGACCCATCCCGAATATCAAGGGTCAAAGGTTTTCGACGTCATCGGGTGGAATCCTAAAATAGTTCTGCGCGCTAGCGATCTGGCCCCGCAGGCACCCTCCGGGCCGTCTGTTAATTACGACAACCCCGCCCCGGAGGATGTCGCCGGGATTTACGCACGGGCACAACAGGCACAGCCGGACATCGACTCCTGGGGCGTCACCAAACGGATTGAATTCGTCTCCCGGCTGAAGGAAATCATCATCAAACGCCAGGCTTATATCCTGGACCGGATCCAGCAGGATACCGGAAAGTCACACACGGACGCCTTGACGGCGGAGATTTTCGGAACACTCGACCACCTGGACTATCTTGAGAAAAATGCTCGGAAAATTCTGGCCGATCGCAAAGTTCCGACGCCGTTTGCCCTGCTGGGCAAAAAATCCCGCATCTACTTCGAACCCATGGGGACGACCCTTATCATTTCACCCTGGAACTATCCGTTCTACCAGGCCATCGTGCCCATCACCCTCTCTTTTGCGGTGGGCAATGCCGTCATTTTTAAACCGGCCAGTGCAACCCCCCTCAAGGGTTTGGTGGAGGAACTCCTGGCCGAAGCCGGATTTGCACCCGATTGGGTTCAGGTGGTGTATGGCCCGGGCCGCGAGGTAGGCGACTTGCTGATCGATCAACGCCCGGACAAGATATTTTTTATCGGCAGCCAATCTGTTGGTCAGCACATTATGCAGCAGGCCGCGGAAAAGCTGATCCCGGTCGAACTGGAGCTGGGCGGTAAGGATCCGATGATAGTATTCGAAGATGTGGATATTAGCAGGGCTGCTGCCGGGGCTGCCTGGGGAGCCTTTACCAACACGGGACAGTCCTGCACATCGGTTGAAAAGCTGTTTGTCCATCAAGCCATCTACAACCGCTTTTTGGATGCCCTTGTCCGGGAAACATCCCGGCTGAAGCTCGGAACCGACTCTGAGGGTGGTGCCGACATCGGCCCGATGACCACCGGTTCCCAGATTCGTGTTATTGCCCGGCAGGTTGCCGACGCCAAAGAAAAAGGCGCCCGTTTTCTGACCGGTGCCGGCTGGGATGGACATTCTGCCGATATTCCGCCCATGGTGGTGGATCAAATCACGGAAGCCATGCTTCTTGATCAGGAAGAGACGTTTGGTCCAATTCTGCCGGTTATCCCATTCTCTGATGAAGCTGAAGCAGTTCAAATGGCTAACACAGGAGATTTTGGATTATCCGCCAGTGTCTGGTCAGCTGATCTCCGGCGTGCTGATCGGGTAGCACGCGCTATTGTGACGGGCAATGTCTCCATTAACAACGTGATGTTGACGGAAGGAAACCACGCGTTGCCGTTCGGTGGCGCCAAAAAAACGGTATCGGCCGGTACAAGGGCGAGTTCGGTTTCTACTGTTTTGCAAATATCAAATCTATCCTCATAGATAAAAACAGCGCTAAAAGGGAAGCCAACTGGTTCCCTTATACCCGGAAAAAGTTTAAACTGTTTACTGATTTGACTACGCAAATCTACTCGCGCGGGAATCTTTCCACAGTCTTGGCGGCCATCAGTGGTTTAAAACTGGAATCTTATGTAAATAAAAGCGCAAAGAAAAATACCGGTAACGGTGATTCTTGACAGAATGGCCGCATTCATTTATACAGGCGATAGCATTTTTTTCGTTCCGGTTTCATTTAGAAAATCGGGAAAGTGATACCATCGCAATGAAATCCTTTTTAAAAATTGCGAGTGTCTTGATCGCCGGCTTTATTCTAAACGGTTGTGCCGGTGAACCGGTTTACCGTCCCTTTACAATCCTGTATGATTTAAAAGTCAGTTTTGCCGATCCCGCCTGGGATGGGAAAAATATCCCGGTCGGGCAGCAATGCCCGGATTTCGGCGGCCTGGGCGCGACCCCGGCCCTGACGGTGCAGAATATTCCGCCCAAGGCCAACGCCTTGATCCTCGTATTCAGCAACAAGAGCCATATCCCCCTGGACCAGGGTGGCCAGGGCCGCATCGGATACCGGTTTAATCCCGGGACTGAAACACTCGCCCTGCCGTCAGTCCCCGGCAATACTTTTGATCTGCCGGAACCCATTTTTGTCATCGCAGCACACCGTAAACCATTTCAGAGCAAACCCGGCGCTTACCTGCCCCCCTGCTCCGGGGGCCAGGGTGACCTGTATTACCTGCTGGTAAAAGCGATCTGGATCCCGGAGTCGCCGGAGATGGAGGCGGAGGTGCTGGGGCAGGGCAAGCTGTTCCTTGGCCGCTACTAAGTAGCGGTTTCAAGGCCCACCACAGGCCCAATCTCTGCGTTGGGCCCAAATATCAAATCCTCGAAATACGCGATGTATTCCTCCGGTTTAATATTCGCGTCCGCCTTGATCTTGAACCTGTGGTGGGCCTTGAAACTGCTTCTATGGTAATTGTAAAAACCCATAAATCTTAAGAAATCATTCTGCTCGCATCCGGATTGTTCCCACCAGCTTCTACCTAATCTGCTACAGATTCTATAAACTAAACTTCTACCATTTTGGCGGCGATTTCTTTGAGGAGTTTTACGGCGACCAGGGCGGTGATCCCGGTGGGGTCTTTGAGGGGATTGTATTCTACGATATCGGCGCCGATGATCGGGGCGTCGATCGCCTGGATGATATCCAGCACCTCACGGGTGGTATAGCCACCCGGTTCGGGATGGGAAACACCCGGGGCAAATGCCGGGTCCAGCACATCCAGATCCAGCGACAGGTAAAGCGGTAGCCTGGAGATCGGCGGAGTAAAGCTGCGGCGGTCCTTCATCTCGCATACCTCTACATCCCACCGGGCGGCCTGTTCGCGCTGGTGGGGCGTGAGGGTCCGAATACCGGCCTGGATCAGTTTTTGGACCCGGTTTTCCTCCATGATTCGGGCAAAGGGGCAGGCATTGGAGTAGCGGTTGCCCGCAAAGGTGTCGTAAAGATCAGCGTGGGCATCCAGATGCAGGATTGTCAGGTCGGTATAGCTATCGGCATGGGCGCGCACCAGGGGATAGGATATGGAGTGGTCTCCGCCTAAAAAGATGGTTCGCATCCCGCTGGAAAGTAATTCAGCGGCAAAGCTTTCGATTTCCACCAGCCATTCGCCCCCGGGGTCGGGTCGCCGGTTGCCGGCATCCCAGAACCAATCCGTGCTCGCCAGATCGAGGCCGTTTTCGCAGCATTGGTTGGTCGAGTCCGAGTAATAAGCCTCCCGGATACGATCAGGTGCGCCGGCGGATCCGGGCATGAAGGAGGACTGCCCGTCAAAACAGATGCCGGCTACGGCCACGGCAGGTTGATCTTTCTGTATTGTCAGTTCGGACAGTTTTTGCATGCTGGCCCCTTTAATCGGCCGGTGGCACAAAACCATAGCCGCGATAGATCTCTCTTGCGGTTGGGCTGGTTATGAATTCTATGAACTTTTCTGCATTTCCGGAATTGGGGGCGGACGTAAGGCGGGCAATGTAGTAGTTGACCCGATTACGCTGATCAAGCTCCACCCCGGGCTCCACGGCGTCGATCGGCCGGCCGGTCGTGCGGGCGTGCTCAACTTCGGTGGCCCAGACCGGCCCCACATCTACGTTGCCCAGCTCGATTCGCAAGGGTGTTTCACGGTGATGCACGCGGGTGAATATGGCCGTGCCGGCATCCCTTTTTTGTTCCATGATCTTTTGAACCAATGCGTCTCCCCCGGCCGCCCGGTACATGTCCATGATATGCAGGCCTATATCCTCGTTGGCCGGATCCGGCTGCGATATCCGGATGTTTTCCTTGCCGAGATCCCTTACGGTCTCGATATTCGCAGGGTTGCCGGCAGGCACCATCAGGGTCAATCGGTTGTGCAGGTAGCAGGTAAACTCACCGGGTTCCACGTGTCCTGCCCCCGCCAGCTTCTCCATGGCCGCCTTGTTTACTGATGCGTAAACATCTGCCCGAGCAGCCAGCGCCTGCCCTTTGAAGCGGGCCCCGCCGGCCAGGATCTGTTTCAAAGAAAGCCCGGGCGGCAGGGTCTGGTAGTAAACGCGCTCTACGTCCGGATGCTGCTGCTGAAAGGCCTTGATCAACGCCGGCATAACCATGAACTGATTTCCGGCCATCAAGAGGGCCAAATCAGCGGCACCTATTATTTCAAGGTTATGCAGGTCATCGGCCCGATCATCCGGTATCACCGGTAGTTTTTGCAGGTCTGCCATCTGACTGCCCCTCGGATGCCGTTCAGTTTACCGGCCGTAGATGAGCTGCGATCCTCGCACAGTGGGTATTATCAGCAGAACATATTGTTTTTATAAGTTGTTGAAGCCCCCTGCCAATGGCATAACTGTGGCGCATTGAATAAAGTATCGCTCAGCTGTCCACATCCGGGGGGAACCTGCGTTTGAATCTATCTGCGTCTTCAATCAGATCAATCCCCTTTTTGGTAATTGAGGCCGTACAGGCCACGAATGGGGGCATTTCAACGGATTTACCCAATTCAACAAACCCGCATTTTTCGAGATAGACAATGTTCCAATTCAGCGATTTTGGATCCACCTGACAATGCTCGACAAGCATTTCAATTTCAAGCGGGGCATAAGGATACTCCCTGAAATGGGTGTAGAGCAGTTCGATAATACAGCGCCGCAATCGAAACCACTGCTGCTTGTCTGAATTTTGCGGGTCAATTTCCATAGGTGCTTCCAGGTCCTTCAGCAGCGCAACGCTCAGGCTGCTTCAATACAGAGAATTGAGGCTATTGGATTTTTTTAAAACAAGCCACCTGACGGGTCAAGCAGTTTAACTAGGGGAAAATCAAGGGGGTTGATAACCCGTGCCAGCTTTTCTAAAACCTGGCGGACTCCAAATCACCCCCCAAATCACCCGGCCGGGCATGCAGATAAAAGCGCCAGAGTTTTGGCACTCTACACACCCCGCAACTGGAATCTGCATACCGGTGATCGTTTCCTATGCAATGCCGGAATAATTGACAACCAATTAACAGTCTGTAATAACAATATTATTGGACGCCTCCAAGGGATGGACTGAGGTGACGAAAAAGTTTGCGTGTCAACTGGCAAACTTTTTGCTAATATTGACAGACAACTTTCCGAGCGCCCGAACAGACGCATTGAAAGTGGAGTGGAAGCTCATTTTGTCGTGGAATGCTCTGAATTAAACACTTATTTTGAACTGACATGGCCACGGAGGAGTTGCATGGACGCAAGAAAGCCGATTACCAGACGGCGTAAATGGAAACGATTCAAAATTAAAGGCGGCGCCATTGTGCTGCTGCACAAAGCCCGGCTGCTGGATGTCGGCAAACCGAAATTGATAGAATTGGGCCCGGTGATCGATATCAGCATGGGCGGCCTGGCAGTCCAATTCGTGGAAAGTAAAAACCGCTTGCATGAATCGGAAACCATCTCAATTTCCATCCCTTCCATCGGCGTAACCCTGCCGGATCTACAGTGCAGGGTCATTCTTGAGAAAGTCATCACCACGCTGCCCAGCGGGAAGAAAATCTATAACCGCTGTGTTGAATTCGTGAACCTGACCAAAGTCCAGAACCTGCAGCTGGAATCTTTTATTCGCAAACATACATTTCACACGATTCCCGACCGTCGTTCGGGCAAGGATCGACGTGTTTTCAACGACCCCAACTTCAATCCGGCGGATGACCGCCGCTCCGGGGTCGAACGCCGGGTTTATACACGTTAGCTGCCTTCCGCACGAGGCGGCTTCAAGATGGCTGCCGCTCCGGGGCCGATCCGCGGCAGGGTACCCGCAGGGCGGGTTTCCGCTGTTCAACCTTTTGACATCTTCATAGATTTCAACTATAGTTATTAATCGTTTTTCCGTGCCATCACGCTCATCTTTCAGGGCGTTATCAATCATACCAAAAGGAGCCTGCTACCAGTGGACGCCGGTGTTGGAGGTCAATTACAGGGGATCAGTTTAGATTCATTTCTGCAAATGGTACAGATGGAAAAAACCACCTGTACGCTGAAAGTGGTATCCGGCAAAAAAGAGGGTCTGCTCTACATCCTGAACGGCGATTTGATCTCTGCCGAAACCCGGGACCTGCAGAACATGGATGCGGCCTGCGCCATTATCAGCTGGGATGATACCGTAATCGAAATTGACAATACCTGTACAAAAACTGAGAATGAAATCAACCAGCCCTTGATGCATGTCCTGATGGAAGGCCTCAAACTCAAGGATGAGAAGAAAGCTGAAGAGCCGGATGATGGCATTGAAAGAACGGTACCCTCCGACATGCCGGCCGCCGCACCGGAAAGTGAAGAAGATCAAGAAGACCAGCAGGAAGAGGATGATGCGGAGCAAGCCACCGGGCGCGATTTGTCCAAAGAAGGCGAAGAATTTGAATTGCACGTGGCCCCTAAAAAAGAAGGCGGGCTGCCCAAAGTACCCATTATTCTCGGCGTTGTCGTAATCGCTGCCGCAATTGCCTATTTCGCCCTTTTTTCCACGGGTACCCAGAGTCTCGACCAGATCTACCAGGATACCCTGGCCCAGGTTGACCTGACCGATGATACGAACAAGCAGATTCGGTTGTTAACAGAGTTTCTCAATACAGCCGGTGATGATAGCGAATGGTCCCAGGCAGCCCGGGTAAAAATTACCGAACTGAAAACAATGCAGGCCAATGCAGCCTATGTGGCGGTATCCTCTCAGGCCGAGGTGCTTGCTGAGGCGAAAGAATATGCCCGGGCGGTCGACCTGTACCGAAAGCATTTACAAAGTTTTCCAGGCAGTCCCAATGCCGGCGAAATCAAAGCGACTATATCCAAACTTGACGACCTGGCCGAAAAAACCGATTACGCAGCTGTAAAGGCCGCGACTGCATCTGGTTCTATCAACCGCATAGATGCCTATCGCCGCTATCTCCAGCATCATCCCAAAGGTCAACAGGTAGAGGCGGTCAAAAAGCTGATCACTGCTATGGAAGGTGAGTATTTTGCCTATACGGAAAAGCAGATCGCCAAATCCGCCATGACAGAAGAGTGGGCAAAATGCACCCGGCAGGTTGAAAAGTTCTCTGAAATTTATCCTGACAGCCCCAAGACAGAGAAATTAAAAAAATATCTGCCGCTGTTTGAGAAAAACCGCCTGGAATTTGTCGACTATGCAAAAGCGGTGAAAAAGGCCCAGGCAGCCGGTACCGACTACGCCCAGGCCCACCGCCTCCTCTCCGACTACCTGCAGTCTTTTCCCAACACACACCTGGCAGCCAAAGTCGAGGAACAGATCGCGCACTATAAAAAGATGGATGAAGATACAAAAATCAAGGCGCGCATCGCCAGCCTCGAAAAGCTGCTGGGCCAAAGCGATGGACGTTTCAGTACCAATGGGGACGGCACTTTTACAGATAAACGCACCGGACTCATGTGGAGTGCCCTTGATTCCATATCGGTTTTGGACAATTGTCTCAATTATGCATCGGCGGTGACTTATGTTAAGTCCATGAATACCGGCGGCCATGGGGATTGGCGCCTGCCCACATCGGATGAGCTGAAAACACTTTTCAAGGTCAAACCTTATTTCCCGGCCTCGCCGACGGCTTGGTTGTGGACATCTCAGATTCTGAGAAAATATGAAGGTGAATGGCTGATCGATGTGACGGTGGTCACGGCTGACAGCAACCCGTCTCCAAACAAAATTGTTAAAGATTCAAGGGTTTGTGGAAATGTGCGGGCTGTTAGGCGTGCATCTCGCTAGAAGCAGCTTCAAAACCTCCGCTCGAACTCAATCTCTGTGTGGCGTGTAGTTCCGCACGAAGTGCCGGTTTTCAGGCCGCCAGGCGCAACCTCCCGCGCTATCCTCGAAATACTGGGAGTATTCCTCCGGTTTAAACTTCACCCCCGCCTTGATCTTGAGCCGCATTGAAGATATTGAAACCGCTTCTAATCAAACTGAACAATCACATAGGCAATATGCGTCTGGCTGTCCAGTAGTGTTTCTTCCAATAGCTTGAATCAATTCGCGACACGGTTAGGCCTCTCTTGGAAGAGGTGTGTACGAAATCACCATGCCCCAGGTATATCCCATCGTGGTCACGCTTACCGGGTGGGATGAAAAAAACAAGATCACCGGGCTTCAGGTCATTTCGTTTCACCCGCAATCCCCTGCCGGATTGCTGCCGGGCAGTACGGGGCAGCTGAATACCGAATATATCCTTGTAAATACGCTGTACGAGGCCGGAACAGTCTACGCCGCGCCGATCATTGCCGCCCATGCGATGCGGCGTCCCCCGCCATCGGGCCGCTTCTGCCCGCAGTTGATTTTCAATTTCACTGCCCTGCAGGGACGTCGGGCTGGGTTGAGGAGCACGCCCCACATCCTTTATGACCTGTTTCTGGCCACAACCCACCGCAAGGAAAGCCGCCAGGCAAGCCGTCACTAACCATTTGGGTCGTATCATATCGAATCCTGTTGGCAGGCAAACGTGCCTGAAAAACAGCTGCGTTATTGGGTGGGATGCAAAGGAAGTGCTATATTTGATAATATTATTGAAAACTTGGACTATAAAGCCGGCCATCAGGTCGCAATGGTGTCAGGGTCGATGTCGGCCACCTCGCCTTCGTGATCGTCCACCTCATCCTCCTGGTCCTGATCATCCCGCGTTTCGTCATGGTCCTTGGACTCGGTCTTGCTGGGTTCTTCAGGCGGCTGCCGTTTTACAATGGTGAACGCCGTCACAAATTCGGCCTTCTCGACCTCGATGCGGTGCCGGGCAAGTTTTTCGCCCCCGAGTTTCAGATACATCACGAGAGTCTGCAGAAATGCCTCATCGGTCTGAAGTTCAACAGGCATCCGTCGCATCAGGCGCCGGAAAGCGCCTAAATATTCATCCGGCACTTGAAAGTCTTCGATCATGATCTTTCCCCATTCCCCCGTCGTAGTCTAACTGTAGAGTGTTGCATCCGCGGGCACTTACACCCGTAAAACTATCCATGGTTATCGTTCACTACAACCATACTCCGGTGCTTGCGGATGCCAAAATTTAACTGTCATATATATAGTCAATGTAAAATAAAAGTAAAGTGTTATGCCTAAAAAAAGTAGGGGCCGTTTTTATAAAGAATGTTGGTCAAGGGCTTGTCTAGCCATCCTGCGCAGCGGGCTGCCGCTCAGCATGGGTGTTCTGCGAGTTTGACCCTCCGTCCAACGGTCCAAATCGCACAATAGACTTTCCTGAAATGGCTTTAAATCTAATTGACAGATGTTGAGCGCCCTCATATGTTGGGTTTTCAATAATTTACCCGTTCCATTGGACACCGCCCCGCCTCGGCCTGCGGAGCAGGACCGCGCTTATCGACCCAATTTGTATAGGCTGGAGTTAGAATACAGATGATTCTGGAATTTTTTTCGAGCCCTGTCGGAATTGCCGCCATTTTGAGCTTTTTTATCGGATCGTTTGGTTACGTCATAATTAAAATGTGGCTCCAGCCGCTCATGCGGTATCGACTGCTCAAATCCAAAATAGGCGCCTTGATAAACAGCGCTGAAAATTTACCCGGTGATGCTGAGGCTGGGGCATTCCCGGCCAAGGAAATCCGGAAGACGGCCGCCAAACTGGCGGACTGCTACAACAACACACTGCCGCTATGGTATCAGCTCATGCTCAACAACCGCGCCGAATCCCCAGAAGCGGCCGTTGCCGACCTGAATGCCCTGGCCAATATAAAGGACCGGCGGCATGCATCCAAAAGAATCGGCAAAATCAGAACAGCTTTACGCCTAAGCCCAAAAACCAAAAAGGGATAACATGAAGTCTTTTGAGAACCTGTTTGCTGAATTGAAAGAAAAGGCGGCCCGCCAAGCCTCCGATTCAGGCACGGTGCGTCTGCTTGGAAAGGGACGGCACGCCATAGGAAAGAAAATCATCGAAGAAGCCGGTGAAGTCTGGATGGCGGCCGAATACGAAGGTAACGAAAAGACTGCCGAAGAGATCTCGCAGCTGCTCTACCACATTCAAGTTATGATGCTGGCATGCGACCTTGATCTTGAAGATGTGTACCGTTATCTTTAAAAAAGGAGCTTTGGTGCCGATATGCTGAATATTGCCCTTCCCAACAAAGGCGGTTTATCCCAGGAAGCGATCCAACTGGTGAATGAAGCCGGGTACACCTGCCGACGCTACAGCCGGGAACTGGTTGTCCGGGACAGTGTCAACGAAATTGAATTCGTCTTCCTGCGCCCCCGGGATATTGCCATCTACGTCGGCAACGGGGTTCTGGATCTGGGCGTAACCGGTCGGGACCTGGCCAGGGACAGCGGTGTCGAGGTTGCCGAACTGCTGCCGCTGCAGTTTGCCCGATCCGCCTTCTATTACGCTGTCCCGGAGGAAAGTGACCTGACCCTGGAAAATTTTGAAGGCCGGCGCATTGCCACCTCCTACCCGCTCCTGGTCAAACAGGACCTGGCGGCCCGGAACGTAAACGCCACCGTCATCCGCCTCGATGGAGCGGTCGAAATTTCGATTCGCCTCGGCGTCGCCGATGCCATAGCCGATGTAGTGGAATCCGGCCGCACCATGGTTGAAGCCGGCCTGAAGCCCATCGGGCAGCCGCTTCTTGAGTCGGAGGCCGTTCTGGTCGCCCGGGCCCCGAATGTCGCCCAACAGCCTGAAATAGAATCTTTTATATCCAGGCTTCAGGGAATCGTCGTGGCCCGGGAGTACGTCATGGTGGAATACGACGCCCCGGAACACCTGCTGGAAATGGCCTGCATGGTCACCCCCGGCATAGAATCACCGACCATTGCGCCGTTGAGCAAAAAAGGCTGGGTGGCGGTAAAATCCATGGCCCGCAAGGATGAAGTCAATGCAATCATCGATAAACTGGCCAAGCTGGGAGCCAAGGGAATCATCATCACGGACATACGCACCTGCCGAATTTAAGTAGACGCTTAGGAGGGGCATCTTCCGGCCCGGTATAGCCTGAAGGCGACGACGGTTTGGTCCACAGCAGATATTTTGCCTTGGGGCGGTAATGGCGCAGCCGGTCACGCTCTTTCGACGTAGCGTATGCTGCGCCCCCGATCTCAAAAGCGCTCAGGCCGTCCTTTCGGCTTGATCAAAGGGATTTCCACCACCTCGTCCAGCTCATAGGTGAATTCCACACCCAGTATTTCCTGAATGTGCACTTCAAAAGTCGCGTAAACGATACTCTCACCCGGGAAGAAGTGCCCCCCATAGAGCTTGCCTTCCGGTGTTGCCACCAATCCATGGAAATGAATGAAGGGCTCGCCGGTGTCGGGAATCCCCAACCGCCCCATACCGGACCACATCTCGAGCGGCCCCGGCAGATATACGTTGGGTCGGCGTTCCACCCTATCTGAGTTCGTTTCGCTGATCCGGATGCCCGGTGAAAATTCCGCTCTCGCCAGACTGCCGAATGCGCTCACCCAGGCTGACCGGATCGTATGGGATTTGGCCATATCGATCATTCCAAGCAGCATATCACAACCCGGCAGCAGGCGGCCGCTGATAGTCCGGCCTGGTCGCCCCACTGTGCTGTGAAACCGTTGGAGGCCCTGGTGCTCCTCCCAGATATGCCAGGGAAAACTTTCGACCTGCTGTTGTTTGTCATTCATTTTTTAATACTCTCATTTCGGGTTACAACATCACCGAGCCACCATTGGCATCCAGGCAGGCCCCGTTCAGGTAGGATGCCGAATCGCTCAGCATAAAGGCAATGGTCTTGGCATGTTCTTCGGGTTCCGCCAACCGCCCCAGGGCAATGCGCGCTTCCAGGCCTTTGATTTCATCGGCAGGCATGTTGTCATGAATCATTGGGGTGTGGGTTGCGCCGGGACAGAAGGCGTTGGCCCGTATGCCCTGGGTGCAGAGCTCACGGGCCATATGCCGGGTAATACCGATCACCGCGTGCTTGGAAGCGCAATAGTGGACACCACCGATGAGGCTGATAGAGCGTCCGGCCACACTGGCAACGTTGACAATGGTGCCGCCGCCATGCTTGAGCATTTCCCGTACCACAAATTGATTGCACATGAACAGCCCCCGGACATTGGTATCCATCAACTCGTCCCATTCCGCCATGGGAATATCTGTGAAGCCGGTTCTGAACAATATTCCGGCACTGGTCACCAGAAAATCGATTTTTCCAAACCGGGACAGGGTTTCCGTTACCATGCCGTGAACATCTTCCTCTATGGAAATGTCGGCAGCCACCGCCAGGGGAGCGGTGGTGGATATTTCCCTGCAGGCGCGGGTGACCGATTCCAGTCCGGATGCGTCCCGGTCCACAAGGGCCAGACCGGCATGTGATTTTGCCAGCAGCAGAGCCACAGATTTTCCGATACCGCTGGCTGCTCCGGTGACGATACCGTTTTGACCGCTGAAATCATATGTTGTGTTCATTCGTATTTCCGAGAGTCGAGTGGTAACCAATTGCTCGAATCGCCTTCCAAACGGGGGGTTGGGTGTTCCTGGTTATTGAGTGTAGTATGCAATACCCGCATCGCCCAAGCATACCGCAGGCCAGAGGGATACTGATAATATCTCGAGGAATCAGCACCTCGGCCCAACGCAGAGATTGAGTTCGAGGAGAATCTATTTAACCGTTTTTAACGATGGAGCAGCAGGTATAACAGCGCCATCCGGATATAGAGCCCGTTCTGGGCCTGCTCGAAATATCTGGCACGAGGATCGTCGTCCACCGCAGGCGGTATCTCATCCACCCTGGGCAGAGGGTGCATAATGATTGAATTTTCTTTCATCAACTGCACGTTTTCCGGCCCGAGTATGTATTTTCCGGCAGCTTCTAAGTAATCTTCATAGACATTGAACCGCTCTTTCTGAATTCTGGTCATGTAGACGCAGTCCACCTCGGGCAGGACTTTTTCAAAATCGGTCTCTTCGAGCCAGGGAACCTGGTATTTATCGAGGTAGGCTTTGATATCGCTTTCCATCTGACAGACAGTCGGGGATACGAAATAGAGCTTCACATTGTCGTACTTGGTCAACAGATAGCTCAAGGACCGTACGGTCCGTCCGTACTTCAGGTCACCGACCATGGCAATATTCAGGCCCTCGATTCCCTGGAAGCAGTCTTTTATCGTGAACAAATCCAACAAGGCCTGGGTTGGGTGCTGCCCGGCCCCGTCGCCGGCATTGATGATGGGGATACTGGAAACCTGGGCAGCCTTTTCAGCGCTGCCGGCCTCGTTGTGCCGCATGACCATAATGTCGGCATACCCAGCCATAATCCGGGTGGTGTCATGCAGGCTCTCTCCTTTGGAGGCACTGGAAAACTCCCGGGCATTTTCCGTCGTGATGACACTGCCGCCCAACCGCTTCATGGCACACTCAAATGAGAAGCGGGTACGTGTGGATGGTTCATAAAACAGCGATGCCATGATCTTACCGGCCAGGCTGTACCGCAACTGGCCGCTGCCTGACAGGTCTTCCTTCATTTGCGAGGCAACGCTGAAAACGACGTCGATAAGCTCCCGGTCAAACTGCTGCGACTCTACCACATGCTTAAGGTTGAATTTGCTCACAATGTCAATCTCCTCATGCTACGGGTTAATTGATGCTATTGCTAAAAACACTACAATATTCGGAATGCAGGGATGAGCGGTTGTTAAGCGCAAAGAATTCTTGACTGCCCGGACACACACGAAGAGTTTATTCGGCCACAAATTCGGTTCCGGCCCGGCCGTTTACCGCAGCTGCAATGTCACCAATGGAAGTGATCACTGCCCGTTGGCCGCCGTGGCTGACAAACTGCATGCAGGCTTCGATCTTAGGGGCCATGGAGCCGGCCGGGAAAACCCCCTCAACCAGATGGCGGGCAGCATCTTCAATTGTCAGCCGCCGCAGCAAACGCTGCGTGCTGCTGCCGTAATCCAGCATAGCACCCTCCACGTCGGTCGCAATGATAAAAATGTCTACGCCGACCTCCTCTGCCAAAAGGGCACTGGCCAGGTCCTTGTCGATGACCGCGTCCACCCCCTGAAAGGCACGCCCTTCCCTTTTCACCGGGATCCCGCCGCCGCCGCAGCAGATCACGATAAAATCCATTTCAATGAGCCTTTTGATCTCCCGTTTTTCAACAATTGTCACCGGCTGGGGGGAAACCACCACCCGCCGATAGCCCTTGGCGGTTTTCACGGTTGGAAAGGACTTTTGAGGTGCCTCAGCTTCCGAATAGAGAGGCCCGACCGGCTTGCTGGGTATCTCGAATGCCGGGTCGTTTTCGTCGACAACGACATAACTGATCAGACTGACCAGGGGTTTGGTGTTCACGCCGCGCTGCATTAATTCCTGGTCCAGCGTCGATTCGATCATGTAACCGATCTGCCCCTGCGTCTGGGCTACCAGTATTTCCAGGGGCATCTCCGGAACTTCCCGGGTGCACTCCTGCTGGAGCAGCAGGTTGCCCACCTGGGGCCCGCTGCCGTGGGTGATGATAATCCGGTAGTCCTCTGCCAGGCGGGCAATCTGCCGGATGGGCAGCTTCAGGTTCTCCAACTGCTGTCGGGCCGAGCCCTGTTGCCCTTTGCGTATGAGGGCGTTGCCCCCCAGGGCCACCAGCACGATCGGCTTGGATTGGGTTTCAGTGGTATTCATGCGGCTATCCCCGCTATCGCCTTATGCTTTTTTACCGCTGTTTTGATCTAATCGCACCGCCAGGAGACTTTCCAGAGTCGGATCACTGTTGTCACTGTATTCATAGCGAACCCGCAGAGTCGGCTTGTTCATCTCGATCAAACGGGTCAAATCGATGGGGGTGGCCAAAAGCACCAGATCACAATCGGCATTGTTGATGGTCGTCTGCATGTCCTGAACCTGGCCCGGGCTGTATCCCATGGCCGGCAGCAGGGCGCCGATCCCCGGATAGGACTCGAATGTGTCTTTGAGTGTGCCTGCCAGGTATGGCCGCGGGTCTACAATTTCGGCGGCATGATAGCGCCGGGCCGCAATCGTTCCGGCGCCGTAAGCCATTTCGCCGTGGGTCAGCGTGGGTCCATCTTCAACCACGAGAACCCGCTGGCCTTTGATCTGGTCCGGGTCGTCCACCAGGATGGCGGAATCCGCCAGGATAATGTCCGCCTCCGGGTTGTGCTGTTCAATTGTCCGGCGGACCTGCGCAACTTTTTCAGGCTCGGCGCTGTCAACCTTGTTGATGATGGCAATATCGGCCATGAGCATGTTGGTTTCACCGGGATGGTAGGTGGTTTCATGCCCTGCCCGGTGGGGATCGAAGACCACGATGTTCACGTCGGGTTTGAAAAACGGGGAATCGTTGTTACCGCCGTCCCAGATGATCACATCAGCCTCCTCTTCGGCCGCGCGCAGAATTTTCTCATAGTCGATGCCGGCATAGATAACCGCGCCCATGGCCACGACCGGTTCATACTCCTCGCGTTCTTCAATTGTACAATTGTGGTTCTCCAGATCTGCATAGGATGAAAACCGCTGCACGATCTGGCGGGTCAGGTCCCCATAGGGCATGGGATGCCTGACCGTCACGACTCGCTTGCCCATTTTCTGCAGGATCTGGCAAACCTTGCGACTGGTCTGGGACTTGCCGCACCCGGTCCGGACCGCGCAGACCGACACGACCTGTTTTGATGATGTCAGCATCGTATAGGGTGCGCCGATGATGATAAAGTCCGCTCCAGCCGCTGTCACAACCGACGCTTTGTGCATCACTTCGTTGTGCGGCACATCGCTGTACGAAAACGCCACCAGGTCGATACCGTGTGTTTTGATCAGCTCGGCCAGCTTTTCGTCGGTATGAATAAGAATGCCCTCGGGATAAAGCTTGCCGGCCAATTCCGGCGGATAGAGCCGACCGTCGATATCCGGGATCTGGGTAGCGGTAAAACCAACCACATTGTAGCGTTTGTTATCACGAAAATAGACATTGAAATTGTGGAAGTCGCGACCAGCAGCCCCCATGATCAGTACTTTTTCAACCATTGACCTTCTCCTTGTAAAGAATCCTGACCCAAGAGACCAGGCTTTGGATTGCCCCTGGAAGGGGTGTACTAACAAATCGCGCTGTTCTGGCCTGGCCGGATTTAGGGCAACGGGCCTAAAACTGAAGGCAGAAGAAAAACTATAAAACCAATCTGATCGATGTGATTACCCGAAAACAATATCTGCTACAGAACGGGTAAATCTCCATTTATATAGCCCTTTTTGCGCTGTCACCTTCAGTCTTCAGGCTTCAGACGAAACACCTGGTATCCGTTACCCCGGGCCGAACCAATTATCTCGGACCTGGCTCTGTGGACCAGGTTTATAAAGACTGGATCAAGTCGTGTGTGCGCCGGCCACCTTCAGCATGATGGCGTTCTGGGCATGCATCCGATTTTCCGTCTGGTCGAAGACGATCGACGCCCCCGATTCCATCACCGCGTCGGTCGTCTCCACACCCCGCTCGGCGGGTAGACAGTGCATGAACAGGGCCTTGTCACCGGCGGCGGCCATGAGCTGGGTATTGACCTGGAAGCCTTCAAACCGGGCGGCCCTTTCCGCAGCCTCGTGCTTTTGCCCCATGGATGCCCACACATCGGTATAGACGATATCGGCCCCTTTGACCGCGGCGGTTGGGTCATGGGATATAGCTATCCGGGAGATTCCGGCCGCCCGGGTGGCATTGACCGTCTCCTCGTCAGGCAGGTATCCTTCCGGGCAAGCACAGATAAAGTCCAGGGGCAGCCGGCGGGCCAGGTGCAGCCATGAGTGGACAATGTTATTGCCGTCCCCCACATACACAATCTTCAGGTCTTTCAGCCGCTTTTTGTGTTCCTGAATGGTAAACAGGTCGGCCATGATCTGGCACGGGTGATTATAGTCGGTCAGGCCGTTGATGACCGGCACATCGGCATACTTCGCCATCTCCAGGATGTGATTGTGCTGAAACAGGCGCGCCATAATAAGATCGTTGTACCGGCTGATCACGCGGGCAGTGTCCTTGACAGCCTCCCGCTTGCCGATGGATATGTCATCGGGACTCAAGTAAAGCGCATGGCCCCCGAGCCTGTGAAACCCGGTTTCGAAGGATATGCGGGTCCGGGCTGACGGCTTGGCAAAAATCATGGCCATCGTCTGCCCGGCAAAGGGCCGATAGTCTTCCCTGGATGTGAAGCGGGCTTTTACTTCGGCAGCCAGGTCCAGGGCCTCCAGTATCTCTTCTTCGCTAAAATCGCTGACATGCAGGTAATCACGTTTCACTGTTGAGCTCCCATGCTAAAGGTTTCTCCTTCCGCGGCTTCAACCGGAAAGAACCGTTGTAATTTTCTCCATGGCCCAATCGATATCATCACGGGTAATTACCAGCGGCGGTGCAAACCGGATGGTATGGTCGTGGGTCTCTTTGCAGAGAATACCTTCTTGCTGTAACCGTTCGCAGTATTGTCGGGCACCTCCCGCGGCAGGATCAAACTCAATGGCTATCATCAGTCCCCGGCCGCGGACCTCCTTGATGAGTGAATTGTTAATCTGCCGCAGTCCATCCAGAAAATAGGTACCCATACGGGCGGCGTTTTCGACGAGGTTCTCTGCCGCCAGAACCCTGAGGGCCGTCCGGGCCACGGCACAGGCCAGCGGGTTGCCGCCGAATGTGCTGCCGTGTTCGCCGGGCTGCAGGACATCCATAACTTCCTTGTTCGACAGTACGGCCGACACCGGGTAGTAGCCGCCGGACAATGCTTTGCCGACCAGGGTAAGATCGGCTTCGATGCCTTCGTGCTCTTCGGCGAGCATTTTACCCGTGCGCCCCAACCCGGTCTGAATTTCATCGAGAACGAGAACAACGTTGTGTTGGCTGCAGATCTCACGCACGGACTTCAGGTATCCGCCCGGCGGAATAATCACACCGGCCTCGCCCTGGATCGGTTCCACCAGAAATGCCACTGTGTTGGGCGTGATGGCTGCTTCGAGTGCATCGGCATCACCAAAAGGAATAATCTTAAAACCCGGCGTGAAAGGCCCAAAACCGCCGCGTGAGTTTTCATCCGTACTGAATCCCACGATGGTAATGGTACGGCCGTGAAAATTTTCCGCACAGACGATAATCTCAGCCTGGTCGCGGGGAACGCCTTTCACCTGGTAGCCCCACTTGCGGACCGTTTTAATCACCGTTTCCACGGCCTCGGCTCCGCTGTTCATGGGCAGCACCTTGTGTGAGTTGGTGAGGCTGCAAATCTCCTTGTAGAACAATCCCAGCTGATCATTGCGAAAAGCCCGGGAAGTAAGGGTCAGCTTGGCCGCCTGGGCCTGCATGGTCTTGAGAATCTCCGGGTGGCAGTGGCCCTGGTTCACAGCTGAATATGCAGAAAGGCAGTCGAGATATTTCTTGCCTTCAACATCCCACACCCAGATGCCCTCGCCCCTATTGAGAACAACGTTCAAGGGCTTGTAGTTATGGGCGCCCAATTCGTCTTCAAGTTCGATATAGTCTGCTGTCAACATGACTCCTCCTAACATTCCTGGTTCAGCATATACCGGTTAAACCGCCGTACGTGTCCCTGCACCAGGGACTTTACGACCGTAGTCTGCTTCTTTTCCAGGGCCTGTACAATCTCACACAGGTCCTCATAGTTCTCTTTCAATATCCGTTTGTCTTTGAGCGGGTAGGCCTCGTAATAACGCTGGATGTTGTCATGCACCATCCGCAGCACAAATCCATAGACCGCATTGCCGCTGGCCGCGGCAATGGCCACGTGTATGGCGTTGTCCACTTCGCAAAAGGCCTCCCATGCCTCTACGCCTCGGGCAACATGGTCGCGGGCTGTTTCCAGCAGTTTCTTGAGTTTCTGAATCTCTGCGGGTGAGGCCCGTCGGGCAGCCAGGCCGGCGACGTGGCTCTCGACCCCCTCCCTGAACTCGGCGAGCTCTTCCAGAGATACTTTCTGGTGCTGCATGAGCAGCGCCAGACTTTCCGTGACCGGCTCGGTGTCGACCGCCTTGATGACAGCGCCGCCGCTCACGCCCAGTTTGATATCGATCAAGCCCTTCTGTTCCAGAACGCGCAGTGCTTCGCGTAAAGACGCGCGGCTGGTTTGAAACATCTCGACCAGTTCCCGCTGGGGGGGGCAGCTTGTCCCCCACTTTCAATCGGCCGTCTAGTATGGCCCCTTCGATTTGCTTGACCAGGTCCTCAAACACCCTGTGCTGGTTCGTTTTTTGAAACATTGGCAGGTATCCTGTAGCTGAAATGACAACTCTAATGGGTCACCCATTATACCACCTCTATCCGCCTGTCAACTCAAATGGCAGGACCGCATTGAGGAAAAAATTAGACCAATTCCAAACCAGTTGATATCTGTAATGATATTGACTATCACTATAAGATCACATCGGCATACGCCACCGGGAGATAGACATGCAGCCAGCTCGGCCATTCTTCAAAAAGCAGATTGACCGCCGGACCTTTTTCAAGCACGGCCTGCGTTTGTCCGCGTTGGGACTGCTGGCATTTATGTTTACCCGGCGCGACAATCTGGTGGTTGAAACCGTCCCCATCGCTTTTCCCAATTTACCGCCAGCATTCAATAATTTCAGAATTGTACAGATTTCGGACCTGCATGCCAGCTTCTGGGTGGGCGAAGATTATCTCATGCGGGTCGTTGACCGGGTGAACCAACTCGAGAAGGATTTGGTGGTAGTCACCGGAGACATCATTACCGGAGCGGTAAATGATTTCTGGAAAAAGTGGCTGCCTGTATCGAGCTGCGATTATACGGCCATGGTGGCCCGGGTTCTGGGAAACCTGAAAACCGGTCACAAACTGGCCGTCCTTGGCAATCATGATCAATGGGACGGTCTGGATACCGAGAAACGCCTGGTGGCTGAGTTGGAAAATGTCGGTATCCGATTCCTGCGCAATTCCGCCCTGCAGGTTGCCCGCGGAAGCGACACACTGCATATTGCCGGTATCGACGACGTCTGGTTCTCCCACGATCTGGACCGCGCAATCAAGAAGATCCCGCTTGAGGAATTCAAAATCTTCTCTCCCACAGCCCGGATATCATGTCCGCTGTGAACAAACGGATGCGCATCGACCTGACGATCTGTGGGCATACGCATGGCGGGCAGCTGGCCATCCCCCACCTTACCCATCACTTCATGCCCATTGACAACCCGGCGCGTTATATGGCCGGTCTCGTTAAAGAAGACCACGATTACACCTATGTCAATCGCGGAATAGGCACGCTGGTTTTTCCGTTCAGGCTCGGAGCACCGCCTGAAATCACCTACCTCAAGCTAATCGCCGCCAAAAGACAGCCCCGCCGCAGTAATCCGGCTATTTGAATCTTTCATAGTAAAACTTGATTCAATACATCCCACCCGAGGACAATGACCGCATGAAAATTATCCGCGCCCTGCTTGAAGACTGTTAATTAGGCGAAGTCCCGGTGTACCCATCGTGGCCCTATGGGTGGAAGCAAAAAGGTAGACGCGGTTATGCGTTTAAAAAAAGAAGTCGACAATGTATTTTCCGGCCACGAACAGTATGCAGATACACAGCATACCGTTGATGAAGGGAGCGGGTATAAATCGCTGCGTCCGGGCGCCGCAATACATTCCCAACACCCCCCCATTCCAAACAGGGTGCCCAGCAGCCAATCGGGCGAAACCGAAACGCCTGGGTAGAATCCGGCCAGGAACTGGTAAACCAGGACCCCCGCGACAGAGGTGACAAAGGTGCCCATTAATGCGGCCCCGGCTACCGTATGGACCGGCAAACCGACGATCGCTACAAAAAAGGGCGCCACAATGGCACCTCCGCCTATGCCGTATATGCCGCCTGCTATGCCGACTAAAAAGCAGATGAGGTAAACCAGGGGCGGAGAGAAACTATATGTTTCGGAATCGTATCTAAACTCAACACGCCTGAAAGTTGAACTGACGACCTGCACGATGTAAGCACCCCCCGATCCGGAAGAGCGCGTCTTTTCTTTTTTTCGCGCAGTTTCACCGGCCAGGCGCAACCCGATATATAGGAGTACGCCAGCCACAAATAACTTGAAGTGCCGCGGATCGGGTAGATACTCGATCCTGACCCAGGCACCGATGAATACACCGGGAAGCGTTCCGATGACCACGGCCTGGTTCAGCGGCCACAGCATGCGACCTTCACGCAAATACCGATAAACCCCGCTTGGAATGGCAATAATGTTGAAGAGCTGGTTGGTCGCACTGACTGACGGCGCTGTATAACCGAGCACACTGATTTGAAAAGGGAGCAGCAAAAAAGCACCCGAAACGCCTCCCATGGACGTGAAAAACGACACAATAAAGGCAACCGCAAAGGGAACTAGCGGACTGATCTCAACCCCGGATACAGGAAACAGCATGGTCTCGTCACTTTTTTGAGATGGCTTGTGGTGTTTAGCGCTTCAGGCCCCGGCGCACTTCTACTGCCTGGTTTTCTTTTCCAGGGCCTGGTTGAATTTTTCAGCGTTAATCACAAAACGCTCGTGGGTCCCCTTGCCGATCAGCCCAGCCGCGTCACGGGCCTCCACCTCAAACACCAGCCGCTTGCGGTCGACTTCGATCAGTTTAACGGTGGCACTGATTTCCATACCCGGCGGTGTGGCCGCGGTGTGGCTGATGTTGACCTGGGTGCCGACGGTCTGTTCCGCGGGCCAGTCGATGTGCGGGTTGACCGCCTGGATGCAGACCCATTCAATAAAACCAACCATGAACCCAGTGGCAAATACTTTGGGCATCACGGCAAACTCCGGCGCCTCGGGATAGAGGGCCGGGACGGTTTTCGACTCCGGCAGCTTAAAGGTAAAGGTGTGTTCAAGGCCCGGCTGCAGGGTGTCTTTCATATTCTTACCTCCGATCGTTATTCAGTCCGTTCACTTGTTTTTCAGAGATTACCATAAACGTCTTCACCGTACCATATTCGTCTCCGGGTGGTAAAGCCGGCATTCGCACCATAAAGACAGTGCCCCTGTGTGGAAATCATGCTATGTTGTCCGCCATTGAACGCAAGCGCCCTTGCCGCATGGATATAGGTATACAATGTTCCTGGATCTTCTGGCCATTTTCTGGAATATCGTCGCACCGGTTTTCGGTGTTATCCTCATCGGGTACTTCGCCGGGCCGCCGCTCAAGCTTGAGTCGCGCACATTGTCGAAGATCGCCTATTACGTATTTGTGCCGGCCTATGTGTTCAGCGTCGTCAGTTCTGCCACGGTTGAATTTGGAATAGTTGCACGGGCCATGGCATACATCGTCACGGTAACCCTGGCATGTGCCGCGGTTGGATACCTGACAGCCCGGATTCTGGACTGCTCCCGGGAGAAAATCGCGGCCTATATCACCGTCGCTGTCTTCGGAAATGCAGCCAATTTCGGAATTGCCATCATCGAATTTAAGTTGGGTTCTGGCGCCGTCCTAACCGCCACCTTGTATTTCGTGGCCATCAATGTGACGGCCTTTTTCGTCAGTATCAGCTATATCAACTGGAGCCGCGGCGGCGGTCTGTCAGCCAGTTGGCGGGTTTTCAAAACCCCAGTAATTCTGGCCATCTTCCCGGCCCTGTTGTTTCCCCTGGCCGGCATTGACCTGCCTTTGATGGTTTCCCGGACGACGGGTTTGCTGGCCGATGCCATGATCCCCGTCATGCTGGTTGCCCTGGGCATGTTCCTGGCTGAAGTCAAAGCGTTCAAGATCGATCGCGATGTTATTGTTGTAAGTGCCGTACGCTTACTCGTAGCACCGCTACTGGCAATCCTTTTAGCCACCCCTTTTGGCGTTCACGGGATCGAAAAAACGGCCGGCATCCTGCAGGCCGGCATGCCGGCC
>Ga0126327_10000066_pt1 | contig 31264 bp, 21 predicted proteins | sample InaspJWI30metaG_FD_101392 | JGI IMG/M metagenome (GOLD analysis project Ga0126327, IMG submission 101392) | Marine gutless worms symbiont microbial communities from Oahu, Hawaii - Inanidrilus sp. 1 OAHU.JWI-30 metaG | ecosystem: Host-associated > Annelida > Digestive system > Unclassified... | reverse complement strand
GCTGCCGGCAGCATCGTCGCGTATTCACTGGGCATTACCGATCTCGACCCCATCGAGCATGGCCTGATTTTTGAAAGGTTCCTGAACCCGGCGCGCATCAGCATGCCGGATATCGATGTGGACTTTTGTATCAATGGCCGGGAAAAGGTGTTCAAGTACGTGGTGGACCGTTACGGCGGGGGCGACTATGTGGCCCAGATCATCACCTTCGGAAAACTGAAAACCCGGGCCGTGATTCGCGATGTCGGCCGGGCTTTGGACATTCCCCTGGCCGAAGTCGATGTGATCGCCAAACTGGTGCCGGACGTGCTCAATATCAGCCTGGATGAAGCCCTGGAGCAGGAGCCCAAACTGGCCCGTATGGCGGCAGAGAACCCGGTCGTCAACGAATTGGTCACCATTTGCCGTACACTTGAAGGGTTGCCGCGCCACGCCTCCACCCATGCCGCCGGGGTGGTGATCGGCGACCGGCCGCTGGTAGAGTATCTGCCGCTTTATCGGGGTAAAAAGGGCGAAGTCGTTACCCAGTTTGACATGAAGTGGGTGGAACAGATAGGGCTGGTCAAGTTCGATTTCCTTGGACTGCGCAACCTCACCGTTATCGACAAAACCCTGAGCCTGATTTCTGCCCAGGGCAAAACACCGCCGGACATCAGCAATCTTGATTTTACCGATGCCGGGACCTACGAACTGCTCTGCGCGGGGGACACGACCGGTGTTTTTCAATTGGAAAGCTCCGGGATGAAAGACCTGCTGGTGCGTTTGAAGCCGAACAGCTTCGGGGACGTGACCGCCCTGGTGGCGCTTTACCGCCCCGGCCCCATGGGCAGCGGGATGGTGGACGACTTTGTCGAGCGCAAGCACGGCCGTCGGGCGGTCAAGTATGATCTGCCGGAACTCGAACCGATTCTCGAGGAGACCTACGGCGTAATCCTCTACCAGGAACAGGTGATGAAAATCGCCGGTGCGCTGGCCAGTTACTCAATGGCTGAAGCTGACGGGCTGCGCAAGGCCATGGGAAAAAAAATAGTCGAAAAGATGGCCGAGCACCGCCAGCGTTTTATCGAAGGTGCCGTAGCCAACCAGGCCCCGGCCGACACCGCCAAGAAGATTTTCGACCTGATGGAGAAATTCGGCGGGTACGGTTTTAACAAATCGCATAGCGCCGCTTACGCCCTGATTGCCTTTCAGACAGCGTACCTCAAAGCCCACTTCCCGGTCGAGTTTATGGCGGCCCTGCTGACCAGTGAAATGCATTCCATTGACGGCGTGGTGAAATTTATCGCCGAATGCCGGAGCCACGATATCGAAGTCCTGCCGCCGGACATCAATTCCAGCGGACTTGAGTTCAGCGTGCACGACGGAAAGATTCGCTTCGGTCTGGTGGCCGTAAAAAATGTCGGTGAAAGCGCCATTGAATCGATCCTGGAAGTCCGGGAAGAGGGCGGGGATTTTGATTCGCTGTTCGAATTTTGTGAGCGGGTGGATCTGCGCAAGGTCAATAAGCGGGTCATTGAAAGTCTCATCCGCTGCGGGGCCTTTGATTCCACCGGTGCGCCCCGGGCCCGCATGATGGCTGCCCTTGAAGATGCTTTGGAATACGGGCAGCTGGTACAGAAAAAGAAGATGGATCCCCAGATGGGATTGTTCGATCTGGGCGGCGGCGACGAAGAACCGATCAACCGGCCGACCATGCCCGAGATCACCGAATGGGAAGAAAAACAGCTGCTGGCCTTCGAAAAGGAATCCCTGGGGTTTTATATTACCGGCCATCCGCTTTCTCGATTTGAAGAGATCCTGGATCAGTTTACCAATACCGATGCCATAACCATCAAAGAGAGCGGCGACAAAGCTGCGGTACGCATCGGCGGCCTGGTCAGTGCCAACCGCGTGCTCCGGACGCGCAAAGGCGACCTGATGGCGTTTGTAACCGTGGCCGACCTGCAGGGCAGCGTGGAAGTGGTGGTTTTCCCCGAAGCCTATGCCGCGGCAGGTGACCTCATCGTCAATGATACCCCGATCCTGGTTCAGGGCCAGATCCAGAAAGAGGAGAGCGGTGTTAAGATCATTGCGGATGAAATTATTTCAATGGACAAAGCCGCTGAAACCTGGACGGCCAGCGTTCATCTGCGGATCAATCTTGATAGAAGCGGGCGGGACCAGCTGCAGCAGATGAACGCGCTGCTGACAAGGCATCCGGGTACCTGCAAAGGCTTTTTGCACTTCTTCCAGGCCGGGCAGGCAGAGGCCGTTGTAGCTCTGCCGGATACCCTTAGAATCAGGCCGGGCCGCCGGTTGGAAAGAGAAGTGAACGGCCTTTTGGGGTACCAAGCCGTAACCACCGAGTGCAGTCAGATCGCCATTGCCAACGGCAATGGGGGCAACGGCAAGGGCAGACGTCGGTGATCAATCCCGACTGAGCGGGGAATGTGTCAATCGTTATCGAAATCGGTATCGGGATCGGAAAAATGTGATCTCTGGCTTTTCGATCCCGATTTCGATTTCAATTTGTTTCAACCCTGTTGAAGCACTAATTGCTCAGGCATCGCTGCAATATCGAGGGAACCTCATGAAAGGAAGAACATGCAAGTACCGCTGTTGGATCTAAAAAAACAATATGCTGTCATCCGTGAGGAAGTGCAAGCTGTTACCGAGGAGATATACGAATCGCAGTATTTTATCATGGGGCCCCATGTGGAGCGCCTTGAAAAGGATATTGCCGTTTACTGCCGGACCGATCACGCAATCGGGGTGTCCTCCGGTTCCGATGCCCTGATCATCGCCCTGATGGCCCTCGGAATCGGTTCAGACGACCTGGTTCTTACCACCCCCTACACCTTCTTCGCTACCGCCGGAGCCGTAGCCCGGGTCGGTGCCCGTCCGGTCTTTGTCGATATCGATCCGAATACCTATAACATCAGTCCGCGCCTTCTGGCGCAAACCCTGGAGGCGCTGCCAGCCGGTCAACGTGAGAAGGTAAAGGCCATTATCCCGGTCCATTTATACGGCCAATGCGCCGACATGGACCCTATTCTCAAGATTTCGGCCGACTACCAGCTCCCTGTGATCGAAGATGCCGCCCAGGCGATCGGGGCCGAGTATCAGGGCCGGCGGGCCGGAACAATGGGCAGCTTTGGCTGCTTTTCATTTTTTCCTTCCAAAAATCTCGGAGCGTTCGGTGACGGGGGCGTAGTGACCACCGGTGACCCGCAGCTGGAAGAGACCTTGCGGATTTTACGCAACCACGGGGCCGAGCCCAAGTACTATCACCATGTCATCGGCGGCAATTTCAGGCTGGATGCTCTCCAGGCGGCGATTGTGTCGATCAAGCTCAAATACCTGGACAGCTGGACAGCCGGGCGCCAAAAGAACGCACAAAACTACCGGGAACCGTTCAAGGCGGCCGGGCTGGAAACACGCCTAAAACTGCCGTTGGAAAAACAGGGGCGGCACATATACAACCAATTTGTTATCGCCGTGCCGGAAAAACGGGACGACCTGCGCGCCTTTCTCCAGAAATCCGGTATCGGGACCGAAATCTACTATCCGGTCCCGCTGCACCTGCAAAAATGCTTTGCCGGGCTCGAATACGGCCCCGGTGATTTTCCGGCGGCCGAACAGGCTGCACTGCAGACGCTGGCGCTGCCTATATTCCCGGAGCTTACCACCGACCAGCAGGCCTATACTGTTGAGAAAATCAAGGAGTTTGTCGAGCAGAATTGACAGATAGCATGTCCAGCATTACACTCAGGGGAGCCGGGAGATACCGATGAATATTAACACCCCTCAGACGCTTTCTGGTCAATTTGTGGTCGCCATGCTGGCCCTGGCCGATCCGAATTTCTTCCAGACGGTCACCTGTATCTCGGAACACAATGACCAGGGAGCCCTGGGAGTGATCGTAAACCGCCTGCACGCCTTGCTGTCCGCCAACGATATTTTTACCGAATTGAATCTGGATGTCACCGTTGATGCGGAGCAGATTCCCGTGCATATCGGCGGTCCGGTCCATATGGATGAAGTGTTCATTCTGCACGGTCAACCGTTCGGATGGCAGGGCTGCCTGCCGATTTCGGAAAACCTGGCCATCAGCAATACGGTGGACATCCTGGCGGCCATCGCCCGGGATGAAGGACCGCAGGATTATCTCATCGCACTTGGCTGTGCAGGATGGGGCCCTGGGCAGCTCGAGGACGAGCTGCTTGATAATGCCTGGCTGACCGGGGCCGCCAGCTGCGACATCATCTTCAAAACCGATATCGCCATGCGCTGGGAGCATGCCCTGCGGGAGATGGGGGTGGATCCGGCGTTGCTGTGTGATACGGCCGGCCACGCCTAAAACCCGATCTAAAAGGCCCTGACAGGCCAAATACCTGCGTTGGGCCGAAAAGTTAAATCCTCGAAATATTCCAATATTCCTCCGGTTTAACTTTTCTACCCGCCTTGGTCTTTAGCCTGTCAGGGCCTTTTAGATCGGGTTTTGTGTATTCATTCACCCCGCCTTGGTCTTTAACCCAATGCGGGCGTCTGAGCAGGGCTTCGCCGTTTGATGGGTAAAGATTGCCATCCGCCTTGGTTTCTAATCTGTAGGGGTCTTTTCAATCGGGTTTTGTGTGTTGATTCACCTCACCTTGGTCTTTAATCCGTTGCGACTTCCTGATATTGGCTGCACCACACTGGGGCAACCAGCCTCGCTGGGATAGAAAATCAATCCTGGAAATTCCCAAACATTCTACGGGTAGAAGTGTGATTCTGCCTCTATCCAGCTATTGAAAGCCTTTCAAGGCGGCAGCCGTGTTCTGCTGGCTATTTTTTGTCAGACGTGGATTTCACTTTGGTTTTGGTGGTTTTTTTGAGGCAGATTTTGTCTTTTTTTGCGAAGGCACACAGCTTGGGGTTGTAGTACTCCTTGCAGTTGAGGGGGTTGTAAAGCGGACATTCAGGGTTCTTGGCGGACATTGGGTTCTGTTACGCGTCTTTGTTTGGGTCCTGGCCTGCCTGGGAGGCCTTGGGATGTGTCGAGTTTTCAGGATGCATCGCGGTGCGGATGATCAGGATCAGTTGCAAGGCAGGTGGTGAAGCTGCCTTTTTTGATGGTGTCATGCTAAAGCTACTGGATCAACCCAGATTCCGGGAGGCCGCACTGAATCCAAGCTATCACGAAACCATAGATTTTACAAGGTATTATGTCTGCTCTGCCATCCCCATCGGGGCAGGCGGACCCGGTTGGAATGGTTTTGACAATTTTTTGCCGCCGGTGTAATAAGAGCGCCTGACAGGTCAAATCCTGGCCCTTTAAAACGCACCTGTGGGATATCAAGCAGAAACATGAACGCGATTTATACTGAACTGAAGCAGCAATTGCTGGAAATCAACACCAGCCTCCAGGCGACCCTGGAGAATGTCCAGGACCAAAAAGAAATCACCGACGGCCGTTTTGATGCCTGGCGTGCGGCCTGCGCCGACATTCACCAGCAGATAAGCGAAGAGATCCTCCGCGTGGCGGTGGTTGGCCCGATTAAATCGGGAAAAAGCACCTTCACCAATGCCCTTTTCGGGGGCGACTTTTTAAAACGCGGAGCCGGGGTCGTCACCTCTATCGTGACACGCATTCGCAGCGGGAAGAAGTTGAAGGCGGTGCTTTATTTCAAGGACTGGGATGAGATTAACACCGATCTGGAACAGGCCCTGACCATGCTGCCGTCCTGGGAAGCGCGGGATGATGGAAAGCCTTTCGACATCCGTCGCGAGATGGACCGCCAGGCCCTGGAGCAGGCTCTGGATGAACTCAGTAATGATCAACTCATTACTGACGGCACCCGTAATACGAACAGTATCCTGCCCGCTCTCTATTTGCAGGGCTTTAAGAGCGTCAGCGATATCATCTCCCCGGATTCCCATGCGACAGAATTCGGCGACCGGGATTTTTGTCCGGCACCGGGAGTATGTGGGCAGTGACGAACTGGCTGTCTATCTGAAAGATGTTGAACTGGAGATCAACCACTCCCAGATTGACGGCACCATCGAAATTGCGGATTGCCAGGGCAGTGATTCCCCCAACCCCATGCACCTGGCCATGATCCAGGATTACCTTCTGCGCACCCACCTGCTGGTATACGTGATCAGCAGCCGGACCGGCCTGCGCCAGGCGGACATTCGGTTTCTGTCAACCATCAAGAAAATGGGGATTATCGACAACACCCTGTTCGTGGTCAACTGTGACTTCAGCGAACATGGGTCTACCGAGGGGTTGGTATCTCTGGTAGAGCGGGTACGACAGGAGCTGTCTTTGATCAAGCCTGAGCCGGAGGTGTTTACCCTGTCGGCCCTTTACAACCTGTTTGCGGCCCTGCCGGCCAAAGAACTTCCGGAAAAGGACCACGCCCGCCTGGAGCAGTGGCGCAAGGAGCAGCAGTTCGTAGCCTTCTCAGATGAAGAGTCCCGCCGCTTTGAATCGATCTTTCATGGAAAACTCAGTCGGGAGCGGTTTTTCCTGCTTTTGAAAAACCACCTCGAACGCATGGCGGTGATGCGCGCGGGCATGGACCGCTGGTTGTGGACCAACCGCGAGTTGATGAGCGAAGATGCAGAAGGCGTGACAGAGCTCTTGCGCAAGATTGAACATCACCAGCAGCGCATGGACCAGATCAAGGACCTTATCAAGAATACGCTCGGCGGCGCCGCTGGAAAAATCAAAAAAGAGATCCGGGTGGACATCGATCGTTTTTTCCATACCCGGCCGGGCAGCGTGCTGCAGTCCACCCTGGACACCATCCGGCAATTCAACATCGTTTTTGATAACTACGCAGACAGTCTGGCCGCCTCCGGTTTTTCAAGTACACTCTACCAGGTGTTCCAGGAGTTTCGGCAAGCCCTGGACACCTTCATGGCGGAAAACATCAATCCCGAGATCGTCAGGTTTACGTCCCGCACCGAGAACGCAATCAAAGGCGGTCTCGAGGCCGTGGCGCAACCCTATCAGTCCATGGCCCTGGACGCCATCTCGGAATACCACCAGACCATGAATCAATACGAAATGGGGGGGGGCTGGGTAACGCGGATCAAACAACCTTGTTGGATCTTGAAGATGTGAAAAAGGTGGCCGGCCTGAAGCTGCCGACGGCGGCCACCAGCATGCGCTATTCGGCCAAGGTACGGACCGAAGCCGTTGTCCGCCTGGGTATCTACAGCGTCCTGAAATTCTTTAAAAAGGCCTTCAAGAAGCCCCTTCAGAATGAAAAAGAGGAGCAGATGCTGGCCTTGTCGGCCGGCGTGAAACGCATGAAGGCCGAAACCGAGAAGGCGGTTCTTTTTCACTTTAAGAATTACCGCGAGAATTTTAAGTTTCAGTATGCATTCAAACTGGTGGACTTCGCCGCATCACATCTGCACCGGACCCTGCTGGAAAGGCTGCGGGCGTATGACACCGACCTGACTGAATTGACGCGGGTCATGGAAACCCGGGGCGACGAGCGTGAACAGTTGATTGCCCTGCTGGACAAGACCAGCGCAGAGCTGCAGAAAATAGAACACGACCTTGAAAAGGTGCGTGGCCGGATGGAGCAGGGCACCGAATAAGGCGCAGTTGCCGGGACATCCCAGCTTTGGTTTGATAAACCCTTATAGGAGGTATCTGTGAACACAAGAAATGTGGCGGTGGCCAACGAGAAGGGCGGGGTCGGCAAGACGGTTACGGTTATCAACCTGGGGGCGGCCCTGGCCGCCATGGGCAGGAAGGTCCTGATTATAGACATGGATCCGCAGGCCAATGCGACCAAGGGGCTCGGGGTGGCGGTGGCTGAGGGCATGCTGACCACCTATGACATTATCAAAAACCATAAATCGCCGGCGATTGATGAAGCGATCGCCCCGACTGCCTGGGAAGGCCTGGAGCTCTTGCCGGCCGACGCGGAGCTAGCCGGAGCCGATATAGAACTCGTCAATGAGTATGGGCGCGAGAATAGACTGAAAAGGGCGCTGGCGGGTATCGGTGAGACTTACGACTTCATCATTATGGATACACCCCCGAGCCTTTCGTTGCTGACCGTAAATGTGTTCGCGTTTGCAACTGAGGTTCTGGTTCCCTGCCAGACGCACCCATATGCGTATGCAGCCCTGGAAAACCTGTTTGACACCATCGAGGTCGTGCAGGACGAAATCAACGCGGGACTCGAGATAAAGGGAATCGTTCCGACTTTTTTCGATCAGCGGACCCGGGTAAGCCACGATATTCTGGATAAACTCAAGTCGGATCAGCGCTATCGCGAACTCATCTGCAAATCCATTATCCGGATCAACACGACCATTGCGGAAAGTGCGAATGCCGGTATGCCGATCATGCATTTTAAAAGAAGCAGCTCCGGGGCGGCCGATTACCAGGCCCTGGCAGAAGAATTGGCGGGATAATCACGGCCGGATATTGAAGGCCCGGCAATCAACACCCAATATCGCGGCGAGGCACTTCGTGCTGCCGATGCCGGCTGAAAGCCTGCGGCACATCGCTTTCCCGTAACTGGGATATTGGATGCCGCTAATTGGATAGGGTCCGTCTACTTCTTTCCTTCCTGAAGTGTCATTAAATTCTGCAGCGCAAAATCAATGTTTGGATCCAGGGCCAGGGCGGTTTCATAGTATTCAATGGCTTCTTCCTTTTTGCCCAGGTCCCGATAGTTGGAAGCGATATTGGCGTAGTCGATGGCCGATCCGGGATTCAGTTTGACGACTTTTTTAAAGCATTCAATCGCTTCCTCGTGTGCTTTGAGCTTGAAGTGGCAAAAACCCATCAGGTTGAAGATATCGGTACGTTCGTCATCGGCTTCCGCACCTTTTTGCAGGACCTCCAGGGCTGCTTCATAGCGTTCCATCTCTTTCAGGCACTGGCCCATATATGAGAAGATACTCGGCACATCCTGGCGGGTAGGGTTCAGTTCCAAAGCATTTTCCAGAGACATTAGGGCGTCGGGCGGTGACCCGGCGGCCAGTTGGCAGAGACCGATATAGAACTGATTGTAATACTTGCCGGGCAGTTTGCGGTCGAACGCCTGAAGCATCTGCAGCGCTTTATCCGGGGCATTGTTTTCACTGATGAATTTAGCTGAAAACATGCCCACGCTGGTCCCGTGTGATCTTTCGCGAAAATGGGCACCGGGAATGATGGTGTAAAAGGCCGGTATTTCCAGCTGGGCATGCATGGTATCGATTAAGATCGCCTGCATGTCGTTCCGGGCCAGGGCGGCCAGCAGATTGTCGATTTCGGCTTTAATGTTGTTATCAGACAAATCCGGAAGGTCGCTGATATCGATAAAGCGCTCTTCGGCGGTGATAAATTCGGCGGATTCAATTTTAGTGAACTTGGGCAGCCCGCTGGCTACGAAGTTGGCGCCTGAATTGAAATCTCCGGCCAATTGCGCGACCTCCGTCAGCGTGCGGCTCAGGGCTTTCTGGGGGTCCGGCGTTGTTCCCGCCGTCCAGACAATTTCGCTCCTGGCGGGGAAGGTAACCGGGTCGTAGGCCAGGACACCAACAGAGGGAATGCCGGTATCCAGTGAAAAATCGGAAATGAACAGACGGATGCCGGCCTTCTCGTATTTGGCCAGCATCTCCAGTACAGCTGGATCGGTGACCGATTCTGGGCGAATTCGCGGAACCTGCAGGCGGTTGCGACTCACCACGGAGGAGACATGCCGCTCGATGATTTCACAGATACCCTGGCTGACGGCCTCCTCGACGCAGTTGCCGGCAGAGGGACCGTTGAACTCATTGATCATATAGAACCAGTCAAAAGGGATCAGTACCGGCTGCTCCCGGGAGAGGTTATACGCCATGGTCCATTTGAGGGGCAGGGTTTCAAAAATGGTCCGGGTAATGTCAATTTCATCCGATTCGTCATGCACAGACTGGGCGATCAATTCAAACGGCAATACCGGGCCGTCAACATTCGGGTAGGTAGACGTGAAAAAGTTGGTCGGATCATGAGCAAAAGAAAAGAAGCTGAAGCGCTCGGCCAACTCCATGACCGCGCTGGCTTCGGACTGTTCAGGGGTGGCCCCCTTGCCCATCTGCTTTGTCGTGCCGGTGCGGGCCCGGGCATCCCGGCCGCAACGACTGAAGAAAACCGGGATGTCCAGGCGGCCGTTGTCGATCCGCTGTGTTGACTCCAGGATGTCGAGATCCAGGGATTCGAATTTTCCCTTCACCCGCTTGACAGTGTCCGCAGGCGGCATGATCTTGTCCTGATCAAAGGTGAATTTTTTATAAGCATCCGATAAAACGATTTTTGTAGATTGCATATGTATTCTCCGGTGTGACGCGCTAACGCCTTGTTTCGTTTAAGTTTAGCATCCAGACCATCTTTTCAAGGGAAAGGCAATATTTTTTTGGCAGTGTGGTAGCGTGGTCGGTGTAGCGGCAGTAAGCGGTATTGGTTGAAAGTAGGGGGGGGATGTGCTTAACTTTGGTATGTACATGATCCCACCCAACCAATTGATAACAGCAGGACTTCATTAAACCGGGCGAAAGGATATTTGGCGATGCAGAGAAAAGCCGAGATTGAACGTAAAACCAAGGAAACGCAGATACAGATCCTGATCAATATTGACGGCTCCGGCAACCAGCAGATCGATACGGGTATCGGTTTTCTGGATCACATGCTGACCCTGTTTGCGGCCCATGGTTTTTTCGATCTGACGCTGCAGGCCCATGGAGACCTGGAGGTGGATGCCCATCACACCGTCGAAGACATCGGCCTTGTACTGGGCGAGGTGATCAGCCAGGCGTTGGGTGACCGCGCGGGTATTGTGCGCTACGGGCAATCCGTGGTGCCCATGGATGAAGCTCTGGCAGCCGTCACCGTTGATTTATCCAACCGCCCTTATCTTGTTTACAATGTGCCTGCCATGACGGGGTCCAGCAGCGTTTTCGATACAAATCTGGCCAAAGAATTTTTCCGGGCCCTGGCCAATAAGGCCGGCATGAACCTGCACATCAATGTGGCCTATGGCGAGAATGAGCATCACGTTCTGGAAGCGATTTTCAAAGCCCTGTCCCGGGCTCTCGACCAGGCCACCGGGTTTGATCAACGCATAAAAGGGGTTCGCTCCACCAAGGGGTCCCTGTAACCGCGGAGTAACCATGGGACAGATAAAAGCAGCCCATTCCCGTCTGTTGATATGTTTCGGCCTGTCAGCATTTTTCCTGTTTTTTATTTTGGGGAATGCTGTTTCTTTCGCGGGTGAGGAAACATCGCCGGGGACAGAGGCACCTGCAAAGCAGCGTAGGGTTTTACTGCTGCCGTTTAAAGACTTGACGGCTGTCTACGGTTCACCCAGCAACATACGCAGCCCTATCAACGGACGGGTGTTCTTGAGCGGACCAGTCGATCAAAAGGCCGCCCCCTTCATGGATGCCAGGCTGTATGCCTACTTACGTGAGAAAGATGCCTTTATTCTCATTGCCGCGGACGAAGTCGGCGACCTGCTCGCTACCCTCGCAAATCGTCATCCGCAGCCTTCGTCGGAACGCAGCCTGTGGGTTGAAGTGGGCCGCGCCCAGGGCGCGGATGCGGTATTGGGCGGTTTCATTTACCGCCTCAAAGACCGTACCGGCAGGGATTACGGGGTGGATGAAGCCGCTTCGGTCGCTTTTGACCTGCACCTGATACGGATTGCAGACGGGCGGATTCAGTGGTCGGGGCGCTTCGATGAAACCCAGCAGCCGCTCAGCAGCAACCTCTACAATATCAAAAAATTCATCAGCCGGGGAGGTAAATGGGTCACATCCCGTGAGATGGCTGCCGGCGGTCTGAAATCCCTGTTATCCGATATACCTGCCAGATAATTATAAGCTTGACAACTCACAATTTATTCTTTAGTTTGCGAAGTTTAGGTCGAATTTTGTAATGTCGGTTCCTGCTGTTTACCGGTGCTGCATATAGTATCCATCCGGTCGCATTTTTTTGCCTGTGGCCGAGGCAAAGGAGGATGGCATTTTTGGCAGGTCTTATTCCTGAAGATAAAATTGCTGAGATCAAGAATGCCGCGGATATTGTAGACATTGTTTCCGAATCAGTGGCTCTGAAGAAAGCCGGGCAAAATCATATTGGGCTTTGTCCGTTCCATTCCGAAAAAACCCCCTCATTCACCGTGAGCCCCGCAAAGCAGATCTTCCACTGCTTCGGGTGTGGTGCGGGCGGAAATGTGTTTCGGTTTCTAATGAAGCACCAGGGATTCTCGTTCCCGGAAGCCGTACGATCGCTTGCCGGACGTTACGGGATTGATCTGCCGGAACGGGAAATGTCGCCGGCTGAACGCAAGCGCATGGATGAACTCGACAGCATCCGGCGAATTAACCAGATCGCGGGGAGTTTTTATCAGCGCTGCCTGACAGAAAGCCGGATCGGGAAGGGCGCCCTGGCGTATCTGGAGAAAAGGGGGATTGACCGGGTCGCGATTGACCGTTTCAAACTTGGCTTCGCACCGGCCGGTTGGGATAATCTGACCACCCTGTTTACGCGCAAAAAAGTACCTTTCCGGCTGGCGGAGAAAACCGGCCTGATTGTGCCCCGTAAAAACAGTTCCGGATATTACGACCGGTTTCGGGAGCGGGTGATGTTCCCGATTTTCAATACAGCCGGCAGCTTGATCGGCTTTGGTGGCCGTGTGCTGGACGATGCGCTGCCCAAATATATGAATTCACCGGAATCCCCGTTATATAACAAACGGCGCTCGCTTTACGGGATTAACTGGGCGCGCAGCCGTTGCCGGGAGCACAAAGCGGTTTATATCGTGGAAGGGTACCTGGATATGCTTAAATTGCATATCAATGGTATCGAAAACAGTGTGGCCACGCTCGGCACCGCACTCACCCCGGAACATATTCGCGCGCTCAAAGGATGTGTGGGGGAGGGCCGGATGATTCTGGTGTATGATTCCGACGAGGCAGGGCTGAATGCCGCTTATCGGAGCCTGGATCTATTTTTGAAAGAACATGCCGATTTTCGGAAGGGCGATGTTTATCGGGATAAGAATGCCGATACGCGCATCATGATTCTGCCGGAGGGTCATGATCCGGACTCTTATATCAGCGCAAAGGGCCGGGAGGCATTTCTGGAAAAGGCCGAAACCGCCCCCGGACTGGTCACTTTCCTGTTCGACATGGCTGCCAAACGGCATGGGATGAGCACCGAGGGCAAGATCAAGATAGTGGCCGATCTGGCCGGAACCCTGGCGATGATCAATGACCAGGTGGCGCGCTCCCTATATGTGAAGGAACTTGCGGAACGCCTGAACATTGACGAGAACGCCATCCTGTCCAAGATTCGGGAGGCGGTTGACAGGGGGCGACCGTCCCGTCCGCAATCGTGCCAAACGACCCCGGAGGGGACAGCTCAAAGGGAAACGGAGCGCCCGGTCGTATCCAGGGGGACGCGCTTGGAGCGCCAGATACTCGCGATGATGATACAATATCCTGATATTATAAAAGATATTGAAGATCGCGACCTTCTCAGCCAATTTGGGGATGGTCCTTTGAAATCCATAGGGCAAAAAGTGCTGGATAGACGCCGGCAGGGAAAGGTGGACATCCCTGATTTGATGAGTATTTTAGATAACGTCGCGGAAGAGGAACTGGCTGCGGAACTGGCCATAGGCAATGAACTCTGGCACAATTGGGACCGACGAAAGTGCCTGCAGTTGATCGGCCAGCTTGAAAAGAGTAGGTCCAGGAGGGAAGACGACCTCCTGCAGCGCATCAAGGCTGCGGAGGCTGAGAACAATCAGCCGCTGCTGCTGGAGTTATTGAAGGAAAAACAATTACAGGCCAAGGAAAGGCAGTGAGTCCTGTGTCGGGATTGAGGCCCGGAAAGACCAGAGGGGGGATCCCCTTCGGCAGGTACCGGGTTTTACACTCATCGGCAGGCTCTCTTCCCACGTGATCCAGCTTTTAGGAGGTTTAGCCGTATGGCCACGAAATCAGTATCGAAGTCCAAAAAATCTAAAGCAGCAACCGGCGCCAAGAAGGCAGCAAAGAAGACCGGTGCAACCACCGCCAAAAAGAAAAAGGTGGTAGCCAAAGCCAAGACTGCCAAAAAGGCAGCACCCAAGAAAGCGGTCAAGAAAACAGCTGCCCGCAAGGCCGCCAAGAAGACAGCCGCCAAGAAGGCCGCTAAAAAGAAAACGGTTAAGAAGGCTGTGCAGAAGGCGGCGCCGAAAAAAGCAGCGAAAAAGGCGGCTGCCAAGAAAAAGTCAGCTGCCAAAAAGAAAGCCGCGGCTAAAAAGGCCGCCCCGAAGAAGGCGGCTGCCGCGAGTAAAAAGGCCGCCCCTCGTAAAAAGACGGTCTCAAAACCGGCGGTCAAGGAAGCGGCTGCCAACCGGAAGTTAGATAAAAAAACCCTGGCCAAAATCAGCAAGCTCATGGCCCAGGGAAAGAAACAGGGCTTTCTGACCTATGATGAGGTAAATGCCGCTCTGCCGGAAGATATGCTCTCCCCGGACCAGATCGATGAGACCCTGATGCTGTTTGACGACAAAGGCATCGAGATTGTCGATCGCAGTGGCGCAGATAAAAAAACCGCTGCGGCCGCCAAGAAGAAAGCCAAGGCCAAGACCTGCACCAAGGCCAAATCTTCCGCCGTTGAATTCGGCTCCGTGACCGACCCGGTGAAGATGTACCTGCGTGAGATGGGGCTGGTCACGCTGCTCAGCAGAGACGGCGAGGTCGAAATAGCCAAGAAGATCGAGGCCGGCGAACAGGAAGTCTTGCGGGCCCTGCTTGATACAACCACCGGCGTCAATTGCCTGCTGGAGATCGGCCAATTTGTCAAAAACGGCGAATTGCGGCCCAAGTACGTGCTCCGCGACATTGACGAAGGCGAGACCTATGTCGATGAGATGGTCCAGACCGAAAAGTTCGTGGCCACGGTGGATACCATTGATGCGATCAACACCGAAAATCGTGATTTTCGCGAGCGTCTCTTCTCACAGGTCATGAAGGCTGACGAACAGCGCCGCATCAGACGCTGTGTCGCCCGGCGCAACAATAAAATTTTCGATGCTTTGAAAGAGTGGCGCCTGGAAGGCAACATCATCGACAAGATTGAGGATCTGGTTCGCAGGCAGGTAGACTGGTTTGAGACCAAGCACAAGATGATCTCTCTGTGTGCCGAATCGATCGACGCCCCGCTGAACGAACTACGGGTGAATCTTAAAAACAAGACCACCTTCAACAACTGGGTCAAAGACCGCTGCACCCTGACGCGCAATGAAGCCGGAGCCCTTTATGGCGAGATAACCGGCATACAAAAGGAAATCGATCTTGTTGAAAATGAGATCAAGGCCAACAGTCGTACGCTCAAACGGATTATTGCCAGCGTTGAAGAGGGGCGCCACAAGGCCAAACTGGCCAAGAGCGAATTGACCAAGGCGAACCTGCGTTTGGTGGTCAGCATCGCCAAGAAGTACACCAATCGGGGACTGCAGTTTCTCGATCTGATCCAGGAAGGCAACATCGGGCTGATGAAGGCGGTCGACAAGTTTGAATATCGCCGGGGATACAAGTTCTCGACCTACGCCACCTGGTGGATCCGGCAGGCCATTACCCGGGCCATTGCCGATCAGGCGCGGACCATCCGGATTCCGGTCCATATGATCGAGACTATCAATAAACTGATCCGCACTTCCCGCTATCTGGTGCAGGAACTCGGCCGGGAGCCCTCTCCGGAAGAGATTGCCGAAAAGATGGAAATCCCTCTGGACAAGGTGCGGAAGGTTTTGAAGATAGCCCGTGAGCCTATTTCGCTGGAGACGCCTATTGGTGAAGAAGAAGACAGCCACCTGGGTGATTTTATTGAGGACAAGAAGTTTATGCTGCCTTCTGATGCGGCGGTTAGTCTCAACCTGGCCGAGCAAACCCGAAAAGTCCTGGCGACATTGACACCACGTGAGGAAAAAGTTCTGCGCATGCGGTTCGGGATCGGCGAAAAGGCGGACCATACGCTGGAAGAAGTCGGTCAGGATTTTGCGGTTACCCGGGAGCGGATACGGCAGATTGAAGCCAAGGCCCTGCGCAAACTCAGGCACCCGACCAGAAGCAGAAAGCTTAAGAGCTTTATTGATCACTAGAACCTGTCTCAAAAAACAGGTTTTGGTTCGAGGTCAAGGCGGCCGAGAGGTTTAACCCGGAGGAATACTATAAAGTATTTCGAGGATTAGAAACGAACGCCCAACGCCGAGATTGGTCCAAAAGACTTTATAGAGATAGGTTCTAAGCCCGGTTTTGCCCCGAATCCTCCTGGCGATGGGTTCTTGACAAACCGGATTGGGAACGCTATTAGAGGCACGCTTTATGATGCACGCAGGGCCCATAGCTCAGTTGGCAGAGCCACCGGCTCATAACCGGTCGGTCCCTGGTTCGAATCCAGGTGGGCCCACCATTTTAAGGGGCTTTTAACCAGTACGGGGCGCGGTAATCACCGCGCCTTTTTTGTAGCGGCTATCTCAAAAATGGTTTTGATCCAGTTTTCAGCCGTCGTTGAAGCTACGGCTGGTAAACGCTGTCGTGAGCCTTGCTTGCTTGTTGGGCGAAGCCCTTAGCGTAGACTGATCCGGTGTCTTGTGCGGCGCAGCCAAAAGCGAAGACGTAAGCACCCGCAGCAAAGACGGGAGCTTGAATCTAATTCCAATTATCAGAGATAGCCTCTATCCTGACCTACTGTGGATTAGGCCATACCGCTTTAAGGGATAGGAACCATGACCCCGATCGTTAGTGACGTCATACGACTCATGGAAAGGATTGCGCCACCGCATCTGGCGGAGAGTTGGGACAATTGCGGGCTGCAGGTCGGCCGCCGCAAGTGGCCGGTGAAGCATATCCGTACGGCTTTGGATCCCCTGCCGCACGTTGTAGCGGATGCGGTTGACGCGGGAGCAGACTTTTTGGTCACCCATCACCCGCTGATATTCAAAGCGGTGAAACAGGTAGATTTTGGATCCGGCCTTGGGCGTATCATCCGGCAGGCCGCTGACAACCGCCTGGTGATCTATACGGCCCACACCAACCTGGACAAGGCCCCGGAGGGGCTCAACGATATGCTGGCCGCCCTGATCGGGCTGGAGGCCCTGGAACCACTGGTGGCCGGCGAACGTTCCGCTTCGTACAAGTTGGTGTTGTTCGTACCCATGTCCCACATTCAGGCGATTACCGATGTCCTTGTAGAGACGGGTGCCGGCCGGATAGGGAACTATTCCGGTTGTACGTTCAGAAGCGAGGGCGTAGGCACTTTCATGCCGGGGCCGGGTACCAACCCTTTTACCGGCGAACAAGGCCGAATGAACAAAGTCACCGAAATGCGCATCGAGGCCGTGCTCAATGGCGCTGATATGGAAAAAGTCGTCGCCGCCGTGCAGGCCGTGCATCCATATGAAAGCATGGCCTATGATATCTACCCCGTCGTTACCTTGGACCAGCAGGGGCTCGGACGGGTGGGCGCACTCAAGACCCCAATGAAACTGGGTGATTTTGCCATTTACGTGGCCCGGCAGCTCAACCTGGATACGGGTATTCGCGTGGTTGGTGATCCGCAGCTGGAGGTATCACGGGTGGCTGTCTGCACCGGAAGCGGCTCCAGTTTGACCGGCGACTTTATGGCCTCAGGTGCGGATGTCTACATAAGCGGGGATATGCATTATCATGACGCCCAGTCAATTGAAGCCGCCGGCCGCGGCCTGTTGGATGTCGGCCATTTTGCTTCTGAACGGATCATGGTACCGGCCCTGGCGGATTACTTGCGCCGCGAGGTTGCCGCCGCAAAGTACGATACGGTGGTTTCGACCTGCACCGTGGAAACGGACCCTTTTAGATTCGTCTCCGTGTGATACATGTTCAATCTGGGGCTGGCCAAGGACACATTCATAAGACTTATACAGCTTGCACACACAGGTAAATTTTCATGGAAGAACAAATTGCCCTTTTGACCCGTTTGCAAATCATCGAGATAAATTCCAAGCAGACCGAGCAGCGCATTGCTGAGATCTCCCAGCAGTATGAAATTCTGGATCAACGCCTACAGGATTTCAAACAAGTGATGGAGGCGGAGAACCAGCAAAATGACAGCATCAAGAAGGAGTACCGGGACTACGAGGTGACGGTCCAGGACAATCAGAACCTGATTTCAAAGAGCAAGGAAAAACTATCCCTGGCCAAGAATAATAAAGAATACCAGTCTTCCCTGAAAGAGATCGAAGATCTTGAAAAGAAAAATTCCGACATCGAAGATGTTATGCTGGAAATTTTAGATAGACAGGAGGAAGCTGAAGAGCAGCTGAAAGTACGTGAAAAGGAGTACGGTGAACTCAGTACGGAAGTCGAACAGGGGCGACGGGAAATCAGAGCCGAAATTGACATCAAAAAGCAGGAACTTGAGCAGCTCAATCAGGACCACCAGGAAGCTCGGACCCGGGTAAGCCCTGACTTGATGGAGGTTTTCGAGAAAGCCAAGAACTTGCAGCCCAACAAGATCGCCCTGGCACGTGTGGTGGATGCGGTCTGCCAGGGCTGCAACGTGACGATACCGGCACAGTTGTACAATGAACTGCAAAGGAGAGACAGGCTGGAATTTTGCCCGAAATGCGGGCGTATCGCTTACTGGTCGGAGTCGGACAGATGATCGCCGGGGTTATCGTTCCGGAGGAAAGTCCGAACACCGCAGGGCAGGGTGCTCCATAACGTGGAGTCGCGGCGACGTGAAGGAAAGTGCAACAGAAAGTATACCGCCTGCGAATTGGCCGGCCTGACCGGCTTATTCGCAGGTAAGGGTGAAACGGTGCGGTAAGAGCGCACCAGTTTTCCGGGTGACCGGAAAAGCTATGTAAACCCCACCCGGTGCAAGACCAAATAGGGGAGCGTTCGAGGGCGGCCCGTCCAAGCTCCCGGGTAGGTCGCACGAGGTCGCGGGCAACCGTGATCCCAGATGAATGATCATCGCCCCTTGGCCGGGTAACTGGCTTGGGGAACAGAATTCGGCTTATGGACGGCTCCAACCAGTGACTTCTCAGAAATGGCACCTTTTGGCCCCAGGCGGCGTTCTCGCTTCTTTGTAATCCTCGACGTAGATCGACCACGACTGCGGTAACAAAGATGCTCGAGCCTTGCCTGGAACCAAAATTCACCACTTCTGAGAAGCCACTTTACTATACAGAAGCGGCGGCTTCTTGCCCGGCATAGCCGGATGGCGACGACGGGTTGGCCCATGGCTGCGTTTTCGCAATTTTTCAATCCTCGAAGTAGGAGGTCTACATCTACGGTTGAAAAATTGCTCAGGCCTTGCCCTGAATCAAAATCTACCGTTTCTGGACGCCATCGAATTTCTTAAAAAGCAAAAACACGAACAAGAAAGTTAGAAAGATCAATGGAATTTCTAAATGCGGCGTGCGATATCTCCTTTTCTGAAAAGGTGCGGATATTTTCGCACGACTACCTAAAGTGCTGTATCTATATCACCAGTTTCGATAATCCTCGCTATCTGTTTACCAAGAAATTGTTTTCCGAGCTGATCGCCTCTTCTTCGGTATTGGAAGACTTTCTTGATTTCCACGGCGCCAAGAACAACAAGAACTGGTTTTTGTACCGCGAGCTGTCGGCCGCAGTCCGGCACCTGAGCTTGGCCGGTTTTGCCCAGACCCATATCTCCACGCGCCTTCAATATTATGATGTCAATGATGCCGAAGACTTTGAAGAGGAGGGCGCCCAGACCCTTTTCCAGCTCAGAAAAACGCTTATGAAGCTTGCCCCGGCTATTATCGATGAGGCTCGGCGCCTCGAGATTCCCCTGCCGCAAGAGCAGTATGATATCTCCGATTTTCCCGGGATTACCACCAGCGAAATGCTGGAATATGATATCGACGACACAAACCAGGAACAGGAGAAGAAAAGCATTGTTAAGATTGCCAGCGAATTTCTGAATATCGCCCAGAATTTTGAACAGCTGGGGATCTATGAAAAGCTGGCCCCGGACGAATTCGATACCCTCATTCCCGGAAAAGTCAATGAGGTGGAGATCCGCCGATTCGAAATGCTGGTGCACAACCTCCAGTCTTCTTTTGATACCTACGTCATTCCCGGCGGATATCGCCTGCAAAATAGTAAGCTCAACCGACTGCGGGGCTTTTTTTCCGTGGTCTTCCACCTGCTGCAGATGACCGGCCGGCTGCTTCATTTTTACGAAAGGCACCTGTACCAGGCGGGCTACAAAGACATCTACCGCAAGGTCAACGAAAGGATGTCCTCCCTGGTAAACCCCGAAGCCCTGATGGATCGCACGATCAATTACGGCTTTTTCTACGCCTGCTACTTTCTCAATACCGGCGTCGATCTGGCCAAGGAGATTCTGAACGAGAATATAGAGCGAGGTTCGATTACCGTCGGTATCCCGGTCAAACTCGGGTTCCACAGCCGACCCAGCCTGCTGGTGGCCAAGATTGTTCAGCACTATGGCGGCCAGGTCGAACTGTGTATCGGAGAAGACCGCTTCGACGCCAGCAGCGTGCTCGACATTCAGTGGGCCGGCGGAAAAATCCACAAGGAAGATATGTCGCGGGTTACGTTTGAAGGTGATGTGCGGGCTCTGGGCGATATCGAAATCCTGGCCAGCGTCAACTACGGGGAAGATACCATGGGCAAGGGGGTGCCGCTGCCCAAAGAACTCCGCTATTTACGTTAAGCAAAGCACGAAAATCGAATGCCGAAATTCGGCATGTTCTCAAGGCGAACGCCGCAAACAATATCGAATTATAAAAATTTAAATAATTCAAAATCTATTTGCCTGGTCTGAGGATTTAGGTCTTGTTTTGGTCATTGGGATTTTGGATTTACAATTTACTTTGGATTTCGATATTCGAATTTTTAAGTGAAAACGGATTCAAAGATGAACATTGCCTTAATAGTTGCCGGCGGATCCGGGTCGCGCATGCAGAGTGACCGGCCCAAGCAGTATCTTGAATTGCAGGGCGTACCGGTGGTGGTTCGCACGCTGCGCGTGTTCGACGACTCTGCGCTTATCGACCGGATCGTCCTGGTGGTTCCGGGCGATGATCTGGCTTATTGCCGGGATGAACTGATCGTCCTGGCGGAACTGACAAAACCGGTTGAGCTGGTTGCCGGCGGCCGGACCCGCCAGCGATCGGTATTCAACGGTCTGCAGGCTATGGCGGCCGCTGAAAATGATCTGGTAGCGATTCACGATGCGGTGCGCCCGCTCCTGCAGGCTTCGGAGCTGGCTGCCTGTATCGAAACTGCTGCTGAGACCGGGGCCTGCATTCTGGCTCTGCGGGCATTCGATACCCTGAAAAAGGCCGGTACGGACGGACGAATCAGCGCCACCCTTGACCGGGAGTCCATCTGGTTGGCCCAAACGCCTCAGGTGTTTCGCTATGGGAAAATTCATGCCGCCCATGTCCGGGCAAAGAAAGCGGGTATCGAGGCAACCGATGATGCCGCCTTGCTGGAAGTGACCGGCCAGCGGGTGAGTCTCGTACCCGGCAGCCAACAGAACATCAAAATTACAACTCCGGAAGATCTGGCCCTGGCAGCTGCAATTGCCGCCCTGAGTTAAACCGGGCGCCGCCGATTGCCGAACATTCGGATATCCCCCTGCCAGGTGTCTACCCACGCACCTACCCAATATTTCAGTGTAATTGACCGTTATCGATAAACGGCGGCCACCGGGACCCCTTCCAGCGGCGACAGACTATCAACGAAATTGAATTGACAATTCGGGTTACATCGAATATAAATACCCTATTAATTATCACAGTTAAAACAAAGACCTATGGGATGAGGATCTTACTGTGATAACTGATGCGCGCCGCCCGGGCCCAGGAAGTAATCGGGCCTGCAGAATGGGTACGGCAACCATCCGGAGACAGCGGGCTGATCAACATGTTGCCCGTAGATAGTGGGTACCACCATATACCGACAAACCCTGCTTCTTAAATCAAAACAGAGAAGACATTATGACCAGATTTCGTGAAGGCGTCCTGGCTATATTGCTCGTCCTGTTGTTCTCCTGGCCGTTATGGGCCCAGGAAACAACTTCCTTCAACCCTCCCCGCAAAGCAACCATTACCAAGGCGAATATCAACCTGCGCAGCGGGCCCGGTACCGACTTTCCTGTTGTCGGCGGGATTAAGCAACAGGGCCTGGAAGTGCAGGCCCTGGCTCGCAAGGGAGACTGGGTCCAGATCAGGACGGGTGCTACTGAAGCTTGGCTGAACGCAGAATTTATCGAGTTAGATTCTCCGGAGGCAGCCCAGGAACCCGGCGGCCAGGCAGCTGCCCCAACTGCTCCTGCTGCCGCAGCTGCGGGCCAGACAGCCGCTGATGACAGTTCGGCAGCTGAAGCGGTAGAAAGGGAAGAGACCGACGAAGAGTATGTCGAAGAGGGTGATGACGAGGGTATCCTGGTAAAGCGCATAGTCTTTGAGGGCAACAAGGTTATCAGTACTGAAGAACTGTCCGCTGCGGTCAAAGACTATCTTGGCCAGCCCCTGACCATGGAGGAGATGGGCGAGCTGACCGACCAGATCACCATGGTATATCAGGAGAAGGGGTTCATCCTGGCCCGGGCATACCTGCCGGAACAGGAGATTGCAGATGGTGAATTGAAAATCGCCATAGCCGAGGGCCGCTTGGGCAAGATCAAGGTCGTCGGCGACACTCCTTACCATGACCGGGTTGTCAAACGCTATTTCGGTTCCCAGGAAAAACTGGGGGTTGTGAAGGAATCGGAACTTGAAAAAGGCCTGGTGCTTTCCAACGAAATACGCAAGACAAAAACCGATATCGTCCTCAAGGAGGGGGAGAAGCCCGGCGAGGTCGATATGGCGGTCAATGTCAAAGACTCGCATGTCCTTACCTTCGGGCTCGATGCGGGGCTCGATTACAACAACTTTGGCTCCAGGTTCACCAGCCGCAACCGCTTCGGGGGCACGGTCAACATATACGATCACTTCTGGGGATCGGAGCTTAGAGTCAGGGGTGTGGTGGGCGACAGCATTGATGACTCCGCCCTGGTTACCGGAGACTGGCGGATACCGATTAATCGCCTCGGAACCCGGCTGGAAGCACACTATGTCGCGGCAAATTATCTGATTGGTGAGGGCCTCGAGTTTATGGGCCTGGGCGGCGACACTGAAATCTACGGTGTCCGGGCCGTTCACCCGGTAATTACCAAGAAGAACATGCGTTTAGAGCTGTCCGGCGGCATCCAGCACAAAAACGTCCAGAGCCAGATCACCGGGGATCTGCGGGTGGATGTCACCAATACCCTCCATGTGGGCTTTAATTTCGATAACCTTGACCGCTTCCTGGGCAAAAACATTGTTTTCTTTGACTACCGTCACGGACATCTCGAACCGCAAAAGGACCACCCCTGGAGCGACACTTCCGCAGCGGCCAGCTATCAGATAGTGAAGCTCGACCTTGCCCGGATCCAGAAAATTTATGGCTACACCAGTTTACTTGCCCGCGGCAGCGGTCAGTACACGACCGAAAGACTGGTTTCCTCGGAACAGGTGGGCATCGGTGGCTACGGCAGTGTTCGCGGGCATGAACCGGCCTCGAACATTGGCGATGCCGGGTACACACTTTCAGGCGAACTGATGTTCGCGCCGCCATTTACAGAAGAAAGAAAGCTTTTCGGTTTGCGGGCCACGCAGGTGCTGCAGCTGGCCCTGTTCTATGATTTCGGGCAAATCTATGTAAATGATCCGCCGCCCGGGGTTAACAATACGGAAACCCTGGCGGGGATGGGGGCCGGATTCCGAATTTTCTACAAAGACCGGTTTGTGTTCAAGTACGATATCGGGTTTCCGGTCAACAAGTTTGATGGGCAGGATAGCGCCATCCACTACTTTCTCGGGTCTATCAACTTCTTTTAAAACCATGGCTACCATGCAAACACTGCGGGTGCTGGCTGTTGATGACGAGTCCTTTATGCTTGAGCTCTACCGGGATTCGCTGAAAAGCGGCCACAAAGAATTTCCCGCTTTTGATATCGAATGTGACACCCGCCAATCAGGTGAGGCCGCTATTGCGGCAGTGGAGCAAGCTGTCGAAACCCAACAGCCCTATGCCATTATCTTTCTGGATCTCAAACTGGGTACCGGCATGGATGGTGTCTCTGCCGGTGAGCGTATCCGGGCCCTGGATCCCAATGTGAATTTCGTGATCGCCACAGGAGACGCCGGCGCCAATCCATTGGATATCGGGAATCGGATTCCCCCCATGGACAAGCTGCTCTATCTGCACAAACCGTTTCAGGTTATGGAAATTCTACAGTTTGTAGCGGCCCTGGGGACCAAATGGCAATCCGAGCGGCTGCGGAAAAAAGCCCATGCGGACCTGGAAGAAAAAATAAACGAGTTGCAGCACAGCGAAAGAGCCCTAAAAGAAAACAAAGCGGAGCTTGAAGACGTGAACAAGCAGCTGATCGAGACCAACAGCGCCCTGTCCATCCTGGCCCGCAACCTGGAGAAGGCGCGCAAAGTTTCTGAACGGCAGCTGCTGCACAGCAGCCGGACCCCCATTTTGCCCATTGTCGATAAATTGCGCCAGTCACGGTTTCTGCGCAGCTACCGCACCGATCTGGATCTGCTGAGCAGTTACATCAAGGACCTCAACCCCGGTCTTGCCGAAGAGATGGGCATCTCCGGTTCCTTGTCGGCTACGGAATCTCGTATTGCGGCGATGATCAAACTGGGCATGACCAGCCGGGACATAGCCCGCAATCTGTATATCTCACCGGAAACCGTTAAAACCCATCGTAAAAACATTCGGCGCAAATTGAAGCTGCAGGGTTCCGGCATTAATCTCCAATCGTTTCTTAAAGGTCAAAATGGGTAGGGGGTATACCCACAAACTACCCATGAATATCCTCCTTGTCTTTTGACGCCGGTATGAAAGGATTGCTAAAGATGTCAAAATTCCCGTCTTCCATCCTTTCACCGACTTCCCGGACTTCGGAGGCATAAGATGGCACAGCGCGATCGTAGAGGCGCGGTCAGGTTCCAGCCCCGCAAGAGCACTTTCGTGGCCCTGCGGCCGGAATTTGTCCGTCTTGGCAAGGTTGTGGATATCAGCAGCAGCGGTTTACGTTTCCAGTACCTGATTTCAGAGGATAACCACGTTGAAAAAGGGAAGGTGGCACTGGATATGTTTATCGGCAGCGATGGATACTATCTACCTGATATCCCGTGTGAAACCGTATATGAACGCAAGATGGAACAGCGCGGGGCCGACACCATGGGCCTGGAACAGCGCCAATGCGGATTGAGATTCAGGGCGCTCAATCAGGAACAGGCCCACAAACTGGAAATGTTCCTGCAGCACCACACGGCAGAGGAGGTGCACTAGAACCTGTGACCAAATATTGTTTCTATCGCAATGATGCGAATATGCTGGGATGGGCAATATCAGGTTCTGGCTGGTTTTATTGGATGAAATATTAAAATAAATAAGAAAACATAGGGTATTTAAACTTATACTGCGGAAGCTGTCAAAATCATAAGATATTGCCCCAAGATCACGGCGGGCACGGGTTTACAACCGGAGGAATACTGAGTGGTATTTCGAGGATTGTAAATTCGGGCCCAACAAAGAGGTTGGGGCAATAGATATGATTTAGATTGCTTCCTTCCGTGGAGGCGGAAAATGCAAGTATCCCGACTAAAGAATAAGGCAACCGCGCTGCTGGTGGCCCTCCTGGCCTACAGCCTGATCTTTCCGGCTTATATCTTTGCCCTTCCCCAGGGTGGGCAGGTCGTGGCCGGTCAGGCGGATATTACCAATCCGTCTGCCGTGAACATGCAGATCAATCAGGCTACCCAGAAAGCCATTATTAACTGGCAGCAGTTTTCCATTGCTGCTCCCGAAGCGGTGAATTTTACCCAGCCCAATGCAGCGGCCATCGCGTTAAACCGTGTTGTCGGGGTCGATCCGTCCCTGATCTATGGCAGCCTGACAGCCAACGGCGGGGTCTGGGTCATCAACCCGGCCGGTATACTGGTGGGCTCCACGGGCGTCATCAACGTCAACTCCTTTTAGCCTCCACGCTCGATATTGCCGATCAGGACTTCCTGTCCGGCAACTACACCTTCTCCCAGCAGGTGAATGCCTCGCTGGCATCCATTGTCAACCAGGGCGCCATTTCCGCGGCTTCCGGCGGCAGCGTGTCCCTTTTCGCGCCCGGCATCGCCAACCAGGGCACCATCGTGGCCAGCCTGGGCAAGGTCAATCTGGGCGCCGGCGAGCAGGTGACCCTCAACTTCCAAGGCAATGAACTCATCAATTTTGCAGTGGACAAGAGCGTCCTGGGTGAAGTGCTCGGCCCGGACGGCCAGCCGCTGGAAGACAGCATCCTCAATGATGGCACGATCTCAGCCGAGGGTGGCGAGGTCGTCCTCAGTGCCCGTACAGCCTATGATGCCATTAAATCCGTGGTGAACAACAAAGGCATCATTGAAGCACAAACCGTCGAAAATGAGAATGGTGTGATCCGCCTCCAGGGCAACGACCAGGGCATCGTTTACAACTCCGGGACTCTGGATGTATCCGGCACGGATGAAGGTGAGACAGGCGGTGAAGTAGAGGTCACCGGTGAAAAGGTGGGGTTGGTACACTATTCAAAAATAAAAGCCTCGGGCCGCAAGGGCGGCGGGAAGGTCTATGTCGGCGGCGGCTTCCAGGGCAAGAACCCATCAATTAAGAATGGTAAAATTACCTATGTGGGCAAAGATGCCGTCATCGAAGCCGATGCTATTGAAGAAGGCAACGGCGGAGAGGTGATTGTATGGGCTGATGTTACAACCCGATTCTATGGGGGTATCAGCGCAACCGGCGGAAGCCTGCATGGAGACGGTGGATTCGTCGAGGTGTCTGGTAAGAACTATCTGGATTTCAGGGGGTTCGTAGATGCAAGCGCCGTCAATGGCAAAGCCGGCACCCTGCTGCTTGACCCGGCCGACATAAACATTGTGGGTACCGGTACGGCTGATCCTGATTTGGTCGATCCTGGAGCCGGTGATCCAAGGTTGTTTCAAACTGCTGGCAACACCAGTGAAATTCTAGATACTGCAATTGAGACGCTATTGGACAATGGGACATCGGTTACGCTTAACACCAGCACGGAAGATGGAGGTGGACCTTACACCGGCACGAACAATGGCAGGATTACACAATCTGCCCAGATAGATTTTGCAGGAGGAAATGGCGATGTAACTCTCGCTTATATTGCAGATGAAAATATAGTTGTTACCTCCGGGAACGGTTTTTCAATTACCGGTTCACCGGTCGACTTATTAAATATATCTCTTACGGCTACCGGGAATGTTGAAATCAATGCCGCTGTGGATACAAATGGAGGAACATTCTCAAGCAGCGGTGTCAATTTTGACAACAACGTTTCCGGGGCCGGAACAATAGCCACCGGCGATGGTACTGTTACCCTCAACCACACCGGAACTATAGATATTGACGCCACCATTAATGCGGGCTCCAGCGGCACAATTGATATCACGGCTGGCGGCAATGTGGCTCAGACTGCTGCCATCACTGCGAGCGTCCTGACTATCAGCGGCACCGGAGACAATACCACCACCACCAATCTGAACCATGCTTCCAACTCTTTCAACACTTTATCGATTACCGGCAGCGGCAGTGACATAGACGTCGTAAACAACAGCGCTGGTACTTTAGAGATCTCGGGCATTTCTCAAACCGGCACGTCTAATCCCATTTTGGTGGTGAATACCGATGCGGCCATTACTGTTTCAGGAGGACTCACCACCAACAACGGCGACCTGAGTATTGACGCCGGCAGCGGGACTTATACACAGAATACCGATATCGACATCGGTACAGGCAGCGGCGCCATTACCATTATCGCCGACGGTGTTACGATTAACTCCAACACCGGCAATAACGCTTTTACCAGTACCGGTGCGGTGACGTTGCGGCCGTCAACGGCAACTACAACGTTGGGTTTAGGCGCGGGGACATTTGACATCTCGGCTACCGAGGTAGCTCAGTTTTCAAGTGGTATTACAGGGGCCGGCAGTCTGGTGATTGGTAATGCCGCCAATACCAATGCGGCTTCGACGCTGACAATTGGCGAAGCCGTCAATTTTGGAACAATCCCGACAGTGACGTTGAATGCGGCGTCATTCAGTGATGGGGCGACAACCACGCGAACGCTGACGGCAGGCACCCTGAACCTGGCGGCGACCAATGGTGACATCGGCGGCAGCGCAGCCAATGCGGCCATCGATACCACCACCACCACCTTGCTCGGTCTAACCACGGACGGCAACGTATACGTGGATGAGACTACAGCTTTTGACACCAATAAACTCAACCTGTCGCTTAATGTTGGTGGTGGGCAGACGCTCTGGCTCGAAGCCGATAGTTGGGCCACGACAGGGGGTGTCTCCATCGGTACGAACGACCTCGTGCTTCGGTCTGAAACCGGAGGTATTACCGGTAATGGCGGCGTCCTCACGGCTGACACGATTACACTGACGAACGTAGCCGCAGGTCAAAACATCGGCACCAGCGGCAGTCGGGTGTTGGTCAACGCAAGCACGCTGAGCGCGACATCCTCAGGTGCCGGTGATATTGGTATCACTGAGAGTAACGGTACAGCGCTTGGTCATCTCGATGCCGGCAGCGGGGACATCTATTTCACTGCCAATGCCGCTGTAACCGACGGAAATGCCGGAACTGCAAATTTTACTGGCGCTGACCTGACCCTGACCGTCAACAATGGAGCTGCTGGAACAAACCTGGATTCACTCGAAACCACCGTCACATCATACAATACAATACAGACCACCGGCGTCGGCGGCGGTATCTTCCTCCAGGAGAGCGCTACGCTTACCATCGGTGACGGGGGTGGGGCAGGTACAGGTGTCCAAACTGCTGGAAATGGTGAAATAGCGATCGGGCTGACAGCTGGTGATTTAACAATTGACGATGACATCACGGCCAACGGGGCAGGCAATGTAACGTTGACACTCAGTGCAGCGGATGCTGCGGTAATTACCGATACCGCTGGTGACGACATAGCCTCGACATCCGGTGACATCACGATCACGGCGGACCGCCTTACATTGGCGAACGGAACAATTTCGTCAAGCGGAGCTCTTCTATTGCAGCCTAACGAACCTACAGAGTCGATAGGCATTGGTGGAGCTGCGGGCGATTTTAATTTAACAGTCGGCGAAATAGCGTTGCTGAGTGATGGTTTTGCCAGCATTGCAATCGGACGTGGAAACAGTGAGGGGCCAATAGCGATAAACGCTATTACCTTCAACGACCCGGTGACGATTCAATCTCCAGCTGTAGGTGGTACTATAGCGGTTAATGGGCAGATTACCGGCAGCGGGAACGCGTCCATCACCCTTGATGGCCCCAATGCCACCACGACTTTGAATGCTGATATCGTGACGGCAGGAACGGATATCACAATCACTGACAATGTTGTTTTGGGTCAGGGTTTGACCATTACCTTAGATACCGGAGCAGCTCTGGCCGGTAATATTATATTAGTATTACGGGCACCACCAGCGGCACAGCTGGCGGTGGACAGGAAAACCTGACGCTGATTTCCGGAACAGGTACGACCACCTTGACCGGGGATGTCGGAGCGGGCACCAATATTGATACCGTTACCTTACAGTCGAACACCGGTACTGAAACGGGTACGATGACGTTTGATGGTGCCGTAACGGTTGCAGATATTACGACGTTCGGCCAAGCATACGATGTAGCGCTCAACGGCGGCGGCACGATCACCAATGTCACGACCTTTGCAAATTTAGGAACGGTGACGCTAGGCGATGATGCCGGTGATACTTTAACATTTTCAAACGGCGTATCAGCTACCCTACCAACAGGAATCAACATAGCCGGAACAGTCGCTGCAACAACGGGCGCCAGCACCATCACGCTGGGTGATGCCGATACGGGCTTGACAGTGACGGACAACGCCTTTGTTGGCGGTACCGCAACGGGTCAGATTGATCTTGGTGATGCAACGATAAATGATGGCTTCACCCTTACAGTCGGCACGGGTACTTCTAATATTATTAATCTTGATGCAATTACGGGAGCCAACGCCGGTGCGGGTTCGTCAGACCTGACCATCAATACCACCGGTGTTGTAACAGTGGCAGAGGCAGTCGGGACCGATATCGGTACGGTTACCATTACGAATTCCGGTGGTACGGTCTTCAACAATACTGTTGCCGCGAATACACTTACCATTACAGATACAGCAGCTGCGGCAACAGTCTCATTCACAGACAACCTTACAGTTGGTGCTGGTGGCATGACGGCAGCTGCTCCCACGGGCGCTTATAATATTTCAATTACCGGCGATACCAACTCAATAGGTGCCGCTACAGCCTTAAATAATACTGGAACCCTTACCATCGGCAACGATGGCGGCGACAGCATTACGTTTGCAGGCGGTATGACTGCCAATACCCAGAGTGCAATTGCCCTTGGTGGTAATATTGCCGACACGACCGGCGATACGATCTTGATTGGCGATGGTATTACGGTTACCGACGCTGTCATCATCAGTGGCGCAAACACAGCCATTATAGATCTCGGTGATTTGACGATAAACGATGGTATTACCCTGACAGCCGGCATTGGAGCCGATAACCAGATCAACCTGGATTCGATCAGCGGTGTGGCCGGTGGTGCGGCTTCCAACCTGACGGTCAATACGACCGGCGCTGTACAAGTCGCCGAGGCGATGGCCACTGATATCGGTACCATTAGAATCACCAACTCAGGCGGCACCACCTTTACCGGTGCGGTTGGTGCCGGCGGCGATCGGGTCACTCTGGTGGACCTGGTTGCGACGACGGGCACGGTGGCGTTCAATAACAACCTGTTCACAACGGGCCTGACGAATGCCGGCGGCAATTTTGATCTGGCGTTCAACGGGGGCACCACGGATGTGACCAATGCGGTGACCCTGGGCACAAGCGGCGGGGTAACCTTCGGCGATGGTGGCGACACACTCAATTTTACCGGCGGTCTGGTCCATACGGCCGGTACCAATGCCCTGGGCGGTGACATCACCGCCACGAATGCAGCGATCAACCTGAACAACACCACAGCCGTGGCCAGCAACAGCACGTTGGCGGCCGGCAATGGTTTGATTACCCTGGGCGCGACGACCATAGCGGACAGCACGACGCTGACG
>Ga0126327_10000065_pt1 | contig 31836 bp, 30 predicted proteins | sample InaspJWI30metaG_FD_101392 | JGI IMG/M metagenome (GOLD analysis project Ga0126327, IMG submission 101392) | Marine gutless worms symbiont microbial communities from Oahu, Hawaii - Inanidrilus sp. 1 OAHU.JWI-30 metaG | ecosystem: Host-associated > Annelida > Digestive system > Unclassified... | reverse complement strand
GTTACGCGGATAACTGTCGGGTTTGCCACCACAAGGAAATGACGGCCTGCAATGACTGCCATACCGTGGCCGGCAAGAAAAAAGGCGGTTTCGTCACCCTTGAAACGGCCATGCACCAGCTGGACAGCGACACCAGCTGTTTCGGCTGTCACACAACCCAGAAGCAATCTAAAAACTGCGCGGGGTGCCATACCCTGATGGAGACCCGTAAAAGAAAAGATAATGCGACCTGCTTGAGCTGCCATTCGACCCCGGCCAATTTGATCGCGGCCGATTCCGGGCAGGATGAGCGTGCGGCTATCGCCGCCATCGAACTGCAAAGCCGCAGTCTCGAGTCTCCACGTTTCAGGGACGAAGATATTCCCAAGGAAGTTGAGATCAAGCAGATAGCCGATAAGTATGAAGCGGTGAAGTTTCCGCATGGCAAGATTGTGGATGCCCTGATGCGCAACATGCAGGGCAACAAGCTGGCCGGCTATTTTCACTCCGAGCCGGGGACTATGTGTCAGGGCTGCCATCACAACAGCCCGTCGGCGGCCAAACCGCCGAAATGTGCCAGCTGTCACATGACACCGCTTGACCATAAAGATATATATCGCCCCGGGCTGATGGCCGCTTATCATCGCCAGTGCATGGGGTGCCATGATCAAATGGGAATTGAGAAACCTTCTAATGTCGATTGTACCGGTTGCCACCTGGAGAAGAAGTAGCAGCGGCAGCAGGACCGTAAATCATTATTCGAGGTGCTTTAAATGTCCATATCAAGAAGAAAGTTTTTAGGATGGATCGGCGCAGCCGGGCTGGCTACCACCGTGGGACGCCGCGCCGAAGCCGCCGGCAAGCATTTCACCGGGCATCCGGGCAGTGGCGGTGTGCTGCACGACGCGACCCTGTGTATCGGCTGTCGGGTCTGCGAAGCAGCCTGCAATGAAGTCAACAACCTGCCGGAACCTGAAAAGCCGTTCAAAGACCTGGCCGTACTCGAAACCCGTCGCCGGACGGATGCCAAGGCTTATACCGTGGTCAATCAATACGCGGTCGGCGGTGAAGAATCCAAACCGCTGTTTCGCAAGAACCAGTGCAACCATTGCCTGGAACCGGCCTGTGCCTCGGCCTGCTTTGTCGAGGCTTTTACCAAGACGCCTTCCGGGGTGGTGACCTATGACCCGTCCGTTTGTGTGGGTTGCCGATACTGCATGATTGCCTGCCCATTCGAAATCCCGGCATATGAATACGACAATGCCACCACGCCGATTGTCCAGAAGTGCACCCTGTGCCACCCCCGGCTCCAGAAAGGCAAATTACCAGGTTGCGTGGAGAAATGCCCCACGGAGGCCCTGGTCTTCGGTGAGCGTCGCGATCTTATCCGGATTGCCCGCGAGCGCCTTCGCAAGCACCCGGAACGCTACGTGGACCACATTTACGGAGAATACGAAATGGGCGGTACCAGCTGGCTTTATCTCTCGGGGGTACCGTTTGCGCAGCTGGGGCTCAGGGAGGACCTGGGCGTGACATCGGCACCGCAGCTCACCAAGGGCGCCCTCGGCGCAGTACCCATGGTGGTCGGCCTGTGGCCGGTCTTTCTTACCGGGGTATGGGCCATGAGCAAGCGCAAAGAGAAGATTGCCGCCGAAGAGTTGGATGCGGCGGTTGTTGCCGCAGTTGAGCAGGCAAATGGCGAGGCGGCGGAAAAGCTGGCCGCCGCCATGGAAAAAGCGGAAAAAGACAAGGAAACCGCCATAGAAAAAGAAGTCAAAGCGGCGGTGGAAGAAGCCGAGAAGGCCTGGGAAGAAAAAGCTGCGTCCACAGGTGACGAACCTGACGCTGAGGCACAAGATGAGGAGGAGGAATCCTGATGTCTGATCACGCTGCTACTGACAGCAAATCATATCTGACGCCGTTCAATGTCATTGCCGGAATCATTTTGATCTTCGGCGGGATAGCTACCATCATGCGGTTTACCGGTGGTCTCGGGGCGGTGACCAATTTGTCGGATTACAACCCCTGGGGCATTTGGATCGGATTTGACCTGCTCTGCGGTGTGGCCCTGGCCGCCGGTGGATACGTGACATCCGCGGCTTGCTACATCTTCGGCATGAAACGCTTCCATTCAGCGGTGCGTCCGGCCATCCTGACCGGTTTTCTCGGATATGCCCTGGTTTTTGTGGCGCTCCTGTACGATGTGGGACGCCCGTTCCGGCTGGTGCTGGCCTATCCGTTTGTGGTGCAGCAAGGGACGTCCTCCCTGCTGTTTGAAGTGGGTCTTTGCGTGGCCCTTTATCTCAATGTGCTCTTTCTGGAGTTCTGTCCGGCGGCCCTGGAGTGGCTGGGCATCCGCAAACTGAGGGATATCCTGGTGAAAATTACCATGGCGCTGACCATCTTCGGGGTTGTTCTCAGCACCCTGCACCAGTCATCTCTGGGGGCGCTCTACCTGATCGCACCGTCCAAGCTGCACCCGCTGTGGTATTCCCAGTACATTCCGGTTTACTTTTTCGTTTCCAGTGTCATCGCCGGTCTCTCCATGGTGCTGTTTGAAAGCACCCTGGCCCACAAGTACTTTCACCATAAAATGGACGACACCCATCTTGGTGAGAGCGACGGACTGACCATGGGCTTTGGCAAGGCCGCCTCGATCGTTTTGGCCGGCTACTTTACGATCAAGGTGATCGGAATTGCAGCCGACAACAATTGGCACCACCTGGCCACCGGTTGGGGTGCTTGGTACCTGGTGGAACTGATCGGTTTCGTGGCGCTGCCCTGCTTTCTTTTCACCATGGGGGTTCGTGACGGCAACCTGAAGCTGATCCGCTATACCGCGGTCTGGACCGTGCTGGGTATCATCGTCAACCGGCTGAACGTTTCCGTCATCGCATTTAATTACCATCTGCCGGCGGCTGACCGTTATTTCCCGCATTTCTGGGAAATCGTTACAGCCGTGTTTATCGTAACGCTGGGTATTATCGCCTACCGGTTTATCGTGAACAACATGCCGGTGCTCTACGAGCATCCGGAATATAAAGAAGAACATTAAACGACATCTAAATGACCTACTCAGGTAAAGGATAGAATCAATGGAACAGGTTTTTTATACCCTGCAGGATTTTATGGTGCATACCAAGGCCGTGGTCTACGTGCTGATGGGCCTCTGGTTGATCGCTGTGGTCGGTTTCTGGAGCTTTCTGACCGGCCGCGATGACGACTGATGAGCGCCCAGGCATTGCAGATTATTAATTTACGGCAGCATCTTGTGGATGTAAGGAGAATAAAATGTACGAATTTGTAACCGGGCCGTTGGCATGGATTGCGTTTCTAATCTTTTTCATCGGTGTTATTGTCAGGGCGGTGCTCTACATCAAGGGGCTCGCGTGGAATCTCGATCGGGTGGCCTACCGGGAGTACCCTGCGGCCGGCGCCAAGGGGGCCGTGCGTTCCATCGTGGCCTGGCTGATACCGTTCGGCACTTACGGCTGGCGGCAGAATGCAGCCTTCACCGTGATGGTGTTTGTGTTTCATATCGGGCTGCTGGTGACGCCGATATTCCTGCTGGCGCACAACCTGATCCTGAAAGAGCGTTGGGGGTTCAGCCTGCCGACACTGCCTGAACCGGTCACGGATGTCATGACGATCCTCATGCTGCTGGCGGCTCTGCTTATCCTCCTGCGGCGTTTTGCTTTGCCCGAAGTCAGGATCCTGACGACCGGGTATGACCTGCTCTTGCTGGCCATTGCCGTGGCGCCCTTTATTACCGGGTTTCTGGCCTATCACCACATCGGCAACTACCAGTTCTGGCTGATTGCGCATATCCTGAGCGGCGAAATCTGGCTGATCGCTATTCCGTTTACCAAGCTGTCCCATTTTATTTTGTTTTTCATGTCCCGGGCCCAGCTCGGCATGGATTACGGCATAAAGCGTGGCGGCATGAAAGGCCGCGGATTGGTATGGTAACATATATGTATGCGCTGCCAAGCTGTGTATGGTGTGCGCATACTTTAATAACCCTAACAAGTGGGAACGAATCAAATGGGTGAAGGCACACTTTGTAACAAAAAGACGATTAATACCAAAGAGGAACTCCAGGCGCTTTTGAACGACAAGAGCGGCAAGGTCTACTACGAGGAGATGAAGCATCTCGACATAGATCATGGCAAGATACAGACCGCGCTGAAAAATACGTTCAAATCCCGGATGAAGACCTGGCTGGAGATCTGCGCCCATTGCGGGATGTGTGCGGACAGCTGCTACCTCTATACCGTGAACGGCAAGGATCCTGAGCAGGTCCCTTCGTACAAAATCCAGTCTACCCTGGGGGAGATTGTCAAGCGCCAGGGTAAGGTCAGCAATGAGTTCATGCGCATGTGCATGGACACCGCCTGGTCGAAATGCTCCTGCTGCAACCGCTGCGGGATGTACTGCCCCTTCGGCATCGATATGGGGATCATGTTCAGCTATCTGCGCGGACTTCTGTATGGCCAGGGGTTCGTACCGTGGGAGCTCAAGATCGGGGCCGGCATGCACCGTATCTACCGGGCCCAGATGGACGTAACAACAGAGGACTGGGTGGAGACCTGCGAGTGGATGGCCGAAGAGTACGAGGAAGATTTTCCAGGCCTGGAAATTCCAGTGGATAAACAGGACGCGGACATCATGTATACGGTCAACGCGCGGGAACCCAAACATTACCCGGAGGACCTGGCCGAGGCCGCGATTTTGTTTCACGTGGCCGGCGAAAACTGGACGGTCCCCTCCGAAGGATGGGAGGAAACCAGTCTGGCCATGTTTGCCGGCGACTGGGAAGCCTGTAAAATGCAGGTGGAAACCGTTTACGATGCCATGCAGCGGCTCAACCCCAAACGGATGGTGGTGACCGAGTGCGGCCATGCCTACCGGGCCACAGTCCTTGAAGGTCCCTACTGGGCCGGAATCAAATCGGGCCAGACACCGGTACCCAGCTTCCACTATGTGGAGTGGGTTGCGGAAGCCCTGCGGGAGGGAAAGATCAAAATCGATCCGGCTAAAAAGATCAAGGAGCCGGTCACCTATCAGGATTCATGCAACTACATCCGTAATGCGGGTTTGAAGGATGCCGCCCGTGAAATCATGAGCTACATCGCCGAAGATTTTCGCGAGATGAAACCCTGCAAGGAACACAATTTCTGCTGCGGCGGCGGTGGTGGTATGAACGGTATCGGGCGCTATCGTCCGGAGCGGAATATCGGGCTGAAGATGAAACGGGACCAGATCCTGGAAACGGGCTGCAAACTGGTCGTGGCACCCTGCCACAACTGCTGGGACGCGATCCGTGACCTTGAAGAGGTATACGAGGTCGGCATCCGCTGGTCCTTTCTGAAGCCCCTGCTGATCAAGATGATGATCGTACCCGAACACATGAAACCGCCCGAGGAGTAATGCCCATCCAGTAAGCTCAGGGCGGCCGAAAAGAAATAGAGCCGGTGACCCCTTTCGGGATCACCGGCTCTTTTAGTTACTGCCTATGTGTCAGGTGAAACGGCTATTCTTTGCGGGCACCAGCGTAGCCAATACCTTCCAGGGCTTCTTCCATTTCACTCAGGATGGTTGGATCGTCGATGGTAGCCGGCACCTTGTATTCCTTGTTGTCGGCAATTTTCTGGATGGTGCCGCGCAGAATCTTGCCGGACCGGGTCTTGGGCAGCCGTTTGACGACGGTCGCGGTTTTGAATGCGGCGACCGGTCCAATGCGTTCGCGGACCATCTGGATGACTTCTTTGATGATGTCGTCGTTGTCGCGCTCAACGCCCGCATTGAGGACCATGAAACCCACCGGGATCTGGCCTTTGAGTTTGTCATCCACGCCCAGGACCGCACATTCGGCGACATCCGGGTGGTCCGCCAGGACCTCTTCCATGGCGCCGGTGGAGAGCCGGTGCCCGGCCACGTTGATGATGTCGTCGGTGCGGGCCATGACGAAGACATAATCGTCCTCATCGATAAAGCCGGCGTCGGCCGTCTTGTAATAGCCCGGGAACTCTTCCAAATAAGACTCCAGGAAGCGCGCGTCGTTCTGCCAGAGGGTCGGCAGGGTGCCGGGCGGCAACGGCAGCTTGACGACCAGGGCGCCGATATCACCGGGAGCAACCGGTTTGCAATCTGCATCGACAACCTGCACATTCCAGCCGGGCGCCGCCTTGGTCGGGGAGCCCTCCTTGACCTCAAACTGGTGGATCCCAATGCAGTTCGCACAGATGGACCAGCCGGTTTCCGTCTGCCACCAGTGGTCGATGACCGGGACCCCCAGGCTGTCTTCAGCCCAGTGCAGGGTATCCGGATCTGTCCGCTCGCCGGCTAAAAACAGGGCTTTGAAATTGGACAGGTCGTACTGCTTGATCAATTCGGCCTGGGGGTCTTCGCGCTTGATGGCCCTGAAGGCCGTCGGCGCGGTAAACATGGTCTTGACCTTGTGGTCGGATATGACCCGCCAGAAAACACCGGCGTCCGGCGTACCGACCGGCTTGCCTTCGAAGACGATCGTGGTGCAGCCGTTGAACAGCGGCCCGTAGACGATATAGGAGTGGCCGACAACCCAGCCTACGTCGGAGGCTGCCCAGTACACATCCCCGGCCTGTACGTTGTAGATATTCTTCATGGTCCACTTGAGAGCGACCACATGGCCGCCGTTGTCCCGGACTACGCCCTTGGGTTGGCCGGTGGTGCCGGATGTATAAAGAATGTAGAGCGGATCGGTCGCAGCCACCGGCACACAGTCAGCCGGCGCGGCCTTGGCCACCTCGTCCACCCAGTCCAGATCGCGGCCTGCGATCATGCTGGCCGGGGCCATGGGGCGCTGGAAAATCAGGCACTTTTCCGGTTTGGAATCGGAAATATCGATCGCTTCATCCAGCAGGGGTTTGTACTCGATCACCTTGGCGACTTCGATGCCGCAGGAGGCGGACATGATCACCTTGGGTTTGGCGTCGCTGATGCGGGTAGCCAGCTCATTGGCGGCAAAACCGCCGAACACGACGGAGTGCACCGCGCCGATGCGGGCGCAGGCCAGCATGGCCATCACAGATTCGGCAATCATGGGCATATAGATCAGGACGCGATCGCCCTTCTGCACCCCCAGGCCGGCCAGTACACCGGCAATTTTTGCCACTTCGTCGCGCAGCTCATTGAAGGTATATTTGGTGATGGTATCCGTAACCGGGCTGTCGTAGATCAGGGCGTCCTGATCCCCGCGGCCGCTTTCAATATGGAAATCCAGGGCGTTATAGCAGGTGTTGATCTCGCCTCCGGTGAACCAGCGGTAGAAGGGTTTGTTGGAATCATCAAGAACTTTGTCCCATTTTTTATACCAGTGGCAGTCCTCTGCGGCCGCTGCCCAGAACTCATCCGGGTTGTTAATGCTCTGTGCATGGGCCTCATCATACGGATTGGTCATAATGTCTCCTCCCTGTGGTTGAATTACCTCCACTTAGCTAAAGTAGGTAAAAGTGGAATACGGTGGTTAATTATGAAACCTGTAAACTTTGCGGGTTGGCAAAGCTGTCTGTTGTCTGGTGGTTTAAGAAAATGCCTGGTGGAATCAATCAAGGAATCCGCCTTGTCGACGCTGCCTAAGATCGAAAAAAAAGTAAATTTTACCCTATGAATAGCGCGCCGGGGTGTCAAGAAAAAATTAAATGCCATCCAATCGCTGAATGGCGTGTAAAGATTACCGATTCATGCGGGGTACGCCGGGATTGAATACAGGGTGGCCAGATGCCCGTGCTTTCGGTCTCAATTGCTCTTTACAACCGTTTTAGCGAATCACGCACTCACCAATCAAGGGACTGATTTTATCCCGAATTGATTCTATTTGCGTATCGCCGGGATGGTGGGGGTAGGTATTGAAAAAGGCCGGGTCCAATACGACCTGGGGGTTGAAGGGCTGGAGGACATACCGGCGGGCCCCCTGGATGGTTGCGGCAATGGCGGCGATGTTTTGCGGGCCGGCAAAGGGCCGGGCACAGGTGGTCCTGAATTCGTAGTCACGGCCGGAGGACATGATCAGCTGAATGCTGGCCTGAAGTTGATCTTCAATATGTTTTGAAGTGATATCAGGGTAATACCCGGAAAGCGGCGCCTTGATGTCCATGGCCACATAATCGATGCAGTTCTCCTCGAAAAGTTGGGCCAGGATCGCCGGCCGGCTCCCGTTGGTGTCAAGTTTGACCGGGTATCCTAATTTTTTTATATGCTTGCAGATTTGGGGTAAACTCTCTTCCAGGGCAGGTTCGCCGCCGGACAGGACCACCCCTTCCAGCAGTCCCCGGCGGCTTTCGAGAAATTCCAGGGCGGTTTCCAGGGAGATGCGGTTGGCCGGCGGGACATCCCCCCTGGCAAGCTCGGGATTGTGGCAATAAGGACAGTGGAAGTTGCAGCCTGCCGAAAAAAGGACGCAACTCACTTTGCCGGGGTAGTCTATCAGGGAATTTTTAAGCAATCCGCCGAAATACATACTTTGGTGCCGCTATATTACTGGTGTTACAAATTTATTGGAAGCCATCTCAAAACCGGCTTCTGTTTCAAGGTGCGGCAGACGTCAAGTGCCCCGCGTTGCGGGGCTGCCCGCTATTGAACCCTCAACTGTGGGTCGCAACCCGGCAAATACTCTGGTATTCAGAGGGTAGCGCCCCAGGCTTCGCTTCAGGCTGAACTGAGCGGCCAACAGAGTCTATGGGCCGGCGTTTAAGCGCAGGCTGAAGTTTGGGCCAATTCACCATTGTCTGCAGGCTTGCGTCTTCGTCTTGGGCTACGCCGCACACGATGCCGGGTATGCAGACATTTTTACAGGCGCCTCTACTCGTTGGCTGTGATCTTCATCGGCTCAATCTGATCATCGGGCCGCTCATCGGGATGGCCGTCCGGATCATATGGCCTGCGCCGGCTGTATTCGGCCTGTTTTCCGTTGTTCCACTGCTTGACCGGTCTCAGGTAGCCGACCACCCGGGAATATATTTCGGTCTCCTGGCTGCAATCCCGGCATTTGGCCTGTTCACCGGAGATGTAACCGTGGGTGGGACAGACACTGAATGTCGGCGTGATGGTAAAGTAGGGCAGGCGGTAATTGGTGGCGACTTTTTTGATAAGTGATTTCAAAACAGCCGTATCGGCAACCTTTTCGCCAAGGAAAATATGCAGAACCGTTCCGCCGGTATACTTGGCCTGCAGATTATCCTGGAGCGCCAGGGTTTCGAATATGTCGTCGGTATAATTGACCGGCAGATGGGTCGAGTTGGTATAGTAGGGCGCCGCGCCTTTTTGATAGTCACGCTCGTTGGCGCACTGGATGTCCGGATAGCGTCTCTTGTCCAGCATGCAGAGCCGGTAGGAGGTGCCCTCGGCCGGGGTGGCTTCCAGGTTGAAGATATCTCCGGTGCGGTCCTGGATGTCCGCAATGATATCACGCATGAAGTCCATAGTCTCGGATGCGAAGGCCTGGCCGGCGGGGCTGGCGATGTCCTGTCCCAGGAAGTTGAGACAGGCTTCATTCATGCCGATGATGCCGATGGTCGAAAAGTGGTTTTTCCAGAAAAGGTCCCCGTTTTTCTTGATTTCCCGCAGGTAGAATTTTGAATAGGGATACAGGTTCTTGTCCGTGAAATTTTCCAGGATTTTGCGCTTGATGATCAGGCTTTCCACCGCCAGGTTGATCTGCTTTTCCAGGCTGACCAGAAAATCTGTCCGGTCGCCGGCCAGATACCCGATGCGCGGCAGGTTGATGGTGACAACCCCAATGGACCCTGTGAGCGGATTGGCCCCGAAGAGTCCGCCGCCCCGTTTGAGGAGTTCGCGGTTGTCCAGGCGCAGCCGGCAGCACATGGAGCGGGCATCATCCGGCTTCATGTCGGAATTGACAAAATTGGAAAAGTACGGGATGCCGTATTTTCCAGTCATCTCCCACAACGGTTCCAGATCAGGGTTGTCCCAATCGAAATCCGGCGTGATGTTGTAGGTGGGGATGGGAAAGGTGAACACCCGGCCCTTGGCATCGCCGTCCATCATGACCTCGGCAAAGGCCAGGTTGATCATGTTCATTTCCTTTTGGAAATCAGCATAGGTTGCATACTGATCCCGCCCGCCGATGATGACCGGTACATCTTTCAATATCTCGGGCACATACAGATCCATGGTGATGTTGGTAAAAGGCGTTTGAAACCCGACCCGGGTGGGGATGTTGATATTGAATACGAATTCCTGCAGGGCCTGTTTGACATCCTGCTGGTTCAAACCGTCGTAGCGTACGAAGGGCGCCAGCAAGGTGTCGAAATTCGAAACGGCCTGTGCTCCAGCGGCCTCCCCCTGGAGGGTGTAAAAGAAATTGACAATCTGCCCCAGGGCGGACCGCAAGTGTTTGGGGGGGGCACTCTCGACCTTGCCTTCAACCCCTTTGAATCCGTTGCGCAGCAAATCCTGCAGGTCCCACCCCACACAATAGACCGATAACAGGCTCAGGTCATGGATGTGCAGGTCACCTTCTTTGTGGGCCTGGCGAATCTCCGGCGGATAGATGCTGTTGAGCCAATATTCCGAGGTCACATCCGAAGAGATATAATTGTTCAGCCCCTGGAGCGAGTAACACATGTTACTGTTTTCTTTTATTTTCCAGTCCAGCTTCTGGATGTAGTGATCGACCAGGTCCACATTGGCCCGGGTGGCCATCTGCCGGATTCGGGCATGCTGGTCACGGTACAGGATATAGGCTTTGGCTGCTTTGTAAAACGGGGAATCGAGCAAGACCCGTTCGACGATATCCTGGATCTCTTCCACTTCCGGGACAGGTCCCAGGCGCAGTTCATGGGCGAGGGTGAGAACGCGCAGGGTGAGTTTGCGGGCTTCGCGTTCTTCAAAGGTGCCTGTCGCTTTGCCGGCTTCAGCTATGGCGGCGGTAATTTTGGATGAATCAAATTCTACTACACTTCCATTGCGTTTCTTAATCTGCTCGAACAAGTGTCACCTCAATATAAAGCGTTGCAGTTTCAAAGATCTGTTTACTTATGAATGAATAGCTGGTAACTCAGCCGGGAAGCTGTCGTATAGATGTTCGGAGCCCCAATGCATGCCGCAAAAGCCGTACAATTCCGGCAAAACGGTATTCAGGCCGTCAGGTGCGATATCCTGAAACACCGGTATACCCTTCCGGATTGACATTCGCGGACGTCTAAATCCGACACGGATCCCAGGCCTTTTGCGCAGGATCAACCCAATTTTTGAGAGAGCTTCCGGTGAAGTTCGCCACACGCAGGTAGGTACGTTGTTATTACAATATATTGTTGTGTGTCAATAAAAAACTCAACATATTGTGTAGTTTGGAAATATTGAAAGTGATTTGGAGGGCCCTTGCGACTCGACTCAAAACCTGTTTACCGCAAAGTAATTTCCCCCTGGTACGATTCCGAACCATTGTGTATTGCGATTATCGTATTGATGGCGGGGGTGTTCCTGTTCGCCTGCGCAGGAATTTCGGTGGCGGGTGATCATCCGGTTTGGAGCACCTACCTCTGGGTGCCGATCTTATTGGCGCTGCTCAGCGCCTGGGTCCTGTTTGCCACCTCGCTGCGCCTGTTCAAACGCATGATGGATAAGCGCTCCGACGAGTCTCGCCTTTAAATCCGGTAACCCGGAAGCCTCCTTTTAATCCAATGATTTCCGTGTTATGGCCGGCAGCGGTCTACTTTTGCAGGTGCTTGAAAATCTTCAACATCAAATCGGCGGGGATGTATCCGGGGCGGTTCCCGAAAGGCTGGCCGTTTGGTTTGATAAACCAGGTTGTCGGCAGGTAATACACCTTGTACAGGCTGGCAATCTGCCGTTGCTTGTTCACATCCACCTTAACCGGGGTATAGCGCGTATTCAGGGCGTCGATAATCCGGGCGTCCTGCCAGGTGGTTTTTTCCATTTCGGTGCAGCTGGGGCAATTGTCCGAATAGAAATAAATGACCATGGCCTTGCCGGTTTGCCGGCTCTGGGCCTGAGCCTGCCTGAAATCGACCCAACGGATTTTTCCCTGGGAAGTCGCCCCCAGACTCATGGTCGTCGAGAGTACGAAGAGGATTAGCGTATATAAAAGTGTTTTTTTGATCAATTGGCTATCCGTCACGACCAGTAAGGTCAATTTGTCGGTCAATAGAAGAATGCCCATGATAATCAGCAGGATACCGGCGGTGATGTTTACAAACCGGACTGCCTTTCTAGCCCGTTGCAGGAATTGTACTAAATAATTGATGCAGAAGGAAAGGATTAAAAAGGGGATGGCCAGGCCCGCGGAATAGATGCCCAGTAATATCGTGCCCTGCCAGATGGTTTCCCGGCTGCCGGCCATGATTAAAATCGATCCCAGCTGCGGTCCCATACAGGGGCTCCAACCGGCCGCAAATGCCATTCCGATCAGAAACGCTCCCAGCACGTGCAGGGGTTTTTTTTGCATGCGCAGGCGGCCTTCCATATTGAGCAGGCGAAAGCTGTACAGGCCGCTCATATGGATACCAAATAGGATTATCAGGATGCCGCCGGAGATCCGGATGAAATGACGATAGTCATGGGCCAGGTTGCCGATCAGCGAGGCTGTCATGCCCAGGGCGATAAAAATGACCGAGAACCCCAGCACGAACATAGCCGTGGAAACGACCACCTTTTTACGGATACGGGCATCGTTGCCATCTACCAGTTCCTCCATGGAATATCCGGAAATGAAACTGAAATAGGCCGGCAGCAGGGGTAGGATGCAGGGTGAGAAAAATGAGAGCAGCCCGAATAGAAAAGCGACCGAAATGGGTACGGTTTCAACTATCATCAATCTTTACCTTGCTGCCAGCGGGGGATAGTTCCGCTGGTCGGTTTGTGGGCTGCCGGCGGCCTGAAAAAACAGCCAGATCCCGGCAGCCAGTAGAAAGCAGTTGCGGATCAGGTTTAACCGGGTCTGCCCGCCGGCATCGGGTGCTACTGAAAAACAACCGCAGGTCACATCCAGGCCTCGGTAGAGGTTGAAACCGGCGGCCAGGATGAAGATAAACAAAAGGGTATTAATGATAAACGTCGCGCCGGGTACCATGCGGCCGACCAGCAGCAGGATGCCGCAAACCATTTCAACCCAGGGCAAAACCAGGGCGGCCAGGTTTATTGCGGCTTCCGGCAGAATGTCATAGTTGGCAATGATGACAGCAAATTTATCCGGGTACAGGATCTTGTCCCAGCTGGCCCAGATGAACACGACCCCCAGTCCGGTACGGACCAGCAGGTGGAGCATCCGCAGCACTTTCGGCATTGAGGGTTTCACCGGTACTATTTCCCGTTTTCAGCAAAATGTTTAATCATCATCTCGCCCAATTCCACCGATCGTTGCGTTGCCGCCTCCACTGCATTGATCAGCGTGGTGCGCAGACCACCCTTTTCCAGGGTATGCAGACCGGCGATCGCAGTTCCGCCCGGTGACGTAACCGAGTCCTTGAGTGATCCGGGATGTTCCCTGGTTTCTATGAGCATTTTGGCGGCGCCCAGGATTGTCTGGGAGGCCAGCAGCAGCGCATCCGGTCGGGAGAGTCCGACCTTGACACCGGCGTCCGCCAGGGCATCCACGACCATGAAAATATAGGCCGGGCCGCTGCCGCTTAGCCCGGTGACAGCGTCCATAAGGTTGTTTTCTTTAAGAAAAATACTTTTACCCAGGGAGTCGAAGATCTCCATGGCCAGATCGACGTCCTCTTGCAGGGTGTGGGCTCCGGCTGCGACGGCCGCCGCTCCCTCGCGGACCGATACCGCCACGTTCGGCATCACGCGGATAAGCCGCAGGTCCTTGTTAAGGCAGGCCTCGATAGCGGCCAGGGGCACCCCGGCGGCAATGGAAATAATGACCTTGGACATATCCAGGCAGTCCTTGATCTCCTGCAGCACCGGGACCATGATCTGGGGTTTGATGGCCAGAATGATAATGTCGGCACTATCCGCCACCTCGAGGTTACTCGTGGAAGTGGAAACACCAAACCGGGTCTCTATCTCCTTGAGCGCGTCCTCCCTTACGTCCGAACACAAGATGTTGGCCGGTTCTGAAGCGCCTGAGTCGATCAGACCGCCGATCATCGCTTCCCCCATATTGCCCGACCCGATGAAACCGATTTTCTTGTCGTTTAGCATTATTACAGTCTCCTTTAGCCTGCCTGCTCCGGATCTGGTTCCTCAATATCCTGCTAATAATTCCAAATAGTTAAATTAGGAATACATTCAGATGAAGTCAAGTAAATAATGCATGGGGCCGATGAAAAAAAGCTTCTTGACAGGTCAATCAAAATGAGATTTATAATGGTTAAACCATTATAAAACGCGGCCGGCAGTTCCTGTCCGGTGCGGACCCTGCGGCTTTGTTTGCATAGGCTTTTATGGATGTTAAATTATGGAGAATAAACGGATTGAACAGCACCCGATACTGACGGTGCCGGCTAAGCAGCCGATAGAGTTTTTCTGGAACGGGCAGGGTTTGCCGGGAGAGGCGGGAGAGATGATATCGGCCGCCCTGTTCGCCAACGGGTACCAGGTATTCGGCCATCACCACAAGGACAGCAGTCCCCAGGGAATGTACTGTGCCAACGGTCAGTGTTCGCAATGCCTGGTGATTGCCAACGGAATGCCTGTCAAGGCCTGCATGACCCCGCTGGAAGATGGCATGCAGGTAGCCAGCGTTGATGGTCTGCCACGGATTCCTGATGAAGATCAACCCGTTGCCACCGAAAACGCGGCTGTTACGGAGACGGAGGTTTTGATCATCGGCGGCGGTCCGGCTGGACTGTCTGCGGCGGTAGAACTGGGCAAACGGGGGATCACCGTATTGCTGGTGGATGACAAGGACCGCCTTGGCGGTAAACTGGTACTCCAGACCCATAAATTTTTTGGTTCGGTTAAAGACTCGTTTGCCGCCACCCGCGGCTATGAAATTGCCCGACTTCTGGAGGACGAACTAAAGGTGCAGCCCAGTGTTGATGTGTGGCTTGAAGCCACGGCAGTGGGTGTCTTCTCCGACCGGATCGTGGGGGTTGTCCGGGGTGACCACTACCATTTGATAAAAGCTGAGAAACTGCTGGTGGCTACCGGGGCCCGGGAGAAAATGCTCTCTTTTCCCGGCAACACCCTGCCGGGTGTCTATGGTGCCGGGGCTTTCCAAACCCTGGTGAACCGTGACTTGGTTAAGTGCTCGGACCGGGTGCTCATTGTGGGCGGGGGCAATGTCGGCCTGATTGCCGGTTACCACGCGATCCAGGCCGGCATCGAAGTTGCGGCTCTCATTGAAGCCCTGCCGGAAGTAGGCGGGTACAAGGTGCACGCTGACAAACTGCAGCGGCTGGGTGTACCTATCTACACCGGGCACACCGTGGTGTCGGCCAACGGAGAAGACCGGGTCCGTTCCGTCACCATAGCCCGGCTGGATCGCAATTGGCAGGTCATTCCCGGGACCGAACGCACGTTTGCTGTTGATACGGTGTTAATTGCCGTGGGTTTGTCCAAGGTCGATGAGTTTTACCTGAAGGCCAAACAATGGGGTATGGATGTTTATGCGGCTGGCGACGCTCAGGAGATTGCCGAGGCCGCGGCCGCCATGTTTACCGGCAAGATCGAAGGGCTCAAGATTGCCCGGGCCTTGGGCCGCTACGATGGTGATATCCCGGCCGCCTGGGATGAAAAAGCCCGGGTACTGAAGTCGAAGCCGGGGCCGGTTGTCAGTCGTGAACCAGCCGCCGGCGAAAAAGGGGTCGTACCTATCTTCCATTGTTTCCAGGAAGTGCCGTGCAATCCCTGCACCTCCGTATGTCCGGAAAAGATCATCCGCACCGAAAGAGACGATATTACCGGATTGCCTTATTGTACGGATGAAGCCGCCTGCCAGGGGTGCATGGCTTGTCTGGCGATCTGTCCGGGCCTGGCGGTTACTCTGGTTGACTATCGGAAAGATGCCGAACAGCCCGTGGTGACGCTGCCATATGAAATTTGGCGGGATCGGGTGGCCAAGGGACAGGTCATTACCGTGACCGACGGCCACGGCAGCACTTTGGGTGAGTTCCCGGTAAAACGGGTCGTGGCCAATCGCAAAAAATATCCCGGGACCCTGATGGTCCAGGTTCAATTGCCGCGCGCCATCGCCAAGCAGGCTATCGGCATCCGGATACAACCCGATCTGGCTCTGGATCCTGATGAACTTTATACCAAAGCTCCGCTGCCGGATGAGGCGGTTATCTGCCGTTGTGAGCGGATTACGGCCGGCGAGATACGCAAGGCCATCCAGAGCGGCGTGCGGGACATGAACCAGATGAAGGCCCTTAATCGAGCCGGAATGGGAGCGTGCGGATCGAAAACGTGCCGTTCAATGATCTGGCGGATTTTTCAGGAAGAGGGCGTGGATCTCGGTGATGTGACGGACCGGGTTGACCGACCGCTTTTCGTGGAAGTCCCCATGGGGGTGCTGGCGGGTGTGTCGGGAGGTGATCAAGATGGCTAATTACGATGTGATCATTATCGGGGCCGGTTCCCTTGGGGTTCCCACAGCTCTGGCACTTGGCGAGACCGGATCCAAGGTGTTGGTCATCGATGCAAAGCCTTCACCCGGCCAGGGCGGGAATAAGCATGCCATCGGTGGTATCCGCGCGACCCACTCCACACCGGGCAAGATCCTGTGCGGTCTGCGGTCGCTGGAAATATTTTCCACCTGGCAGGCACTGCACGGAGATGACATCGAATGGCTGCAGGGCGGGTACCTGTTTCCCGTATATCGCAATACCGAAGAAACGGCCCTGAAACGCATTCTGCCGACCCAGAAAGAGCACGGTTTGGATATCGATTTTATCGATCCGGACGCTGTGGCGGCTCAAATGCCGGGAATTGTGACCCGGGGACTGCGCGGCGGTACTTTTTCACCCAAAGACGGCAGTGCATCACCGCTGCTGTCCATCAATGCTTTTTATCACCGTGCGCTGGAAAAGGGGGTCACCTTTCATTTCAATGAAAAAATTCATAAGATAAACTCCCTGGACGACCGGGTTACCGGGGTTGCCACCGATCGCGGCGACTATGCTGCGGCGGTGGTGGTAGATGCGGCCGGGGCTTATTCACGACCTTTGGGCCGGACTGTCGGCATCGACATTCCGGTATTTCCGGATTCCCATGAGGGCGCGATTACTGAACCGGTCCAGCCGTTTTTCCAATGCATGGTCGTAGACCTGCGGCCCGGGGAAGGCTCCAAGAACTATTATTTCTACCAGAATCAGCACGGCCAGGTGGTTTTCTGCATCACACCGGACCCGCCCATCATCGGAACGGACCACCGGGAAACATCGATTTTTCTGCCCCAGGTATGTAAGCGCATGGTCAGTCTCGTGCCGCGGCTGCAGAATATTCGCGTGCGCCGGGTCTGGCGCGGGCTGTATCCCATGTCGCCGGACGGAGCCCCGCTGGTGGGTTGGAACAGCAGCGTGGCCGGGCTATTCCATGTCACCGGCATGTGCGGGCAGGGCTATATGCTCGGCCCCGGGATCGGCGAAGTGGCCGCGCGGGCGATTACCGGCTCTGACCAGGCCGGCGACGATGTCATCTTGAAAGAGTTTTCTCCCGACCGGTCTTTCGGTGGCGGGGAGGAGGCACTTAAGTAACCGTTAATAGAAAAAATAATAATGAGCCGCAAAAGTGAGGATGAGCCTTTGCACAGGTGCACTTTTCTATATCGACCGGCGGGCGTTCATGATATACGGCTCGTATGAATCAACACCCTATTGCAACGTTATAAGGAGTTCGGAAAAATGACTCAGTTAACCGTCAACAGCATCAAGAAAATAACCTACGAACGGCCGGTCATTGAGAAGGGCTATACCAACCAGACCCTGGCTGTCGATCTTTCGACACAGGCGATCACCATCGATCCAGTGACGCCGCAGATGAAAGATATCTTTGTGGGCGGGAAGGGATTCGATCTCTGGCTGCTATGGAATGCGGTCAGCGGCGAAACCCGCTGGAACGATCCCGAAAACGCCATCTGTATCGCCAGCGGCCCCATGGGGGGCACTCCGGCCTACCCCGGTTCCGGCAAAAGCATTGTCACCTCGCTGTCGCCGTTGACCGGATCGGTCGTCGATTCCAATGTCGGCGGCTATTTCGGGCCTTATCTGAAGTTTTCCGGTTTCGATGCCCTGGAAGTGCGCGGCAAAGCCGGTGGTGATACCGTCATCCTGATTGACGGAATCGATCAGAAAGTAGAGATCCTGGAAATGCCCGGCCTCACTGATGATTCTTATGCTCTGTCCGCTGCTCTGACCGACCATTTCGGTCAGGGGAAAAAGAGCCACATTTCCGTCGTATCCTCGGGCACTGCTGCCAAGCATACGTATTTCGGCTGCCTGAACTTTACCTGGTACGACGGGCAGCGCAAGATGACCCGCTACAAGCAGGCCGGCCGCGGCGGCATCGGCACTGTGTTTGCGGACAAGGGGATAAAAGCCATCGTGGCCCGCTGGAACACCGTTTCTTTGAAATCCAACAATCCGGATGATCTGGAGGCTTTGAAAACTGTTTCAAAGCTGCATTCTAAAGAGATCGTTGCCCTGGACCCGAAACAGAACAAGATGGCCTCTCTGGGGACCACCCACCTGGTACCCATCATGAATGATTTCGATCTCCTGCCCACCAATAATTTCAAGTTCGGGTCGCATACCGGCGGCAACCTCATCGGCAGCGAAGTTTTTGACCATATTTTCGACAAGGGGTTCGATAGCTGCTGGCGGGGCTGCACCGTGGCCTGTGCCCATGGTGTCCGTGATTTCGTGCCGTTCACCGGACCCTATAAAGGCCAGAAGGTATTCGTGGACGGGCCCGAGTACGAGACCATTGCCGGATGCGGCTCTAATCTGGGCATTTTTGATCCCTCCACGATTCTGGAAATGAATTTTTACTGTGACACCTACGGGCTCGATACCATCTCGGTCGGGACCTCCATCGCTTTCGTAATGGAATGCTTCGAGATGAACCAGATTACAGGTGAGCATACCGGCGGGATGCAGCTGTACTTCGGCAACCGCCTGGATGCCATTGAACTGGTCCACCAGATGGCCCGCGGAGAGGGCTTCGGCACCGTGGTCGGACAGGGTATCCGGCGTATGAAGGAGATTTTCGTTCGCGATTATGGCGCCGACGCTGCCATACTGCAGGACATCGGCATGGAATCCAAGGGGCTCGAGTTTTCGGAGTACATGACCAAAGAATCACTCGCTCAGCAGGGCGGTTACGGCATGGCGCTCAAGGGCGCCCAGCATGACGAGGCCTGGCTGATTTTCCTGGACATGGTTCACAATTTCATGCCCACCTTCGAAGAGAAAGCCGAAGCCCTGCACTGGTTCCCGATGTTCCGGACCTGGTTCGGCCTTTGCGGCCTTTGCAAGCTGCCCTGGAACGACATTGTACCCGAGGACAACAAGGACACCCCCGAGCCGGCCAAAGTGATGAAGCACGTGAACTGGTATGCCGACTATTTCAGCGCGGTGACCGGGCGCCAGGCATCCCCGGATGACCTGATTGTCATGAGCGAGGCGGTCTACAATTTTCAGCGGGTGTTCAACCTGAAAATGGGCTACGGCCGACGGGCCCAGGATTCGGTGCCCTACCGGGCCGTGGGACCGGTGACGGTAGAGGAATACGAATCCCGTCAGGAGCGTTATGACCAGCAGTTGATCGAAAAGCATGCCGTGGCCATCGAGGGCCTGTCATCGGAAGAAAAGGTCGCCGAGCTGCGCAAGCACCGGGAAGCACAGTATGAAAAACTGCAGGATGCGGTTTACAAGCGCCGGGGCTGGACAGCGGACGGCATCCCCACGGTGGCGACCGTCAAACGGCTGGGCATCGATTTTCCGGAGGTGCTCGATGTACTGAAGGCCAATGGATTGACCGCATGATCACCATGGACGGCAAGCAGTATCCCTGGCAGCCGGGAATGAACGTTGAACAGCTGCTGAATTATGTTGAAAAGCCCGAGCAGTATGCGGTGATTCGTTTGAACGGCAAACCGGTCTCCCGGCCGAAATTCAAGGATACCCTGATTCCGGAAAACGCCGAAGTCGTATTAATTCCCATGATTGCCGGCGGGTGACGCCCGCAACCCCAAGCAACCTCCCAAAGCCTCTTTGATGACTTGATTGTTACCAAAGAGGTTTTATGGTTAAGGCTGATACCCTTTGCGAATCCCGAATTCAGGCAATCGGGCTTTGTCCGTCCAACCGGCGGCTATTGAGGCAACTGCCACCTAACTGGCGAAAATTCTTGACTTACCTGCCAGAATATATTTAATTTTTTTAACCGAGGTCCAATTTCTACAGGTCTAATTGATGCTCTTTTTTGGTAATTTTGTAAATGCGCTGGCATACGTCGTATATTATGCATTGGAGATTTATATCTGGGTGATCATTGCCCGGGCGATTCTGTCCTGGGTCAGCCCGGATCCTTATAATCCGATTGTACGGTTTATTCATGATATCACGGAGCCTGTCATGCACCGCGTACGCCGGATCCTGCCGCTCGATCTGGGCGGGATAGATATATCTCCAATTATCATCATCTTCGCGATTATATTCTTACAGAAGTTTGTGGCCGGCAGTCTGATGATGTGGGCTAACCGAATGATGTATTAACGCACTGTTTCATGGAGGTGTTTCCATGGATATTACTCCGCTCGACATACAGAATCGACAGTTCCGGGTAAAGTTCCGGGGGTTCGATGTTAAAGAGGTGGACGCTTTTCTGGAGCAGGTGGCTGAAGCTCTGCGCGCCAACACCGAAAGGATGGATCGCCTGGGAAGAGCTCTCGAGCGCAGCAAACGGGAGGTGTCGGCGTACCGTGAGCGTGAAGAGACCTTCAAAACCGCCCTGGTAAACTCCCAGACGGTTATGGAGCAGATGAAGAGCAACGCCAAAAAATCGGCCGATCTGATTATTGCCGATGCAGAAGTAAAGGCCGAAAAATTGCTCCAGCGGGCGCATAAGCGGCTTTCCCAACTGCATGAGGACATTGCCGAACTTAAGCGCCAGCGCCAGCAGATTGAATCGCAGATCCAGTCTATCATCGAAACCCATACCAAGATCCTGGAAACCGGCAAAGAAGAGATGAAAGCCCACGACGAACAGGACGATAGACTGCAGTTGTTGAATTTTCCAAGAAAAAACCCCGCATGACCCCGGGATTCGCAGCCGCCGGCCGCAATACCGGGTCATATGTGTCGCTATAACGAGTCATCCACAAACCGATCGGTTCAACATGGGGGAATTTAAATGGCTAAAATAGACGCGTTTTTCAAGCTGATGAATGAACAGGGGGCCTCCGACCTCCACATGGTTTCGGGTCAGCCGCCGGCGCTCCGGCTGCTGGGTGAGATCGAAAGAATCAAATACAAAGTTCTGGATAACGACGAACTCAAGGCCATGCTTTATGAAATCGCGCCCGAAGACAAGGTCAAGGTGTTTGAAGAGACCGGTGATGTCGATTTCGGTTATGAAATTCCCGGGCTGGCCCGGTACCGGGCCAACTTTTTCATGCAAAAATATGGCGTAGCCGCCGTTTTTCGGGAAATCCCCAGTGACATCCTCGCGGCCGAACAGCTCGGCCTGCCGCCCGTCATTTCGAAACTGGCGACCCTGCCCCGGGGACTATGCGTGGTGACCGGCCCGACGGGCAGTGGTAAATCCACGACCCTGGCCGCCATTATCGACGTGGCCAACAAGGCGCGCAAAGACCACATCATCACCGTCGAAGACCCGGTGGAGTTTGTCCACAAAAGCCAGAGCTGCATTATCAACCACCGGGAGGTGGGGCTGCACACCAAAAGCTTTAGTGCCGCCCTGAAAGGTGCCCTGCGGGAGGACCCGGACATTATTCTGGTCGGCGAAATGCGGGATCTGGAAACCATCGCTCTGGCCATCGAAGCGGCCTCCACGGGGCATCTGGTTTTCGGTACACTGCATACCTCCAGCGCCATGAAAACCGTGGACCGGATTATCGAGGTCTTTCCGTCCAGTGAACAGGCGCAGATCCGGAGTACCCTTTCCGATGGTATCCGGGCGGTGGTCGCCCAGGTGCTTTTTAAACGCATCGATGTCAAGGGGCGCTGCGCTGCCATGGAGATCATGATTGCCACCTCCGCCGTCCGGAACCTGATCCGGGAAGGCAAGACGCACCAGATCTCCTCATCTATCCAGACCGGGAAAAAATACGGCATGCAGCTGCTCGACGATGCCATCATGGATCATTTGAATGCCAACCGGATCAGTCCGGATGAGGCCTATATGAAATCCAACGAGAAAGGGCGCTTCCGGCCGTTTCTGAAAAACCCGCCCACGGATTTTACAGACGCCTAATTGTCGGGCGCGTTTTGTCCACCGCATACCGGTACGAAGGGGGAGGATTATGAAAAAACAGGAAGTTGACCACATACTGGCCCGGATGCTGGATTCGTTCGACAACGTGTCGGACTTGAACATCACCGTGGGCAAGGCCTTTCAGGTGGAAAGTTCCGGCCAATTGACACCGGTCGAAATGCAGCCGGTGTTTACGGAACTGACCCCGTTTCAGACCGAAGTCTTCGCCCTCAACCTGATAAACAACGACCGCCGGCTCACGGAGACCCTCCTCATCGAAGGCTCTTGCGACTGCTCCTACGACCTGCCGGGCAAGGCGCGTTTCAGGGTCAATATATTCTCCCAGCTCAGCAATTACTCTATTGTTCTGCGGAAACTCGAAAGCAAGATCCCGACGGTTCAGGACATGAACCTGCCGGGGCCGTTTTTGAACATGGCCGAGGAGAAAAACGGGATCATATTCATTACCGGTGCAACCGGCTCCGGTAAAACCACCTCACTTGCGGCGGTACTTAACGAGGTCAACGAGGAAAAGTCAGTCCACGTCGTCACGCTGGAAGATCCCGTGGAATACCAGCACCCCCATAAAAAGTCCACTTTCAACCAGCGGGAGATGGGCAACGACTTCGACACTTTTGCCAGCGGTCTGCGGGCTGCTTTGCGCCAGGCACCCAAAGTGATTCTCGTGGGTGAGATGCGCGACCGGGAAACGGTTGAGATCGGCCTCAGTGCAGCCGAAACCGGCCATCTGGTATTGAGCACCCTGCATACCGTGGACGCCGGTCAGACCATTAACCGTATCCTCGGTATGTTTCCAACCGAGGAGGAGAATCAGATTCGCATTCGACTGGCGGATACTGTGCGCTGGATTGTCTGCCAGCGCCTGCTTCCCACGGTCGGGGGAGGTCGGGTGGCGGCCTTTGAAATCATGGGCTCCAACCTGCGCGTCAAAGACACGATTTTACAGGGTGAGTCCGAGGGTAAAACCTTTTACGAAATCATCGACGCCGGAGAGGCTTTCGGAATGACGACCTTTGATAAATTCATCGTCGGTCTTTACGAGAAAGGCCAGATCACCGAAGAGACCGCCATGGCCTATGCCTCCCGCAAAGGCATCGTGGGGCGCGGTTTGGATATGGTCAAGGCCGGTCGTGGCGAGGCAACCACCGATATTGAGGACCTGCAGGTTGATCGCGGTTGGGGCAAGAATAAACATTAAGGAGAGGAGCTGCGGATGGATGTCTCTTGCGATAAATGTCAGGCAAAATTCAAAATTTCGGATGAGAAAGTTCCCAAGGGCAAAGCCTTTGCAATCAAATGCCCGAAATGCAAAGAGAAGATAACAGTTTCGCCCCAGGCCGAGAAAGAATCGGAAGCGGATGCGGCCCCGCCTGCAGCGGACCAGGCTGCGGTTCCCACGTTTGATGAGGCTGATTCCGATTCCGGCGGTGGTTACGATTCGTCCGACCGCCCATTCGATTTTTTGGAAGAAGGGGTGGAAACCGCCTTGATTTGTGAAGGCGATCCCATCTACCGGGGCAAGATCAAAGCGGCCCTGGAATCCCTGGGCTACCAGGTTACCCATCCGGCCAATTCACGGGAAGCCCTCAAGCAGATGCGGTTTCACGTGTTCGATATGATCGTGGTCAATGAAAAATTCGACACACCCGATCCTGATCACAACAATGTCCTGCGCTATTTGGCGACCTTAAACATGGCCATACGCCGCAATATATTTGTAGCCCTGATCTCCGATCGTTTTCGCACAAACGATAATATGACGGCCTTTCATAAAAGCGTGAACATGGTCATCGGGGTTTCCCACATGGACGAGATTGAAAAGGTCATCAAGCACGGCATTACCGAGAATGACATTTTTTACCGCGTTTACAAGGAGTCGCTGGTAAAAACAGGCCGCATCTAAAAGCTATTTCAAAGCGTGCCTTTTGGCCCAATTTCTGCGTTGGGCGTCTTACCCCAGTCCTCGAAATACTACCAGTATTCCTCCGGCTGGAACAAGCCGCCCGCCTTTAACTTGAACCAAAATCCACACTTTGAAATAGCTTTTGTATTGTTTTATCTTAACGACCATGGCATCAGATACGAATAAAAAAAATAAATATACCTGTACGGATTACCGCAGTGAAATGATTTTGCTGGGCCTTGTCCGCCGGCTGCAGGCGGCGCCGCCGGACAGCCAACAGGCTGAGGAGCTGCGCCGGCAGATCAAGTCGCTGCAAGCAGAAATGGGAATGGATTGACACATAACCCGGTTATACAGTTCGGTGAACACCTCACCCTCATCCCGCTCCCCCAGAAGATGCCCGGCTTTGACAGGTTCATCACCGCCTGGCTGTTTAGGGGGAAGCGCACCTACCTGATAGATCCAGGTCCGGCGGTCACCATCCCGGTACTGGCGTCCATCCTCCAAGACCTCGGCGTACGCAGGCTGGATGCCATCTTGTTGACCCACATCCATATCGACCATTCCGGCGGGATCGGCGATTTGGTTGCCTATTTTCCCGACACACCGGTGGTCTGCCATGCCAGGGCCGTAGAACATCTTATTGATCCTGACCGTTTGTGGGCCGGTAGCGTCGCAACCCTGGGGGATACGGCCCGCGCCTACGGCCCCATTGCACCCATTCCAGCAGGCCAAGTGGTCGCTGTAGAAAACTTCACTGCCTCCGGGACGGCAGTGATACCGACCCCCGGGCATGCCGTGCACCACGTGAGCTACCTGATCGATGACACGCTCTTTGCCGGGGAAGCCTGTGGTGTGTATCGAGAATTGCCGGAAGGCTATTACCTGCGACCCGCAACCCCGCCTAAATTTTATCTCGAGACCAGCCTGGAAAGTGTTCGGGCCCTTGAAAGGGTTACCTGCAGGCGCATGTGTTTCGGCCATTTTGGCCGCACCCGGCATCCGGCCGAGCTGCTTACCGCACACCGTCGGCAATTGCGGTTCTGGGCGGCGGAACTCACCCGGCTAGCGAAGGAGACCGAGGGGGCCAACCAGGTGGAAACCTGCATTGCAGCCCTCCTGCAGGGTGATCCGCAGTTGGCCGGTTTCAGCCGGTTATCCGCCGCGGACCAGCAGCGTGAGCTGGTTTTCATGGCAAACAGCGTACGCGGCTTTCTGGGGTACCTGAAAAAAGGTGCGGCTGACGTATAACCCGCCTGCCTATCTATAAAATTCATATTGATTCCAATATCTTGCCTTCCTTTTCCTAAATCGATCCCCAGGCCTAAAGTTCACCTACAGAGTGCCGATAATACAGATACTAGGGAGAACCGGTGAGCGGCGTAGCGCTTCCCGTGCATCTATTTCAGCAGTGACAAAACCCGCTATCCCCGGAAAAAGACGGATATTCACTATGGGACTCGTACACGTAGATAAACTAACTGAAGGCCTCGTGCTATGCGAGGATGTCCGGGATGTATCCTCACGGCTGCTGCTGTCCAAGGGCATGCAGCTCAAACCTGAACACCAGCGGATTTTCAAAATCTGGGGGGTTACCGAGGTGATGGTTGAAGGCGACCAGGATAACGATGAGATGCCGGACATCGATGTCAATCCCGAGGTGGTTAAACGGGTTACCGCCCTGATGGAGCAGCAGTATCGACACGTGGATCGCGGCCATCCGGCCCTGAAGGAGCTTTTCTGGCTTTCCATCGAGCACCGCAGCCGGCGGGATTTATTGGAGAGCACGCCCTGTGCGGTCAGCCCGGAGGCGGGACCTGTTCCCAAAATGAAAAAGGGCAATATGCGCAAGGCCATCGACCTGACCGATATTAAACTGCCTGAAATTCCTTCAATAATTTATGAGCTGAACGAGGTCATCGCCGCGCCGCTGGCATCGGCCCAGGACATTGCCCGCATCGTGAATAAGAGCCCCAGCATTGCCGCCCTTTTACTGCGGGTGGTGACTTCGGCCTTTTATGGATTTCCTTCCCGGATCGACAGCATTACCCGGGCCGTGACCTTGATCGGCTCCAAAGAGATTACCTGCCTGGCCCTGGGGATCAGCACCATGCAGATATTCAAGGACATCCCCAAAGGGATCATCAGCATGAATGCCTTTATTCGGCACAGCCTGGCCTGCGGGATCCTTTCCCGGGTGATGGCGGCGCATAAAAATATCCAGCAGACCGAACAGCTGTTTATTTCAGGGCTGCTGCATGACATCGGCCGGCTGATCATTTACAAATATTTTCCAGACCGGGCCATGGGCATCCTGAACCTGAGCCGTACCCAAGGCCGCCTGCTGCTCGAGGTTGAAAAAGAAATTCTGGGCTGGGACCACGCCCGTATCGGCAAATACCTGCTGGAATAATGGAAGCTGCCTCTGTCGCTGGAAAGCAATATTTATTATCACCATCGCCCTTTGCGGGCCAAGGACCCGGTAAAAGCCACAATCGTGCATATGGCGGATATTATGGCCAACAGCCTGGGGCTGGGCAGCAGCGGCGAGTGCTGTATTACCGGATTTGATGCCGAGGCCTGGGAGCAGTACGGGCTGCCGCCGGCCAGTTTCAAAGGTGTCATCGAGCAGACCCTGCATCAATTTGCACCTCTGGAATCACTTTTTATCGAGAACAATTGATCTGTCCGCGCACTGCCGATAGATCGTTTTGAAATATGACGGATTGGTTATGACCAGCGAAAACAAACTCAACAGATACGAAGCCCGGGTGGATTACCTGGAAAAGAACCGGCGCTATATCCAAAATGCCCTTGAAATGGCACTGTCCATAGGGGATTTCCAGGAACAGATCAACCAGGTGGCCGATCCGGTTCAAGTGCTGCAGGAAGCCGAGAAAAGGACCCGCCATCTCATGAAGTTCAAAGCCCGGGCATTTTATCTGGTGGATTCGGAAAGTTCCGACTTTGAACTGGCCCACTGCGCCCCGGCAGACAATGTGACCCGGATTGAGCGTGAGATGGGATTCATGATCGACAAGGGCCTCGTGGCCTGGGCCATCCGGGAGAATAAGGGTGTAGTGATTCCCTCGCAGGATCACTCCGAACAAATGCTTCTGCATATTGTCGCCACAAGTACAAGGGTGCGGGGCATGTTCGTGGGACTCTTTTCCGACCGGGCAGACTCTGTCCCGGATGTTTCAAGGGACCTTCTGTCCATCATCATGCGTAATACGGCCAATGCCCTGGAGAGCATCGAACATTACGAGCGGATAAAAACCGAGAAGCTGCTGCGCGAGAGCAAGGCGCGTATTGAAGCCATTTTATTTTCCATCCCCACCGGCATCGTTATCCTGGATGCCGGCTCCCACCGGATAGTCGACGCCAATGCCAAGGCGCTGGAAATCATCGGCTGTCCGCGCGAAGACCTGTTGGGGACCGATTACCATAAGTACATCTGTCCGCTGCCGCTCGAACACGGCCCGCTTATGCATGGTTGGCAGCCCCGGGAGAATTTCGAGGGAACCTTGATCACGGCCAGTGGTGAAGAGATTCCGGTTTTGAAATCAGAGATCCCGGTGACCATCGGAGAACAGGCCTGCCTGATTGAAAGTTTTATCGATATGCGGGATCAGAAACACTCCGAATTCGAGCGCATGCAGCGCGAAAAACTGCAGGGCGTCATTGAACTGGCCGGGGCGGTTTGCCATGAAATGAATCAGCCCATGCAGGCAGTGTCAGGGCATGCGGACTTGCTCATGCTGGAGGCCGATGCGAACGATCCGCTCTACAAACGGGTGGCAGCCATCGTCGAACAGGTCACGCGGATGGGTGAAATTACCAAAAAACTGATGTCCATCACCTGCTATAAAACCAAAGACTATCCTTCCGGGCAGATATTCGATATCGATCAGGCGACCGCCGATGAAGCCCGGTGCCAGCGTGACCAGAAGATCGCCAACCTATAGCCCGCAACGCGTAGACCCATCTAAAAAGTATGCTTCGCGTGCGTCTTGTCCGGCGCTGCTAATAAAGCGAAGACTAAAGCCCGTAGCGTGAAGACCGGATAGTGAACACTAATCCGTTTTTAAGATAGGTTCTCGTGTGATCTAAGCTTTTGACTTTGCGTGGATGAGGCGCAGGCCCTCGAGTGTGAGCAGGGGTTCCACCGAAGCAATGCTGCGGGTGACATGCTGCATCAGCGGTGCCAGTCCGCCGGTTGCGATCACGGCGGGCGCATCACCCATCTCAGCTGCCATTCTGTCCACCATACCGTCCACCAAGCCGGCATAGCCGAATATCATTCCCGATTTGATGCTGCCGGCCGTGTCCTTGCCAATCACGGTCTCCGGTTCGGCGTAGATTTCCACCCGGGGGAGCTTGGAGGCCTTGCGGAACAGGGCCTCGGCCGCGATATGGATGCCGGGGCTGATGGCCCCGCCCAGATATTCACCCCGGGCTGAGATTGCATCGAAAGTCGTGGCCGTCCCAAAATCAATGACGATCAGGCTGCGGCGATATTTTTCATAGGCTGCTACCGCGTTCACGATGCGATCTGCCCCCACTTCCATGGGATTGCTGTACAGGATCGGCATGATTCCCGAACTGCGGGCATCAACCCATTGCGGCCGGTGACCGAGGTAACGGGTGCAAAAGGAGTCCAGGATAGTGATCATGGGCGGTACCACGCTGGATATGATGGTTTCGTCGATATCCCCGCGAGCGATGTTGCCGTCGGCAAAAAGACTGGTTATCAAAATATTGAACTCGTCTTCGGTAGTGTTGTGCTCTGTGCGTACCCGCCAGTCCTGAACGAGATTGCCGTCTTGGAATATTCCCAGCACAATGTTGGTATTGCCGACATCTATAACCAGCAGCATTTGTTTCGCTCCTTCTTTCCTGTTGTCCGTCCACAAACGGTCGGTTTTGGTTCAGCGCACCTGTCCGGCTCTGCCGGGTGCGCTCGGTTCGGGTTTCATTGGATTGATTTTTTACCTGATGCACCGCGTGTCGGGGGTGCTTTCTTGCTGACCGATACCGTGAACAGCTCTGGTTCGGCTTTCAGCAGGGTTATACTGAGCGGTAGCGTAATAGATGCCCGCTTGACATACACGCCCGGTTTTATACCTTGCAGGTCCACATAAGCAGTGATGTCGGCGGTCCGGTTCAACTTGGCCAGGGCATTGGCCGGGCCTTCCACGTCCAGGGTAATGTCGGGCGGAGAAAACACGGCCGCATACCCGGTCCCCCGGGCGATTACCCGGACGTTGGCAAAGGTCCGGCGGTCGGTCTTTTCGCCTATGCGGATATCGGCCACCAGGGCATTTTTCAAACCGGTGACGCGCACGCCGGAAGGCAGTTCGAGAGCCGACTCCCTTTTGGTGGATTCGGTAATGCCTTCGATGGAGATTGGTTTGGTCATGACCCGGTCCATGCCGCTCAACTGCTTTTCAGGGCCGGATACGGTAACCTTGCCGGGTACCGCAAAGGTATCAATAACCGTGTAACCGGCAGCCGGTTTACCGGCAATGGCGATATAGACCGGGAGCGTTTTCTGGTCCGCTGCTTTAATCCGGAGGGTAACTGATTCCGGTTTGATAGCCGTTACCTGCAGTTGCGGCGGCAACCCGAAGTTTTCCGCCGTAAGCGGCAGCGTGGTGGTGCCCGGGGCCAGTCCGTCCAGGTTCAGGGTGCAGGTTACCTGCTTTTTGGCGAGCTCGGCCAGCAGGGCCGCTGGGCCCCTCACCCGGGCGCCGACGGTTTTTACAGGCGGATGCATGGTGACGAGGCCTTCCGGTAAGCCGCTCATAACAAGTTCAGCCGCAATTTCTTGTTCGCTGGTGCGGATACCGGGCAGCACTTTCAGTGTTCCCAGGACCACGCCGACGGCACCGATGCCCACAAAAAACCAGAGCAGATACTTGCGCGTATTGGTCGACGTCCCTTCTTGTCTCGGCATGGTTGTTTTGGTGTGTTTGGTTAAAGCGCTGCTTTCAGACCTGCTTGAGCGCATCGGCCAGCGTGACGGTTGCACGGGTGGCCGCCACATCGTGAACCCTTACGATGTGGGCGCCGCTCAATACCGCGGCTGCCACGGCAGCCTGCGTGCCGGCAGCCACTTCCGGTAGATCAGGGGCCACCTCCCGGTCCGAATCTCCTTTGAGTATCGTCCGGATAAAGGCTTTGCGGGAGGGCCCGATCAGCAGGGGCACATTCAGGCTCTCAAAAGCGTCCATATGCCTGACCAGCAGCAGATTATGTTCCACTGTCTTGCCAAATCCGATACCCGGATCGGCGATGAGTTTATCCCGATCAATGCCGTTGTCCACGGCCTTCTTGATGGACGCGGTCAGAAAATCACCGATCTCTCCGAAAAGATCACCATAGACCGGGTCAACCTGCATGGTGCGCGGTGTACCGAGCATGTGCATCAGGATAACCGACACCCCGCATGCGGCAGCCACAGACGCCATGGCGGGATCTTGTCGTAATGCGCTAATATCGTTTATGATATCCGCCCCAGCATCGACGGCTCTTTTGGCTACTGCTGCTTTGGTGGTATCGATGGAAATGGGTACCGGTATACGGTTAGCCAGGGTTTCAATGACTGGTAAAACCCGGCGGATTTCCTACTCCTCTGATACTCCCTCGGAGAAGGGGCGCGTTGATTCGCCGCCAATATCGAGAATGTCGGCCCCGGCCGCGACCAGGGCCTCACCCTGGGCCAGAGCCTCTTCCTTGCTGAAAAACCGGCCTCCATCCGAAAAGGAGTCCGGGGTGGTATTCAGAATTCCCATCACACAGGTGCGCACGCCGAGCTCCAGGCAGTGACCGTGCCATTTTAGGGTGTAAGCCTGCATGTGGTTTACTCTTTGGGCTCATCGTCTGGGCTGTCATCGGCGGCGGGTGCATCGTCCGGAGCGCCTGTGTCCGGGGTTTCATCCGGGCTATCCGCATCGACCGCCGTGCTTTCGCCTTCTGGCGCGGATTCCGCTTCCGGCTTCTCTTTATCCGGGATGAGATCTTCGTCGAGTTTGGAGGGAAAATCGAATTCCGGACGCTTTTTGAGAATCAGATCATCCAGCTCGTTGCCCAGCACGGTTTCCTTTTCGAGCAGCAGGTCCGCCAACTCGTGCAGCAGATCCATATTATCGTCCAGGATCTGTCTGGCCCGGTCGTAGGCCGTGTGGATCAGCTTGGCGATTTCGTTATCGATCTTCAGGGCCGTTTCATCCGAATAGTCGCGATGCTGGGCTATCTCGCGGCCCAGGAAGACCTGCTCTTCCCCTTTGGCATAGGACATGGGGCCCAATTCTTCGCTCATACCCCAGGTCCGCACCATCTGCTGGGCGAGATCGGTCGCCTGCTTGATGTCATTGGAAGCCCCGGTGCTGATCCGGCTGAATACTACCTCTTCGGCCACCCGGCCGCCAAAGGCAACCGCCAATTCACTTTCCAGCTGGTCTTTATACTTGAAATCTCTCTCTTCAGGGAGAAACCAGGTAACACCGGCCGCGCGGCCG
>Ga0126327_10000064_pt1 | contig 32149 bp, 28 predicted proteins | sample InaspJWI30metaG_FD_101392 | JGI IMG/M metagenome (GOLD analysis project Ga0126327, IMG submission 101392) | Marine gutless worms symbiont microbial communities from Oahu, Hawaii - Inanidrilus sp. 1 OAHU.JWI-30 metaG | ecosystem: Host-associated > Annelida > Digestive system > Unclassified... | reverse complement strand
CAGCGGGCCCGCTGGGCATCGACAGTTTCCTTGGCCCGCAGCAGCAGGCCGGGTATAAAACGCACCACCAATCCCATCATCAAGGCCACCCGGGCCTCATCCACAAAAGGGATGGGGCGCAGATACCAGCGTACCGCCCCGGTGATCCGGGATATGCGCGTGGAGTGAACCAGCAGCAGGCTGGCCACAATAACGATGAACAGCCGCCAGCAAATCAGCAGCCCGGACACCATCCCTTCAACGCTGATGTGGATCATGCGCCACTGCCAGACGGTCTCCCCGGGCGTACTCAATGCCCGGGCAACAAACACAAGCAGCAGCAGGAAAAAGAAATAGCGTAGTTCCGCGGCCAGCCGGGTTATCGCAATTCCGCAGTCCGCAGCCAGAACGATAATGAGTATGGAAAGGATGGATAGCGATACACCACCAGCCCCCAGACTGAGAAGGCTGATCAGCCCCAGGCCCAGCAGTTTCAGGCGGGCATCCAGCCGGTGCAGGCTCGATTGGCCGGGTAGAAAGCTGAACGCACTTAATTCGCCCACGCAGTCACCTCGTTGCCTGACTTTAGAGCACAGGGCATACGGATACCGTACTGCTCTATATCGCAAACCACTTCAAGCGGCGGCCCGTCCTGGACAACGTGCCCCTGGTCCATGACGATCATCCGATTCGCCAGTGTGAACACTTTCTCGATATCGTGGGTGGTGAGAATGATCGTGCGGCCATCGGCGTGCAGGTCGGCAATTGTCTTCAAGACCTGGATAGTCCCCGGGTAATCCAGGTTCGTAAAGGGTTCATCCAGGACAATCACCTCCGGCTCCATAACCAGGATCCCGGCAATGGCCAGCCGCCGCTTCTCTCCCCCGGAGAGGGTATGGGGCCGGTTTTCAGCCAGATCGGCCATGCCGATGGATGCCAGGGCGGCCGTCACACGGGCCTCGATTTTTTTAGCCGGCCAGCACAAGTTCTCTGGTCCAAACGCCACATCGTCATAGACAGTTTCACCGACGATCTGGCTGTCGGCATCCTGGAAAACCATCCCGACCCGCTGCCGGACAAGGGCCAGGTCCCGGGCCACCGGCACACCTCCCAGGCGAACCTCGCCGCTGTCAGGCAGAATCAATCCGTTGAGATGACGCAGGAGGGTGGTCTTACCGGCACCGTTGCGCCCGGCCAGCAGAACGAAACTGCCCGCCTCTATGGCCAGGTTGACCGAATTGAGGGCCAGGGTGCCGTCGCGAAAATGGCAGGACAAGTTGTCGATTTCGATGATGTTCATGGGTTAAAAAACCAGGTTCAAAGGTTCAAGGGTTAAAAGGTTTTAAGACTTCAACGGGGAACTTCTGAAACTTGAACGGGGAATCTCTGCTCAGCCTTTCACTATTGGTCGCAAAGCCTTAACAACCGGAACGGCAGCGGCAATTTTCAAGCCATCACCGATTAAGAAAGGCAGCATTCCCACCGTGATGGCCTTGGCCAGGGGCAGCCCGGTCACCATCTTCAGCCAGGGCACCCCGCAACCATATACGATCAGCGAACCGCAAATCATGGCCCCGATATCGGACCAGACCCGTCCGCCGCCTTTACGTGAAAGCCATGCCGTAACGAAGACCGCGGGCAGATACCCCAGCAGATAACCGCCGGTGGGACCCATGATGCGGCCGATGCCGGCCGTTCCGCCGGCAAATACCGGCAGACCGCAAATCCCGGCCAGCAGGTATACCCCCACGGCTGCCAGCCCCCAGCGCGGTCCTAACAGCAAAGCAGCCAGCAACACAAAGAAGTTCTGCAGTACAATGGGCACCGGCCCAATGGGAATCGAGATAAAAGCACCGACCGCAACCAGTGCGGCGAAAAGCGATGCATAAACGGTCATGCGCAGCTGATTCGTATTCGTATCCATAACTGTTTCAGACATTAGCTAATTCCTTTTGTGTCCTATTAATTAACCGCAGACGAACGCGGACATCATCCGGGCGACCTGCCCGGCTGACACGCGGCATGCCTGCGGGTGGCTAAACACATTTTTCAACGGTGAAAGCAGTCGCCATACACCACTGTTTTCATTTCACCGTTGTCCAGGCGGACAATCAGCCCGCCGCCGGGATCCACATCCACGGCCGTGCCGCTAACCGTTTCGGCCGGTGTTTCTATGGTGACGGCCCGATTTAACGTCACTGTGTATTTCTTCCAGTCGTTCACCACGTTTTCGAGGTTTCCGGCTGTAAGTCGCTGATAATAATTGTCCAGGAAAGCCCCGAGCAGCTTTTTGCGCGATATCTTGCGTCCGGCAAAGTGACTCAACGAAGCCGCATTGGGTACATCCGCGGCAATCTCATTGTTGACATTCAGACCCAGGCCGATATTGATAAAGCCGACTCTATCCGCCTCCGCTTCCATCTCGGAAAGCATGCCGGACACTTTCTTTTCAGCGACCAGCAGATCGTTGGGCCATTTGACAGCCGCCTCGATATTCAGCAACTCGCGTATGGTGCGCGCCAGCTCCAAGGATGCCGCAAAGTTGTAGCGATAACTCCAGGCTGGCGGAATCTCAGGCCGGATGACCATTGTGAAATAAAGCCCGCCAGCCTGGGAATCCCATATGCGCTGCAGCCGGCCGCGGCCCCCGCTCTGGTGTCCGGCTATAACCACGGTGAAGTCAGGGCAACCGTCTCGAGCCAGGTTGCGCGCGATCTCCATAGTAGACACTGTATTTTCCAGGTAATGGACCCGGTCTTCGAACTGCGGTATTTCCCAGGGATAGGCAGTGTCGGGCTCGTCTGCCAGGCGATAACCCCTGGGTGTCGAATCAATTCCGTAGCCAAGCTCCTGGAGTTTTTTGACATGCTTCCAGATAGATACCCGTGAAATCCCCAGGTCGCTGCTGAGGCTTTCCCCGGACACCACCTCCTGGGACCGACGCAGTATTTCAAGTATTCGTTTTTTCATGTTATAGTTTTTTTACCTGCAGCCACAACCTTGGTTAACCAAGTTGAGTGGCATGGTTAACGAACTTCTTTTTTTTTGTCAATGCTATTTTCACCTCGACGCACAGATTTAAAAACTGTATAAAGGTTGTTATATTGATAAGTTAGACCGTCAGGAGATTGCTTTATGCTGGGTCAAGAAATAGTAATTGCATCCGCCGGGACACTCTGCGTGGCAGCCATTGCTATTTTCTTTGCCATTTTTCAGTACTGGTTTTTTATAAAGAAGCCGGATTACACCTGGAACGCCTGGGGGGCGGCCCTAAGTTTCGGCACGTTCATATTCGCGATCGCCAAGTTCTTGCAATACAACACCCTGGCGGGGGATGTGAATCATGCTGTTGAGCAAGTTCAATACACCTTTTTTCTGCTCATCATCCATTGCACTTTCGGTTATACCTTCGCCTATCTGATAATCAACGGCCGTCATTACCACCTGTTGGCCGGCATCTTTCACCTGATCATCATAATCCTGATCTGGACAACCGATCTTGTCGTGGGGCCGGTGTTCGCCTACCATGAATTCATCGGTCTGCAACAGCCCTACATCGAACCCCTTCCGGGTACCATCGGCATTGGCTTTCATATTTATCTTGGCCTTGCGATGATCGGCATACTCTGCACCTGGCTCTTCAGTTTCAGAAGAGCAGGCAGCGGGGCCGTTTTGATATTTTGCGGATTTGGCGTCTGGAGTCTTTGCGCGTTCAATGATCTGCTGGCCTCGTTCGGCCTCAAGTCGTTCCTGTTTTTTATGGAATACGGTTTTCTGGCATTCGCCAGTGCCGTCATGGCCATTACCATCAAGCAGTATTATGAAATCGATCAGATGCTGGCATCTGAAAAAGACCGCCTGACGGTTACGATTCAAGGAATCGGTGATGGATTCATTTCCACGGATGTCAACGGCAACGTCACCCTTTATAATAAGGAGGCCGAACGTTTGTGCGGATGGTCGCGGACCCGTGTAATCGGCAAGCCGCTGGATGAGGTCTACTACATATTGAACGGCATTACCCGCATGCAGCGCAGAAACATCGTCCGGGAGATGGCGGCCAACCTGGAACAGATCATCCATTACGACAATGACATCCTGGTGCCAATGAACGGTAATGAGATCCGCGTATCGCAGACACTCTCCATGATCCACGACAACTACGGCAAAATGATGGGTGTGGTCTTGATTTTCCGCACGATCTGAATTGCTGCTGATTGTCGCCAAGATAACCGATCAAAAGGCGGGCTGCCTGGGCCGGATATTGAAAACAGGGGTTTTTCGGCCCTCACGCCACCGGCAGCCTTGGGTGAAGCGCTATGAAAAAGGTAATTAAACAAAATGACGTCATTATAAATTCCTGGGCCGATCTTTGCGAGCGCGTATACGAAGGTTCCTGGCAGGAGGATATTCTGCGCTTCAGATCGAACTATGCCTTTCGGGGCCTGTCCAGCAAGGACTACCGGCTGGTAACCAGCTTCAAAAGGATATGCGGGGATTAAACCCGCCTCGAGTATCACCTGCTGAGAAATTTCAGAAAGTACGCCCGGCCGGACGATGTGGATATCAGCGATTCCCAATGGCAGTGGATGACCCTGGCCCAGCACCACGGCTTGCCAACCAGGCTCCTCGATTGGACCTATTCGCCCTTTGTCGCCATGCACTATGCCACCTGTGAAACCAGCCGCTATGATGAAGACGGGGTCATATGGAAGGTGGATTTCGTCAAGACCAATCAACTCCTGCCGGCCCCGCTGAGCAGTGTACTATCAGAAGAAAATGCAAATGCCTTCACGGTTGGAATGCTGGAGAGGGTCCTCCCCGATGTGCGCAGCTTTGACACGCTGTCGTCCGATGAACTGGTAGCCTTTTTCGAACCACCCTCGATTGACGCGCGCATCGTCAACCAGTTTGCCCTTTTTTCATTCATGTCGAGCCCGACTGCAAGCATGGATGAATGGCTGATTAAACACCCCGAACTTTTTAGGCGCATTATTATACCCAAAGAACTTAAATGGGAGATCCGGGACAAACTGGACCAGGCCAATATTACGGAAAGGATGCTTTTCCCGGGATTGGACGGACTGGCGTCCTGGCTGCGCCGCCACTATCAACCGAGGTCGTAATCCGGTTTCAGTATTGAAGATGAAACCGCCGGGTACCCTCACGATGCGCAACAGCAGAATATACTTTCACTATTTGCTGCCGGCTGTGCTGTTGATCTGGTACACCGGACTAACCGGCTGCACCCACCCTGTACGCCGCCTCGTGTTTCAGCCGCATCACATCCAAAAGCCCCCCCCCCTTCCCTTCCGGAACAACACTGTTCAACCGGAATTGGCTGCAGACAGACCAGGGGCAGGTTGAATGGTGGCTCTACAAGGGCCGAAAAACCGATGGAGCCCGTAAGGGACCGGCGGTCCTGATAGCCCACGGCAACCGCGAGCTGATCGATCACTACCGCAAGCGGGCGCAAAAGTATCAGCAGATGGGGTTCACTGTCCTGTTAGGCGAATATCGGGGCTACGGCCGGAGCGACGGATCGCCCAGCCGGGAACGCATCGCATCCGATTTCAGGCATTTCTACGACCAATTGATAGCACAACCAAATGTGGATCCGGACCGCATCGTTTTTCACGGCCGTTCTCTGGGAGGCAGCGTATTGAGTGAACTTTCTCGTGAGCGGCCTGCAGCGGCCGTCATCGCGGAATCCACCTTCCTGTCCATAAAAGCCATGGCTCATGGCGCGCCGGATTTCCTGCTTTCCGACAATTACAATACCCTCGCCGCACTCCGGGCCTACCGCGGCCCGATTCTGATAATCCACGGCATCCAAGACAAGGTGGTCCCGGTACGGCACGCACAGGAGCTGCAAAAAAAGATCCCTGCAGCCAATCTGATTCTTTACAAATGCGGTCACAGCAACTGCCCGCCGGACTGGGACATATACTGGGCGGACATCACTACTTTTCTGGACCGGGTGTGGGGTCAGTCATCGTATTAAAGATTCCTGGCCAAGAGGGCCAGGCTTTGGGCTACACTTAAAAAGGGCCTTACTACCAAAACACAAAGGTAAAACCCGTGCATCGCGCAGAGACGCAGAGGCGCAAAGACGTCTTCCTTCATTCAAGAATCTAATGAACAGTCCAGCTCAGCTGGGAAACCACAATTATTGTCCCGCTACGCGGGATTAAACCCAAAGACCTTGAAGTGGCTTTTCTCGCACGATAGTGCGACGAAACTCTGCTATTGATTTCCCGACTGCGCTGGACTGCGCATTGATTTTATTTTTAGGAGGATGTCTCTGCGCGAGAATAATGCTCTTACGGAACAGCCTAGTAGCTCTAACTCCTGCGAAACAGGACAGGCTCCCAAATAGCGGGACATGTTTGGCCTTGTGGGCCAGACTTTCAAAGGCCGCGTAGAACTTTTATAATCCGGCGTTGATTTTTGGGTAGATTGCTCTCAGCGGGATGCATGTTCCAGTGGGTATCTTTGAATTATTGGACTTGATTTGAAGAGCAATAGGTGACATCGCACCCCAAAATACACCCTGCTACAAATCCGTCGTCGCAGGAGTTCTCGATTACCTGCCTAACTGCAAGAGACCCTCGATTTGAACGGGCTATGAATTTGGGCGCTACCTATGGGTCTATACCCATAGGTAGCGAACTAAAGATAACTACATTTCATTTACAATTCTATAATTTCTGTTTACTAAGCTTCATTCCAATTATTAATCATCAATAGCTTCACCGAGTCTCCTCAAGTTATCAATATCACCCCCGGAGGGATAGTCACACCTATTGAATTTTTTATTTAAATCTTCTATTAGCTTCTTAACTTGTTCCCTTCTTCTTTTTGTTCTCAACTGGTCTGGGTGGATTGTCCATTTATATCCGGATACCGCTTTATCTCCACCCTTGGGAAATACCAGGACTTCATTACCTACAATTCTGAATTCGAATTTTACCTTTCGCTTTTTTATCCATTTGTTTTTAATTTTTATAAGTCTTCCCCATTCTAAAAGCCGCGTCAACATATCCTGAAGATCAGCCTTTGAAATGCGCACATCCTCAGCATCCTTTTTTGGTTTGGGCCAATCTTTTTCCGGCCAGTCGCCCGCATCGCCGCGCATAAGCGCTGCCAGCTTGTTTAGAGCTTTATTCAATTCCGGGCGAGTGCAGATCTTGATAAGCGCCATCAATTCCCGCAGCATCAATTCCACTTCCCGGCATTCTTTTATTGTCTTTTTGGCTTTCTTCATGCGCCTGGTATAGCCTTCGTCACCATACTTTTCTTTGAGTTTAGTTTTATTGTCTTTCCATTTTTTTAACAACTTTTCTTTTGCTTTAATGTTTTTCTGAATTTTTTTCTTTAGCTCCTCGAAATCTTCCAGCAACAATGTCTTTGCCACAGCTTCATTCTTTTTTTGCCCTCGAGGTGAAGCCCATATTATCCGGCCTACATCTCCCAAAAAGCTGCCAAGACTGATAAGCATATGCCCCATCAACTCACTATTTACCTCTTTGCTCGTTTCCGGTGCCAGTAAAGCTGTAGGAAAGCCTTCGAGTTCCTGCTCTTCCTCATCTATAGTGTCCTCATCGACTGTAAAATCATCTTCTGTTATTTCAATGAAAATGGATTCATCATCTCCTTCAGGCAATTCGTCAAGTAATTCGAAATTTAAATCATCGATATCTTTACTACGAGTTTTCCTCGTTTTTCTTTCTTTAGTAGGCATTGTCGCCTCCTTTGAAAATTTAGCAATATAAATAGTGCAGGCAGTATGTTGGCTAGTGTGTATCCCAAGATGTGGCTGGGCCGATATATATGCATCGACCCGAATGCGGGATCAATTACCTGTAATTAAACATTCCGTATAGCCTAAGGATGTCTAATTTGAATTTTTGAAATAATTTTTAAGCAGGTCTTTTATGGCTTCTTCAAGCAGGATGGAGTGGGCGTGGCCAGTATCAACGGAAAGGTATTTCAGCTTCTTGATGAGTCGACAGTTTATCGCGTTGAGATCATTTTGATTTCATCAGCCATACTTATTTATAACAACCCTCTACTATGTTTTCAAGATCTGTTCATGACATTCATCAATGTAAATATCTGTCTGGCCTACAAACTATCCAAATCCATGACTCATGCTGTCCTACGACACAAATCTTGCTGGTAGTGGAGACAACATAGCAGAGGTTTCAAAACAGCTTGGTCACCATTAGGTTAATGTGACGTCAGATACCTATTTTCTATGACAACCAGGCGGGAACAAGGCAGCGGTAGATTCACTTGATGACCCAGAATTGATGGTCTCAACTGCGACCCAAGTACATCCTTTGAAGGCTGCGTTATTTTTTTTCTAATGTTTTCAACAATCTCTCATGGATGTTGTCAAATCCGCCATTGGACATGATCAAAATCACATCGCCGGCAGCCGCTTTACCAGCGACAAATTCGATAATGCTGTCCGTATCCGCATAGTAGTTCGCCGCGATGCCTCTCTTGTTTATATCAGCCACCAGCCGGGCGGCCGAAAACCGTTCTTCCTGCGGAATTTTGTGCAGAAGCGAAGGCTCCCGTATACATACCAGGTCGGCGGCATCGAAAACGGTTGGATACACTTCCTGGAAAACACTGCGCATGCTCGAATTGGTGCGCGGTTCGAAAACCGCGATCAGCCGGCCGTCCGGGTAAAAAGGTTTTACGGCTTGGATGGTTTCACGAACCGCCGTGGGATGATGGGCGAAATCATCCATGACGGTAATCCCGTTGATTTCACCCCTTACCTCCTGTCTCCTTTTTATCCCTTCGAATGACGCCAGGGCCCTGCCGATCTCATCTGCGGATACCCCGAAATGATTCGCCACGGCGATAACGGCCAACGCATTGAGCAAATTGTGGTTGCCGGTCAGGCGGGTTTCGAAACGACCAAACAATCGGCTGTTGTAGTATACAGAAAATTCAGTGCGGGGCGGACGAATATCTATGTCGCCCAGCTGCCACGCTGACTGGGACTGCCGGCCATAACGCTGGAGCCGAGCTGGGCTGTCCGCTATGACCACCGGTATATTTTCATCGGCATCATAGACCGCCAGCAGGCTGTTTTGATCCAGACCCAAGGCAAATTGTCGGAAAGTCTCCTTCACGTGCGCCAAGTCCCGGAAGATATCGGCATGATCGAACTCGACGCTGGTCATTACGGCGGCCGCCGGTGTGTAATGCAGAAACTTGGGCCCCTTATCGAAGTAGGCGGTGTCATACTCGTCACCCTCGATCACCACATATTCACCCTGCCCGATACGGTAATTGCTGGAAAAGTTTTTGAGGATGCCGCCGATCATGAAAGAGGGATCCAGCCCGGCACTATACAACACCCAGGCCAGCAGGGAACTGGTGGTTGTCTTGCCGTGGGTGCCGGTCACCAAGAGAGAACGGCCGGGTCCCACCAAAAAGCGATTGAGGGCCTGGGGCATGGAGCAGTAATTGAGTCCCAAAGCCAGCATCTGCTCAACTTCGACATTGCTGCGGCTGACCGTATTGCCAACTACCACGAGGTCCGGACGGTAATCGAGGTGGGCGGCATCGAAACCGCTGGCCAGGGTTATGCCCTTTTGGGCCAGGAACGTGCTCATGGGCGGGTAGACGTTGTGGTCAGAGCCGGTGACCCGGTATCCCCGGTCTTTGAGAATACAAGCCAGGGCCCCCATGGCGGTGCCGCAGGCCGCAATCAAGTGGATGGTTTTGACAGTCTCGGGAATACGGTTTTTATCCAGGTCCATCATTACTCCTTGCACGCTTTTGCATAAAGTTGCGCCCAACGATCTTTATCATTACAGCTTGCGGTTTTCAAAAACATTTTATTTCAATATTACTGCCGGAGCTGTTATCCTGGACGTAATAACTGCTCATGAGGCCCCAAGCGTAAAGCTTGGCAATGCCTTCTTTTCCCGGCAATATGGGCGTAGAATATCACCATCCCTTCAAGGAGGCCGGTATGGATCCCGAACTGGTTCGTGTTTTGCAGCAGGCTCTCACGGAGAGAAGACGTCTGACCGTCCTGACCGGGGCCGGTATATCCGCGGAAAGCGGCATTCCCACTTTTCGCGGGCCGGAAGGGTATTGGACGGTGGGATCAAAAGAATACCACCCACAGGAAATGGCAACCTGGGACATGTTCAGCCGGGCGCCCTGGGAGGTCTGGAAATGGTATTTATACCGGATGGGTGTGTGCAGCCGGGCCGAACCCAATCGGGGACACCTGGCCCTGGTAAAGATGGAACAACTGTTCGGTGACAACTTCACTCTGATCACCCAGAATGTGGACAACCTGCACTTGCGGGCGGGTAACAGCCCGGAAAGAACCTACCAGATTCACGGCAACATATTCTTCATGCGCTGCGCCGATGAGTGCAGTCCCACCCTCTACCCGATGCCGTCCGGTGTTTCAGCCAAAAGCAAGGAACAGTCGCTGTCCGACGACGAGATCACCCTGCTTAAATGCCCGGCCTGCGGACACACCACCCGGCCCCATGTCTTATGGTTCGATGAAACCTACAATGAGGTCCATTTCAAGTTCGAAAGTTCGCTGCGGGCCGCAGCCCAAACAGATGTGCTGCTAGTGGTGGGAACCGCGGGGGCGACCAACCTGCCCAACCAGGTGGCAGGCCTGGCCAAGCGCGGCGGCGCACTGCTGGTGGATATCAATATAGAAGCCAACCCGTTTTCAAGGCTGGCCCTGGCCGACGACAATGGTTTTTTTATTCAGGAGTCCAGCGGCAAGGCCCTGGATAAGATTTTGGAAGTGTTTGTCAAAAGCCGGGGTTGAGCACTAGATGATCTCGTAAAAGTCAAACAAACACCTGAAGAATCCAGAAGCGGCTTCAAATGAACGTCTATAGGTCACGTTCCAGGTTTATGATGGTCTTTGAAGGGCTGAATTGGTTCGCACTAAAAAAGCGCATGAGTTTATCGTCATTGCGATCAACCAGGGTATTGACTTTCTGGACCCCAAGATCACCAAGGTGATCGAAAAACTCGTTTATCAACTGCTCACCAATGCCTTGCTGCTGGCACGCAGGATCAACGCCGATACTGTCCAGGGTCGCCCCTTCCCGTGCAATCCCATACTCACCCATGTAGAGCTCGCCCATTATAAAGCCGACAACGGTACCGTCTCTATCTTCGGCCACCAGCGATGTGGGCAGGTATTCCCTGGATTTAAACAATTTTTCAAACTTCAATACATAGTATTCCGGGCGGGCCGCTTTGAGCACTTTTTCGTCAATGCCGACCACGGCATCGAAATCTTCAACCTGCATGAGCCTGATTCGAATGGTGCCTTCCTGCATGGGCGGCCTCCTTTCTCTGTAGAGGCTGGCGGTGAACTCCCAAGGATCGGAGCAAGGATCGGAGCAGGGTATACTTTCATTGTCCACGGTTATTTAGCGTTGTCAATATTTAAACGCAGGTTGACCGGGAGGGAATTGGAATGCAGACCTATGCACGGTGCATCGATGATATGCGAAGGCACGGGCAACTGGCGGGAATATAGAGCCTGACTGGAAATATTTTTGTAATGGTCAGACATAGACATCGATGAAATTGCCCTTATAGATATCTGGCGTGGGTGGCTCGTCCAGCAGTTTCGATAGTTCCCGTCCGGTTCGGTTTTGAAGAACGCGAGAATTCCGGCCATGGGATTGCTCGGCTTGCCGGTCATCAATGAACGGCGATGAACTGTCAGAGTAGGATTTAAGGTCCGAAATGTGCATATGAATAGAGTAAAGTTAAGTGCGAAATACCTTTACCAAAGCAAAAATTGTGCAAAAATAAACTTTTTTAATATTTACAATATGTTGAATGTTTTATGGGCGCCGCGGTCCCCGTAAAACAAGCATGCAATTTCGCAACATGCAAAAAATCGACTTGCAGAGTGCAAAAAAACGCTGTGGGTCGGCGGCCGGTTCGACTCTGGGAGGAGATCAAAACTTGACCCCCCCATTCGCGTGTGGCACCATACGCCGGAATTTTAGAGGGTGTGGGACAGAAAACATGACAGGAGGACACCATGATCGACTTTAATCCCGAGCAGGCCATGTGCACAGTCCGGAGAGAATTCGGCGAACACGGTGGTGTTGCGCCTTCCATCTCCAGATCTTCAACCTTCACAGTCCTTGAACCCGGTACGATGCCGGAAATATTTGAGGGAATTCGGGGTCCAGAAAAAGGCGGCTGCTTCCTTTACAGCCGGCACTTCAATCCCACACTGGATGTTCTGGCACGCTACCTGGCGGCTATGGAAGGCACCGAAAAGGCCATCTGCACGGCCAGCGGTATGGCGGCCATTGCCTGCACTTTACTGCAATTATGCGACCATGTCGGCCACATCGTCTCCAGCGATACAATTTATGGCGGTACCCATGCCCTGCTGGATCAGATGTTCCCCCAGATGGGTATCCATACCACCATGGTTCCTGCCGACGATCTGGATGCATTTGCAAAAGCCATCACCCCCGAAACGAGGGTCATTTATACGGAAACCATCGGCAATCCTACTTTGAAAGTGGCGGATATTGCCGGGTTGTCTAAACTGGCCAAAAAACACAATGCGGCCCTGGTTGTAGACAACACTTTTGCTCCGGTTTTGATATCGCCGGCTAAACTGGGTGCGGATGTGGTGGTCCACTCGATGACAAAATTCATCAATGGGGCCAGTGATGTCATTGCCGGCACCATATGTGCCAGCGAGGAATTCGCTTACAATCTCATGGACCTGCATACAGGTCGGATAATGCTGCTGGGGCCCACCATGGACGCCCGGGTGGCCTTTGATATCATCCAGCGCCTGCCGCACCTGCCGGTCCGGATGCGGGAGCACAGCCGCCGCGCCATGGTCATTGCCCAGCATCTGCTCGAACTCGGCGTACCGGTAGTTTACCCCGGCCTTTCCGACCATCCCCAGCATCTGCTGATGACCGAAATGATGAACCGGGGATACGGCTACGGCGGCATGTTGACAATCGATTGTGAAACCAGGGACCTGGCCGAGCACCTCATGTCCCTGCTGCAAAACCAGGAACGCTTCGGTTATATTGCGGTTTCGCTGGGTTACTATGACACCCTGATGTCCTGCAGCGGGTCATCGACCTCTTCTGAAATAGCACCGGAGGATCAAGATCGGATGGGTCTCAGCCCGGGTCTGCTCAGGATAGCGGTCGGGTATACCGGCAGTCTGGAAGAAAGGGTTGCCCAAATTGAACGCGCCTTGAAAGATGCCGGGCTGATTTAGAACCAGTGCAGGGTAATCGGCTGATTGCCGCAACCGGCAGAACCGTATGCCCGCTTGAAAATGTTATTATTTGTTAAATCGTGAAACAGACGTCGACAGATAGCCACGTACGTTACGACAATGACTCCCTGGTTTACAGCAGCCGGATCATCAAGGTGTACCTCGACTATCTGCGCCGCCATTACCCGGATATCGATCCCGAGGAGATTATCACCCCCGCCGGGATACGGCGCGCCGAGGTGGACGATCCCGGATTCTGGTACAGCCAGAAACAGGCTGTCCAGATGCATGCGATCATGGTTTCTAAAACCGGGGACCCCAACCTCTCCCGGGCAGCGGGGCGCTATACGGCCCGTTCCAAGGCCCTGGGTCCCACCCGGCAATTCGTCCTGTCGCTGGTCAGTCCGCTGACTGTCTACCGGCACGCCCGCAAGCTGTACCGCATTATGAGTCGAGGCGCCCAGCTGAAGGTAGAGTCCCTGACCTCCCACAAGATCAAGATTACGGCCACGCCCATGCCCGCAATAGAAGAGGCCCAGTTTCAATGTGAAAACCGGATGGGCTCCTTTGAAGGCCTGGCGGGCCTTTTCAGTGACCGGCTGGCGTACGTGAAACACACCGAGTGTCTGCATAGCGGCGGACGTCACTGCGAATATATCATCAGTTGGAAACCGACCCTGGCCTTCACGCTGAAAAAACTGAACCATCTGCTGCTGGCGGGGAGCGTACTCCTTGCCGGCGGACTCATCTTTGTGCTGCCCACATCGACCTGGGTGGCGGTGGTGGCCTGCCTGGCAGTCCTGACCATGTCCTTGACGCTCATGTCAGGCTATCTGGAAAAGAGAGAGCTGTCCCGGACCCTGAATGAACACCTGGCGCGCATCAAGGAACCGCAAACCGATGCCGACCTGATGTACAACAACGCTTTGCTGGTCCAGAAACTGGGCCGGGAAACGGCCCGGATTTTCGACCTGGAGACATACCTGCACACTGTCATGGATGTCATGGGAACCCGTCTGGGCTTTGATCGCGGCGCCATTTTGATGGCCGATGATCATGGAAATGAATTCCGGGTGGCCGCAAGCTACGGATATACCCAGGATGAAATCCAGCTGCTCAACAGTGCCCAGGAATACCTTGCCGATCCCCAGTACCAGCGTTTTGCCGTGACCCTGCTCCAGGAGGGCAAATCGATTCTGGTTAACGACTTTGAGGAACTCGCCGGAAAGCTGCCGCCGGAAAGCTATAACTTCGGAACACTGCTCAAGGCACAGGCCTGCCTATCCGTACCAATCAGGTACGAAGATCAACCCATCGGCATTTTGCTGGTAGATAATAAAACCAGGAAACGGACCTACTATCAGAGTGATGTCAATTTTCTGGAAGGCATTTCCGGTCAGATTGCCGCCTCCATCGTCAATGCCAGATCCTATGCCCGCCTGCAGGAGAGTGAAGAAAAATCCCGGATGGTCTTCCAGACCAGCCCGGACGCCTTTTCCCTGAATCGTTTTGAAGACGGCGTATACGTAGACGTCAACGAAGGATTCCTTTCCGTGACCGGCTACGCACGGGAAGAGGTGCTGGACCGCACACCGGAACAGCTGGGCATCTGGGAATCCAGTGATGATAGCCGCCAGGCTGCCCTCGAACTCGGGCGCACCGGGTCGATCGACAATTTTGAGACCCGCTTCCGGTTGAAAGACAGCCGTACGATTACCGGCCAGATATCGGCTAAAATCGTCACACTGGACCAGCAGAAACACATCCTCTCCATCACCCGGGATATTTCGGATATTAAGCGGATGGAGCGGGAGAGAAAGAAGCTGGAAGCCCGGTTGCGCCACTCAGCCAAAATGGAATCGATTGGCACCCTGGCAGGCGGGATTGCCCACGATTTCAACAACCTCATGATGGGCATCCAGGGCAACCTCGACTTGATGGCGCTCGAGACCGAACCCACCAGCGACAATTACCAGCGCTTGAAGAATATCGAGCAGCACGTTCAAAGCGGTTCCCGGCTTACACGCCAACTGCTTGGATTTGCCCAGGCGGGTAAATACGACGCCCGTCCCACCAACTTGAATGAACTGACCAAACGAACAGCCCGCATGTTTGCCCGCACGCGCAAAGAAGTATCCGTCCACCTTGAACCGGTTGAACATATATGGGCCGTCGAGGTTGATCAGGGTCAAATCGAACAGGTCCTGTTGAATCTGTTTGTCAATGCCTGGCAGGCCATGCCCGGCGGCGGAGACCTCTTCATTCGCACCGAGAACCTGACCATGGATAATGAACAGGCCCGCCTGCTAGGCACCCAGTTGGGCCCGTACGTTCTGACGACTGTCAGGGACACTGGGATTGGCATGTCCGCCGCCATCCAGGAAAAAATTTTCGACCCATTTTTCACAACCCGGGGGATGGGACGGGGCACTGGACTCGGGCTCGCCTCCGCATACGGCATCATCAAAAATCATGGCGGCACTATTGCCGTCCGCAGCGAGGAAGGTATGGGCACGACCTTCAGCATCTACCTCCCGGCATCCGGCAAGCGTGTTTTCGAGGAGCAGCAGCAAACCGTCCCCGTGGAAAAAGGCACCGGCAACATACTGCTGGTCGATGATGAACAGATGATAGTAGATGTCGGCAAACAATTGCTGGAGCACCTGGGCTACAGTGTCCAGACGGCGGGCAGCGGCCAGGAGGCCATCGAACTGATGTCCAACAATCATAAAAAGATTGACCTGGTTATACTGGACCTTATAATGCCTGAAATGGGCGGCGGTGAAACATTTGATGCCCTCAGGAAAATGGCACCCGATATATGCGTACTGCTATCCAGCGGCTATGCTCTGGAGGGTGAAGCATCAGAAATCCTGGCCCGCGGGTGCAACGGCTTTATCCAGAAACCTTTCACCATCAACGACCTTTCGGATAAAGTGCGCACCGTGCTGGACAAAAACGGAGAGCCGACCCTGCCGGAAAACCATGACTGATACACCTGCAAAAACCATAGCCTTTCAGGGTGTAAATGCAGCCCATACAGACCTGGCCTGCCGCAAGGCCTATCCCGGGTTGAAGACTTTGCCATGCCATACGTTTGATGAGGTGTTCGATGCCGTGGAAACCTCAAAGGCGGACATGGGCATGATCCCCATCGAAAACTCCCAGGCCGGACGCGTGGCGGAAATTCATAATCTGTGGCCCGGGAAAAATGTTCACATCGTGGCCGAACATTTTCAGGCCATTGCACACCACCTTTTTGTTCCTCCCGGAACCTTGCTGGAGAACGTCAAAGATGTATACTCCCACCCCCAGGCCCTGATGCAATGCCGCCGGAGCCTGAAAAAGATGGCCGTGAGCATACACAACTATATGGACACAGCCCTGGCGGCACGGGATGTGGCCCATTGGAATGACCCTTCTAAAGCAGCCCTGGCTTCCGAGCTGGCCGGGGAGATTTACGGTCTGGAAAATATCCAGTCCAATATGGAAGACAGCCGCGACAATACCACTGTTTTCGTGACCATCGCCAAGCAGCCGGCCAACCCGGACCCGCTCAAACAACCGGTAATAACCTCGCTGCTGTTTTCAGTACGCAACATTCCGGCTGCGCTCTATAAGGCGCTCGGCGGGTTTGCGACCAATGCCGTAAACCTGATAAAACTGGAGAGCTACATCCCGGTGGGTGTCTCACCGCAAACAGCCAAGTTTTTCATCACCTTTGAGGGCCATACCCGGGACACCAGTGTTCAGTTGGCCCTGGAAGAACTCGATTTCTACTGCGAAAACATTGCTATTTTGGGAGAGTACTACGCCGCACCCCAAAGATACAGATAGAAGCGACCGCTGCCGTCAACACAACCTTTTCTGACGATTGCGGGCAATTTGACTATAGATTAACTGGAGGTTTACCGTGTTTATTGAACTTTTATCCAGCCGCCGGAGCATCCGTAAATTCCATGACCAGCCGGTAGAGAAGAAAAAGATCAACCTGCTGGTGGAAGCGGCGCTGCGGTCCCCCTCGTCCCGCAGCCTGAATCCCTGGGAATTCATTGTGGTAACCGACCGGAAGCTGCTGGCTGAAATGGCCGGCTGCAAACCGCATGGGGCTTCATTTTTAAAAGGCGCCCCCCTGGGTATTGTGGTGATAGCTGATCCGGAGCGTTGCGATGTGTGGGTGGAAGACTGCTCTATCGCTTCCATCTTCATTCATCTGGCCGCCCATTCGCTGGGCCTGGGCAGTTGCTGGATTCAGGTCCGTAAACGGGCATATGACGACGACACCGGGGCCGGGCAGTACCTGGCCGGCTTGCTGGACATTCCCCCCGACCGTGAAGTGGAATCCATAGTTGCGGTGGGATACCCGGACATGCAGCTGTCCGGGCATGCACGCGGCAGCCTGGCCGACCACAAAGTCCATTTGCAAAAATATGGTGCGACCTATGCGTAAAGGATTGGCATAAATGCCTGCCCGACCGTTTGATGTGCTTCTTTTTGATCTTGGGGGCGTCCTAATCGAGTTGACCGGCGTACCGGTTATGCTCGAATGGACCCGGGGCCGTTTCACCGAGGACCAGTTGTGGCAGCGGTGGCTTTCATCACCGGCTGTCAGGGCATTTGAAACCGGGCAATCTTCTCCGGAAAAATTCAGCGGCGCCATGATAGCGGAATTCGGACTGCAGGTTTCAAGCGAAACTTTTTTATCTGAATTCTTATACTGGCCGCGTCAGACATATCCGGGAACCCAGGCCCTGTTGACCGAACTATCCACGCAGTATACGCTGGCCAGCCTGTCCAATATAAGTGAGATGCATTGGAATCGAATATGCGCTGAAATGGACCTGGTGGCCTATTTTTGCAATAACTTCCCTTCCTTTCAGACCGGCTACGTCAAACCCGATAGGGAGGCTTACTTACATGCACTGAAAACCCTGGATTGCAGGCCCGAGAAGGTTCTATTCATGGATGACAACCGGGCCAATGTGAGACGGCCCGTTCTCTGGGGATGGCGGCCTTTGCCGTTGACGGCCTGGCCGGGGTCGAAGCCACCTTGAGAAGAGAATCGGTCTTCTGATTCAACCGCACCCAAAAAATTATTCCAATAATTGCCTGGATCTACTATATAAACCCAAATTACTAACAGAGGAGTTTCTCCTGCCATGTCCGCAGCCGAATTTTCCAGGATGTTTGATCAGACTTTGCTGAACGATCTTGTGCCCCCCGAGACAGCCGATCAATTTTTTGAGGCTCTTTTTGGAGATGCGGACGAAGGGGCCTACAACATCAGCCTGGCATACAGGCAGAGCACAAGGGAGAGACTCGAGTTTGAATTTCACCTGACTCCCAAACCGGGCAAATGCCTGGCCTGCAATCTCACTTACGGGCTGCCGAATGTGTTTGCACGCCACCCGGTGATCAATATCAAAGGTCTTACCGAAAAAATTGCCGCCCACCTTGACGGGACTTACAAGATTGACCATTGGTATTGCGGCGAAACCATTGAGCAGACACCCGATCTGCACATCATTCCGCTTTATCTGGAAATTTCCCCGGCAATGTAGAAAGACGCTGCACTTTGAACAACAGCGGGTCTCAGGCACCACTGTGAAGCAGGAAGGTCTCACACTGGAGCCGGGATGCCCCCCATTTCAATCCTGGTTCGATCACGGGAAGCCGGGAACCGGCAACAGCCGCCGAATCCGGATTACAGGCTCGCTGGTAGCCCCTAAACAGCATAAAAATTCCAATTTTTTGATATAGTTAAGCTATCCGTGCTGCCCCTTGAGCTCACCGGGCACTTTGTGCTATAAACACAGCTCGAAACATTATTCCCGTACCTTCCGGCTTAAGAGGATGCTGCATGAAGATATCCATTCGATGGGCTCTGATTTTGGGACTCCTGGTCATAATCTGGGGCACACAGGCTATCACCGTCTCCTCTTCCTATATCACCTCTCAGCGGGTCCTCCTGGGACATGCCCGGGACATCATGGAAAATATCGCCGCCTTCGCCATGGAGCAATCCAAACACCATCTGGCCCTGGCGCAAGGTGCCGCTCACCTGACCAAGCGCCTCATATCTGCAAATGTGGTCAGCAATGACATCCAGAAATTCAATTCACTGGAGCGATATTTTTTTGATCAGATGGCCATCTATCCGCATTTCGCGGGTATTTATTTTGGAACACCCGAAGGGGACTTCTTCGATGTTCGCCGCAGCCGAATACATACCCCCGACGGATTTCGGACAAAAATCATCCGGCACCCCGATGGCATTCGCCAGGTTGACCTGATTTTCAGGGACACCAACCTGAAATTTATTGAACGCCAAAAGGATCCCAACGACCGGTATGAGCCCCGCGTCCGTCCCTGGTACAAAAAAGCCAAACGTCTGGAAGATATTGTCTGGACCGATCCTTACGTATTCTTTACGTCACAGAAACCCGGCATCACCATCACCGGACCGGTCTACGAAGACGACAAACATTTCAAAGGGATTGTCGGTGTGGACATCCGCATCGACCAGCTGTCCACCTTCATCGGCAAATTGCGGGTCGGCAAAAACGGAAAAGCTTTTCTGCTCAACCGCAATAAGGATGTGGTCGCTTTCCCGGACCTGGCAAAAATTACCCGGCCCAATGCGCTTTCCCCGGGCAAAACCCGTCTGGTTAAAATCAATGAAATCGACGATGTCCTCAGCCGTAAGGCTTTCGAGGCTGTAAAGTGGAAAACGGATGCGAACGATCAGTTGATTATTGAAGATCCGCTTTTTGCCAAGTTCGAAAACAGGGGCAAAATATACAATGTCATGTTTTCGCCCTTTTCAGACCGGCAATGGCCCTGGTTAATCGGCGTCTACCTGCCGGAGGACGGCTATCTGGGGGAAATCAAGGCTAACCGGATGTTCAATATTTTCGTTACGATCGCTATCTCCATCCTGACCACGTTCATTGCCTTGATAATGGCCCGCGGCATCATCAAACACATCGCCGACCTCGAGCATGAATCCCGGGCTATCCGGAATCAGGAATTTGACAGCACGAACGAGGTCAATTCCATCTACACGGAAATCCAGGAGACTGCCGATTCCTTTGCCTGCATGAAGGAATCACTTATCAGTTATGAGCAGGAGAAGTCCAAGCTCGAGAAACAGGTTCGCCACTCCCAGAAAATGGAAGCCATCGGTACCCTGGCGGGCGGTGTGGCTCACGATTTCAATAACATCCTCTACCCTATTCTGGGCTATACGGAAATGGCCCTGGAAGAAGTATCACATGGGTCGCCGGCCCGCGAGAGCCTCAATGAGATTCTGACCGCCGCCCAACGGGCCCGCAAACTGGTAGAGCAGATTCTCACTTTCAGCCGCCTCGACCATCAGGGCCGGATTCCCCTTAAAATTCAGGGGGCCGTCAAGGAGGCTCTAAACCTGTTGCGGGCGACCCTGCCGGCAACGATTGAAGTGGTACAGCGGATAGATGAGAATTGCGGACCGGTGCTGGCTGATCCGACCCAGATCCAGCAGGTTGTCATGAACCTGTGCACCAATGCATTCCATGCCATGCAGGACCATGGGGGGACGCTGACGGTCGGGCTGGAGGAGATCCAGATCGCCTCGGAGGACCTGCCGGGCAGCCAGGATCCGGTGACTTATGTAAAATTGACCGTGGCCGACACCGGTTACGGCATGTCCAAGGATGTTCTGGAAAGAATTTTTGAACCTTATTTTACCACCAAAAAGGTCGGCGAAGGAACCGGCATGGGGCTGGCGGTCGTTCACGGCATCATCAAAGGCTACGACGGCGATATACAAGTCCACAGTGAATCCGGCAACGGTACCACCTTCAATGTCTATCTCCCCAGGATATACAAGGACGTGAAGACGGATGGGCCGGCCCCGGTAAAGATTGAAAAGGGAGATGAACGGATTTTGCTGGTCGATGATGAAGACCAGATTGCCCGAATGCTGGAGCAGATGCTCGAAAGTCTGGGATACCGGGTCAGAGCCGTCAGTGACCCCTTGGAAGCGCTGGAAATTTTTGAAAACTCACCCGAGGCATTTGACCTTGTTATTACCGACATGACCATGCCGAAGATTACCGGTGACCTGCTTGCCCGTGAACTGATGAAGATCCGCCCGGGCATACCGGTCATACTCTGTACCGGTTTCAGCAAGCTGATCGACGAAGACCGGGCCAGGAAAATCGGTATCCGCCGGTTGATCATGAAACCAGTTATAAAATCTGAAATTGCCGGAGCCATACGCGAAGTTCTCTAACTGCCTCCGGCTAATAAAATGTCGTTTAACATAACCCACCATCACAGCTATGAGCCAAATACTTCCCATTGGAGGCGGTAAGGGCGGAGCGGGAAAGAGTTTCGTCACAGCCGGCCTCGGCGCCCTTCTGGCCAAACAGCGCAAACGGGTTGTGCTGGTTGATCTGGATCTGGGGGCCTCCAATCTGCACACCATGGTCGGTGTGCGGCCCCCGGATAACGGCCTGCACCGCTTCATTGACAAATCCGTCAGCGACATGGAGCAGACTGTGGTACCCACCCTAATCCCCAATCTTTTTCTGATCAGTTCCGCCCAGTGCTCAATGGAAATTGCCAATCTGTACTACCAGCAGAAAGTGAGAATCATCAAAGCCCTGCAGGCCCTGCGGTATGACTATGTATTGTTGGATCTTGGCGCGGGCACCAGCTTCAATACCCTGGACTTTTTTCTCACCTCGCACCGGGGGGTCATGGTGTTCACGCCCGAACCGACCTCGGTGGAAAACACCATCCGGTTCATCCGCACGGTTTACCTGCGCAAACTGAAGCTGCTCATGAAAAAACACTCGTTTCATTCCGCGGTGAAAGAGTCGGTAGACCAGGCGCACCAGGGTCGACTCAACACCCCGGATGTCATCGATCGGGTTCTGCGCTATGACCCGGAAAAAGAAGCGCTACTGCGCGACACCCTGGCAAAGTTCCAATTCAGCATGATCCTGAATCAGTTCCGCAAAACAAACGATGCCGCCCTGGGTGAAAAACTCAAGATCGTCTGTAATCGCCACTTCTACTCGGATTTTGAATTTCTGGGCAATATCGGATATGATGATCGGGTTCACGACAGTATCAACCTGAAGAAGCTTTTCGTTCATAAATACCCCTATACCGAGACGGCCACGGACTTAAAAGGCATCACAAAGGGACTCGTCTCTGTATGCCGCAACAAGCGCCAGTCGCAGGCCGCCAAATCATGAAAAACTTCGATGATCTAAACTACTATGAAATGCTGCGGGTACCGGCCAATGCTTCTATCTTCGATCTTAAGCAAGCCTATACCGACGCCCTGGCCATCTATGAACCGGACTCGCTGGCAACTTATTCCCTCTTTTCTGAAGAGGAGCGGCAGGCGATCCTCAAGACCCTGGAAACTGCTTTCCGGACCCTGACGGACGCCGCGCAGCGGGAGGCCTACGACCAATCTTTAATTGCGGCGGGGGTACTCGATCCCGCTACGCGTGCATCGAAACAGACGCGCAAGCCGGTACCGATGTTTGAAACCAAGGGGGCGGCCGGCCAGAGCCACCTGAAAAGAAAAATCTCGCAGAAGATAAGCGATGCCTCCATCAGTCAGCTTTCCAGGGATATCGCGGCGGCAGAGGAGATCAGCGGCCAGGACCTCAGGAAACTGCGCCTGAAAATCGGTGTGTCGCTGGATGAGATCTACGCTGCTACCCGGATCAGCATTTCAACCATTAAAGCAATTGAAACCGATGATTATCCAAATCTGCCGTCCGCATTGTATTTAAAAAATTTCTCCGGTCTTATGCCTCCCTCGTCAAGCTCGATCCCCAGATGGTGATAGACGGATACTTCAAGCATGCCGGCTTGTAATAATCCAGGAGAAGACGTTTGTACTTAGCCCGCACAGAATTCAGAGGCACGTATATATACAGCCTTAGAGAATCCTATTTGGCCGAGGGTCACCTGCATAGCCGCGAACTCTACCAACTCGGCCCGGATCCCTGCAGATTCATCGAATACCCCGGCGGAAGGGCGTACTATTTTGCAGAACAGCTGACCGATGCTCTCCAGGAGCAGGGTGTAACCGACATCGACGATCGCCTCGATGACCTGCTGCAGGATTTTATCAGGCCCGAAATACGAAAAATCATCAGCCACTTTACCCAACGGGGCGGGATCCAAAATAAGGTGTCTGCCCGGCCTATTCCGTCCGGGCACCATCTGTTCGATAAGCGCAGGCTGTTGTTTTTAAAATCCGGGATAGTAGACCAGGGGCCAATCGGTCGCCTTCCCCGAAAGCTTTTCAGTGTATTGGATCATAAATCCCGCGACGAAATCGAGCAGTACTTTCTATTGGCGGAGCGCATTATAAAACCGGTTGAACTTAAACTATACACCTATGTTATCTTCGATTTACAACGCAACTTCACCTCCCCGCTGGCAAAGCAATTCCCGGCTGCCATGGAAGGCAAAAACCTTGACGAATACTTTATAGAAGCGGTATGCCGTCTCAATGACGACCAAAATTTCTGGCGGGGCCTTGCGCGCAGTGATGCTTTGCCCGCCTACCTCACCCGGTATGTCATCATGTACTTCGACAATCCTTTCCCGGAAGAGGATTTCATGGCGGCCTATATCCGCGATTTCATGCGCAGTCGGCGCAGTTTCCGTTTTCCCCAGCAGCCTGGTCCGGCCATGGGTTTGAAAGCAGCAGCCCAACTTTTAGGCCTGGCCGTGGAAGACTTGAAAAAGATGGAACCGACTGTTCTCACCCGCCACTATCGCAAAATGGCCATCAAGCTGCACCCCGATCAGGGGGGCGACCATGACCAGTTCATCAAGATTACCGAGGCCTATCAATCCGCGCTGCAGAAACTAAGGCAGAACTAAGCCGGCCGGGACGTCTATTTTGCGGCTGGTAAGCCAGTAACATTCGAACGGTGCCAGGTAAAGCGTCATAAGGCCGGTTTGCGCCGGCGATATGGTCCGGGACCCCAGATTATCGTAAAGTGCCTGGCGAGGCGGGAAATCATACCGGACAGGATTGATGGACAGCTCTTTTAGCTGGGGTGTGATGTTGACAATGACAAGCGACCGGCTTTCGGCCGCACAATGCACGACGGCCACGCCGTCCGGGACGTCCGCCGGGTCGGGCACGGCCGCTTCCCGTCCGCGGGGACCCAGAGCCGGGTCGGCATCTACCAAGGCTATCAGGTTGTTCAGGCCTCTGGCAATGGTGTACTCGACTGCCGCCGGATCAGCCAGTTTCTTTTTCAGAGCGACCAGCTCTGATTTGGTGCGCTTCAGGTCCCGCAGTTCGCCTGTCTTGCGCATACGCGCATGGTCATTGGGCAGCCCCATCAAATCATTGAAATAGATCGATTTGACATTGCGTCCCATGAGGGCGAAGGCCAGCGTGTAGAATGCCAGAAAGCGGGCGGCAGTCAACCTGCCGTCGTTTAACGCCGGCAGGCAATCGCGGGTAGCTGCGCACAACTCATAAGGCTCGCGCCCCTCCAGGATTTTGGTGCTGAAAAATTGGAGCGCCCCATCGGAGACGAACCGGTCTGCAGCGATCCCCAGCGCGGCGCCCAATGCAGCAGCATCCCGGATATGATCCGCCAGAAACCGCACGGACTCTTCCGCGGCCGCAGGCTTGAAGATCCGCTGCCCGGCCGCAATGAAATCCAGCTTCGCTTCCCGGCAGACTTCTTTGAACTCTTCCTCCGAATATTGCCGGCGGGGAACCCCCTTGTACTTGATACTGCCGCCGTTCTTCACTACCGTATCCGCCACGGCCTGCCTTTCCGCCAGGGTGAGCAGGTCCAGGCTGCCGCGTACCGATTTCCCATCATGGCTTTCGGCCAGACTGAAACGGATACCGTCTGGGTCAAGCGTGTAGGCCGCAATCTTGTCGAAAATCCGTTTAAATAGTCCGGCGTTCCCGGTTATAAAGGCTGCCGGCAGCATTCCGGCCAGGTGAAAATCATACATCATCGGCGGCGGAGCCTGCTTGTCGGCCATCTGCTCCAATACCGCCGTAAGCTGATCGTTTACCTCCAGATTGGCCACCATGCGCGGGGCGACGCAATCCATGGAAAGATAGAGAATCTGCATCAGGCCCTTTACCTCCGGCAAGCCGAAGCAGGCTGTTTTCCAGCGTTTGAAGGCAAAATTGGCAGCATCCAGCCGCAGCATCTCCAGGTCCATCCCCAGGTACCAGGCAAAATCGTCGGCCAGCATTTTGAGCCCCTGCAAGGTACCGGTATTCAGGTCCACCTGCACATGGCTGAAGGTGGTCAACGCCCGTATCTCTTCACCGAAAATGGCAGCGGCATGCCGGTTGAATATGTCGGCAAGATCTGCGGCGTCCTCTGCTGCGAAGCCGATGGCTTCCAGCAAGTCCCGCGGGGTTTTTATGCGGTCCGCCAGAATGTACGGTACATGGTTGGTTTCCTGAGTGGCCGACAGCACAAAAATGGTATCCGGATCGACAGTGCCTTGGGCCTGCAGATACGCTCGCAGCCGGGTAACAGCACCGTAATTCTCTTCCAGCAGCATCTGATCGTTTTTAAGCAGATTGAAGATCTCCAGCAAACCGGCCACCGGCACCGGCAGCCGCCCCCCGGTCAACGCCGACAGATGCTCCAACTTTTCCGAACGCCCCATTGCGGCATACTTGCGGTCAACCGGCCTGCGTCGGTAGATCGAGAAAAGGGGGAAGGGGCGGGGCCTGAAAATGCGGTCGAAGTCCCCGTCGGAAAGTCTGCGCTGGTACTCCTCTTCAGAGAAAACATAGAAGCAGCGGCCCCGCTCGTCATCACCCGCCAGGTAAGCCTGAAATTCAGGGTTCTCGATATCCACATGGTTGAGTACGAAGTCGGCCATGGAATAGTACCCGGTCATCATGGCCGCAAATTTTGCATTGGTACCGAAGTCCGGATGGATGGTGTGGCGGACCACCTGGGAGAAGTAACCGTCATTAAAACGAGTCGCAACCACCTGGCAGGCCGGCAGCATGTGCAGCCCGCCGACGGCCGGAAAGCGGGATTTCAAGAAAGCGTCAAGGGTATCCAGGGAAGCCTCACCCCGGGACCACACACTGTCGGCATAGGTGATGACAACTGTCTTTTGCCGTATCCGCGACAGCGGATCGCGGGGCACATAGCATTCATCTTTTTCTCGAATTGCAGGTGCTTTATCCTGCCAGACAGCCTGCAGCATCCGCACCCAGTAGGCCGTAATGTCGGCCGCCAGCGGCCCGTAACTTTCAGCCGGGAACAATTCTGTGAACAGGCGGCCAATTTCATCTAACTTAGCGGCCTGCAACGGTTTCCAGGTTTGGTTTTGGGCGTCTTTTGCCATTGCCTTGCCCTGGCTGCACGGGGTGCATTTCGAGGTGGTTTATGGTCCGGCCCTGATGTGCAGTTTGAACTCAATTTTCAGGCTGCGGCCAAAATCGAATTGCTATTGGGATCGGCATCGGGATCGCAATCTATTCTGATAACATCACTAGAAACCCGATTTCGATACCGATGCTGGACCTAAGCATTCGTGAAATCCGAAGGTTGCGTCAATTATTTAGGGCTTTTGGTACAAATGGAAACTAACCTAGCGTTGATTTGTCCTTAGAATGCATAGACACCGGTATAGTTGGCCGGCGTGATTTTCCGCAACTCGGCTTTGACTTCGTCGGATACATCCAGTCCGTCGATAAAGGTGCGGATGGTCTCCGGTCCAATGGCGGTGTTGGTCCGGGTCAGGTCCAACAGGGCTTCGTAAGGCTTGGGATAGCCCTCCCGCCTTAATATGGTCTGCAGCGCTTCGGCCACCACGGCCCAGTTGTCTTCCAGGTCCGCCTCCAGGGCGGCCTCATTGATGAGCAATTTGTCCAGGCCGCGCAGCAGCGATTTGAGGGCAATGAGGACATGCCCCAGAGGCGCGCCGATATTGCGGGTCACCGTGGAGTCGGTCAAATCCCGCTGCAGACGTGAAATCGGCAGCTTTTCCGCCAGATGGCCCAGGATGGCATTGGCCACCCCCAGGTTGCCTTCCGAATTTTCGAAGTCGATAGGGTTGACCTTGTGGGGCATGGCCGAAGAGCCGATCTCGCCCTTTTTTATCTTCTGCTTGAAATAATTCATGGAGATATAGGTCCAGATGTCCCGGTCCAGGTCGATCAGAATGGTATTGATCCGCATCAGCGCGTGGCAGAAGGCCGCCAGGTTATCGTAGGGCTCGATCTGGGTGGTCACCCGGGACCGCTGCAGCCCCAGCACGTCATTCACCAGGCGGTCGCCAAAAGCGATCCAGTCGACTTGCGGATAGGTCACCTGGTGCGCATTGAAGTTCCCGGTTGCCCCCCCGAACTTGGCGGCATGGGGGACCTGGGCGAGCTGCTGGATCTGCCCATGCAACCGATCCACGAAGACGTACAGCTCCTTTCCCAGGCTGGTGGGGGAAGCCGGCTGCCCGTGGGTGCGGGCCAGCATGGGAATGGTTTTCCACTCATGGGCCATGTTCGTCAAAACCGCGATAACTTCGTCCAACATCGGCTGCATTACCTGGTGCCAGGCATCCTTGAGGGAACAGGGCACCGCGGTGTTGTTGATGTCCTGGGAGGTCAGACCGAAGTGAATAAACTCCTTGAAGGACGCCAGGCCCAGTTCGTCGAACTTTTCCTTGACGAAATACTCCACGGCCTTGACGTCATGGTTGGTCACCTTTTCGGTGTCCTTGACGGTCTGTGCATCGGTCTCGGAAAAATTCCGGTAGATATCGCGCAGGAGCTCGAATTTAGCACCATCGAAGGTCTCCAGCTGGGGCAGGGGCACCTGACACAGGGCAATGAAATATTCTATCTCGACCTGGACCCGGTATTTGATCAGGGCCGCCTCGGAAAAGTAGTCCGCCAGGGCCTGTGTGGCCCGCCGGTATCTTCCGTCGACCGGGGTAATCGCCGTCAATGGTGTAATCGACATGTTCATCCTCTTCTGGTTCATTGGCAATGCGCATCATTTGGAAACACCTGAAGTATAGGCAAGCCGGTCGGGATCCGTCAAGCGGTGTTGTGGGCCTATTTGTCTTGATTTTTAGGTCAGCGGCACTATATTGGAGCGGTAATGCTTACGGGAGCCGCAAGGCCAGAAAAATTGTTGAAAGGAATAGACAATCAATGGGAAATCAATTTCGCACGGCTGTATTGCTGGCAGCCATGACAGCCTTCATACTGGTCATCGGCCAGCTTTTGGGCGGCCGCCAGGGCATGTTTATCGCCCTGATTTTCGCCGGCGGTATGAACTTTTTCAGCTACTGGTATTCGGACAAACTGGTCCTGAAAATGTACCGGGCCCAGCCGATCACGGCCGGGGAAGCACCGGAGCTCTATGAGACAGTCCGGATTCTGGCCAGCCGCGCCGGCCTGCCCATGCCCAAGGTCTATATCATTCCCCAGGACCAGCCCAACGCCTTTGCCACCGGACGCAACCCGGACAATGCCGCTGTGGCTGTGACCGGGGCCTGATGAGTCTCATGGACCGGGATGAAGTCGAAGGTGTGCTCGCGCATGAACTGGCCCACGTAAAGAACCGGGACATATTGATCGGCACCATCGCCGCCACAATGGCCGGGGCTGTTATGATGCTGGCCAGCATGGCCCGCTGGGGGGCCATCTTCGGCGGCATGCGCTCGGATGACGATGAAGGCGGCCTGGGTATATTCGGTGTGATTGCCATGTCCATTATCGCGCCCATGGCGGCCATGCTCATCCAGATGGCCATTTCCCGTTCGCGTGAGTACCTGGCCGACAGTACCGGGGCGCTATTGCCGGCAGCCCGGACGGTCTGGCCCGTGCGCTGGAAAAACTGGGCGCCTACAGCCGTAGCCGGGTCATGGATGCCAATCCCTCCACGGCCCATATGTTCATCGTCAATCCCCTTGCGGGGCAGAAGTTGACCAGCCTCTTTTCAACCCATCCGCCCATCGAGGAACGAGTGGCGCGGCTGACTGGGGCTCGTCCGTCCATACCGCCCTCATCCGGCGGCCCGGGCCGGCAGAAATCCGAAGGGGCTGCCTTCTGGGACAGGCTTTCCGAGTAATTATATGAACGCTAGCGAGCAAAAACAGATAGCAGCCTGGCTGACTGCCAGGCGTGCTGCACTCGAGTTGGCAGTGATAAACGACGGCAGCGAACAGGCCGAAATACTGGCGCGGTTCTGCCAAAAGCTCACCGCGTGCGGGCCGGGCGTGAACGTCAAAAATCGGCCTCCGGATACGGATGCCGAAAAGCCGGCCATCGTGATCGGCCGCCGTCTGCGCTACCAGGCCGCTCCCCTTGGTCCGGAGCTCGGGCCCTTTTTGGAAGCTGCTGCCAGACAGATGGACGCCGCGGACACCCCCCCTGCTGCCGGGACCTACGCCCTGGAGGCCCTGACAGTTCCGGCCCACCTGGATATCTACATTGCCCCGCAATGTCCGCATTGCCCACAGACGGTGGACCAGCTGCTGCCCATGATCCAGGCCAACCAGAACATCTCCATCAACGTCATCGACGGCACGCTTTTCACTGACCTGGCAGACCGGGCCCAGATAAAATCGGTCCCCACGGTCATGCTGGACACTGATTTTCGCTGGACCGGATCCATCGACTTGAACGAATTGACGGATACCATTATCAATCGCGACCCGGTCAAGCTGGGCCCCCAGACCCTGCGAAGTTTCATCGATGACGGCCGGGCCTCGGACCTGGCCCAGATGATGATCAAGTCCCAAACCGTGTTCCCCGCACTCATCGATCTGATTACCCACGAGATGTGGTCCATCCGCCTGGGCGCCATGGTAGCCGCCGAAGAAATTGCCTGGGAAGACCGGTCCCTGGCCGGTACGATGATCCCCGCACTTGAGAAGCGGTTTGCAGAGGTCAATGAAACCGTGCAGGGGGATATCCTGCACGTTATCGGTGAAACAGGCGGGCCCAATGAGGTAGCGTTTCTGGAAAGCGTCGCAGCCGCTGTCGCTAACGAGGAGCTGCGCGAAGCAGCCCGGGACGCCATAGAGACTATCCGGGATTTTGCGGCGAACCCCGATCCCACAGACTAACCTTACATCGTACACCTTAAACCTTACACCTTATAATTTCTACCCAACCGACCTGTAAAAAACGGTGCATGGTTGGACGTAAAAACCGGCGGGTCACGCCGAATGATGGGCGCAATCCGGGGGTGCTTTTTGAACCGCTTCTCCAGAAACCCGCGGACTCTGGCCCGGTCCCAGCCATCGGGGTGCGTGAAGTCCTGGTAGAAACTCAAATCGCCGGTATAAAAATCCCTGGTCGTAATTCCATCGGCATCGGGACTGTGCAGGGGCAGATTGAAAATGGCCAAATTCAAAAAGCCGATGCCATCGCTATGCCGGGCAGTGAACGCCAGGGTATCTTCAGCGGCCTGCTCATCCTCGGCCGGGGTCCCGAACAGCAGGTAGACATAGGTCGCGATTCCCGCCTGCCTTAGGTTTGCCAAAATGAGTGCAACGGCCGTCAATTCCGTCCCTTTTTCCAGTGCATTCAAAACTCCCTGATTGCCCGACTCCAACCCGATCTTCAGCATCCGGCAACCGCTCTGCCTGAGCCGATGGCAAAATGCCGGGTCTTCAAGGTGACGGGTAAAACGGACGAAGCCGTACCACGACGCGCCAATGGGGTCAGCAGCCATGCCTTTCAACAGGGCCGGTTGCAGAGCATTGTCAAGCAGATGTACGAGTTCCGGGTTGTGCTTGTCTACCAGTGTTTTCAGGTCTGATACGACCTGCGCGACGGGCACAGGTTGCCAAGGGTTGTTTTCGGCATGTTCCGGACAAAATGAACAGCGGTTCCAGTAGCAACCGCTGGATGCGCTGTAAGGCAGAATAAATCCAGGACTCAGATAACGACCGCATTCAAGATCCGTATAATCGGGAACATAACCCTGCACACGGCCGGGCCTGCCCATGAGTTTTAAAAGTTGCGCTTCTCCAGGACCGGCAACCAGGTGGTCCACCAGATCTTCGAAATGATTGTGCCAGTCCGGCCGCCGCATCCAGGAGGTCATCAGACCGCCCCCCAGGATGATGGACAGGTCAGGCCGCTTTTTTCTTAAAAGACCGATAAGGGCGAAACCGCACAGGGCCTGTGAAAGAAAGCCCATGGAGATACCGACAGCTTTCACGGCGGGGTCCAGGGCAGCAGGCAATATGTGCTCCTGATAGTAAGTGTAAAAAGGGTTTTGCTCCGGAGCGGCGGCGGCTTTCAGCAAGTCCCGACTGCGGACCGGCGAAAACGCCTGATCCTGGTAATTGGAAAGACCCACCCTTATATGTTTATCCGGTACCGCTTTTTCCAGGACACGCCCCAGGTCGGCCACAGCCCTTTTATACCGATCGAAAGTAGTATATCCCTCGGGCTCCTGTAAAAAGCGAATATTCTGGTTCCGATTTTTGACTGCCCGCCGGGTCCAGGTATCATCCGCCGCAACCGGACACTCCAACAGATACTGCAGCCCACCGATATTGGCATCGATAACCCGACACTGAAGACCATTTCCTCGCAGCGCTCCGGCCAGTCGGGCAACTCCGGCTGGTGGTTCACTGGGTTTTGAAACCGGTGGATTTACAAGCAGTATCATCTTCCGTCAATTCCTTTGCACGTGGGCCGATCGCGGACCCGGGGCGGGGAGGATATATCCCATTCGCCTGCAAAAGGCCATTGGCAGGCCTTGTTTCTTACCACCACCCTCCAAACCATTTGATCTTACTATGCAATATGTGGTAGACAAAAGGATTAATGACTACAACCTGATGTGTATTCGGCGATTTTGCCATATAAAT